>Ga0080006_1095628_pt1 | contig 15831 bp, 16 predicted proteins | sample RS3BMetagenome_FD_69209 | JGI IMG/M metagenome (GOLD analysis project Ga0080006, IMG submission 69209) | Ferric oxide microbial mat and aquatic microbial communities from Rainbow Spring, Yellowstone National Park, USA - RS3B (SPADES... ... | reverse complement strand
CGAGGTAGCTGCCGCCGAGAGGATCGACGACCTCCGCCACGCCGGTCTCGTGAGCGATCACCTGCTGGCTTCTGAGGGCGAGCAGGGCGGAGTGCTCGGTCGGCAACGCGAGCGCCTCATCGTAGGCGTTCGTGTGCAGCGACTGCGCCCCGCCCAGAACGGCGGCCAAGGCCTGCAGGGTGACGCGTGCGATATTCACCTCGGGCTGCTGCGCCGTGAGCGCCGAGCCGGCCGTCTGGGCATGGAAGCGCAGCTGCAGCGACCGCGGGTCGCGGGCGCCGCGCAGACGCATCAGTCTGGCCCAGAGCCGGCGGGCGGCGCGGAACTTCGCCGCCTCCTCAAAGAGGTCGCTCTGGGCATTGAAGAAGAAGGACAGCCGCGGCGCGAAGCTGTCGATCGACAGGCCGGCCGCCTGCGCCGCCTCAACGTAGGCAAGCGCGTTCGCGAGCGTGAACGCCACCTCCTGCGGCGCCGTCGCCCCGGCTTCGCGGATGTGGTAGCCCGAGATCGAGATGGTATGGAAGCGGGGCAGCCGCTCGCTGCAGTAGCGGAAGGTGTCGGTCACGAGACGCAGCGACGCGGCGGGCGGCAGGATGTAGGTGCCGCGCGCCGTGTACTCCTTGAGCACGTCGTTCTGAATCGTGCCGCCGAGCCTGCCCGCTGGCACGCCCTGGCTGCGTCCCACCGCCTCGTACATCAGCAGGAGAATGGCGGCCGGGGCGTTGATCGTCATCGACGTCGTGACATCGCCGAGCGGGATGCCGTCGAAGAGCCGCTGCATGTCGTCCAGGGCGTCGATCGCGACCCCTACCCTGCCCACCTCGCCGCGGGCCATCGGATGGTCGGAGTCGTAGCCCATCTGCGTCGGCAGGTCGAAGGCGACAGACAGGCCGGTCTGCCCCTGCGCCAAGAGGAAGCGGAAGCGCCCGTTCGTCTCTTCCGCCGAACCGAAGCCGGCATACTGGCGCATCGTCCAGAAGCGACCGCGGTACATCGTGGGGAAGATGCCGCGCGTATAGGGGTATTCCCCCGGATAGCCGATCTCCTGTCCTTGCGCATCCTCCGCATCGGCCAGCACCGGCAGGCTGAGACCGGAAAGAGTATGGAACTCGTCCTGACGCTCGGGCGATCGGCTGAGCCACGGGGCAAGAGTCTCCTGCTGCCAGGTCGAACGGTCGCGCCTGCTCTCCTCGCCCAAGGACAACGCTCCTTCCGCCCAGCCGAAGAGGCGCGCAGCCACGGCTGCCGCCGTCCGGATTGCTACCAGTTTGTCACGGAGCTTCGCGCAGCGCCAGTGCAGGTTCGCCGCCAACCCGGCCCAAGGCCGGATGCCCTCCCCGAACATGGCTACGCCCGAGGCGCAGCCGCACACCACTTAGAGTATAGCGTGCTGACTCCTCGGGCGAAACAGCAGATAGAGAACTCCGATCAGCGCTACTGCCTGGACGGCTCGTCCAACTGGACGCCGTTCACGCGCGTACCCTCGGCCTCCATGGCCAGAGGGTCCTTGGCGTCCTTGTCCTGCCGGGCCCGCGGACCCGACACCTGCTTGTCCCGGCTGGACTGCACCTGCCCGACCGCTGAGCGGGAGATCGTGACCTCCACCTTCTCTGCGATGCGCACAAGGGCGGTGTCGTCGTTCAGGTCCACGATCGTGCCGTGCATGCCGCCCATCGTCACCACGCGGTCACCACGGTGCAGGTTCTTGATCATCTCGTCGCGCTTCTTCTGCTCCTGGCGCTGGGGACGCAGCAGCAGGAACCAGAAGATCGCAATCAGCACCACGAACCAGAGAATCGTCACCACTGGGGAATTGAGGCTCAACACATTGCCTCCTCAGGCCAAGCATGCCACGTCTGCCCATTCGACAGTCATGATGATGCCACCTGCCTGCGCTCAATCCCCGCCGCCGTCGCCGCCAAAGCCGCCCTGACCGCCGTCGCCGCCCTGCTGCTGACCACCGCTGCCCTGGCCGCCGTCGCCGCCATGCGCGTGCCCGAAGCCGTGGTCGCCTTTGCCGTATCCCTGGCCCTGACCTTGTCCCTGCGTGCCATCGCCGTTCGAGGGGGCCTGCGGGAACGTGCCTACAGGCAGCACGCCCTGCCCCGTGCCGCCGGTGCCCCGGCCGTGCGGACCTTGGCCCTCCGTGTTGTTGCCGCCCTGTCCCTGCGCGCCACCGCCTGTGGAGCCCGGCGGGAACGTGCCGCCAGGCAGGACGCCCTGCCCCTGTGTGCCGTCGCCGCGCCCGTGCGCGCCATGCCCCTGCCTGCCGTGGCCCCCCTGCCCGCTGCCGTCGCCGCGCCCGGACGGGGCGCCTCCCTGCGGCACCCCAGGCGTGTCGCCGCTCTCCTGGCTGTCCCCGCCGAGCTGCAGCTGCAGCGTGCCGCCTGGAACCAGGATCTGCACCTGGACACCCGCACCGCTGCCGGGGTGCTGGGGTGCGCCGGTCGTGTGCGTGCCCTGGCCGCTCGCAGCGCCGGTCGTGTGCGTGCCCTGGCCTTCCGTGGTGCCGCCCGTCTGCGTGCCCTGGCCGCTCGTGCTGCCGCCCGTCTGCGTGCCCTGGCCGCTGGTCACGCCGGTCGGCCGCGTGCCTGAGGCGCCGGTCGCACCGGTCGGCCGCGTAGCCGATCCGGCTGAGCCACCGCCCTCACCGCCATGAACACCATGCGCGCCGGTCGACGGTGCCATGCCCTTGCCATGCTGCACGGGTTTGCCGGTCAGCAGCGGCAGGACGGACCTCCCCGAGGCCGTTGTCGCGATCTTCGCCATGGCGGTGCCCAGGTCGGTGCCGCGCATGGCGCCCACCTGCACCTTCGCGCCGGCATTGTGCAGCGCAGACCACACGGCGTAGACACCCGCCGACACATGCGCGCGGGTCGCCGCCTGCACCAGCACCCGCGGCACGATCATGGCCGATACGACGCCGTGCAGTCCGTGGCGGCGCAGGAAGCCGCTCGCCAGGCTGCGCGCCGAGCGCAGCTGCACCTGCACCGCCTGCGGCAGGGCCTGCGCACCGGAGCCAAAGCCCGCCACGATCACCGCCGCCGGCTGCGCGGCGGACATGAATCCCTGCGCCTGCGCGACGCGCAGCAGGCTCGCGACGGCGTCCGAGAGGGGCTCGCCGCGCACCGAAGCCGTCGCGAGCACCCGCGTGCCGTCCGCATCGAGAGCGCGGCTCGTCAGCACCGTGCCGCCTGCGGACAGGCCAAGCTCCACACTGGGGTTGATGTCCACCGTCGCGTAGGCGACCACCTTGGCCTGCGCAAACGGCAGCTCTGCCGGCAGCACCGCCAGGACCAGCGCCAGCGCCGCCACCGCGTAGCCGAAGCGGCGCGTCGGCGCGCGGCGCACCTGCGCCGGCAGGAGAATCTCATCGCCGGTCGACGCGCCGGGCGCAGGCACGCGGCGGATCTCACCGCCTGACAGCAGCACGATGGCGTGCCGGCCGCGCCGCTCGAGCACGAGCCCACGCATCATGCCTCACCTCCGCTGCGCAGGTAGGTCTGCAGGTAGGGGTAGTCGCCCATGAGGGCGAGGGCCACGGCGACGATATACTTCCGATGCCGTTCGAGCGTCTTGCGCGATACCTCCACCTGGCCGTCGATGCGCCCCATCGGCAAGGTGCCCCGCTCCCTCAGGAAGCTGGCGAACTCTGGCGTCGCGGCGACCAGTCTCGCCACCGAGACCGCCGCGGCGCGGGCGTCGCGATGCTTGGGCGCATGCCGCAGGAGCTGCGGAAAGTCGATGCCCACCGCACCCAGCTCGTCACGGTAGCGCTCGATCTCCTCCCGCCGCTCCTGGCGCGCGACATCGTCCAGATGGGTCTCGAGGGCCGCCTGCTCCTCGCCGGGGAACGGCGCTTCGCGTCCGGGATCGTCGCTGCCGAACGCGCTCAGCGGGATCTCGCCGTGCTGACGCTCACGCCGGTAGTGGTCGACGAGACGGCGGCGGATCACCGTATCCGCCAGTGCGAGGAAGTTGCCGCCACGGCTCGCGTCGAACCGGTCGATCGCCTCGTTGAAGGCGATCAGTGCCACGGACACCTCGTCATCCTGACCCATGCGCACGTAATGGCCCACTGCACGTGTCGTCACCCTGAGGATGAACGGCGTGAAGCGTTCGATCAGCCGCTCGCGTTCTGCGGGATCCGCCTGGGCACGCCGCACGTCGGCGGCGCCAAGGCGCGGTCCGGGCAGGAAGCTCACGCTTACACCTCGCTCGCCTCGGTAGATTCTTTCGTGGCGCAGCGGCGGATTGCGAGGGTAGTCGCCATCAGCGACGGAACAGCAGGTATCCGACGAACGAGAGGACGAGGCTCAGCAGGAGGCTCGTTCCGAGCGGCAGGTAAAGTGCGAAGTTGCCGCGCTGGATGTAGAAGTCTCCCGGGATGCGCGCGAACGGGCCGACGCGGCCGAGCACGACCACCACGAGCCCGAAGAGGAACAGAAGCGCGCCGAGCACCATCAGGATCCTGCCGATCTGCGGCACGGTCAGAAGAGCCCCCTCGTCTCGACCGGCGGGAGGCCGAGCATGCGCCGACCCGCCGCTGTCAGCTGACGTCCCCGCGAGGTGCGCTCCAAAAGGCCGGTCTGAATGAGGTACGGTTCCACAACGTCCTCGAGCGTGTCCGTCTCCTGGCCGAGAGCGGCCGCAAGCGTCTCGAGGCCTGCGGGGCCGCCGCCGTAGTTCTCGGCCAACATGCGCAGGAAGCCGCGGTCGAGGCGGTCGAGACCGTGCTCGTCCACTTCCAGGAGGTCCATGCCTGCCTTGGCGACCTGCTCGCTGACGATGCCCTGGCCGCGGACCTGCGCGAAGTCGCGCAGCCGGCGAAGCAGGCGGTTCGCGATGCGCGGCGTGCCGCGCGCGCGGAGCGCGATCTCCCGTACGCCCCCCGGCTCGACCGTTACGCCGAGGATGCGGCCTGCGCGGCGGACCACGTCCGACAGCTCGTCGACCGAGTAGAACTCGAGATGGCACTGCACGCCGAACCGGTCGCGCAAAGGCGTCGAGACGAGGCCGCTGCGGGTCGTCGCGCCGATCAGCGTGAAGCGGGGCAGGTCGAGGCGCAGGCTGCGCGCTCCCGGCCCCTTGCCGATGATGATGTCGAGTGCCCCGTCCTCCATCGCCGGGTAGAGGATCTCCTCCACCTGGCGCGAGAGGCGGTGCACCTCGTCGATGAACAGGGCGTCGCCCTGGTCGAGCGACGTGAGGATCGCCGCGAGATCCCCTGGGCGCTCGATGGCCGGACCGCTCGTGACGCGGATCTGGCTCCCCATCTCGCGCGCGATGACATGGGCCAGCGTCGTCTTGCCGAGGCCCGGCGGGCCCGAGAGGAGGACGTGGTCGAGACTCTCGCCCCGTCCGCGCGCCGCCTCGATGAAGATGCGCAGCTGCTCGCGCACCCGGTCCTGGCCGATGCACTCCGCGAGCGTCTGGGGCCGCAAGCCCACGTCGGCGCGCACGTCCTCGTCGTCACGCACGAGCCCTGTGACGATGCGGTCCTCCACTGCGATACCCCCTTACCTCTGGCGGCCGCCGATCTTCTGCAGAGCCAGCCGCACCCTCTCCTCGACCGTTCCCTCGGTACCGTCGAGCAGCGCCTGGGCGGTGCGCTCCGGCAGGCCGAGCGCGAGCAGCGCGAGCATCGCCTCGTCGCCGTCCCCGGCGCCGCCCGTCTGGCCCGCGGCCGCCTGCGGCTGCAGGCGATCGCGCAGTTCGAGCGCGATGCGACCGGCGAGCTTCTTGCCGACGCCTGCCGCCTGGCTGAGGCGCGCCGTGTCGCCGCTGGCGATCGCGAGCGCGAGTTCCCGGGCGGGAAACCGCCCGAGCAGAGCCAGTGCAACCTTCGGCCCGACGCCCGTGACGGACAGCAGCCAGCCGAACAGCCGCTCCTCCTCCGTCGAGGCGAAGCCATAGAGCGAGACCTCGTCCTCGCGCACGATCATGCGCGTCACGATCTCCGCCGGTCCGCCCTGCGCCTGGGCCTGGAGCTTCTCCTGGGTCCCGGGCGTGCAGCGGACGAGGTACAGGACGCCGTGTACGTCAAGCGTCACGGATTCTTCGTCGCTGCGCACGATCTCTCCCCTCAGCCCCGCGATCACTGGGCCTTCTCCTCCCAATCGGCGCGGAAGAGGCCGCAGAGCGCGATCGCGAGCGCGTCCGCCGCGTCGTCGCGCATCGGCTGCGGGCCCAGACCGAGAATCGTGCGCACCATGCGCATCACCTGCTGCTTGTCCGCTCCGCCGTATCCCGAGACCGCCTGCTTCACCTCGGGCGGCGTGTACTCGCGCACCCAGAGCCCGTGCTGCGCCGCCGCCAGCAAGGCGACGCCACGGGCCTGTCCCACCGCGATCGCCGAACCGACGTTGCGGTTGAAGTACAGGCGCTCCACGGATACGCGGTCAGGACGGTGCTGACGCATGATCTCGGCGAGCGCCTCGTGAATATGCAGAAGGCGCGTTGCCGTCGGCTCGTCCGCCTTGGTGACGACGACGCCGAAGGCAAGCGCCTCTGCACGCTGGCCAAGGCCGCGGATCACTCCGTAGCCGCAAGTCTCGATCCCGGGGTCGATGCCCAGCACTACCAAAGCCCGCCCTCCCCCGGGTCACTTCGCCCGGAGCAGGGACTGCTCCTCCTAGCCGCCCAGGCCTTCGAGCATCTGCCATGCCGCCCCGACGCTCTGCACCGGCACACCGCGCGTAAGGCTCTGCCGGTCCCGGGCGCCCAGCGCGGTCGCCTTGATCCCCGTCAGCTGGTCGACCCAGCCGTAGCGCGGCGGCCCGAAGAAGATCGCCACCTGTCCCTGCAGCAGTCCGACGTAGAGCGGGTAACCCTTCCTGGCCGGCACGAAGGTCGTGCCGGCCGTGCCGGTGCGCATCGCCCAGCCGGGCAGCTGGGCCTGGAGCTGCTGCGGCGTAAGGTGCGCGACGCCAAGCTCCTGCGCGGTGAAGGACGACGTATCCAGCCTGCCCCCCACCTCGGCGACGCGGAACGCGATGCGCTCACTGGCCCCGAAGGGATGTCCCGCGCGTCCGAGCGTCGCGCGTGCCGGCGGCTGGCTCATCATGCGCGAAGCCACCGCCGCTCCACCGAGCACCACCACGGCGACAAGGAGCCCTGTGAGGAGCCGCCGCTGATGTTCTAGCAACTTGATCGACCTCCCGTGGCGTAGTCTGCACCACGGGAGGAAAATTCAACCGCTATTCCGAGAATTCGGCGTTGGTGAATACGTCCTGGATGTCATCGTGGTCGTCCAGGGCGTCCATGAGGGAGAGGATCTTCTCCTGCTCCGCGCCACCCACCTCGGTCCGCATCGACGGCTCGTAGGTGAACTCCGCCGACACGACCTCGACACCACGCACGATCAGTCCCTGCCGCAGGCTCTGCAGCTCCTCAGGCTTGCCGTAGACCGAGAAGGTGCCGTCCTCCTCGGCTTCCACGTCGTCCGCGCCGACGTCCGCCGCCGTCAGGAGCAGCTCCTCCTCGTCCCCAGCGCGCACCGCGACGCGCGCGCGGCGCTTGAACATCCACGCGACGCATCCGGTCTCGCCCAGGGCGCCGCCATGCTTGGAGAAGATGTGGCGCAACTCGGCCGCCGTCCTGTTGCGGTTGTTGGTCATGACGAGCGCCATGACCGCGATGCCGCCCGGTCCGTACCCCTCGTACTGCAGTTCCTCGTAATCCGCCTCGTCTCCGCCCCCGGCACCGCGCGCGATGGCACGGTCGATGTTGCCTGACGGCAGGTTCTCCGCGCGCGCGCGCTCGATCGCGGTCGCGAGGCGGAAGTTGGCGTCCGGGTTCGGGCCGCCCTGGCGCGCCGCCACGGTGATCTCTCGCGCGAGCCGCGAGAAGATCTTCCCCTTCTGCGCGTCCACGACGGCCTTGCGGCGCTTGATGTTGGCCCACTTCGAGTGTCCTGACAACGCTGCGGCCCTGAGGGCCATCCCTCCTTCGCGGAACTCGGCCCTGCGGCCGTCCCCGCCTGCTAGCGCGGGAACACTGGCGCGAGGCGGCGCTTGTGCTCGGATGCCTTGCGCATCGTCTCGACGAGGCCTGCGACAACGGGGCTTCCCTCGCCGCTCGCCAGGTAGGTGTCAAGCTCCTGGTAGGTCATGCCCATTTCGCTCTCGTCGGTCTGACCCTCCCAAAGGCCCGCCGACGGCTGGCGGTCGATGATGCGGGCGGGCACGCCCAGGTCGCGCGCCAGCTGGCGCACCTCGTGCTTGAGGAAGCTCCCGATCGGCAGCAGGTCGACGCCGCCGTCGCCGTACTTGGTGAAATAGCCGATCTCGAGCTCCGACCGGTTGCCTGTGCCGAGCACGAGGGCGTTGTGCGCCGCCGCCTCCGCGTACAGCGTAATCATGCGCAGGCGCGGCTTGATGTTCGCCAAAGCCAGGCGCGGCATGTTGGGTGGCAAGGCCAGCTGATCCCGCAGGACCTGCAGCACGGGGCCGAGATCCACGGTGCGATGGGTCATGCCGAGGGTCTCCGCCAAGAGTCTCGCATCCTCGGCGTCGGCGGGATCGCTGTCGCACGGCATGATCACGCCGTAGACCTCGTCGCCCAGCGCCCGCTTCGCCAGAGCCGCCACCGTGGCGGAATCGATCCCGCCGGAGAGTCCGACCACGGCTGCGATGCGGCCCGCTTCCGCCACCTGGGCGCGGATCCACTCGGTCACGCGCTCCACGTCCGATGGCAAGGAGCCCACTTCCCTTCAATTGCATGGCTGCGGCCGTGCGTTCGCCGGCCTGCCGCAAAGTCCTGCCGACAAGCCCTGCCGCACGCTCGCCTCGTATTGTGCCATGTCCCGGGGGAGTTTGGCGAGACGGGCCGAACCGCGGCAGGGAACGCGCGATCCGGTCGCCAACTGCCCTGCGGAAGGAGATGTTCCTGCGTGCTGATCATCGGAAGTTCCAACGCGCGGGTCGGGATTCCTCTGGGCATGGCCATCCTGAGGCGCGGCGGCAGCGCGCTCGACGCGGTGGAGGCGGCGATCCGGGCGGTCGAGAGCAACCCTGACGACCACACGGTGGGTCTCGGCGGACTGCCCAACGTGCTTGGCGTCGTCGAGCTCGACGCCAGCATCATGAACGGCGCGACGCGCGCCGCAGGCGCCGTCGCGGGCGTCCGCGGCATCGAGCACCCGATCTCGCTCGCGCGCCGCGTGATGCAGGACCTGCCGCACGTGCTGCTCGTCGGCGAGGGCGCCGAACGCTTCGCCGAGGAGTGCGGCTTCGAGCAGACGGACCTGCTCACGCCTGAGGCCAGGGAGATCTATCTGCGCGGCCTGCGTGGCGAGGAGGGCACCCCTTACGCGGGCGCTGCCGCCAAGGCCATGGTGCACCGCCTCGCGATGCAGCCGGAGCGCGCCTCGGGCAAGGATGCCGGCACCGTCAACGTGCTGGCCCTCGACGGCGAGGGCAACATCTGCGCAGGCGTCAGCACGAGCGGTTTCGCCTGGAAATACCCCGGGCGTGTCGGCGACTCCGCCGTGATCGGCGCCGGCAACTACTGCGACGGGCGCTTCGGCGCGGCGGCCTGCACCGGGCGCGGCGAGCTCGCAATCCGCGGCGCGACGGCGCGCACCATCGTGCTCGGCCTCGCCGACGGGCTCTCTCCGCAGGATGCCGGGGCCCGGGCCATGGCGGACCTCGACCTCATCCCCGACGCCTATTTCAGCAACATGAACTGCGTCATCCTCACGCCGGACGGGCGGCACGCCGGCTTCTCCACCGTCGAAAACCAGGTCTACGTGGGCATGGACGGAACGTCGCGGGACGTTGAGGCATGGCCGCGCACCTTCGTGCCGGTGAGCGCCAGGGCACGCTGACGAGGCTGGAAGGCAGGACTCGCCCACAGCGCGGCCTGTCTTCTGCATCGCTGCGCATCCACGAGAGCCGTCGTCACCGCCCGCTTGCTCGGCGGCGCTTCTAGTGCACCTGAGGGTCCTCCGTGCCGGCGTGTCCGGCGAAGCCCATCTCGCGGTCACCTCGATCCCGGTCAGGACTGTGCGGGCACCCGCCGGCACGAGGCGCCGTCACCCTTGCGCGCGGAGCCGCCGCGCAAGCGGCCTGTGCATCGCGCGTGAGCTGCACGGCATCGTCGGACGCAGTTGCTGGCTCTCCTCGCGCTTGCCCCAGCCACGCGGAGCTCGCCGCGCTGCTGCAGGTGAGCCTGGCCGCGGTCAGGACGCATCTCGGCCACATGCTCGCAAAGCTTGAGGTCCGCGACCGTGCGCAACTGGTCATCATCGCCTACGACACCTCCGCGCATCGCTCAGCCGAAGGCAGCCTCCTTCATCCGGAGGCTGCCTGCCGCTGCGCCGCTCAAAGGTAGGCGTCGTCGCTCAGCACGAACGGGCGCACCTGCGTCTGGCTCTCGTGCCGGCAGGCCTTGCCGCACCGGTCGCACCAGATCTGGTGGCACTGCGCGCACTGGTACATCTCGATCGCAGGGTCTCCACTGTCGTGCCTGCATGTCGGGCAGCGTGCCATCCGAAAGCCCCCCTGCCATCTCCCGCCTTCGTCGCTTGTCAGCCTGCGAACTGGGCCTCTTCCGTCGAGCCGCGCAGCGCCGTCGTGTCTGAGCGTCCGCCATGGACGATCAGGTTCACCTGGTCGAAGTAGCCCGCGCCCACTTCGCGCTGGTGCCGGACGGCCGTGTAGCCCCGCTCCTCCGCCTCGAACTCGGCCTGCTGCAGCGAGGAGTATGCCAGCATGCCGTGTCGGCGATAGGCGTGGGCCAGGTCGAACATGCCGAAGTTGAGGGCGTGGAAGCCGGCGAGCGTGATGAACTGGAACTTGTAACCCATGTCCGCGAGGTCGTCCTGGAAGCGCTCGAGCTCCGCCTCGCTCAGCTTGCGCCGCCAGTTGAAGGACGGCGAGCAGTTGTAGGCGAGGTACTTGCCCGGGTACCGCCGGTGGATTGCGTCGGCGAATGCCCGTGCTTGCGCGAGGTCGGGCTCCGCCGTCTCGCACCAGACCATGTCGGCGTACGGCGCGAACGCGACGCCGCGCGCGATGGCCGCCTCAATCCCGCCGCGGCTGACGTAGAAACCCTCCGCTGTGCGCTCTCCGGTGAGGAACGGCTGGTCGGAAGGGTCGACGTCGGCGGTGACCAGCTTCGCCCCGAGTGCGTCGGTGCGCGCCACGATCAGCGTCGGCACGCCCATGACGTCTGCGGCGAGACGCGCCGACACGAGGTTGCGCACGGCGGTTGCGGTGGGGATCAGCACCTTGCCGCCCATGTGGCCGCACTTCTTCTCCGAGGAGAGCTGGTCCTCGAGGTGGATCGCCGCCGCGCCGGCCTCGATGAGGCTGCGCACCAGCTCGTAGACGTTCAGTGCGCCGCCGAATCCCGCTTCGGCGTCGGCCAGGATGGGCGCGAACCAATGCGTGTCGCGCCGGGCCTCGACGGAGTCGATCTGGTCGGCCCGCTTCAGGGCGCGGTTGATGCGCCGCACGAGGGCGGGCACGCTGTTCACCGGATAGAGGGACTGGTCCGGGTAGGTCTCGCCGGCGACGTTGGCGTCCGCCGCGACCTGCCAGCCGCTGACGTAGATCGCCTCGAGTCCCGCCTTGACCTGCTGGACAGCCTGGTTCCCCGTCATGGCGCCGAGGGCCGGCACATGGCGCCGCTCCCCGAGGAGCTGCCAGAGCCGCTGCGCGCCGAGTTGCGCCAGGGTGTGCTCGATCTGGAGCGAACCGCGCAGCCGCAGCACATCGGCCTGCACGTACGGCCGCTCGACGCCGGCGAAGCGATCGGCGGGCAGCGTGCGATGGAAGATGGCTGCCGCCATGGCGTCCTTCATCTATCGGGCCTCCTTTACGATGAGGCTACGGGGCTACGCGGGGGTAACCAAGCAAGCTGCGGCGAAGTGCGGCGCGCGCCCGGCGAGCTGCCGACACTGGCCCGTGAACCGCACGTCAGCCGAGGCGCGCGTATGCCGGGATGGTCAGGAAGTCCCGGAACTCCCGGCCGAGGGCCACCTGTTCGAAGATCTGCCACGCGTCTGCGAGCGATCCGCTCCCGCTCTGGGCTGCGATGTCCGCCATGACCTCGTCGCCCAGGCGCCGCACGAGGTCCGGGTCGACCTGCCTGCCGTCGGTCAGGCGGGCGGCGTGGCGCGTCCACTGCCAGATCTGCGCCCTGGCGATCTCGGCCGTAGCGGCGTCCTCCATCAGGTGGAAAATCGCCACGGCACCGTTGCCCTCCAGCCACGACGAGAGGTACTGCAGCGCGACGGAGATGTTGAGGCGCACGCCCTGCTCGGTGACCGTGCCGCCCGGCACGTGCATCGCAAGGAGGTCGGATGCGCCCACGGCCACATCCTCGCGCAGGCGGTCCTTCTGATGCGGCCTCGAGCCGAGCACCCGATCGAACACCTCGGTCGCGACCGGCACCAGATCCGGATGCGCGACCCATGTGCCGTCGAAGCCGTCACGCGACTCCCGCTCCTTGTCCTCGCGCACCTTCTCGAGTGCAATCCGGTTCACCTCGGGGTCGCGACGCGACGGGACGAAGGCCGCCATGCCGCCGATCGCGTGCGCGCCCCGCCGGTGGCAGGTGCGGACGAGGAGTTCCGTGTAGGCGCGCATGAACGGGACCTGCATCGTCACCTGTGCGCGGTCGGGGAGGACGCGCCCGGGGTCGTGGCGGAACTTGCGGATGACGCTGAAAATGTAGTCCCAGCGCCCCGCGTTGAGCCCCAAGGCGTGGTCCTTGAGGGCGTAGAGGATCTCTTCCATCTGAAACGCCGCCAGGATGTTCTCGATCAGCACCGTCGCCTTGATCGCGCCGTGCCTGAGACCGAGCTCCCGCTCCGCGAACGCGAAGACGTCGTCCCAGAGCTTCGCCTCGTGCCAGTTCTCGAGCTTCGGAAGATAGAAGTAGGGACCGCTGCCTCGCCACGCGAGCCGCTCGTGGTTGCGCAGCACGTAGAGGCCGAAGTCGACGAGGCTTGCCGACATCGGACGCCTGTCCAGGAGGAGGTGCTTCTCCGGCAGGTGCCAGCCACGTGGGCGTACCACAAGGGTCGCGACCCGCGGTCCAAGGCGGTGGACCTTGTCGCCCGCGTCGAAGCTGATGACGCCGTCGATGGCGTCGCTCAGATTCTGCTGACCGTCGAGGATGTTCCCGAACGTGGGCGCGTTCGCGTCCTCGAAGTCCGCCATGAAGACTCTGGCACCGGAGTTGAGCGCATGGATGATCATCTTGCGGTCGACAGGACCCGTGATCTCGACGCGCCGGTCCTGCATGTCCCCGGGTGCCTCGCCTACCTGCCAGTCCCCTGCGCGGAGCGCCCGGGTGTCCTCGGGGAAGTCCGGCAGCCAGCCCGCGTCGAGCCTGTGCTGCAGCGCCAGCCGTTCCTCGAGAAGCTCCTCGCGCCTGCGGCCGAAGCGCTGCTGAAGTTCGGCGAGAAAAGCGAGGGATGTCGCATCGAGCACCGGGGTGCGCCCGTGCTGTTCGGGGGCGAGGATCTCCAGCGCTGCGGCCATCGGCACTCCTCCTCCTCGGGCCCGCGGCCCGACTGCCCTAAGCCTAGCAGCGGAGCGCACGGCGGGCCGGTGGCGTCCGGTGAACGGTCGTCTGGGCCAGGCGAACGGGCGCATGGATGCGGTGAACCGCAAGACGCAGAGGCGCCGGCCCGAATCGGGCCGGCGCCTCTGCGTCTTCGCGACCGTCGCTACTTTTTCATGTACGCGGGCACGTACTTGGCGAAGTCCTTCATGTGGCCCGGATAGCTCAGGTAGCCCGTGTAGAGCCAGATCACCGCGGAGACGGCCAGCACCACGGAGGCGATGACCGCGATCCAGCGCTGGCCCTTCAGCGCCACGGCAGGCAGCGTCAGGATGCCGCCGATGCCCGCCAGGATGAAGCCAAGCCCTGCGATCGTGGGCTCGCTCGACATGTGCAGGCTGATGATGTTGACTCCGACCACGACCGCGGCGATGCCGGCGAAGAAGCCCCAGATCGCGGGGCCGAGCAGGTCCAGGCGGAAGACGAGTGCGAGCCCCGCGACCGTGAACAGGGCTCCGAACATCAGGGCCGGCTCGCCGTACGCCACGTTGTAGCTGCCCGGAAGCGGCCATGTCACGATCATCGGAATGGCGGTCGCGGCCAGGATGAGGGCGGTGGCGCCGAAACCGAATCCCCAGGTGGGACGGTGCTCCGGTGCAGGCGAGATGAAGAGGTAGAGGGCAAGGGTGCCGAGGCCGGCACCCACGGAGACGAGCATGACAGCAAGATAATCGATCACGGAACCGACTCCCCCTCAGGCAGCCTTGTGTGGAAATCCTCAACTGCCTGGTCAGAAATGATACCTGCGCGGGAAGATCCTGTGAAGGTCGCGCGCCCCCTGCGCCAGGCCAGGCGACAGCCGGCACTGCCGACCTTCCCTCGATGACCTGCCCGCAGGCGCCTCCCGGCAAGCCCGTTACGGCGCTGCCCGCATTCTCTACCTGCCGCCGCCTGCTCCATCCGCCACGGGTGACGCATCCGGCCTCAGGATGCGCTCGTTGCCGCCAACCGCACAGTGGCGCACGTCCTCCAGCTCCTGTCACCTCGACCGCGATCGGCGTGGCGCACACGGTCGATGGTGGACGAACGGCGCTTGGCATGTACAGGCGATCGTACCCGCTCCATACTCAGATCAGACGTTCCCGACGGAGCTGAAGGCGAGTGGGCGGATACCGCGCGGCCAACCCCGGATTCGTCTACGACGGCTACGCGCGCTTCTGGCGCGTCGCCGGCATGCTGACGCGGGACCGCGAGCCTCCCGAGCAGGAATGGCTCGATCTCCTGGGCGCGGCGGGCTACCGCGACCTGATCGCTCATGAGTTCCCTGCCGACTTCTTTCCGGAGAGCTTCCGCGTGGCGTTCAAGCCCTCGCTCGGCCAGGAACTGGCCCGCGCGCTCCAGGGCGGGCCGCGGGCGGACCTTCTCCGGCACTACCTTTTCGCCCATGAGACGAGAGACCGCATCGCGCGCTCCATGGATCTGCTGACGTCGGCGCGACTCGCCGCAGCGGCGAGGCAAGCGGCGCTGGAATGGCTGCCAAGGGGACTCACACCCGGGTTTCCCGATGTCGCGTTCGTCATCTTCGCCCCGGACGCCCGCGGCTATGCGCGCGTCGTGGTCGATGCCGCCTACCTCTGTCAGGTCGAATCGCCGGCTGCGCTCCTGGCCCACGAGTACCACCACGTCTACAGGCGGCAGCTTGCCCCGCCGAGGCTCCTGGGCGGGGAAGGCGAGGCCGATCTGCTCTGGGTGCTCGACCAGCTGGAGATGGAGGGCATCGCGGATCAGATCGACAAGCGGCGCTGGCCGGAGGAGCCGCCGGTCGCGACCGGTCGCACAGCCGAGTACGCCCGCAGCTACCGCCAGCACTTTCACACGTCGCCCGACCTCCTGCAACGGCTGGATGCGCTACTTTGCGCCTGGCACAGGTCCACCGGCCGTCGGCCGGAGATCGCAAGGCGGCTCAGGGCGTCGCTACCGCTCTCGGGCCACCCGACGGGAAGCTACATGGCGCAAAAGATCGAACGCGCCTTCGGGCGCGAGGCATGCGTCGGCACGGCGGGCAACCCGTTCGCCTTCATGCGCCTCTACAGCGATGCGGCGCGGAGCGCCGCGCATGGCCCGGCGCTGAGCGATGGAGCGCTCCTGGCCTTGAAGGCCTTGGAGCGAACCTGTCTCGCCCCGGCTTAGCTGCAATACCGTTTACTTAGTGAGATAAGAATGGCATCATAACCTCAGGAAGTGCTGGGGGTGGTGCCGTGCCCCGTGCTGGTTGGCGCAAACCCGAGAGTGGCGAGCGGCTGTCCGATCACA
>Ga0080006_1211107_pt1 | contig 15834 bp, 16 predicted proteins | sample RS3BMetagenome_FD_69209 | JGI IMG/M metagenome (GOLD analysis project Ga0080006, IMG submission 69209) | Ferric oxide microbial mat and aquatic microbial communities from Rainbow Spring, Yellowstone National Park, USA - RS3B (SPADES... ... | reverse complement strand
CAAAGCGAATTCCGAGTCGACCAGCACCTTGAGGAGGTCACCGTGTGACGCCTCCAAGAAAGGGGAACCTTGGCTTTGGTCAAGAGCAAGAAGGAGATTGGTCGGCTAAAGTCGAATGGGAGTACTATCAGGGCGAAACGAGGGGAATCTTTTGATGGAAGGTGATCGTGTGCAGGAGATTTACAGCGTTCAGGTAGCTTCATCAGATCCGGAGGAGAACAGCCACAGCCTGTCGGTGTCTCCGGAGTTTGATGCGTCGAACCTGTCCGGGGTGGACGCATTTGAGCAGGAGATCGTTCCTGAACTCGCTGAACTAGTCAAGTCTGTAGAGCGAGTTGGGCGGGCAAAGGCGGTCGCCAAGCAGGCAGAGAAGCTCAATCGCGTCGAACTGCAAAAGCAACTGGAGGATGTCGTGCGCGCCTCCACTGAAGCCGGCGAAAAGGCGCGCAGCTTGCTGTCCATGATCACGCCGTATAAGGTCGTGGCAACGGCTCCGGACCAGGAACGCTGGACGCGGGTCTTTGTCGAGGCCTGTCATGGGATGGGAAGACAGGTCGAAGGGCAATTTCCCACCTTTCGGGTGTTTCCAGTTGAAATCAAGGCGGACCTGGCCAATGATGCGGTGTACTTGAACAATCGAATGACGCGCAGCTTGCATCCGAAGGCCGTTGCAAGTCTGGTAGACATCGAGATTACACGGTTGTCGAAGGAACGATTCAATGCGGTTCAGTTCGCCCGTGCACTGGTGCGAGCGAGTGAAGTCTTGCTAGCGGAGCGTCGTGTGCAAGCGAAGTCGGACAATGCCTCGTCGGCGGTCCTGTTAAAGCAGGTTCATGCTTTACTCGCCGTGCGCACAGGGAGCAGCGCCGGCGGGTACTCGCTCAATCAGTTTGCCTTCGATCTGTATCGCGTGCGCACCCAGTCAGGCTTGGTGGTGGATGGAAACCGTTTGGTTTTTCATACGACGCGGCTCGGCAAGGATGCCATCGTCATCCCGCTACCGGGAGGCCAAAAGGAAATTTTGGGTTCCCTTGAAGTCGTAGCACAGGGCAGCGATTCTGATGACTGATCCTCAAGTGTTCGGACAGTTTCTAAACAAGCCATCCGCCGAGATGCTCTCGATGTCCGATGTGATGGAAACCTTCGTAGATCCGGCAGGGCTCGAGGAGTTCTGGATGGGCGAGTATGTGAACGGACTTGTAGAAGCGGGAGCTGGCAAGGTCAAGTTTGTCAGGGGCCGCTCGGGATCTGGGAAGACTCACTTCTTGCGTCATTTGGGTGCAACGGTTGATCAGGCCGGGTATCTCCCGATCCGGGTCAATGCACTGAAGACCCGCTTGGCCACGATTGACGACCTCTATCGCGCAGTGTCTGCTATGGTTCCGTGGGATGATCTGCTGGCTGGATGCACGATGGCGATGATCCATGAGCAACTCGGATATGAGGAGTATGCTTTGCCGGTCAACCAGTTTCGGATGTGGGCCGAGACTGCACAGGGGCGAAGCTCTACATCACTGATGAACGAGATTCGTCAGGCGGCCGATCAGTTCGTCCGGACACTGGACGTATACCCGATCCTGCGCGAGCCCCTGCGCGCCAGCCTCGTGAAGCGGACCGGGGGTGAACTGGCCGATGAGGCCACTTTACTGCGTTGGTTATCTGGTGAGCGAATTGGACGGCAAGAGCGAAAGGGCATCTTGGTCGGCAAGAACATCGACCGCAAAAACGCCAGAGCAATGCTTCTGTCATTGGCCGTGCTGGCTCGCATCGCTGGGCTTAAGGGCCTCGTGATTCTCGTAGACAACTTGCAGGTGCTCGGTCAGACGGCGCGTGCCGAGGGGCAGCCCTACTATACGCGGACGACGCGCGACCAAGCGTATGAGATGATTCGTGAGTTGATCGATGAGAGTCATCATGCACCCTGGATGTTTTTGGTGTTTGCGGGAGACGCGGCACTGTACGAGGACCAAAAGACGGGTTTCTGTTCCTATCCGGCCCTCTGGTACAGGATACAGCCGGAGATTGCGACGGCTCAGGTCAACCGCTTTGCAGATATCGTGGATTTGGACGTGTGGTGGACACAAGCTGAGGTGTCTCGCCTGAGCTCTATGTGGAGTGCGCACGCCCCGTTTGTCGAACTCAGTGGCGAGGTCGCGCTACAGCAAGCGGATGCATGGGGACTTGCCTGGTCGGGGGTACGTCGCAGAGTGGCGAGTGCCCTGTCGGGAACGTCCCTGCCTAGCCGGGAGGACGTCTCGGATAGTGCGTCGGGTCGAGATGACACGTTCCCCGCGCAGGGAGGGTTGTGACATGTCCATGAATCCGAAATTGGTGGTGGAGGGGCTGCGATCGGGGGTCCCCTATCGGGATATGGCTAAAGCCATGGCCTTGGGACGTGAACGCAACATCGATTCGGTGCGCAAGTTGCTGGACCAAATCGAACAGGATCGATCTCTCAAGTTCCCAGGGTACGTCTTGCGAGCCAGCTATGGCGAAGGTAAAACGCACCTTCTGCATTCTCTTTGGGGCCTGGCGGAGGCACGCAACTGGGTCGTGACCTGTGTTTCGCTGAGCAAGGAGACACCGCTTGACCGAATGGACTATTTGTACCCCAAGATCCAAGAGAACACGTACATTCCAGGGAGCTCGCAACCCGGGATTGCCAGCGTTGTCGCCCAGGCCCTCGAGGGTCAGCTTCTGGCCGAGGCGCGTGCGCTGGAGTTGTCGCCGAGAGTCATGGCGGTGTTGGACAATTTGGTCATACACGACGAGGGATTCGACGAACTGCTGGCAGACCTCGGTGGCGAATTCTTGTCAAACGCCGACTTGAAGCGAATCTACCGTTCCAACTTGGGTCGAGCACTGCAACTCCCGCGTTCGACGATGCGCGACGAGGCCTTCGAATACATGCGCCTGGTTGACTGGTTGATCAAGAAGGCCGGTTACGCAGGCTGGTTGATTCTTTTTGACGAAGTCGAACTGATTGGCAAACTTGGTCGTGGGGCACGTAGTCAGGCCTATGCCAACATGGGGCATCTGCTAAGCGGGTGCTTGCCAAGGACGCTCACGATCTGGGCACTCGCTGCCAACTTTCATGGAGATGTTTTGATCGGCCGTCGGGATCGCGAGGAATGCACAGCGTGGCTTGCGGGACGCGGGCGACTGGCCGAACAGGTGCCTTGGTGTGTGGCGGCCATCGCTGCGCTCGATGAGTCGAAACTGCTTGATCCATTGGCGGGTCACGAGATTCAGTCCTTGTTAGTGCAGATCCTCGAATTGCACGAGCAGGCTTATGGCTGGCATGCTCCGTTCACGGGATCGGATCTCTACCAACAAGTCAGGCGCTTTGCACCGACTCAGGACACGCGGTTGCGAACCGTGGTGCGCCTCGGGTTGACCATTCTCGATATATGGATGCAGTATGGCGAGGCACCGGAGATCGAGTATTTGCAACCTCTGGAAGATAGCGCCTTGGGAGAAGAGGGAGATGACGCGTCACTGACATGAAGAACCAAGTTGGGTCGCCCACTGCGAGCGGCTTGCGGGGGTCGGACGACAGGCAAAACGGCACCGTGCGGCCCGCGGATGTCCTCATGCCAAGTTCGCCGGGCGCGTACGGTCCGGAGCCCGTCCGAGCTGGGAGCGAGCTCACCCTTTCGGTGGGACATACCCGGTCCGAGTGGTGGCAGGATGCAACGCTCTTGGCGGCGCGGACGGTCAGCGCGGCGGCATTTGTTCCCTTTCATCATCACACCCCGACGTACCGCAGCATGACGGACCTGCAACAAAAGTACTATTTTTACTGGCGCAGTCGTGTTCGCAAGCAGGTGTATCCACGCTGCAGTTGGGGTTATCTGCTACTGTACCTATATGAACTCATGCACGGCGTCGGTGTTGCATCGGCCGATGCCGGACTCAGCCAAATGCAGGCGATCTGGCAAGCCTATCGCATGAGCTACACGCGTCTGGACCACTACCTCAGCACTTGGCTTCTCGACTACGCCGCTGTGTATGGATGCCGCATCAAGGCTCCGGAAATCGCCGCGCGACTGTGGGAGTCGGGTGTTCCCATGACGGGTGGGCATCCAAACGCACTTTTTGAAGCGTTTGCCGATCGATCGATTCGCGATCTTCCCCTGGAATTGCTCGTCACGCTGAGTCGGTACGACTGGCGCCTGAGCAGTTTCTACTTGGCCGGCCATGGAGCCGAGGTGGAGGAAGCGATTCGGGAGGCTCTTTACGTCGCGGAACAATGGATGCTGGAGAACAGTGGGCAGTATTTTTTTGAGTGGTTTCGGCCCGAGACGCGATTCACCCTGTTGCGACGACCGTTTGCGGGTGCTCCCTATGACGGTTCAGTGGAGCCTGTCGTCGTGGTCGACGTGTATGATTATACGGCGCATGCCCCGCTGCGCGACTTTTGTACTTGGCTGATCAAGTTCAAGGAACAACAGTTGCGTAGTGCCTGTCGATTTCACGGCAAGATGAGTGTGGGAAGTCCGTTTCATCTCGAGTTGGGCAAGGCGGTCGGGTTCGACGCTGAGGCGGACAAGCCCAAGATGTCCTCTAAGATTGCCCGCCGAACGCAGTATCGTCCAGAGCTGCCCGCGGCGATTCATGACTACACGAGCCTTGATCCGGAGATGTTACGTCGACTGCAAGAAGAAGCCGACGAGGTTTTGGTCATGTTGACAGAACACCTGCCGCCCGTGACCGTGGAAGCGCCGGTTCCGCGGTCGATGACGGCGACGCACGGTTCTGGTGGACCGGCCGTTGCGGATGGGACTCTCACTTCAGAGGCGCGGCACAGTCTCTCGGAGGCTGAGGCTCTACCTGTCGTGCACGCACGGCTATTGCGCGCGCTCGCGACGCGCCAGTCAGGGGCTTTACTGAGAGACATTCTGTTGCCAGGTGCCAAGTCGCTGGAGCTCGTGATCGACGAGATTAACGAATGGGCACTCGAACACCTCGGGGATCTGGTGATCGATCCAGGTCCACCGGCCGAGATTTATGAGTATAGCCGCGACAGCCTGAGGGTCTGGCTAGAGAACACTGAGGGGATCGAGTGTGAGCGAGGGTAACGAACAGGTTTTTTCGCGGTTGGCGCCCTGGATTCGGGAGTATATCTATCGGTACAAATGGGAATCTTTGCGCCCCGTTCAAGTGGCCGCATGTCATGGGGTTCTCGATACGAGCGGGCACGTGCTCTTGGCGAGTGCTACGGCATCTGGCAAGACCGAGGCGGCCTTCTTCCCAGTCTTGACGCAGCTGTGGGAGCGTCCCTCCACGTCTGTCGGAGTGCTCTACATTGGCCCGCTCAAGGCCCTCATCAATGACCAGTTTCAGCGTTTGGACCTGCTGTTGCAGGACTCACACATCCCCGTGTCGGCCTGGCACGGCGACACGTCTCCCGCTAGCAAGCAGCGCCTGCTGAAGAGCCCCCAAGGAATCTTGCAAATTACGCCAGAGTCGCTGGAAGGTCTGTTGATTAACAGAAGTCCGTTGCTTCGCCAGTTGTTTGGCGATTTGCGCTTTGTCATCATAGACGAAGTGCACGCGTTCATGGGAACGGACCGGGGTGGACAGGTGTTATGTCAACTGCAGCGGCTGGCGCGAATTGCGGGCGTGCTACCGCGGCGAATCGGCCTGTCTGCCACGTTGGGAGACTATCGCGCGGCCGAGCAGTGGCTTGCCGCCGATACAGGACTGCCCGTGTTCACGCCGAAAGTCGGGGCGGAACAGCGCGTGGTGAGGATCGCGATGGAGCAATTTTACGAGGTCGAAGCGGATGCCGAAACGGTCGCCCGGGATGAAAAGGGTGCAGGTGACAAGGCGGCGGGCATGGCTTCCTGGGGTCGGTACGTCTACGAGGCGAGCTGCGATCGCAAGGTCCTCATTTTCGCCAATCGTCGGGATGATGTCGAGAAGGTCGTGGCGGATTTGCGGCAATGGTCGGAGATGGACGGACGAGCTGACGTGATCTTTGCCCATCATGGCAACGTGTCCGCTGCACTGCGAGAAGCGGCAGAACAAGCGATGCGGCAACCAAACCAACCGGCCGTCGTGGCGGCCACCGTGACACTGGAACTGGGTGTGGACATCGGGCAACTGGACCGCGTGATCCAATTGGATGCCCCATCGTCTGTGTCGAGCTTTGTGCAACGCCTCGGTCGCTCCGGACGTAGCACTTCGCCCGCAGAAATGTGGTTTGTGTGCAGGGATCATCACCCTGATCCGCATGACTCCTTCGTACGGCGCATGCCTTGGGGGCTGCTCCAATCGATTGCGATTGTTGAACTGTATCGCTGTGAACGATTCGTCGAAACCCGTAATGGAGCGGATCTCCCCTACAGTTTGCTGTACCATCAGACTATGAGCACACTTTTGGCGAGCGGGGAACTCACACCGTCGACGCTAGCACAGCGCGTGCTGGGCTTGTATCCCTTTCGCAGCGTCCCGGTCGAGGACTACCGCCTATTGCTGTTGCATCTTCTGGCGATCGATCACATTCAGGAGACGGAGTCAAAAGCGTTGATCGTTGGTTTGAGCGGAGAAAAGGTGGCGCGAAACTTTCGCTTCTTTGCCGTCTTTGCGGACGCCGATGAATTCCGCGTCGTCGACGGGACAGCCACGATCGGAACGGTTCCGGTGGCTTCGCAAGTCGGGGAACGCTTTGCGTTGGCCGGTCGTAGCTGGGAAGTTCTCGAAGTAGACGAGAAAGGGAAGGCGCTCTACGTTCGGCGCGTGGCCGGACGCGCTTCCACCTCGTTTGTCGGACAAGGGGCAGAGGTGCATGTGCGCATCGTGCAAGGCGTGCGAGATGTCTTGACAGCGCAAGCGGACTATCCTTACCTTCAACACGAGGCTCGCGAGGGCCTGCACAGAGCGCGACAAATGGCTCACGCGGCAAACCTCGGGACGCAGTCCATCGTGGCCATGGGCGGTAATCAGTATGCCTTGTTCCCGTGGATCAGCGCGCGAGCCTTGCGCACTCTGGCCCGCTACATTCGTCGGCACGGGTATTCGCAGATCGGCGTGACTGGTGTCGAGGAGTTGCCGCCGTATGTTATCATCGTAACGACGAATCGATCTGCGACCGATTTGGCTGAGTGGTTACAGGGAGTTCGTCGCGACGACATCGTCCTGGAAGAATTGGTGTCTGCGACGGAACTCTTACACAGGGACAAATACGATTCGTATATTCCGGGTTCTTTACTTCGCAAGGCGTTCGTCTCGTGCCAACTGGAGGAGTGGGTCTGAGTGGGGACACTGGCCATACCGAGGCGCCTTTCGCATGCGATTCTGACGTCGCTTGGCGCAGGCGTTGTTCCACGTATCGGACTGGAGTATATCACGGTAGGCCGCAAGCAGGAAATCAGCGCCCTGCTCGCGGATTTGAAGAGCATCGAAGAAGGTGGCGCAGGTTTTCGGTTCATCGTCGGCAGTTTCGGTTCGGGCAAGAGCTTTATGCTTCAGGTGCTTCGCAATTACGCGATGGAGCAGGGGTTCGTCGTCGCGGATGCCGATTTGTCTCCGGAGCGTAAGCTCGCTGGGCGCGAAGGGCAAGCGGTCGCAACGTACAGAGAATTGATGCGGCACCTTGCCACCAAGGTGCGTCCCGAAGGAGGGGCTCTCCCCGTTTTGCTGGAGCGGTGGATCGCGGATGTGCAGTTGGCCGTGCGCCAGGACACCGGTCTGGAGAGCGCGGACCCGCGCTTCGTATCGACGGTGGAGACGCGCATCATGGCGACGGTCGGATCCATGTCCGGGTTAGTCCATGGCTATGATTTCGCTACGGTCTTGGCGGCCTATTGGCGTGGACATGTCACCGGCGAGGAAGGTTTGAAAGACAGCGCACTGCGTTGGTTGCGGGGCGAGTTTGCGACCAAAGCGGATGCCCAAAAGGCACTCGGCGTGCGCGTCATCATTGATGACAGCACCTGGTACGACTACGTGAAGCTGATGGCCTCTTTTGTGGCGCGTGTTGGCTATAAAGGGCTGATTGTGGTCATCGATGAAGCGATCAATTTGTATAAGCTGCAACATTCGGGTTCCCGCCAGGCGAACTATGAGATGCTTTTGGCGATGTTCAACGACACGATGCAGGGTAAGGCGTTGCATTTGGGCGTGTTGGTTGGCGGGACGCCTGCGTTTGTCGAGGATCCGCGACGCGGGTTGTTCAGCTATGATGCGCTCAAGTCGCGTCTGGAGGAGGGGCGATTCGTCGTGGCGGGGCGACGGGATTTTTCCGGGCCACTGATTCGCCTGCCCGCATTGACCGCCGAGGAGCAATTCGTGTTGCTGCAGCGACTGGCGGCGATTCACCAGGCTTACTATGTGAGTGAAAGCGTGTTGGGCGACGCGCAACTGCAACAGTTCCTGGCCGTGATTCATCGCCGCGTCGGCGCAAATCAACTCTTGACACCCAGGGAGATCGCCAGAAGTTTCATCCATGTGCTCAATCTGCTTCATCAGAATCCGGATCTCACTTTCGAGCAGGTTGTGGTGGCTGACGCATCTGTCCTGCTCGACCCTTTGTCCGGTGGTGATGAAGGGGATGAAGGGGATGGAGAGGCAAAGTTCGCGGAGTTCAAGCTGTAACGGTCGGGCGTGTGCCGGTTGCGCGGAACTTGCCGATGGCGAGTTCGGGCGGTGGTATCATCATTGCACAGTTGGCGACGAATGATGAATCCTAGCGAATCAGAAGAGAGTGATATCGAATGAACGCGAAAAACACAAAGGCAATAAAGTCTCCTGGGGCTGTTTACTTCATGTTCGGAGCGACCGGGGATCTGGCGCATCGTAAGTTGTACCCGGCCCTATATAGTATGTACCACTCGGGTAAGTTGGAGAAGGACTTTGCGATCATGGGAATCGCACCGGAAAAACTAAGCCAGGGCGAATTCTGCGACAGCGTCTATCAATCCACTCAAGAATTCGGACATTGCAAACCTAAGTCCAATAAGCGAGAGTGGGATGAATTTAGTGAGCACATCCAATATATGTCTTTGGACATTAACGACACAGATGGTTTCCATCGTTTGAAAGAAGCGGCGGAGCAAGTGGAGGAAAAGTTTCAGATTGCCGGGAATCGGTTGTTTTATTTGGCACTACCACCGGACTTGTTTGATCGTGTAACAAGCAATATCAAGAAAGGCGGGCTGTTAGAATCAAACGGCTGGCATCGACTGGTCATTGAAAAGCCCTTTGGTTCTGACCTCGCCTCCGCAGAGAAACTGAATGAGGATATCCTCAAGGTTTTCGCGGAGCGAGAGATTTATCGACTGGACCATTACTTAGGCAAAGAGATGGTCCAGAACATCAGTGCTTTTCGCTTCACGAACGCCTTTTTTGAGGCTTTCTGGAATAACAAGTACATTGCAAATATCCAAATAACGATGAGCGAAACTGTTGGTGTCGAAGAACGTGGTGGCTACTACGACCATGCGGGTGCCCTGCGCGATATGGGGCAAAATCATATGCTGCAGATGTTGGCCGCGATGGCGATGGAACCACCTAGCCGATTGGATCCGGAAGATATTCACGATGAAAAAGTGAAGGTGTTCCGGGCACTGCGTACTTATGCAACCGCTGCACAGGTTCACAAGCATGTGGTTCGCGGTCAGTATTCCGCTGGGGAACTAGATGGAGAGCAGAAACCTGCTTACCGATCCGAAAAATCGGTGGCTGCCAACTCTGATACGGAGACGTACTTCGCTGCCAAAGTGTTTGTGGACAATTTCCGTTGGGCGGGCGTCCCATTTTACGTTCGCACCGGGAAGAGACTGCCCGTGAAAACGACAGAAATTGTTGTGGAATTTAAAAACGTGCCGGACAATGTGTTCTACACGAAACAAGATAAGATCGAACCAAATTTGCTGGTATTTAGGGTATCGCCCGCAGAGGGCCTTTACTTTAAAGTCAATGCTAAGAACCCAGACTCCAATCCATCTGCCGCCAATATCATTCCAGTGGCGATGGATATTAACGAAGAGTCCTTGATCGGGCCGGACACGACAGAGGGATATGAATTGCTCCTGTTTGACGCCACATGCGGGGATACCTCCTGTTTTACAAGATGGGGGGAAGTGGCATTGGCCTGGGCATTTGTTGATAAAATTACTGAGGTTTGGGCTGGAGATCAACAAGAGCCGAAGTTGTATCCTTGCGGTTCATGGGGTCCAGAAGAAGCGCAACAGTTATTGGAGAAGGATGGCTTCCATTGGTGGCCAATGATGGGTCAGAGGGGAGCCGGAAACTGAGCGAGTCTGAGTTGGAATGGCCCTGCCCGTCGCCCGGATCCTGGGTCGGCTGGCAGGGGGCCATTCAGGCGATCAGTTCTTGTTCTTTTGAACCACACCGGTCCAGATGGCGAGGATGAGAGTAATGACGCCGAAGATGAGACTGTTCCACAGAGCGCCCGTCTGTGTGGAAAAGTGATAGACCCAGGGCGACACGGCTACCCAGATGCCGATGATACCGATCAACCAGATCTGCCACATACGATGAACCACCCCTTGATGGGAAAATGGTGTGAGGCGCCTCACTATCAATATATTCATCAACTCTGATATCTTGCTTACGTGCAGATGATGTATTTGGCGGCGGAAGTGAGTTCAAATGGCTGCGGCAGGTCCCGACAAGAGCTCTTGAGATGCGCCCGTGATTCGGTTTTCAACTGAGGGCGTAAATCCTATGTCGTATAGAAGCGGCGACTGCGTGGAGGTATGATGAACATAGGCCATATAGCCGTGGAACCAGCGATCGTCATCAAGACCAGAGGAGGGACTCGCGTGAACGAGTGGATCTGTACGACCTGTGGAACGCAGTATGTAAAGAGCGATGCGCCACCTTCACAATGCTCCATTTGCGAAGATGAACGGCAATACATCGGATCCGCGGGACAAACGTGGACAACGCTCGAAAAGGTTCAGAGGAGTGGGTACAGAAACGCCTTCTATGGGCATGAATCCAACCTGATAGGGGTTGAAACGGTTCCGGAATTCGCCATCGGCCAGCATGCAAAACTCTTGCGCACGCCGCACGGGAACATCCTGTGGGATTGCATCTCGTACGTAGACGATGTGACCGTCGATCTGATTCGAGGCACCCATTTTTCTGCACGCCCGTGACAGACAGTGGGTGATGCATCCGAGTGACCGGATTCAGTTTTGGAGCGGTCCAGAGGTCGTGTTGAATCCCGACGTGACACTGCATCATCTGGGTGGACACTTTGCGGGATCGAGCGTGCTGCTCTGGAAAGTCGGCGCGAACGGCAAGGGGGCGCTCCTCACCGGTGACACCGTTTCGGTCTCCGCCGACCGCCGCTTCGTCTCGTTTATGTATAGCTTCCCGAATCGGATCCCGCTCTCTGCGGCGATCATAGAGAGCGTTCGAAGCAAGCTCGAACCTCTGTCGTTTGACAGGTTGTATGGCACGCAGGCTGACTCGGTCATCGAATCCGACGCCAAAGGGGCCGTGCTGCGGTCAGCAGACCGCTATCTTGAGGCTCTGGAGAGGTCGAATGAACGCTGAAGATCCTGAGAGGAACTCGTTCGAACCAACGTGGGGGTGAGTCAACCCGAGCACGCAAAGACGCATTATCTCCGTCCATCCGACATGTGGCCTTTCACGTGGAGTTGGAAGACATCAAGCGAGCACAGGAGTGGTTAAGCGGACACGGAGTCACGGTTCGGGATGCATTCGGAGTGGTGGGTGAGGACCAGGCGCTCATACTCCAGAACGGGGCCAACTACCACGCTGCCATCTACTTCGACGATCCGGATGGGAACTCGCTCGAGTTCATCACACCGCTGAAGTTGGGCGCGGACGACGTCAGATATGTTGAAGGCATGACGTTGAACCAATGGGCTGGCGCAAACTCAAAGTGATCGTGTTGGCCTTTCGATAGGAGGCAGATTTTGTTTTCCACTGCCATTGTTCTCGTCGTTACATCTCAGTCAACAACTCGTGAGCTTAAGATCTGCTACACTGAGTCGGAGGAGCATCTTGGGATGATGATGCGCCAAGTCCAAGCGCTCAAGCAAGAGTTTGATATTGTAGATGAATGGGTGAGTTTTGAAAGTCACCCGGAGACGCCAGCCGATGGCGTGTCATTGGAGAGTCGTTTTTCTTCCGCCACGCGAGAAGCGATGATGGAACGACTGAGCGAGATGGGAGTTCCGTACGGCATTACATTCGCCAGCCACGAGCGCCTCTCGAATTCGCGTCTGGCTCTGGAGGCTTCGGAGTTCGCGCGGGAACAGGGAAAGTTTCACTCGTTTCATAATGCGGTGTTTCGCGCCTACTTTACGTAGGGCAGGGACATTGGCGATCGTGAAATTCTTTTATCCATTGGCTAATCAGCGGGGTTGCCCAGGGAGTCTCTGGACGAGGCCCTGACTGGGTAGCGCCATGAAGAAGCTGTGCACAAGGCGCAAGACGAGGGTGCACAGTATGGTGTGTCTGGGACCCCGACTTGCATCATCAATGGGCGTTACAAGGTCCTTGGTGCACAGCCGATCGAAGCATTTCGCCAGGTCCTTCGCAACATAGGAAAAGAGGGTAGCGCGTCGTAATCGCGAAGTGCGATCGTGCGCTCAAGTGCGCTCACTTTCAAGACTACCGGGGGCCAAAACTACGTTAGAACCGAGATACTGAGGGCATACATCGATCGCCGTCATGTGGAGGCGCGGTGGCGTGTGAACAGAGAGGAGTCGTGTAGGCGTGTCGATGAAGCCCTATTACGAATTTGCAAAAGTTGGCCGAGGACGTGTCGATGGAATAGAGCTGCCGGACGGCAGGGCCTTTCTTATGGTGGACTATTATTGCACTGAGCCCGGATGCACGTGTCAGGATGTGCAAATTGAGATATTCGCTGAATCGCGCCAGGAACAGTTTCCGAAAGAGATGCTGGCGTCGTTTAGGATGGACACGGTGACCGGGGATCTCACCGACGTACAAGCGGACGACGAGCAGGGCCAAGGGGCAACTTTCGTCGAGGAGTTCAAAAATGGGTTGACTCCGAAGCTGCAAAGGATGTTTCAAGGCCGCTTACGCGAAGCCAAGCTACACGGCCGTGAAACCGCGCTCTCTCTCGAAAACTTGCGGTATGTGCCTGGGGAGTGCGTCAGCTATGCCGAGATTTACCCAACGGTCGCGACTTCGAGCGAGACCTTTGACTATATGGGCAAACAGTATGTTGTGGATGATCAGTACTGCATCGATCCATCGTGTGGTTGCAATGAAACGATCCTCACCTACGTCGAACTACAGGACTACACGAATGAATCGAATCGCTTTGCGATCCGCCTTTCTTTGCAGAATGCCCAGTATTTAGTGGAGTCCTACGCAAATGGAACGGATGACGAAGTTCGAGCCATTCATCGCGCGTACATGAAGCACGTCCACAAAGATCTGGAGACGTTCCGGCGTCGCTATGCAAAAATGAAGGAATTTGGGAGTCGACACGTTCAGGAGGTGAGCAAGGAGATAAAGAGAAACCAACCGAGCGTGAAGGCTGTTTCGGTCGGGCGCAATGATCCATGCCCCTGTGGGAGCGGCAAGAAGTACAAGAAATGTTGTGGTATCTAAGACAGATTGTGGAGTCGGCAAATAATGCCGATCTCTTTTTATACCCAGGAGACCAACACCTGTTTGCCGACAACAGCGTACCATCGTATGATGTTGGCGCAACGGTGCTGCTTTTGCAGCGTGTGATCGATGTGGGGGATCGGGCGATAGGGTCACACCAATGCGCTGTCCTCTTTACTATGCGGAAAGATCTGATGGCAATACACTTATTGCGTATTCGGGCAGGTGAATGCACGCAGGACCCCGCGATTGTGATTCAGGGTCAGACACGATGTACTATTGCAAATGATATTGCTTGGCGCGAGGTGTAAGGGTGAGCCAATGGGAAAAATTATTGCAGAGCATTTGACAGAACCCTAAGTCTGTGCGGTTTGAAGAGCTCGATAAGGTATTGCGCACTACCGGATTTGAGAGAAAACAGTCCGGCAAGGGTACGAGCCATTACCGGTACGTTCTTTGGTACAGAGCAGATCGTTGGTACTCGCCTCGGGAACTACGTGAAAGAAGTTTACGTGAAGCAAGTTATTGAAATCCTCAGCCAAAAGGGGTGGATTTTATGAAGAAATATTTAGATTATTATATGTCCTTGCCATATGCCATCACCCTGATTCCCGATTCGCAATCGGGGGGCTATCTTGCCAAGATCAACGAGTTACCCGGATGCATGACGCAAGCGGAGTCGCTGCCTGAATTGATGAATATGATTCTAGATGCCAAGTGTTGCTGGTTAGATGGCGCTCTTCAGGATGGTCTTGAAATTCCTGAGCCCATTGATTTGACGGATGCTGAACCCAGTAAATTTCTTTTGCGTTTACCAAAATCACTGCAACGTGACTTGGCTGCCAGAGCAAAATTGGAGGGTGTAAGTCTTAACCAGTACATGCTTTACCAGCTTGCACGTTCAGTGGGACCTACGAGCATGCAAGGTACCGCACAAGACGAAATGGTGGCAACCGTGCCGGGATGAAAACGATGGAAGTTCGGAGAACCGTCATTTTAGTATGCAGTACCACGCAGACTTGACGTCTTCAAAAAACGACCCGCGCACGTTATCATGACCTGATGCAGTTGTGCAATATTGTACGGGTCTATGCCGTTATACTGAAGCTACGCCAATAATCCGGACTCGACTGTGGGTTAGGCTTTGCCTGCGGATGCGGGGAATTGGAAGCTATGAAAAGCATGTCAAGCGAGACGGCAGGAGGGTTGACTGTGTAGAACCTTGACTGAGAGTTTCTCTTTCGGTATGATCGTATAGAACATACGTTCTTGATGCGAGGTGCGCTGATGGAGAGCCATTTCATGGCTTATATGTATCGTCTGCGGCTCATCGATCGCTGGAGCCTGATGCGCCATACCGAGAAGGACAGTGTGGCCCAGCACAGCCTCCACGTGGCGCTGTTGGCTCATGCACTTTGTACGATTGCCACCTCGGTATATGGACGGTCGGTACCCACGGGCAAGATCGTGTGCGCTGCCTTGTTTCATGATGCCACAGAAGTGATTACCGGTGACATTCCGACGCCTGTAAAGCATCATAACCCTGAGATCCTGAAGAACTTTCGCGCGATTGAGAGTATGGCGTCGCAGCGCCTGTTGGCCATGATCCCGAAGCCGCTGCGCGCGGAGTACGAGGATCTGTTCACGCATCAGACCGACGATGTGCAGATGTGGGTCAAGGCGGCGGATCAACTTGACGCGTATATCAAGTGTACCGTGGAGGTGGCTTCCGGTAACCGGGAGTTTGCCGTGGCGCGGGATCAGTATCGGCAAAGGTTGGTTTCACTTCAAATGCCGGAGATGGACTACTTTCTCTCGACGTACGCCCCGTCATTTGAACGTTCACTTGATGAACTCCAGTGAGAAGGAACTGATGCGCGGGCGGGGCTGGGAAGGCCGACGACTGTGATGATGATCTCACGGAGAGCAGAGTGTTGCACTTGCTGATGTTGGACGTTGTCGCCGGATGTACTGGATTCGGTCGAGATGTTCTATCACGAGCGCGAGTGCGTGGTCAAGGTAACTGGATGCTTGCGTGCCCCAACAGTTCTATGATCTGCAAGAGAGTCGCGCCATCTTCGAGCAGGTGCGTGGCAAACGAGTGCCGCAGGGTATGAACCGATACGCGCTTGGTGGCAGAGGCCTTCTTGACCGCATCATTGAACGCAGATTGGATCGTGCTCACGGTGATGTGGGAGGTTAGGTGAGATCCGACGAACGACAAACACGCGCATGGCTTGA
>Ga0080006_1205325_pt1 | contig 15838 bp, 12 predicted proteins | sample RS3BMetagenome_FD_69209 | JGI IMG/M metagenome (GOLD analysis project Ga0080006, IMG submission 69209) | Ferric oxide microbial mat and aquatic microbial communities from Rainbow Spring, Yellowstone National Park, USA - RS3B (SPADES... ... | reverse complement strand
CCCCCCCCCCGTCGTCCCCGGCCTCGTTCCCCCCGCCCCCGGCCGGCTCGGGCTCGCCGGCGGCCGCAGCGCCGCCGCCCCCTTCGCCGCCGCCCCCTTCGCCGCCGCCCCGTCCCGTCCACCCGCCTGCCAGCTCGTCGACCCCGGCCGGTGCCCCGCGGTCGGGCAGCGGCTCGGACACCGCCGCGGCGAGCGTCGGCGACGCCGTGCTGGCCGCCGCCGTGGCCAGCACACCGCCCGGCCGGGGCGGTTCGCCGTCGTCCAGCCCGAGGTGTCCGGAGACCGTGACCGTGCTGTTGTCGTACGAGTAGGTGATGGCGTTCTCGAGCAGGGCGTGCATCGCCGAGACGAGCTGGCGGCGGTCGCCGAGGACCGCCACCGGCGGATCCGGCTCTTCGAGCTCGATCCTGATCCCGCGCTGCTCGGCGGTGGACCGCACCCGTTCGACCGCTTCGGCCATCACCAGGTTCACCAGCACCGGGCCTCGAGGCGGCGCCTGCTCCGACTCGATCCGGCTGAGGTCGAGCAGGTCGTCGATGATCCTGCTCACCCGGAACGCCTCGGTGTGGATCCGGCTGGCCAGCCGCTGGGCCACCTCGGCATCGGGCTCGGCCACCAGCGTCTCGGCCAGGAGGCCGAGGGCGCCCATCGGGGTCTTGAGCTCGTGGCTCACGTTGGCCACGAAGTCGCGCCGGATCTCCTCCAGCCGGCGGCGCTCCGAGATGTCCTCGATGATGGCGATCACCCCCAGCGGGCGCCGGCCGTCGTCGATCAACTCGGCCCGCACCGTCAGGGTACGGCGTGGTGGGCCGTAGAGGTCGAGGGTGCGCTCGGCCGTGCCCTCGTGCCAGGCGTCCTCGAGCAGCTCGGTCACCGCCTGGGCGGCCAGGGCGTCGCCGTGGCGGCTCGTCATCAGGGCGTTCGCCCGGGCGTTGCGGTAGACGACGGTGCCGTTCTCGTCGCAGAGCACCAGCCCCTGGGGCAGCGTGTCGAGCGAGCGCCGCAGCCGGATCGCGTCGGCGCTGGCATCGGTGACCGCCTCTGCCGCGCTCCCGGTCACCTGCTCGAGGTAGGTCAGCGCCGTCTCGATGCTGCTGTTGTCGCTCGGCGGGTCGACACCGAGGCGCGAGCCGAGGGCGATAAGTCGCTGCGACAGCGCGCGCCGGCCGGCACGTCGGCCGAGGAGGGCGGCGACCAGCGCCACCACGACCACCACCGCGCCGGCGATGCCGTAGACGCCTCCCGCGGGGATCTTGCCGATCCCGGAGAACGCGGCGAGTGCCGCGTGCTGCCCGATCCCCATGGCCCCAGCATGACAGGCGGTCGCGCGGGTGGCGAACCTCGGCCCCGCCGATCGACCCCCGGACCTCTACCCCCGGACCTCCCCGGCGCAGGGTCCAACTTCACGGACCGGTTCTCTCCGACCGGCCCGTCCCCGGTCCGGCGCCACCGAGCGTGACGCCGTCGGCCTGCGACGAGAGGAGGCGCAATGCTCGTGTCGGTCGGACCGATCAACGACCTGGCGACGTCGGCGGTGCGGTTGGTGGGGCAGTTCGACTTCTTCTCCCCGAGTGCCGGCAAGCTGCTCGGTGGCGGCACCCTTCAGTCGTTGACCGACGGCATCGGCGGCTGGGCGCTCATCCTCTCGCTGGTCGGGCTGCTCGTCGGGGCCGCCGCGTGGGCCCTCGGGTCGCACTCCCAGAACTACCAGCAGGCCTTCGTCGGCCGCCGCACCGTCCTCATCTCGGGGCTGGCCGCCCTCCTGATCGGCGCCGCCCCCTTCCTCCTCCAGTTCTTCTACACCACCGGCCAGACGATCCACTGAGCCGGCGGCGAGCTCGACATGGTCACGTCACTCGGTCTGCCCTCCCTGCCGCTGTTCGGCGGTAGCTCCTGTCCCGGCGGTTCGCTCGACCCGGTGTGCCAAGTGCTCGCCGGCGGCGCCTCCTCTCTGGTCGGCGCCGGTGCGGGTGCTGTGCTGGCCGCCGTCGCCGCCTCGGTGGCGACCGGGGCCGCCTGGCTGCTCGGCCAGGTCGGCGCGGTGCTGGCGGCCAGCGGGCGGATCGACCTGCGGGCGCCCTGGTTCGGGGCCCACTACGCCGTCGTGCTGGCGATGGCGGCGGCCGTCCTGCTTCCGCTGGTGCTCCTCGGGATCATCCAGGCGGTCGCCCGCCAGCAGCCGTCGATGCTGCTGCGGATCGCCTTCGTCCAGCTCCCTCTGGCCTTGCTGCTGAGCGCCGTCGCCGTCCAGGTCGTCCGGCTCTCCCTCTCGGTCGTCGACGCGATGTGCGCCACCCTGTCGCCTGGCGGCGGTGTCGTGCACGCCGTCAGTGGGTTGGCCGGTGAGCTGGTGGCGGCGTCGGCAAGCTCGGGGCTGCCGTCCTTCGTGCTGTTGGTCGGCGGCGCCCTCGTCGTGCTCGGCGCCCTCGCCCTGTGGATCGAGCTGCTGGTGCGCTCGGCGGCCGTCTACCTGGCGGTGCTGTTCCTGCCGCTCGGACTGGCCAGCCTCGCCTGGCCGGCGGTCGCCCACTGGTGCCGTCGGCTCGTCGAGACGCTGGCGACCCTCGCCCTGTCGAAGCTGGTGATCGTGGCCGCCCTCGTCCTTGGCGTCGGCGAGCTCGGGAGCGGTTCGGGGTTCACCGGCGTCCTCGGCGGCGCCGCCATGCTGCTGCTCGCCGCCTTCGCCCCCTTCGCCCTGCTCCGCCTCGTGCCGATGGTCGAGGCGGGGGCGGTCCACCAGATGGAGGGGATGCGCCAGCGCATGAACCGATCGCTCGGCGCCGCACCACGCCGGGCGGCTTCCTACGCCGTGGCATCGGTCCGGGCCGCCGGGCTCGACCTCGGGTCGTTCGGGACCGGCGCCCTGGCGACCGCCGAGGCCCCTGGACCGCCGGCCACCCCCGCCGGCAATCCCCCCACCACCGGCTCCTCGGGCGGGGCCGCCGGGCCATTGAGATCGTCGCCCGCACCCCCCGGCCACGGCCCAGCCGGTGGCGCTCCCGTGCCCTCGGCCGGCCCTCCGGACGCCCCCGGGCTGCCGGGGCTGCCGAGGTGGCGAGGCAGCCCGGAGAGCAATCGGGCCTTCGCCGACGTCATCGGTGGCGCCGGGCGAGGCGAGCCCGACGAGGAGGAGCCGAGCCCGTTGCTCCGGCCGCTGCCGGTCCGCTCGAGCGCCGACGGCCGACGGTGGGACCCGGATCGCCACGAGATCGGCCACGACGAGCTCGGCCCGGTGGTCCGTTGGCGACCGGAGCCGACGGCCGACGGCCGATGAGCGGCGGACGATGAGCGACGGGCAGCGTTACCGGTTCGGACCGCTCGAGCGCCGTGGCCTCATCGCCGGCTGGCGCGGCGGTCAGATCGTCTCGGTCGCCGCCGGGCTCCTCGTGGCGGTGGCGGCGCTGCGGGACCGATCGGGCCCGGCCGGGGTGGCGGTGGCGGTGGTGGCGGCGATCGGCGGGCTGGCCGTGGCGTGCTGGCCGGTCGCCGGTCGGACGGCCGAGGAGTGGGCACCGACGGCGGTGAGATGGTGCACCGCCGGGTTCGCCGGGCGTCGGCACCAGCGGGTGGGCATCCCCGCCGCCGGCCGCTGCAGCGGGCTCGGTCGGAGCGGTTGCGGCGCACCGTGCAGCGGGTCGATCGTCCGCTCCCGGTCACGCTCGGTCTACGGCGAGCTGCGGATCGTCGAGGTCTTAGGCGCCGGTGGCGACGGCGGGGCGGACCGCGGTGTGACGCCCGCCGACGGTGACGGCGCCGCGGTGGTGGCCGATCGCCGGGCCGGCACCTTGACAGCGGTCCTGCGGGTGGCCGGCCGCAGCTTCTCCCTTCTCGGTGCCGACGAACAGGATCGTCAGGTGAGCGGGTGGGCGTCGGTGCTGGCCTCGCTCGCCCGAGAGCGCCCGACGGTGCGACGGCTCCAGTGGGTCGCCTCTTCGCTGCCCGACGACGGCCGGGCGGTCCACGACGACCTCGCCCGGCGGGCGGCGCTCGACGAGGGGTCGGCCGCCCACCGCTCCTATCGCCAGCTGCTCGGGCTGCTGGCGACCGGTACCTGCCGGCACGAGGTGCTGCTGGCCGTCCAGGTCCGCGGGCGCCCGGGGCGTCGGTCCGGCGTCGACGACCCGTCGGCGGCGCTCGTGCGCGAGGTCGACGCCCTCCGGCGCCTGCTGGGCGACACCGACGTCGAGGTGGCCGGCATTCTCGGCCGTGACGGGTTGGCGGCGACCTTCCGGGCGGCCGTGCTCCCCGGAGCGCTGGACGAGCCGTCGGCCGCCGCCGCCGGGAGACACCCCAGGGACCGTCAAGCCCTCACCGGGCCGGACGGGCGGCCGTGCGCGTCCGCCTGGCCGTGGCCACTGGCCGTGCGCACCTATTGGGACCGGGTCCAGGCGGACGGCGTCTGGCAGGCGACCTACTGGGTGGCCGAGTGGCCCAGGGTCGACGTCTCGCCCGACTTCCTGGCGCCGTTGCTGCTCGGCTCGGTGCGCCGCACGGTCTCGATGGTGATGGAGCCGCTCAGCCCGAGCCGGGCGATGCGGCAGGTGGAGCGGGCCCGGACGGCCGATCTCGCCGACTCCGAGCTGCGCCGCCGGGGCGGCTTCTTGGCCACGGCCCGGCGGACCCGCGAGGCCGAGCTGGTGCTCCGCAGGGAGGCCGAGCTGGCCGACGGGCATGCCTCGTTCCGTTTCAGTGGCTACGTCACCGTGCGGGCCGCCACGTCGGCGGGGCTCGACGAGGCCTGCGACGCCACCGAGCAGGCGGCCGGCCAGGCGCACCTCGAGCTGCGCCGGCTCTACGGCGACCAGGACCGGGCACTGTTGCACGGGCTCCCGCTCTGCACAGGGTTGGCCTGAAGATGCCGGCGGCGCCGTGCTGACGCCCAGAGGCGGTCCGCGCCTGCCGGCGCACCAGGTGACCACCCGCCATCTCGGCGGCGCCTATCCGTTCGTCGCCGAGGCCGGACTCGGTCCGCACGGCGTCGTGATCGGCGCCGACCTGCTCGGAGGATCGTTCGCCTACGACCCGTTCGAGCTCTACGCCCGGTCGGTGGTGAGCAGCCCGAACATGGTCGTTCTCGGACAGATCGGACGAGGCAAGAGCGCCTTCGTCAAGACTTATCTCTGGCGTCAGGCGGTGTTCGGCCGTCGCGCCTGGGTGGTCGACCCGAAGGGGGAGTACGGGACGCTGGCCGCCGCCTGGGGGGTCCGACCGGTGGCCCTGCGACCCGGCGGCCCGATCCGGCTCAACCCGCTCGATCCGGGGCCGGCCGGCGACCGCGTCTTGGCGGACGGTGGCGACCGGGTCGGTGACGGTCAGCAGGTGCCCGGCGACGAGGGACTGGCCGAGAGCGCTCGCCGTCAGCTGTCCCTCCTCTTCTCGCTGGCGACCGCCTGCCTTGGCCGCGACCTCCTTCCCCGTGAGCGGGCGGCAATCGACGTGGCGCTCGTCGACGTGGTGGCCGGCGACGCCGTCCCGACGCTGCCGGCGGTGGTCGAGGCGTTGCTGGCGCCGTCCGACCGGGCCGCCCGACAGGTGCGGACCGAGCGCCGCCGGCTGCTCGAGGATGGCCGGGACGTGGCGCTCGAGCTCCGCCGCCTCGTCCACGGGGACCTGCGCGGGATGTTCGACGGGCCGACGAGCGACGGGATCGACCTCGGGGCGCCGCTCGTCGTGCTCGACCTCTCGGCGCTCTACGACTCGCCGGGGCTCGGCGTCCTGATGGCCTGTGCCACCGCCTGGTTGCAGGCAGCTCTGGCCCGTCGCTCGGCCGGCGCCCACCGGGGCGAGCAGGTGCTCGTCGTGGTCGACGAGGCCTGGGCCATCCTGGCCAACCTCGGGGTCGCTCGCTGGCTCCAGGCCTCGTGGAAGCTGTCGCGGGCCTTCGGCGTGGCCAACGTGGCCGTCCTGCACCGGCTGTCGGACCTCCAGGCGGTCGGCGCCGCCGGGTCCGAACAGGTCGGTCTGGCCGAGGGCCTGCTCTCGGACTCCGAGACCCGGGTGGTCTACGCCCAGCCGGCGGGCGAGGTGCCGAGGGCCAGCGAGCTGCTCTCGCTCTCGCCGACCGAGTGCGAGCTGCTCCCGCAGCTGCGGCGCGGGGTGGCGTTGTGGAAGGTCGGGCGCCGCGCCTTTTTGGTCCAGCACCTCCTCTCACCGCTCGAGCGCGAGCTGGTGGACACCGACGGGGCGATGCGGGCGTGATCCTCCATTGGCGGTTCGGGTCGCCGCTCGGCGCCGTCGCCATGGCGGCGGTGGTCGTCGCCGTCCTCGCGAAAGGGCGCCGACCGATGCCGGGCCGACCCCCTACCCGCCGGAGGGTCGGTGCAGGAGCGGGGCCGGTCACCGGCGCCCGCTGGGCAACCGCCCGACAGCTGCGGGTCCTGCGGACCGACGCCCGTCCGGCCGGTCGCCTCGTGCTCGGCCGGCTCGACGGGACGCGCCGGGTGACCCTGGCGGCGGAGCAGCGCCAGTCGGTGGCGGTCCTCGGCCCGACCCAGAGCGGCAAGACGACGGCGCTGGCGATCCCGGCCATCCTCGGCTGGGACGGACCGGTCGTCGCCTCGAGCGTCAAGACCGACCTGGCCGCTGCCACCTGGGCCTGGCGCGAGGAGGTCGGGCGGGTCTGGTGCGTCGACCCCACCGGTGCCACCGGGCTGCCGCCGACCGCCTGGTCACCGTTGCGCGGCGCCGCCAGCTGGGCCGGCGCCCGCCGGGTGGCCGCCGACCTCACCGAAGTGGCGCGTGGCCCCGGCACGACGCCCGACGGCGAGTTCTGGTACGCCACCGCCGCCAAGCTGCTGGCGCCGCTGCTGTTCGCCGCCGCCCACGGCGGCCGGTCGATGGCCGACGTCGTGCGATGGGTGGACACCCAGGAGGTGGCCGAGGTGGCGGCGCTGCTCGACTCGGCCGGGGTGCCGGCGGCGATCGACGCCGTCCGGGCGACGTGGCTGCGCGACGATCGGGCCCGCTCGGGTGTCTACACCACTGCCGAGACCGCGCTCGAGCCGTTCGCCGAGCCGCCGGATGGCCCCGCCCCGAGCCCCGGCCCCGGGGGGTTCGACCCCGAGGCTCTTCTCGCCGGGTCCCACACCCTCTACCTGTGCGCCCCGGCCCACGACCAGCGGCGGCTGGCGGCGGTCTTCACCTCGGTCGTGAAGGAGGTGCTCGACGCCGCCTTCACGACCTCCTCCCGGCGACGCGCCCCGCTGGCGCCGCCGCTGCTCGTCGTGCTCGACGAGGCCGCCAACATCTCGCCGCTGGCCGAGCTCGACGGGTTGGCCGCCACCTGCGCCGGCCATGGGGTGGCGCTGCTCACCGTCTGGCAGGACATGGCACAGATCGCCGCCCGCTACGGGCGAAGGGCGGGCACGGTGCTCAACAACCACCGTGCGAAGGTCTTCCTCTCCGGCACCTCCGACCCGTCGACCCTGGAGCACGCCAGCCGGCTGGTCGGCGACGAGGAGCCGCTGCAGGCCAGCACCACCCACGACGCCGCCGGCGGGCTGTCGACCACCCGGGCACCCGCCCGGCGCCCGCTGCTCGCACCCGAGCGGTTGCGCCAGCTCCGGCCGGGCGCCGGGTTGCTCGTCTACGGTCACCTGCCGCCGGCCCGCCTGGTGCTCCGCCCGTGGTGGGAGGACGAGGTGCTCGCACGGCGAGGCACCCCGGCGCCGTGAGCCCCGCCGGTGCCGCCTTGCCGGCGGGGCGCCGCCGGGATAATCAGTGTCGTGCGCTACGACCCGACCGACCGGCGGTGGTCGAGCGACCCGTGGCCGCTCTACGCCGAGCTCCGCCGGACCGACCCGGTGCAGTGGAGCCCCCGCGGCTTCTGGGTGCTCGCTCGTCACGCCGACTGCCTGTCGGTGCTGCGCGACCGCCGAGCCTCGGCCGACGGCAGCCACATCGACCCCGACAAGGCGCCCGAGGGCTTCGCCTCCTCCCGGAACCGCGACCGGGCCATCGACCGGGTGGTCGCCGACGCCGAGCACGACCACCGCCCGTTCCTCTTCCGCGACCCGCCGGACCACACCCGCCTGCGCGGCCTCGTGGCCAAAGCCTTCACCCCGCGGATGGTCGAGGGGCTCCGCCCACGGGTCGCCTCGCTCGTCGACGCCCTTGTCGACCGCGGGCTCGAGCTCGGGCGGATCGACGCCGTCGCCGACTTCGCCTACCCGCTGCCGGTCCGGATCATCTGCGAGATGCTCGGCGTCCCGCCGGCCGACCAGGACACCTTCCAGCAGTGGTCGGCGGCGCTCGCGCGAGGCCTCGACCCGGAGTTCCTCCTGAGCGACGACGTGCGGCGGGCCCGCAACGACGCCCTCGTCGGCTTCGCCGAGTACTTCTTCGCCCTGCTCGCCGACCGACGCCGCCGTCCCGGCGACGACCTCCTGAGCGGCCTGGCCCAGGTCGAGGACGCCGGCGACACGCTGAGCGAGGGCGAGCTGCTGTCGACCGCCATCCTGCTGCTCGTCGCCGGGCACGAGACCACCGTCAACCTGATCGCCGGCGGGCTCCTCGCCCTGCTCCAGCATCCCGACCAGCTCGAGGTGGTCCGCAACGACCGCTCGGTCGTCCGCAGCGCCGTCGAGGAGCTGCTGCGCTACGTCTCGCCGGTCCAGCTCACCGGGCGCACGATGGTGGCCGACCTCGAGGTCGGCGGGGCCACTCTCGGCCGCGGCGAGTTCGCCCTGCTGCTCCTCGGGTCGGCCAACCGCGACCCGGCGGCCTTCGCCGATCCGGAGGTGCTCGACGTGACCCGCGACGACAACCGCCACCTCGGCTTCGGGTTCGGCATCCACCACTGCCTCGGGGCGCCGTTGGCCAGGCTCGAGGCCCAGGTGGCCCTCTCCTCCCTGCTGCGGCGGACCCGCCGGATCGAGCTGGCGACCGACACCGTCGACTACCGCGACAACGTCGTCCTCCGCGGGCTGGCGTCGTTGCCGGTCGACCTGCGCGCCGCCTGAGGACGGCACCGCAGCCCGGTCAGCAGGGGGCGCCAGGGGCCACCAGCGGCCACGGGCGGGCACGCTCGACCGCCAGGGCGAGGTCGAGCAGGAGCGGCTCGGCGTGGTGCCGGCCGATCACCTGCAGCGAGACCGGCAGCCCGTCGACCGTCCCCGCCGGGATGGCGACCGCCGGGTTCCCGGTGGTGTTGGCCGGGATCGTGAGGGCGCCGTTGTTGCCGACGGCGACGTCGAACCCGTGCTCGGCGACGAGGTCGACACCGCCGACCGTCGTCGGCATCGGCCCGCCGGCGGCGAAGGCGACGTCGGGGTTGGTGGCGCACATCACGAAGTCCACCTCTTCGAAGAGCTCGGCCATGGCGGTGATCGACCGACGCCGGAAGCGCTCGACCGACTTCGCCGACTCGATGTCGAAGTGTCGTGACGTCACGTTGCAGATGAGCATCATCTCCGGCGTGAGGTCGGCCTCACAGGCCGGATAGCGGTCGCCGAGCCCGACGAGAAGGCTGGCCGTCCCGGCCATCGCCCACTCGAGCCCCCCGCGCGGCAGCTCGACCGGCAGCTCGCGGCGGACGAGGCCGGCGTCGGCGATCAGCGCCTCGGCCGCCGCCACCACCGCCTCGGCGACCGCCGGGGCGACGAACGCCGACCCGAGGTCCGGGGCCACCGCCACCCGCATCCCGGCGAGGTCGTGGGTCCCGAGCGCCCTCTCCCAGCCGCCGACCCGGGGGAGGCTGAACGGGTCGCGCTCGTCGGGGCCGTTGCACACGTCGAACCACCGGGCGGTGTCGCGTACCGAGCGGGCCATGCACCCGAGGACGGCGGTGAGCGGCTCGAACTCGACCGCCGGACCCTTCGGGATCCGCCCGAACGTCGCCTTCAGCCCGAGCAGCCCGGTGAACCCGGCCGGGATGCGGATCGACCCGCCGCCGTCGGAGCCGGTGGCGATCGGCAAGAGCCCGCCGGCGACCGCCGCCGCCGACCCGCCGGAGGACCCGCCCGGCGTCCGCGTCGGGTCCCACGGGTTGGCGGTCACCCCGTGCAGCCGGGTGGCGGTGACGTTGATCCCGCCGAACTCGCTCGCCGTCGTCTGGGCGACCGGCACCGCTCCGGCTGCCCGCAGCCGGGTGACGATCGTCGCGCCGTGCTCGGCCACCCGGTCGGCGAAGACCAGCGACGCCTCGCTGTGCGGCCAGCCGGCCACCGGGTCGAGCTCCTTCACCCCGATCGGCACCCCGCCGAACGCCAGGGTGACGTCGGCCGATGCGGCGGCGGCGGTGGCCGCCTCGACGTCGAGGTGGCAGATCGCGTTGAGCCCAGAGTGCTCGATGGCCGCCAGCGACCCCTCGAGCGCCTCGGACGGGGAGAGCGAGCCGGCCCGGAAGGCCTCGACCAGCGAGCAGGCGTCGCCCAGCCACGGTGTTGCGGTCATGGAGCGGAAGTTACCGGGCGGGTCGGTAGGCTGCAGCAACCATGGCCAAGGATCCGGCGAAGGGCGTGACGAAGGGCGTGGCGAAGGGCGCCGGGCCTGCGCCCGCCTGGGAGGACGACGGCGAGGAGGGCGATGGCGCACCGCCGCTGGCGTCGGTGGACGAGGCCGGGGCCCAGCGGCCGCTGACGCTGGCCATCGACATCGGCGGCACCGGCCTCAAGGCATCGGTGCTCGACCACGCCGGCGCAATGGTGGCCGACCGGGTGCGGGTGCCGACGACCTACCCGATGCCGCCTGCCGGCGACGGCGGGATGGTGGCGAGGCTGGCGTCGCTGGTGTCGTCCCTCCCCGGGTTCGACCGGGTCTCGGCTGGGTTCCCCGGGATGGTCCGCGGCGGCCGGGTGCTGAGCGCCCCGCACTTCTCGACCGAGGGCGGCCCGGGGACGCCGGTCGACCCGGCGCTGTCGAAGGCCTGGAACGGCTTCGACCTCGCCGGTGCCCTCAGCCAGACGCTGGGCAAGCCGACCCGGGTGGCCAACGACGCCGACGTCCAGGGGGCGGCGGTCGTCGCCGGCAAGGGCCTCGAGCTGGTGATCACCCTCGGGACCGGTTTCGGCACGGCGGTGTTCTTCGACGGGCGCTTGTTGCCGCACCTCGAGATCGCCCACCAGCCGTTCCGCAAGGGCGAGACCTACAACGAGCAGCTCGGCGAGCGGACCCGCAAGGAGATCGGAGAGGAGCGGTGGAACCGCCGGGTGCGCAAGGCCGTCGAGACGCTGGCGGGGCTGTTCTTCTTCGACCACCTCTACATCGGCGGCGGCAACGCCCGGCGGGTGTCGCGCGACGACCTCGGCGACTATCTGACGCGGACCACCGTCATCGACAACACCAACGGGATCCTCGGCGGCATCAAGCTCTGGGAGGTCGACCACCTCGGGATCTGACGCTGCTGGTCACCCGGCGTGGATCGGGAGGTGGTCGTAGCGGCGGGTGAACGGCCCGTCGGCGAAGGTCCCGCGGTCGGCCTCGACCCAGAAGCCCGGACAGGCGGTGAGCAGCTCGTCGAGCACCACGGTGGCCGTCAACCGCGCCGCCGCCGCGCCGAGGCAGAAGTGCGGGCCGCTCGAGAAGGCGAGCTGGCGCCGGACCCGACGGCCGACGTCGAGCTCCTCGGCGTCGCCGCCGAACTCGCGCCGGTCCCGGTTGGCCGAGCCGTAGCAGAGGAGGACCCGGTCACCGCGGGCGAGCCGGCGACCGTGCCGCTCGACCGGGCGGGTGACCACCCGGCAGAGGCCCTGGACCGGCGAGACGAGCCGGAGCAGCTCCTCGACCGCCAGCGGCAGCAGCCGGCGGTCGTCGAGGAGCCGCTGGCGCTGGTCCGGCCGGGCGGTCAGGAGCTCGGCCGCCCCGGCCAGCAGGCCGGTGGTCGTGTCGTTGCCCCCGGCGATCAGCACGAACGCGTAGCCGAGGACGCCGCCGAGCCCGATGCCCTCTCCGGCCGCCTCGGCCGAGAGGAGCTCCGAGATCACGTCGGTCCCCGGTTCCGCCCGGCGGCGTGCCACGAGGTCGGCGAAGTAGGCGTAGAGGTCGGCCAGGCCGGCGGCCGGGGCGGCGCTGACGTTCGCCTGGACCAGCGCCTCGGTCCAGCCCTCGAAGCGCCGGCGGTCCTCGGGCGGCACCCCGAGGTAGGTGGCCACCAGCCACGCCGGGACCTCCCGGGCGATGCCGGCGGCGAAGTCGGCGCTGCCGGCGGCCGCCAGCTCGGCCACCAGGGTCCGGACGTAGTGGCGGAGCGCCGGCTCGAGGTCGGCCACCCGGCGGGGGCTGAAGAGGCGGTTGACCAACCGGCGGTAGCGGGTGTGGTCGGGCGGGTCCATCATCACCACCGTCGGCGCCAGCTCGAGCAGCTCCTTCTCGTTGGTGAACGTCAGGCCCTGCGCCGAGGAGAAGGTCGCCGGGTCGAGCGAGGCGTCGAGGACGTCGGCGAACCGGCTCAGCACGAAGAAGCCGTCCGGGCTGCGGTGGAGCGGGTCCTCGTCCCTCAGTCGGCGGTAGAGGGGCCACGGGTCCCGCCAGCTCTGGCGGCCGAACGGCCGGTAGGCGAGCGGCCGGTAGGCGAGCGGCGGGTCCGGCATCGCCGACCACCCTAGACAGCCGCCGCCGCGGCGGCCCCGGGAGCCGGCGGGCGGCGACGTCCGAGCTGTCTGGTCGAGCTCTCCGCCGGCTGACGGTGAGCGGCCGGTTCAGAGCCCGAGCAGCCAGGCCGCGTTGGCGCCGAGGAGCGCCGAGCGGTCGTCCTCGGCCAGCGTGGCCACCGACGCTGCCGAGTCGGTGCCCGGCGATGTCACACCCTCGGCATGGGGCCAGTCGCTCCCGATCATGAACGTCCCGGCCCCGACCTTCTTCACGAGGTAGGCCGGTCCCTCGTACGGCAGCGCGGCCACCTTCACCTGGCGGAGGAAGTAGCTCGAAGGTCGCTCGGCCAGCGGGTGGACCGGTTCGCCGTGGCGGGCGACGTAGAAGTCGAAGGCCCCGTCGAGGTTGAGCAGGAAACCCGGGACCCAGCCCGCCGAGAGCTCGACGACGCCGATCCGCAGCGTCGGGAAGCGCTCGAGGGTCCCGTAGAGGATCAGGTTCGCCAGCGCCACCGCCGGCGCCACCCACAAGAACACCGAGTCCATCAGCCGGTCGCCCGGCTCGGGGTCGCCGCGGTGCCACGCCTCGTGCAGCGGGCTCTCGAACCCGGCGACGTGGAACACCGGGGCCACGCCGTGGGTGCAGAACGCCGCCCAGACCGGGTCGAGCGAGCGGTCGGAGAGCGCCAGGCCGTCGACCGGCGCCGGGGCGACCATGGCCAGGCGGACGCCGTCGTTGGCCAGCCGGGCGATCTCCCCCACCGCCCAGTCGACGTCATCGAGCACGAGATGGGCGACGCCGAAGAGCCGCCCGTCGGCGCCGTCGAGCGCTCCGGCCATCCACCGGTTGTAGGCGCGGGCGTTGGCCCGACGGGCGGCCGGCTCGCCGGCGAGCATCCGCTCCCAGAGCAGCCCGAAGTTCGGGAACAGCACGCTGGCGTCGAGCCCGAAGTCGTCGAGGGCGGCCGCCCGGGCCGGCCCACCGCCATAGGCGTCGGGGAGGAGGTCCTCGTAGCGACCCGGCGCCGGATCGCCGCGCCGCATCCGCCGCCGGTTCTCGGCGACCTCCTCCGGGCGGGCCGGGTGCTGGATCTCGGCCGGGTACAGCCGCCGCCCGTGGTGGACGAGCCACGGCCAGCCGTGCTCGTCGTCGACGATCGCCAGGGCGTCGTGGCGGTACGCCGGGTCGATGTGGGCCGCCCAGGTGTCACGGGCCTCGAAGAGGTGCTGGTCGACGTCGATGCTCCGGAGCGCCACCGCCCGAAACCGTACCCCGGGCGGCCGAGATTCACAGCTGGCGCTTACCGAGCCTTAGACCTGTCCTTAGGCGGCACCGGCAGTGTGAGGGCCATGAGACACCGCTACGACCCGTCGGCCTGGCCGCCGGCCCACCCTTCTGACCCCGAGACCGGCCCGGCCGGCTGGCGGGAGACCGCCCGCCGCCGGGTCCGCCGCACCACCGTCGCCGCCGGGGCGCTCGGCGTCGCCCTGACCGGCCTGCTCGGGGGGCTGGCCGCCGCCGGCCACACCACCTCGCGCACCGCCACCACCCCGGGAACCTCGGCCAGCCAGTCGACCGGCACCGGCTCGAGCTCGTCGACCGGCTCCTCGACCAGTCCGTCGACCGGCACCGGCTCGAGCGCCGGCTCGGCGGCACCGACGATCTCGACCGGCGCCGGCGTCACCTCGGGGGCGTCGTGACGGCACCCCTGACGACCGCCAGGTTCGAGGCGATCGGCACGACGATCGAGGTGGCCGTGACCGACGGCCCGGCCCTCGGGTTGGCCACCGAGATCGCACGGGCCCACGTGGCCGCCCTCGACCAGGCGGCCAGCCGGTTCCGGCGCGACAGCGAGCTGTCGGGGCTGTCCCCGGGCCTCGGCCGTCCGGTGGCGGTCTCGGCCACCCTCTTCACCGCCATCGAGGAGGCGCTGTCGGCGGCCGAGGGGACCGGCGGCCTGCTCGACCCGACCGTCGGCGAGGCGCTGGTGCGCAGCGGCTACGACCGCGACTTCGACCTCGTCGCCCCCGACGGGCCGCCGCTGGGTGTCCGCTACCGGCGGGTGCCGGGCTGGCGGGGCGTCGCCCTCGACCCGCTGGCACGGACGGTGACGGTGCCCCGGGGTGTGCAGCTCGACCTGGGTGCCACCGCCAAGGCGGGATGCGCCGACCGGGCGGCCGCCGAGGCGGCGGCCTTGACCGGCGCCGGCGTCCTCATGAGCCTCGGCGGCGACCTCTCGGTGGCCGGCAGCGTCCCCGACGGCGGCTGGCCGGTGAGGGTGACCGACCGGGTGGACGCCCCGCCGAGCGCCCCGTCGGTGACGGTGGCGATCGCCGAGGGCGGGCTGGCCACCTCCGGCACCGCCGCCCGCCGCTGGTCCCGCGGCGGCGAGGTGCTGCACCACGTGATCGATCCGGCCACCGGTCGCCCGGCCGACCGCTACTGGCGGACGGTCACGGTGGCCGCCGGCAGCTGCCTCGAGGCGAACGTCGCCGCCACCGCCGCCGTGATCCTCGGGGCGGCCGCCCCGAGGTGGCTGGCCGCCCGGGGCGTCCACGCCCGGTTGGTGGCCGAGGACGGCCCGGCGCTGGCGGTCGGGGGCTGGCCGGCCGGTGCCGTCGAGGCGCTGGCAGCACCCGAGGCGGTGGCGTCGTGAGGAGCACCACTCCGCTGTGGGTCTGGTACCTGATGCGGGCGAGCGGCCTGGTCGCCCTGGTGCTCCTGAGCGCCGGCGTCGCTCTCGGGGTCGTCGGGGTCGCCCGGTGGCGATCGACCCGCTGGCCGCGCCTCGTGACCGCCGGCCTCCACCGCACCCTGCCGCTGCTCGCCCTCGTCTTCCTCGCCGTCCACGTCGGCACGGCGATCGTCGACAGCTTCGTCGGCCTCCACTGGGTGGGCGTCGTCGTGCCGTTCGTCTCCACCTACCGGCCGTTCTGGGTCGGCCTCGGCGTCCTCGCCGGCGACCTGATGCTGGCGGTGGTGGCCACCAGCCTGCTGCGCCGCCACCTCGGCTACCACGCCTGGCGGGCGGTGCACTGGGGGGCCTGGGTGCTCTGGCCACTGGCGCTGTTCCACTCCCTCGGCTCGGGTACCGACGCCCGCACCCCCTGGGACATCGGCATCACCGCCGTCTGCCTGGCCACCGTGGGAGCCGCCGCGCTGTGGCGTCTGTGGCTGGCCGACGGAGCCGACGGCGGCGGGGACGGTGGGCTTTTGCTGCGGGTCGACCCGGTGCCGAGCCGCCGGTTGGCGGCGCCGGTGCCGGGGTCGGTCGCGCGAGGCGGCACCCCTCGCCGCGTCTCCGCGGGTG
>Ga0080006_1137229_pt1 | contig 15856 bp, 9 predicted proteins | sample RS3BMetagenome_FD_69209 | JGI IMG/M metagenome (GOLD analysis project Ga0080006, IMG submission 69209) | Ferric oxide microbial mat and aquatic microbial communities from Rainbow Spring, Yellowstone National Park, USA - RS3B (SPADES... ... | reverse complement strand
TGCCGCATAAGGGGTCACATGTGGAGCGGGAGATAAGCTTTGACTACTACACTGTGTGCGTTGACTCATCCGACTGCGCGGTGTTCTGGCCCAACGTGGCACACGAGCTTGGTCACTGCTTTCTCCGGCGGCATCGTCCTAGAGCAAATTATGGGGGAGCATGAGCGTGAGATGAGAACCCTTAGGTCCAAGGGCGTTTACTCCGACACAGTGGAGAGGAAGCTTGAAGAAGCATTCTGCGACCTCTTCTCGGCGAAGCTCTTGGGTGTAGCTTACCTATACTCATTCCTCTACAGTGTCTGGCCCATGGTGGATTCGTCGCAGAGCGAAGAGTACCCCACGCCAAGCTTTAGGCTCAGGTGCATTACCGACTTATTAGAGGTCGAGTGTCAAGACTTTGAAAAGGATTTACCGCTTTCAGACGAGTGGAAGAAGGAAGACATCCGCTGGGCGCTTGAAGACTTCGTCGAAGAGGCGCGAAAACAGGTTCCGATTGGTCCGAAGCGGCTGGTTGAGCTCTTCTGCGAATCTTGGAGAAGGGTCGCTAAAAAGGAGTCGGGGGAGTTTAGGGGAGCGCTTCTAGAGGAGTCGAACAGCATAATGGAGGAGTTACTAGAAGGGGGTTCCGTGTCTCCTCACACCTAGGCTCAGCTCGTAGGCAAGCTCATCTGCAATCTTCAGAGGTGCGGGAAGCGAATACCTCTTCCTAGGGCTTCCATAGTTCAGGTGGCACAACTTGTAAGCATCAAGCGCCACGCTCTGAGTGTTTACATTTCCCTTAAGCACCGTAACCTTAAGCGTCAATGGCCTCGGTGTACCACCCACACCCCCATCCTTCCCCGTGGTGGAGAGAACAATCGTTTGATCGTCGAGAAAATAGTAGTCGCCTGAAAACGGTTTCTTTACTATTCTCTCAGATTTCCTGAAGATGCGATGCGGCGTATCCTTTTTAACTTCAACCAGCGCCACCACTTGGTACTGCGGATAGGCTCTGAGAGCGTCCACCAGCGTACGCCTCTCGTTTAGTGGCATATCTCCGTCCCTCAGGAAGACCAAGCTATCACTATTAGGCGCGAAGCTTCTCGCTAAGTCTAGACATTATTTAATCGCCTCTCTGCTCAAGCCTTCACCTGAGCTGATGGCACCCTGCTCAACCCTGAAGCGACCTGTAGCCTCATAGATAACACTCATCACCCAGTTCTGGGTAAGGGCACGCCCAACATCCACAGCCAGATAGCAACAGTAACTCAACGAATCGCTCAGAAGTTAGGTAACCCCTCCTAGCCTTGCGAACATCGAGGAAAGCGTGTTCTCAAGGATACCATTTTTTTCCGAGTTGAGTGCTTCCCTTACTTTTTTAAGCGAAACACACTTAGAGGTGATGTGTAGCTCGCCACACGCGTTGGTAAGCTCATTATGCACTTCCTCTTCACTCCCTTCTGGTAGGAGTACAAGGCACATACAACCTCGCGCACCACTAACCTCAACGCTACTTCTGAGTTGCTCCTTTGCGGCTGTAAGCTTATACTCGAGAATCACGGGTTTATCATCAAGTGATACCGAATACCGTTTTTCCGCATACGTCCTAAGTTCTCTGTAAAGGGATAGGGCTAGCTCTTTTTGACCCCCAGTGTAAATAAACACCTTGGTAACGAGCGATGGCTCGAGGAAGCCAAGCTAGGTCTTTGTACGCCAGAGGGGCATTGGTCACGCCTTTAACCGTTTTGAGCTTCAGTCTCTCAAACTTCCCCGAACGGGTGCATATCATCAGGTTAAATCTGAGTTCCACGTCTCCCACCGCTAAGCGGTCGAAGCCGAACGATTTTATATAAGATTGGATCTCCCGCCATCTATTAGCAGCCGGAGAATCAGATCCGTCTACCTCAAGAGAGAGGTGGCTGTACTTCCTAACTATCCGGTTAGGAACTTCGTCCACGCCCGCTACCAAGTGCATGTATTGGGGGGCAAAGTAGAATCCCTCCTCCGACCTTAGCGCTGGCTGAGTCTCATCTAACGCCACGTGGTACTTGGCCTTAAGATACTCGGCCACGGTTTGTTGCACACCCTCCTTTGCCTTGTCAAGCGGTATTTTACTGATTGGACGCGTATCGTAGTCTACGATTACCACATCCCTTTTTAGCAGGGAGTAGAAGAAGTGAACTCCCTTGGACTCCTTGCCGCGCGACCCGAGGCTGCTTCTGTGTGCCCCAATCTTCTCTCTAAGCCAATCAAAGCCCTCCTTCTTTATTTTATCCAGCGCAGATTCCCTGTGAATATAGTGCGCGTTTACATCCAGCGTAAGCGTGGTCGTCCCATCTGAAAGCACCTCGTATCTAAAGGTGAAGCCACGGAATATTTTGAGGTCGCAGCCTGTACACTCCCACTCGAGATCCTCCGCCTTCATTTCAGATAAGAGAAATGATACTCTTTGTTAGTGCAAGCGCTTGTACTTTACGAAGTTAAGATATTGAAAATAATCAACCTGTGGTACTTATGATGCGCGTAGCCTTTCAAGTTTGATGGGTTACGAAGGTGTTCTACAAATCGGGGTTGTCATGTTCTATCTCCAAGCATAAATGTGGTCTAATTTACCGATACGTTGTCTGCTAATTAAGGAATTTAGCTCTTAAGCTTTGGATATAGATGGGAAAGTGGTACGCCATCTCCATTCTCTTCTTATACATTGGCACGTGGTCGCCAAATCTATAAGTCGCCTACCTGAGACATTTAGATGCCATCTAATACCTTTTTCGATATCTTTATTTATCCACTGTAATTCAGTAGTAGGTGCCTAAGAAATTATGCTATAATAATCTGTTTGTGTTACTGATTGGGGTTGGGGTGAGTATTGAATTTGGGAGGTTCAGTAACGCCACTAATTGGTGGACGAATTTTAGCTAGGGTGCTGGAAGCGCTGGGTTTATCTCAGATAAAACCAAATCCGACTGCGCTTAGCTTCTCTTCGAAATATGCGGGTCAGAGTTGGCGTGGGTACTTTTTCAGCACAGCGGCACCAGTCTTTCTGATTGAAGCTAATAGTTCGAATCTGACTGAAATACGTGAGTTTGCGGTTGGTATAGGGGCCACGAGTTTTCTTCTTATCTTCTCAACCACATCAACCTGTTACCTTGTAGTTAAGCAACCGGGTGCATCCGGTTCGAAGGAGTTGCTGATATACCCTATTCGTTCCACAATGGACCTCGAACGCCTGATAACGGCATCAAACGGATTAACACTCACCGATAATGAACTTATGGCGGCGGCTTCATTGAGCAGGCTTTATGAGAGGCTGTCGCAGGGTGCTGAGAGGCACTACATTAACCGTGGCCTATTCTCTGCCCACTACCTTGATGAAAGATTTTTCAAAAGCTTGGAGCGGAGGGGGCGCAGGGTTTCGGAGGAGGCCGCGAAACTCTTTGAGAAGCTTTCAGGTAACTTAGTTGGGCCACATACATCAACAATTCTCGAGTCTCTTGGATATGTTGTTGAGCCATTGGATGACCCATCTTTAGCTACTGTAAGGTATTCGCTTGGGTTTTCAGGCCTCAAACTTGACGGGTGTGTCCTGGTAGTTACAAGGGCTGAGACACTTGACTATAGGAGTGGTGGAAATGTGGCTCCAAGCTATGTTGCGGTGTCCGCTCTTCGGTCAAAGAGGTGGGTGTTCCTTACAAACGGCTCAACCTGGAGGCTATACTCTTCATTGGTCGCATCGCCGAGCACAGATTACTTCGAGGTGGACTTGTCGAATGTAACAAGTGAAAAGGATCCCAGACTGGGATACTTCGTCGCCCTTTTCTCCCCGAGGAGTATTATCCCCTCTAGTGAAGGTAAAAGTGTCCTTGATGAAGCGTTTGAGGAGAGCCGTAACTACGCGAAGAAATTAGAGGATAACCTACGCTCCAAGGTGTTCGACGGCCAACTATTCCTTAACCTAGTGCGCACGGTACTTGACTTCAATCCCTCTAAAAAGTATTCGGAACAGGAATTAGAGCTTGGAAAGACAGCCGCCCTTAAACTACTCTACCGGATCCTTTTCATACTTTACGCCGAGGCAAGAGAGCTACTTCCCGTTAAGAACAAGGCGTACTCTCAAATCTCACTTGAAAACCTAAGAAAGAGGCTGGCCTCCTTGGAGGCCAGTCCAGAAACAAGTGAGGCATGGATAAGCCTCCAAAACCTGTTCCAAGCAATAAGTATGGGGAGCCCCACCCACGGCGTGCCCGAATACGATGGTGAACTCTTCCAAGCGGATCCCTACCTCGACGGCCTTACGCTAAAGAACAAATACTTGGTAGCTGCCCTCAAAGACCTTATGGAGGCGGAGGGAGGGTTGGGAGTGGACTATGGGAGCCTTGGTGTACGCCACTTAGGTTCAATATATGAGGCGCTCCTACAGTACTCCGTCCGACAAGCGGACCGAGAACTCGTCATCTACGAAGACAAACTCTTAGAAGCCGACTACGCGGCCGATCAGAAGCAGAAGCCCAAGGGATACGTGGAGAGAGGGGCGCTATACCTTTCAGTCCACGGTCTTGAAAGAAAACTAACAGGGAGCTATTATACTCCCGACGAACTCGTGAATTTCCTAGTAAAGCAAGCATTAGAACCCCACTTCCAGAGGCGACGCCAAGAGTTTAAAAATCTGCTTGAAGCTTACCGAACATGTAGTTCTGACGCCCAACGCGAAGAGCTCGCCCGGCAAATGGAGGATGAGCTTCTGGGAATCAGGGTCCTAGACCCCGCTATGGGTAGCGGACACTTCCTTGTGGCCGCGGTAAACGAGATAACACACTGGGTAATCGGTGCTCTAAGAGAGAACTCGGACGCACCACTCAACGAGAAGATAGAGGAGATGCGCCACGAAATAATCGAGAACCAGAAGCTAAGCGGTGTCGAGATCGACCCGTCACTACTTACAGACACCGTGATCCTGAAGCGCATGGTGATGAAGCGATGCGTCTACGGAGTCGAGCTCAACCCCCTCGCAGTTGAGCTAGCGAAACTCTCACTGTGGCTCGACTCATTCACAATAGGAACACCGCTCACATTCCTCGACCACCACATCAAGAACGGCGACTCACTCATCGGACTACCACTGAAGAATGTGAACAGAGAGTACAAGAGAACACTCGAGGACTTTTTCCAAGAAGCCACAGAACTAGCGCAGCAACTAAAAAGTGGTGTAAGTATGCCCCCAGACATAAGCCTCAAACAAGTGAGAGAAAGTAGAAGAATATACAGTGAGCAGGAAAACAGAACCAAACCCTATAAACAGCTACTAGACATCGCCGTAGCACGAATAATCGACCAAAAGATTGCGAAAACACTCCCACAAGGCCCACACCTGGAGAGAATCCTCTTAAACGACGTACAAAACACAGGTGCAGCCGAGGCCCTTCAGAGAGCTATTGAACTGGTAAAAAAGTATACACCGTTCCACTGGGAGCTAGAGTTCCCAGACGTATTCGCACCCAATTCCAACGTGGGCTTTGACGTCGTGCTAACAAATCCCCCATGGGACGCTGTTAAACCCGAGGATGACGACTTCTTCAGCGGATATCTCCCAGACATACGCAAAGTTACAGGCAAACCTGAGAAGAAGAAAATGTTTAACAAGCTGCTTGAAAACCCCGAGATTAAAACACGATACGAAGACTACCGCAAGACAATAGAGCATAAGGTGACCTTTTACAGGAGCTCGGGCGAATACGGCATGCAGGGGAAGGGTGACACCAACCTGTGGAAACTCTTCCTTGAACGAGCCGTGAAACTACTCTCAAAGCAGGGCACAATCGGCGTAGTTCTACCCTCAGGCATAGTAACAGATGAGGGGGGAAAAGAACTCCGTGCAACACTCCTCGAAAAAGGAAGAATAATTGCACTATACGAATTCGAAAACAAAAACGGAATATTCCCAGATGTTGACAGTCGTTCTAAGTTTGCTTTGCTTGTTTGGGAGGCTGGCTCCGCTTCGGAGGCTTTCCCAGCTGCCTTCTACCTCCACTCTCCTAGTGCGCTTGAGGGCGTCGAGGAGCAGGAGAAGTTCTTAGAACTCCCCAAAACACTCATAAGGGTCTGCTCACCCGAGACGCTCTCCATACCCGAGGTTCGCAGCCGACGCATACTCGAGGTTTTCAAGAAACTCTATTCAAGACACCCACTACTATCGGATGAAAGCAAGGGGTGGACGGCCACCCTGTTAGCCGAGCTTCACAGAACGAATGATAGTGATCTTTTCGAGGTGGGTGGGAGTGGGTGGCCGCTTATAGAGGGCAAGCATTTCCATCAGTTCGTTCCAGATTATGGGAAGCCGGAGTTCACTGTTAACCCCGAGTTAGGCATTATGCGTGTTTCCAGGCATAGGGAGCTTGGAACACATGCAAGAGAGGTGCATGAGGTACCCAGACTCGCGTTCCGCAATGTCGCAAGTAGTACGAATGTACGTAGTATGATAGCCTGCTTAATCCCGCAAAAATCATTTTCTCCCAATAGTGTAACCATTGTGTTACCCAAGGTGGAGGGCGAGTTGGCTCTGGGAAGCGGTTTCATTAGGCTCTCCGCTTATCTTGCTGGAATATTCAATTCTTACGTGTTCGACTTTTTGGTGCGGCAACGGGTTTCAGCTAACCTGAACTTCTTCTATGTGTACCAGACGCCTGTCCCCGCCGACTACTCTTCAGAGCTCGGCGCGGAAATTGCTCGGCTTGCTGCGAGGTTGAGTTTTTGCGATGAAAGGTTTAGGTGGGCAGCGGAGACTGTTGGCTCAAAGTGGGGACCTCTGAGTATGAGGGATAGGGTGCGGCTCACCGCTAAGCTCAACGCTCTTGTGGCGAGGCTCTATGGTTTGACAAAGGAGGAGCTTAATGTAGTACTCTCTTCCTTTGGGGGCTTCGAGGAGGATGAGAAAATACTTGAGTTGCCTGCTCAGTTCGAGTGGAGTGATGACCTTATGCGCAGGTTTAATGGGGAGGTCAGAAAGAGAGTGCTCGAATTCTTCGATAAAACATAGGAGTGGCTTGAAGGTGTATGCTGGAGGTTGGCTGGAAGTGTGCTCGAAAACTAATAGTAGATGCAAGTCTAGTGGTGAGCGTCTTTCGTGTTCGGACTGCGGGGGGCTTGGTTATCTTGGAGCTTTGGTGTGCGATCACCGTGTGCACCCGCGGTGTTGTGGAATCAACTGTTTGGATAGTCCCCTTCCTGTATATGTGAACTGTGATGTGGGGAAGGTTGGCGTGGCAGGTGATGGGTATCTGTATTATTAGGAGATGGGTGCACATTACCCTCATTATTAAGGGGAAGGGGACTCATGGTGAGTTCTTTGTTATATGCGCAACCCTCGGTATGCTTCGTGTATTAGAGCTTGACGTGCCTAAGGGTCCTGTGGTGATGCGTCGATGGTATAAGGTATGGGTGGGGTGCTGGTTGATGCCTACCGCATGTTTAGCCATGCTCTGGCGAACTTTGCTCGCATGTGTCTGTTGTTTATGTTCACGTTTGGGAAGAATGTGGATGTTGGTCTTTCCGAGATTTTACGGGTGGATGTAGGCTATGGGTCCTAAGAGGGGTATAATTGATAATGTGTCAGACGGATATAGTCTTGCCGACTTTCTAGTGGAGAAGCTTGGGGTAAGCCGTGTGGATGAGCTTGATATAGCTACTGGTTATCTTAATGTTAGTGGTTACGCCCTAATCAGGGATAGGCTTAGGAAGGCGGTTGAGAGCGGTTCGTTCAGGCTTCGATTGCTCTATGGGCAGGAGACTCTTCCTAGTGGTCAGGATACTGATGAGTTGTCTTTGAAAACTGAGCTTGAAAACGCGCCCGTGTCGGCTAGCTACGCGGCCCTCGTGGACGACTTTATTAGTTTCTTGAGGAGGAGCAATGTTTTTGTGAGACGTAATAGGGAGCGCTTCAGCCACGCCAAGTGTTATGTGTTTGGGAGCGATGATGCGGCCGTTGTGGGCTCGAGTAACTTTACCGCTAAGGGTCTTAAGGGTAATGTTGAGTTGAATGCTGTGCTTTATCAGCCTGAGATGGTGAGGGCTGTTAGGGAGTGGTTTGATAGGCGTTGGGCGGATGCTGAAGATTCAAAGGGGGAGCTCATCGAGCTTCTCCAAGAGTCGAAGTTTGGGTTACCGCTCGACCCCTACACGTTCTACATGAAATTCCTGTACGAATATTATAAGCCGAGGCTAAAGGACTTTGAATCAGAGACGCACCACGTGCTCGAGCTTGCGAATTTCCAGAAGGAAGCTGTGAGAAGCGCTCTACGTATACTTCGCAGATTTGGGGGCGTTATGATTGCGGATTCTACGGGACTCGGCAAAACCTATGTGGCCACAGAGATCTTAAGACAACTTGTATCCGTAGAAGGTAAGAAGGCGCTTGTTATAGCCCCCGCACAGGTTCTTGAAACCATATGGGAAGTAATATTATTCGATCAGAGTATAAAGACCAAGAATGTAACATTGGAGAGCACGGGTACGCGGAGCTTTGTACCTGAAGAGTATCTCGACTATGATGTGGTGCTCATAGACGAGAGCCACAACTATCGTAACGCGAACACTAACAGGTTTTCAAAGATTATGAGGGTTTTAAGCGGTGGGAAACGAAAGCTTGTAATACTTATGAGTGCCACCCCTATTAATAACAGTCTCTTTGACCTATATAATCAGCTCTCGCTTATCACTGCGGGGGACGACACCTATTTTGCGTCACTTGGAATAAGGGATATGCGCGAGGTATTCTTAAAGGCCGAGAGGAAGGGGCTAGAGCATGGGTTACTCGATATATTGAGGCTCCTAGATGAACTCGTGGTGCGTAGAACTAGGAGATTCATTAAGGAGAACTACCCTGACGCTGAAATAAATGGGCGGCCAGTAACTTTTCCTGAGAGAACGCTTGTAAAAGTGGAGTATAGTCTGACGAGTATATTTGGCTCGCAAATATATGAACAAGTGGTTAAGACAATAGAGAATTTACATATGGTTCCATACCGACTGGATTACTATAGGAGAACTGTGAGTGTGGAAGATAAGGATAAGGCTGAGCAGCTCGCGGTTTTGCAGCAGTTCAACCTTCTTAAACGCTTCGAGAGCAGTGTTGAGGCAATTAGGCAGAGTGTGAAAAGGCTCACACGCTTCTATGAATATTTTGAGAAGACGCTTAGAAGTGATAAGATACTCACCCCCGACGACTTCCGAGACCTTCTCTCAACACTCGAAGACTCGGAAGCAGAAGATGAAGAAAAATTCTACGAAAAAGCTATGTCATTAAAACTTCTGAGGATTGGTGCCGACTATGATAAGCAGTCTATGTTGGCGGATCTCAGGGAAGATTTGGGAAAGCTCAGATACCTTTCACAGTCTCTTGAAGCCATTAAGCCCTGGGCTGACCGCAAGCTCATCGCTCTTAAGGAGCAGTTAGCTAAGGACAGGGTGTTTGATGTCGACGGTAAAAAGGCGGTTGTATTTACACAGTTCATTGATACGGCTAAATATGTGTATGGACAGCTGGAAAAAGACCTAGTTGATAAACGTGTAGCGTTAATCACAGGGGAAACCGATCCTCAGACGCGCGCGAAAATTATGCGGCTGTTCGCGCCCAAGTCTAATCCCTCCAGCAGTCCCGTGGATGCCGAGTACGATATTCTCGTCAGCACAGATGTTGTGGCGGAGGGACAGAACCTGCAGGACTGCAATTATGTTGTGAATTATGACCTGCCTTGGAATCCCATGAAAATTGTTCAAAGGGTTGGCCGAGTGGATAGGCTTGGGAGTGAGTGGAGCAACGTTAAGAGTGTGGTGTTCATACCTGACAAGGAGCTTAACGATTTTCTAAGACTGACGGAGAGACTGGAGGAAAGAATAAGGAAGGCTAGGGAGACTGTTGGCACTGAAGCCACTATACTTGGTGAGGCGGCTAACCCCAAAACCTTCAATGCTGTGGTAAGCCGCATCGTGAGGGAAGATAGGAAGTTAATTGATGACTTAGAGGCTCAGGGTGAGGCGCTTCCCGAAGGTCTTACGGGCTTCCAAAAAATACTGGAATTCATCAGGAAACAGGGCTCAGCAAAGCTGGAGGCAATACCCTTGGGAAAAAGAAGCGGTAAACGCTCGGATGTGGATGGGATTATCATATTCTACAGGGAGCGGGGTAACCCCGATGGAATACACATAGTCTTCTATAATCACAATACCGCGCAGATTGAGAGGTACAATGAAATAGCTTGGACCATGAACCATATTGAGTGCGCTAACGGTGAGGAGCGAGTCTTACCTATGAAAGGAGATAGTGGGTTTAGGCTATTCGAGGATATCGACAAAAAGGCCCGGGAATACATAATTCCATACGTTAACACCCCTTATTCGGTCTCACAAACTCAGCGAATCAAGCCCAAATACCAGAACGAGCTGCTAAGACTGATCGTCGATGCAGTAAAGGAGGGAAAAGTGGATCATGAGGCAGCTTCTAAAGCCTATAAAATATTGAGTAGTAGGAGTCTTATGGCTTATGATGATGAGTTCGAAAACATTTTTAGAGATTACCAGAGGCATCAGAATTTGGATCAAATGTTCGTACAGCTCAATACGCTTATCGAAAGATCTAGAATAAGACCACTCGAACGACCCATCGCAAAAAGTCTCAAGCCAGACGACTTAGAGCTAGTGTGTTACATATATCTTTCCAAAGAAGGTTCATCATGGAGCAGGCTCAGTTAGCTGATAAATAAACGGTGTCGTTTCTTCTAAATAACCCCAATCAACCTTCTTTTTATGCGGCATCTAAATAATGGGGGAATTCTTCAAGTCTCAAAGCGATTATAACACAGTGTGTTACATAGTACACTTCATCGTAGTCGTGGGCTACACGCTACTTTAGAATAGTTTTTGCATGACGTGTTAAGTAAGGACTGGGTAGCCAAGTGGAAGCATCCCACATGAGAGATTTGGTTTCTTTGAAGCTCTTTTGAGTAACCGATTTGTTAACACATCTTAAAACGTTAGAGTTCTCTTTTTGCGAGTTCAGTCATTAGATTCATATGTTTATTGAGGTCTTTGTGGAGGTTGTCTATTTCTAGCCACGTGTGCACCCTTACGTGTTTACCTATTCTGGCGAATGCTCCGCTTAATTTGCCTGTTAGGAGCCTGCTTGCTCTTTGTGAGTCTGCTTCGTCTTGTAGTATGAGGAATAGGTGGCGTGTCCCCCATATGTCAAATGCGTGGCTTAGGCTCGCTAGCGCGTGGTCGACGTTTCCGCTAAGCTCTATTTCGAAGACTTTGATGGGGTTATGTTTTTTGAACTCCCGCCAAGTTACGTCGCACCTGTAAAGTTTATCTGGAGTGTTCTCTTCTTTTTTCGCAATGAAGCCAAGCGCCTCTCCCAGCTGGATAAGAATGTCTTGTAGCTCTGAATGGCTCCGATGTTGGGTTGACGTTACGCCCGGACTTGCAGCTTGTTCAGGCTGACTCATTATGCTTTGGTTGATGGGTTTGCCTGTAAGTCCTTTAACTATTAATAGCCTTTCCTCTTCGGTCAATCTCCTATGCGTGGGTGGATAAGTTCTTATTTCTTTGAATGCTTCTGTCTCCCATCTCTCATTTGGCAGTAAGTGTATTACTGTGAACCTGACTTTAAGTGGCCATATAACTCTATTTGCTGCTTTTTCATCGTTCCATAATAGCTCATAGTTCTCAAATTTCCCCTCAACTTTCCCATAGCCTACAACGCCCTTGACTGGCTTCGCCACGTAAAAGAAGATTATGTCTCCCTCACGTATATCGCGCCACAGGGCTATCTGCTTGCTTGTAAAGCCCCAAACATCGAGCCTCAGAGCTAGTTCCCAGTTTCGTCGGTTGCCTAAGATGAGCCAGCTACTCGCCAAATCCACCTATCAAGAAGCGATGCCAACCCAAAAACTTTTCTGATTCGATGATGGTTTTGTGCAACCAAATATAGATTAGTGTTGAAGGTGGGTAGCGTTTTCCCACCACCGCCTAGGTCAAAATATATTCCGCTCACCAATATGTAAACATATAAGGAGACCCCCAAATATTTTTTCTATCTCGGCACAAGGTGGTGTCTGGATAAAACACTTTCACGCTAGGATCACACGCTCACCAAAGCGTTATCCGGACACCATCCGGCACAATCCTGAGCACCAAAATCCTCTCTTAATCACTGTATTTTTCTTAAACCTTTAAGGAGACCCCCAATATACGCATAGGGTCCTCTAGTTTAGTTGATGGATGCATAGCTGTGCGTGTAAATACGGTGTCACCCATTACCTAATCTTTATACTGCCGATAATAACTGCCATGGGAAAACTACTCTTAAGTTCAGGAGCAGTGCGGGTATGTATTGAGCACAGGTCCCAGGTGTCACCCGTGGTGGTGTACAGCTGGAACGAGTACTGTGAGCGTAGCTTCATTGAGCCGGCGTATAGCTACACTGACCCGGGTCTTAACCCATACTACCCGCTTAACCTTACAGCCAACTATGCTCACCAACTAAACTCCTAGAACAAAACAGTACTGGTGCCTTATTCTTTATGCAATCGGTTTTTCGCTGGTTTTTAGTGTGGTGTGTCTTGGTGGTGGTTGGTTAGTTGGTGTGTGTCTTCTGGCGGGTGGCGTTGGTGGTTGCTACCACCATTTTAGGCTTAGTTTTAGTTTGGTTAGGTCTTCGTCTTTTTCTGGTTTTCTGAAGATGTATAGGTGTTCGTGGGCTATTTTGTAGAAGTCGTAGGTGTGGGCTCGCCACTTCTCTCTTGATGTCTTCATGTTGTGTTGGAGTTTTATTATGTCCTCTTTTAGGACGAAGCCTGCTTCTAGGAATTTGTTGAGGACTACTAGGTGTAGGGGTATGTAGTGGCGGTGGCGTCTTGTGTCGCCTATTAGTACGGCGCAGTGTTTGCCCTCCCTGAGTATCCTGAAGCACTCGTGTGCGACTTCACCCATACTTTGAACATACTCGTCGAATCGTAGGTGGGATAGGTCGCCGCTCACACGGTTCTTCGAGTATGGCACTATCCCCCAGTATGGTGGGTGTGTGGCTACGAGGTCGACTGATTGGGGTGGTATGAGGTCTAGGTTGCGGGAGTCCCCCACGTATACCTTCTGCTGCGCACTGTAGTCTCCGTCGAGTGGTTTATAAGTTTTCCAAAACCTCGCCTTTGAAGAGCGGGGATCCCAAAGGCATAAATACGGGTGCGGGGGAAGATTCGGCGTGCGTGTAAGAGCATACCGGTTCAGAGCGTACTCATCGAAAACAACCGCGGGGGTTTTAAAAACCCAGCTCGAAGTAGCTTGTAAGCTTTACAACGCGCTCTTACACGCAGAAAAAGAGGAGTATGAGGAGAACAAGCACACTATGAGCAAAAACGAACTCAGGCAGCTCGCTTTGGATTTGAGAAAACAGAACAAAGAGTTCCAAGCACTGCATTCGCAGGTTGCCCAACAAGTTGCTGATAGGTTTTACGAGGCGCGTCAGAGGTTCCTCGATGGGCTTGCGAACAAGCCCAAGAAAAAGAAGCCTCACCGCTACCCTTCTTTGGTGTACCCTCAATCTGGTTGGAGGCTTTCTGAAACAAGAGAAGTAGGACAAGGTAAAAACAAAAAGAAGAAGGCTCGGCTCTACCTGAGTAAGATTGGGTTCTTTAATTTGATAATACACAGGGGGCTTCCTTTGGAGCAAGTGTCCCAAGTGTGCGTCAAACTCTACCCCTCTGGTAGAATCTACGTAATCTTCACAGTGGAGGAGGCTGAAACACTGGGGCAATCATCGAAGGAGCCCAAGAACGCTGTGGGTGTTGACTTGGGGATCGCAAGGCTTGCCACACTCTCCGATGGGCGCTTTCTCGAAAACCCAAAACCGCTTGAGCGCTCTCTTGAAAGAATCAGGATGCTTCAAAGGACACTTTCAAGAAAGAGGTTTCTCTCAAAGAACTGGCTTAAAGCGAAGACGAAACTTGCGAAGGAACACGAGCACATTAAGGATTTCAGGCGTGACCTTTTCTTCAAGCTCGGGGCTCTTCTTTCACAGGAGTACGATGTGCTAGTGCTGGAGGACTTAAACGTCCAGGGCTTAATCCAGAAGGGGGTAACCAAGAGTAGGAGGCTTCGGTTGTACGACTCCTCGTTCTCAGAGCTCAGAGCAGTACTGGAGTGGCAGTTTCGAAAAAGAGGAAAACTTGTTTTACCTGTCCCCTCTTACAACACTTCACGCGAGTGCTTCCTATGTGGTGGGATTAACAAGGGTTTAACACTGGAGGACAGAGTGTTCCACTGTCCCTTCTGCAGTTTCACCTTGGACCGGGATCTTAACGCTTCTCTTGTTCTCCTAAAAAGAGCAGGGTGGGTGCCACCCGCTGTGCCTGGGAAGCTTCGCCCACTACCTCCCCTACCCTCCCTAGGGTTGAGGAGGCAAGGTGGGGCTATGATTCAGGAAGCTCCGCCTCAAAAGGCGGGGTAGCTCACAGTTGAAGTCCAATCTATTCATGGTGACCATAGCTGCGTCCAGGTTGATGTCTACGCCCACCCCGTTTCGGTTGAGTAGTTTGCATTCGACGAGTGTTGTGCCGCTGCCAACCATGGGGTCGCACACCGTGTCCCCCTCTTTGGTGTATTTGAGTATTAGGTTTCGGGGGATGTATGGGCTCCAGTTACCCCTGTAGTCCCCCACGTGTGTGGCCCAGCTACCCCTGTCGGGGAAGCTCCAGACACTCCACTCCTCGGGTGTGAAGTTTTTGGGGGCGAACGAGTCTATTCGCCACTCCCTGTTGAGTCTTACCTTGACGTTCTCTATCTCCACGAATTCATGGTTGCGTAGGAATTCCCGGTACTCCTCCCTCGTGACAAGCCTCATACCCGTCTTAAGCATCTGGCTCAAGGCGCCTCACCCAGCAACCCCGAGAATACACCCCGGGGTAACATAAATAGAAAAACTCTAAGCATTCCAGGCGTGGGCTCATGCTTGGAGGAGTGTTTGTGGGCGTGATCCATGTGTTGAACTCACAGGGGAATATTCATTAAGCCTTATTAAGCTTAGCATGGAGGTCGACGTGTCACCCACGTGGGTGTGGCTTTACTCTCACCGCTTTGTATGCCTTATGGGGTTGACGCCTACTTGGGTAGCTGGTTGAAGTGGGGTGGTGTGGTCAGCGTGGGGTTAGCCTGGGTTTTAGTCATTGAGTAGTTTGGGTATGATCAGGCTTCCTCTTTGGCTTAGCATCTTATAGTTCAATACGAAGTCTATTTCCCTTGAGGTTTCGCGTATGGTTTCCATCATTTTCCTCCACGCTCTCCCGTCGGTGACCCAGATGAAGCTTAGTCCGAGTTCGCGGACCTTCCTCTGGAAGTCTATGTATGCGTTCGCGGTCTCGATGGGTTTGCTTCCCGTGTCACTGTAAAAGTTGCACTCAACCACTATTCTCGGCTCGCCGTCCCTGTAGACCACGAAGTCAGCCTTCTTCCTTCTCCTGGTCACTATTGCGGGGTCCCCTCTCTTTAGCTGTACGCCTTCGAGGCCTGTAAGCGTCCTGTTTAGTAGTAGCTCGACGAGCCTCTCAAAGATCTCCCCGCTCCTATTCTTTCGGGAGTTGGTGTCTAAGCCCACCTCGACGCCCAGCATGTATGAGTATAGGTCTCCCACCTCTGAGAAGAGTTTTAGGAGCCCGACGCTCTCACAGAACCCGACTAGCTGCTCCGCTTCTTTCCCGCTTAGGCTCCGCTTGGAGAAGTCGAAACAAGTATAGATCGCCTGCTCGCTCATCTCGAGGATGGGTATACTCTTCTCTCTTATGGCTAACAGTAGGGGTATTACCTCCAGTGTTTCGGGGTATCTTTGGAATATATC
>Ga0080006_1137238_pt1 | contig 15885 bp, 12 predicted proteins | sample RS3BMetagenome_FD_69209 | JGI IMG/M metagenome (GOLD analysis project Ga0080006, IMG submission 69209) | Ferric oxide microbial mat and aquatic microbial communities from Rainbow Spring, Yellowstone National Park, USA - RS3B (SPADES... ... | reverse complement strand
AGTCGATGTCAATATCGGGTCGTTCCGATCGTTCGATCGACAGGAACCGCTCGAACAGTAGCCCGCGCCCTGCGGCATCCACGTCGGTGATATAGAGACAGTAGGCAACGGCGCTGTCGGCAGCTGAGCCTCGCCCAGCGCAGCGGATCCCTTGCCGACGGGCGAAGTGCACGATATCCCAGACGACGAGAAAATACTCCGCGTAACCCAGTTCGATGATGATCGCCAGTTCGTGGTCGATACGCGCGCGCAGTCCTGCGTCGACTGAGTTGTAGCGTTCATGAGCGCCTGTATACACCAGTTTGTGCAGATAGGTGCTTGCATCGGACTCCTCCTCGGGCAACTGATAGGCTGGAAACAAGGCATCAAACAGGGTCAGGGCGACTTCACAAGAGTCGGCGATGCGTTTGGAGTTGGCGATTGCCTCTGGAAACTGTGTAAATCGTTGCTGCGCCTCAAGTTCGTCGTGTAGCCAAGAGGATGCGTTGTAAGGGCGTTTGGCGTGCGGAGTGTAGATGTCGCAACGCAGCGAGATGCAGCGCAGGACGTCATGCACCGGGAGTCGGTCCGGAACATGGTAATGCACATCGCTCGTCGCGACAAGAGGCAACTGCAAGGTGTCAGCCAATGCGGCGAGATCCCGGTTGATGCGCGCAGTTTGCGGCATCCGATCTCCGATCAGTTCCAAGTAGTACTGCTCGGGAAAGGCGCGGGCATACGCTTCGGCCACGCGTCGGGCAGCCTTGTACTTGCGCTTTTGGATGTACTGTACGAGCAGGCCTCGACGGCATCCTGAAAGTACGATCAATCCTGCGCTGTGACGCATCAGGTCGACCATCCGAGTGCGTGGATGCCGGCGTCGCGCTTCATCGCCTGCATGGGCAGCCGTGAGGATTCGGCACAGGTTGCTGTAGCCCGCAGCCGTTTTGGCGAGAAGGGTGAGGTGGGACCCGTCTGACAACGTGACTTCGGCCCCTGAGACGGGCTTGATTCCGTACGCGGCGCACCAGTGGTGCAGTTGCGGCAGCCCGGCGACTGTATCATGGTCGGTCAGTGCCAGCGCTGTTTGTCCGTTGGCCGCAGCTTGCGCCACCAGTTCCTCCACTGAGGAAGCGCCATCGAGCATGGAAAAGGTGCTGTGTACATGCAGATGAACGAACATACCCAGCACTCCCTCGCCCCAGTCCCACAGGTTTAGTCCCACAGGTTTAGTCCCACAATTCAATTCCACGCTTTAGTCCCACAACCGGTAAAGGGTCCACTGATCCTCGGTTTGTTCGAGGTCGGCTACCGTACCATCCGCTGTCAGAACGCGAAACAAGAGTCGCTCTCCGCAGCCTGACCACCACTCCCCGCACTCTGACCATTCATCGATCCAGTTGGTGATGAAGTGGATCTGGTCTTTGTCACTGTAAGCAAGCGGACGGTTATCTTGCCACGTGCAGATGCTGATCGGGCGGCAGACCAGTCTGCTCACGCCCGGAAGTGAGTTGCCATGTGATGGCGCAGCTCCCTGTAGGAGGGGACGGCTCCCACACGGATGGCACCCGGGATTTTGTGGTTGATCTGATGTAAGACACGAGGGATCTCGTCGTGTTTGCGCATATCGACTTCTGTCAACATGTCGTCGATGATGGCAAACGCAAGCTGTTGAGTGGGCAGGGGGCGCAGATCTTCGACGGTTAACACGAGATCTGTGATGGGTGCGGCGATCTGCTGACAGGCAGGCGAAAGCTGTACGATCAGGAAATCAGAGCGCGCTACAGGGTGCTTGGTTTGGCGAAAAAACAGTTCGGATGTTCCGTCCTCTCGTGTCCAGCGCAACGATACGCGAAGTGCACCTTGACCGTCTTGGGCCAAATCACGGCACAACTCGTTGGCGAGACGCTCGAGCAATGCCGGGATCTGGGTCGGTGGCAACGCATCACCTGCGCAGGTTTGAAATGATGCGCTGAGCCGGGAGGGAGGGTAGTTCGTCGTCAGAGGTTCACGGTCGCGCACATCGAGCGAGCGTAGCCACAAGCTGGATTGTTTGCCGAAACGTCGCCGCAACTGTGTAAGCGAACATGCGCGCAGTTCACCCAGGGTGTGAATCCCCAGTGTCAGGAGTTGCTCGCGTACGGGCGCTGGAATCAACCAGAATGGACTGATTGGCATGGCTAGCCACCAGTCCTCACAGGCACCGGTCAACCGTGGCGAGACGATCACTTGCTGGCGTCCAAATTGGCGATAGGCGGCGCCCGGGATGCGGACACCGAGGCGGCTCCACTCCACCAAAAGGCGTGATAAAAAGGGAGTTTCCGCAAATCCTGTCCGAAACCGCTGTTCTGTAGAGAGGTGACCATCGAGCTTTGTGAGAATTCGCCGCAATTCTACGAGAGGGGCATCCGTTCCGGAAAGTTGAAGATAAAACCCATCCCAGTCAACGGTCTGCAACCAAGGTGAGAAGCGATAGAGGAACTTCCAGACCGCGCGCACGGGCCGCACCTGTGATTCACTCTCTTCGATCACCGCAATTCCTGGTGCCAAGGACAGGGCGGTCTTCAAAGTGAGTGGGGGGCAGACGCCAAGTCGTCGCGCAGACAGAGAGGCATCGGTGATGTGTTGGTCGCGATAGCTGACCCACACGGGTGAAGTGCAGTGCGCACGAACGCCCTCGCCGTGTCCGTACAAAGTGTATCGCATGATGCTCTCTCCCCTAAACTGAACGTGTGTTCGATAACGACAGTATAGGCCTTGATCCAGAAAAAATCAAACATATGTTCTGATTGGCTAGGCCATGTCACAAAGCTGTCGGTTCATACGGACGGGGGCATTTGACTACCATGCAATCAAATTGTAATGTAGAGATGACATAACATAGTGCGCTCGCAGAGAGTGTGTTGTACGGGCAGATGAGAAACGGGAGGATGAGGCAGAATGACGGGTAAACGAGTGGGTCTGACGATCGCTACTTTGGGCGCGTGCGCGGCTTTGTTGGCAACATCCGGTTTCGTGTCGGTGACAGCGGCTTCGATGCACAAAGAGGCGATGAAGAAGTTGACAATGGCGCAGGTTTCGGTCGTGATGGTGGACAAGACCGCACAGACGGTTCAGGCGGCACCGACGAACTTTTCCGCGAAAGACGAAGCGACCTTTGTCTTGACCGCGAAGTTGTCGAACGGCAAGCCAGCGGCCAACGAGCCGGTAGCGTTTTACGTGGGCCCCATGAAGCCGTTGTCTGGCGTCTCGCCTAAGGCGTGGTATGCGTCAGGGACAAAGGCTGGAGCCCATTATATTGCCAGTTACACGACGAAGACGGATGCTCACGGACAGGCGCGCGTGGTTCTGTACGGCCAGCGGGCGGACTCGATGGAGATGGTAGGGGTGCGCGTCGGCAACCTCGACAGTTACAGCGTGAAAGCTGGCAAAGCCCTCGGTAGTCTGGATGCTTGGTGGACCACCGCCAAGAGCCAACCCACCGCACCGATCGGCGATTTTGTGCGTGTGACACCATTTTTGGCGAGCACATCGGGCATGGCCAAGGAAAAACTGACGATCGGCGTGTTTGACGGGATGGGCAGGCCCATCACAGGTACGCATGTGTCTGTGGCAGCAAAGAGCGCGGCCACAGCCTCGGGAAGTATGAGTATGGGAATGAGCGCCGGGATGAGCAGCAACGGCAGCATGGGTATGTCCGCGACAGGCGGTTTGATGCTGACCACGGGCATGTCCGGCGAGGTGACCACACAGATTGCGGTTTCGGGTAAGGCCTCGATGGAACCGGTGCGGATCGTGGTCACGCAGGCGTCCGGCAAGGCGCGGATCACAGGTGGGATGAACGCCTTGCTGTTTGTCAACGGCAAGTAGATGCTCGCCTCTCACAGGGCGCTCACCTGACTACAGCCTGGTCAAAGTGAGCGGGTGGAAGACCTTGATTTCGGTCCTCCACCCGCTCACTTTATTTATTCTTCTTGTCCTTGACGGGCACAGTGCTCGCATGTTCCTGTCAAGATGGCCTGCACGTCGTCAATGTCGGCCCCGCATTGGCCGCATCCAGTAAATGACTCTTGTGCGCAGTCGCCAGTCTCCACGTTGTCACCCCCTATCCTGCAAATTGTTCTTCTTCCGTGGAACCATGCAGCGCAGTCGTCGAAGACTGCCCAGCGGCAATGACTTGGACTACCTCATCAAAATACCCCGTCCCCACTTCCCGTTGATGCCGAGTCGCCGTGCCACTCTATAACCTGATGGAAGACGCCGCAACCGCCGAGATTGCGCGAACGCAACTCTGGCAGTGGATCCATCATCCACAAGGCGTGCTCGATAGCGGGGACAAGATCACAAAAGGCTTCGTTCGACAGTGCCTGGACGAGGAGATGGCGCGCTTTGTCGGGGGCGAAGACAACGCGCACGCGACAGGGACTAGACGCTGGCGTGAAGCGGAGAAGTTGATCGGAGATCTGACGCTGGGCGATGAATTCATCGATTTTCTGACACTTCCGGCCTATGACTGTCTGGTTGGCGATGAGGGAGCGCCCGCACGCGTGTAAAGAGAGAAATAGACGCATCCTCTGAATCCTGGCTGGCTCAAGCGGCTGGACCGCGTTTGAGCTCAGCTAAGATCCCGGCCGTTGTCATGCCGCTGCGAAACCGATAGGTGCCGGGTTGCACTTCGAGATCGATGCCGGTCTGCTTCATCAGCATGTCAAAGGTCATGGGATTGGTGACGAGATGCTTTTCATAGAGAAAGAGGGCGAGATTGTAGAGGGGTGCGCCTTCGGCCAGTGTAAATGTCAACGTGCTGGCCTGGACGCCGGACGCCGGTGCCGATGCTGGACCACTGGTGCCCGTCTTGGCGTGATGGGCACCCTTCGTGCCAGTGACTGCACTATCTGGCGCGTGCGTGTGACCCGCCTTGTCAGCGCCCTTGGTGGCCACGGATCCAGTCCCCGTTTGCGTAAGGCCGGGCGCTGTTGTACGCGTGCCTACGGATGCCGCAACAGTCGATTGGGGCATCGGTCGCAGCGCAAAACCCAGCGCGAGCGAGACGACGACCACGGCGGCTAACACACTTCGCCGAAACCAGGGCACCTTTGTCAGCGGGTTATGGTAGATCGAGATGACCGACTCGACATGCCATTGGTTCTCGATGTAGATCAGTCGTAGCACCACGCCGAGCGACTCGAGAGTTGCGCGGACATAAAAGACAGGGCTGTTGTCCCACACTTCAGTTGCAAAAATCTCACCGTCTCGCATAGATCGCCACAGCTTGCGCAACGACTGCCGATCATCGGGCAGTCGCCCGTGCACGGTGTGAAAGGAGTGGCTGACTTCAACGAGAAATGTCTGCCATGGAAAGTCAGGCAAACCAATCCGACGCACGGCACGGAAAAACCGTTGGTGTACGACCTCTGATACGAACGAGCGCATCAGGGTATTGTGTTCGCTGGCTACTTCCGGCACGATGTTCACCTCTCTTGGCTCACGGGTGACCATACAGTAGAACTCGTACCTGTAGTATATCTCTCAGGTTGGCAATGCGCTATCACGACGCGGGACCAGGCCTCTTCCAGCTCTCCGAGGGATGCCGCCGGGATCATTTGCCTGGTCCCTTTGTACAGCACACGTGCCCCCGTTGTCACGGGCCGATAGTCCCGATTCGAAGCGAGCGGATTCAGCCAGAACAGGTGGCGCGACAGGCGCGACAGCCGCATCACTTGCTCTGTCAAAGGTCCTGCATCGCCCGTCTCAAAACCGTCAGTTGCCAGAAGGAGGATCGCCTTGTGACGGAGGACTCGCCGCGCCCACTGTGTGGAAAATGTTTGCAAAGCGTCGGCTACTCGCGTCCCACCGCTGAAATCGACAGTCTGTTCAGCCACTCCGGCCAGCGCATGGTCCGCGTCGCGTTGGCGTGGAGTTGGCAAAGACCCCGTAAACGTCGGCCGATGCATAGGCAACGGTGTAAGGGACTGGGACGATCAAGGCAAGCAGTATCGTCGGAACGCTGGGGCCGCCGTTGAGAGGTAGGCACCCAGTGCGCTGAGGGCTTCGTCAGGGTAGCCGGGTATGGTGATCTCTTGATCAGCGGTGCTTGGGAGCACCTAGTACGCCACAGTGATCAAGGCCAGAGCGTCACGGGCCGCATAGGCTCCCTCGGCTACGACCAGAGCGACGCCGCGGCTCAATCATTTTGGAATGGGATTGTCCGTTCGATCGTGGCCGAAACCGGGGGTGGCGGTTGCCAATCAAGCACACCTTCTCAGGCGTGGGTTACGGGGCTATGGGTTTCAACGGCTGGGTGTTCGATCTACGGGCGACATGTCACGTTTCGAGCGCCTCGGCCTCCCTCTGCAGGCCGTTGAAGAATTGGCCGATGATCAGTTTGGCCACACCTGAGAGCATGCGTTGTCCGACGCCCGCCACGGTACCGCCCACTTTGGCATCGCCATCGTACTGTAGGGTTGTCCCGCCGTTTTCGCTGGTCTCGAGGGCCACGCTGACGGTCGCATCCATAAACCCCATGGCGCCTTCCCCGTGCAGGACCATGGTGTAGCCGACGTCTGGAACGACTTGGGTGAGTTCAAGGTGGCCTTTGTACTTGCCTTTGATCCCGGCGACGCCGAGCTCGAGTTCGGCGTCGTAGTATGTATCGGACTGCGCTTGTAGCTCCTTGAGCCCGGGCATCGCGCGCTTGAGAGCCTCCGGGTCGGTGAGGAGTGCGTACGTGCTGCCGGGTGCTGTCGGAAATTCACGTGAACCGGAGATCTGCATCGGAGTTCCTCCTTGGAATGGGCCGCTGACCACTGACCTTCTGCGGTCAGGTCAAACTCTATTATAGGGGCTTGTGCCAGGCGGGGAAAGGGTGCCGATGGGATATCGCCCGGGATCGGTGTAACCGAACGGTCCTTCGCTTCGTTTTTACGAAAGCAAGCCGAGAAAGTGATGTTGGGGCGAATCGAAAGGTGCGGGCCCTTTGCTCGCTTGTATTGGGTATTTGGCGATGTCGTGTACAATGTCTACAGTCTCTATTCTGCGCTGCAATCCCTGGACATAGTGGCCTCGTCGAAGCGGTATAGACCCGTCCAGGTTCGCAAAATGCCAAACGACGCAGTCTCAGAATGAAAAAGGGGGTAGGGGGCAATGGGTGACACGCAGGACGTGGCAGCAGGGGCGTGGGCTGAAGTGGAGACGCTCGCCGCTGAGATGTTGACTTTCTGGCAGGCCATGCAGTCCAGTGACCTTGATGACGCGGGCGACGACGCAGAGCAGTTTGAGCAGTCCTTTTATCGCTTGATCGACGCCTTGTCCATATGGCTCCGTTTATCTGGACAAGGCATTCAATCGGTTGCAGACGTGCTCTCCTGGCCGGGGATCGCTGCGCTTCGCGAGAGTCTTCCCGTGCCTCTGCAGTTGAACTTTGATACGGAGATCGAGGACCTGTGTCAAGCAAGGATGAAACTGGAAGATGATGCTTGATGAGGCCGATCCACGATACGGGTCAAGAACGGGCGTGTCAATGGGGCGCAGGAGTGGACAGTTGCCGCCAACTTTGAATCGTCACTTACATACGGTAGGGTGTGTCGATGCAAAGGGGGTGAAACTTGTGGGTACTTTTGGAGCGTACACCCAGTGGGCGGTGGTCTTTCTGATCATCTTCGTCCTATTTTTCTTGTTTGTCCCGGTTTACGGTGCTGGTGCGGGCGCTGCGTACTGATGGACTGAACCTGAAATGGGATCGAAGGCACGCGAAGAGAGGTCGTGCTTTGCGTGCCTTCGATCCTGATTTTGAATGGACGTGTCAGGATCTCGTGACTACGCTCGAGACACCGAGTTTATCAAGCAAAAAAGCGTAGCTTCCGGCAAGCTCTTTCAGACGATTGAAACGTCCGGAAGCACCAAAGTGACCGGCGCCCATGTTCGTCTTCAGAACGAGGGTGTGGTCATCCGTTTTGGTGGCGCGCAGTCGCGCGACCCACTTTGCCGGTTCCCAATAGGCAACCCGTGGATCATTCAGTCCGGTCGTCACAAACAGATGAGGGTAGGCCTTGGCCTCCACGTTATCATAGGGACTGTACGATTTCATGTACTGGTAATACTCCGCGTCCTCCGGATTTCCCCACTCATCCCACTCCATGCTGGTCAGAGGAATGCTCGCGTCGAGCATGGTGGTCACGACGTCCACGAAGGGAACTGCGGGTGCGATAACCTGAAAGAGGTCGCCTGCCAGGTTGGCCACTGCACCGACCAACAAGCCCCCGGCACTGCCTCCACGCGCTGCTTGCAGATGAGGCGCCGTATAGTTTCGGGCGATCAAATCTCTGGCGCAGGCGGCAAAGTCAGTGAAGGTGTTTCGCTTTTGCAGCAGTTTTCCCTCTTCATACCAGTGCCTACCCATCTCTGAACCGCCGCGAATCTGGGCAACGACCACGATGATGCCGCGATCGAGCAGTGGCAAGCGGTATGGATCAAAGTGGGGATCACTGTTGGCCCCATAGGAACCGTACCCGTTGAGAAACAAAGGAGCCGGCCCGTCATCCAGTGCCCCCTTGCGATAGACCGCCAGCATCGGGACTGAAACACCGTCATCGGCTTTCGCCCAAAGGCGTTCCTGACAGTACTGGGTCTGATCGTAGTCACCCGCGACTGGGGAGACCTGCAGCGTCGTGATGGCAGCCGATGTCAAGTCCAGTGATAAGGTTGTCTTTGGTGTGAGCAAAGACTCGTAGTGGAGCAAGACCTCATGTGTCGCGTAACTCAAGTTATGGCCCAACGTGACGTTGAACACAGGCTCTTGCCAAGAGAGTAGCGTGAGTTGGTCGTCTTGATAGCGCCATATCTGAGTGAGACCATCTTGTCGTCCTTCCACGATCACGCCCGTCGCAAAGGGCTGAACCGCCTGAAGAAACCTGTTCTCATCGTACGGGAACAGATTCTTCCGACTGGTTGGTTCACGGTGGTCAACCGGACAATGCATTAACCGAAAGTTGATGGCTCCTTCGTTTGTAAGAATCAAAAACTCGTCGTTCCAGTGTTCCACGTCATACTGGATGCCGGTTCGACGCGCGTCAAACAGCGTCCATTCGGCTGTGGGGCGATCAGCCTGTACGTAGTACACTTCGTCTGTGATCTTGCTGGCTGACTTCATGAAGAGATAGGCGCCGCTACTCGACTTGCCGATATGTATGGAAAATGTGATATCGGTCTCTTCAAACACCAAAGCGTCCGGGCCGGAGTCGCCCAGATGGTGACGCCAGAGTCGGCATGGGCGTTGACTCTCATCGACCGTGATGTAGAACAGATACTCTCCTGTCCCGTCCCACTCCAGACTGCCATAGATAAAGACCCCATCAATGCGGTCTGGCAGAAGTTCGCCTGTGTTCAGATTCTTTACGAACAACGTAAATTGGTCGCTCCCGTCGCGGTTTTCCAAGTAGGCCAGGCGTGAATGGTCGGGGCTTACGCGCTGCACGCTGACGCTCAGATATCCGCCGTCTTGGGCCAACGTGTTCTGATCCAATACCACTTCTTCGGGGGCTGAGGGTAGATCTGCGCGCGTACTCACTCTCTTGCGCGCAAAAATCGGATACTGAAGTTCTTTTTCAAGCCGAGTGTAGTAAAAGTAAGGCCCATCTTGAACCGGTACCTGTTGCTCAGACTCTGGGATGCGTGCTGTCATCTCGTTGAACAGTTGATCCGACAAAGGGGCGAGGGGCCGCATGACCTCTTCAAAGTACTCGTTTTCCGCCTCGAGATAAGCGATGACCTCCGAGTTCGTGCGATCCCGTAACCAGTAGTAGTCGTCCTGTCGTACGTCGCCGTGTAACTCGTGCGGATGGCTGACGCGTTTTGCCTTCGGTGCTTTCATCGCGAAAGATCCTCCTCTACCATTCCCCTACAGTCTCGTGACCATCAGGATGTATCCAGTATAGCCCATAAACCCGGCTATAGCGAAACGCACGTAGCGTTTTCTCGCGACGCTTAAGACGGTCCACTCAGCCGTCGCTTGAGACGGTCGATGCGTCGGACTGCTGCTTCTCGGATGGCTTGCGCCCGACCTTGGGGCAGTCCTGCCCGGTCGCCCATCCCGCCGGCGGCGAGTGCATGAACCAATGCGCGTTCTGTGTCGTGCAACCGATGTTCGTAGAGCTTGGACAGTTCCACCTCAAGCTCAAAACGAACATCGGGTGAAGCGTGGGAGACAAGGGGCAGGCACTGCTCCCACACGTTGGCGCAAGACTCGTACTGTTGAGACCGCTTGAGAACCGTCCCCAGTCCCAGCAGGGCCGGGAGTCTCAGGTCGCCGCACGATTGTACCACAAGCCGATAATGAGCCTCCGACTGTTCAAGCAGCCCGAGCGCCGCGAACCAGCGCGCCATGGCGAGGTTTTCTTGATCGTTGGCGATTCCCTGTCGCGGTCCGATCAGAAGCCGCGAGAGGTGGATGTAGAGCGTGATTAAGGATAGGACATCCAGCTCGTTGTGGCGGATGACACCTGCAACGACATAAGGATCGAGCGTCTGCAGAAACTCAAAGTAGAGGATGGGAGCGAGGTGGCCGGGTACGTCGTCTCGGCGGAACACAGCCAGCTTTTCCGGCTCGATCAGAGCTAGACGACACGATTCGAGGTCTTGCCGCCAAAGACGTCGGGCGCCATGCAGCAAGTCAAGATGGGCGAAAGCAGGGAGCGGGGGCAGGTCATGACGGAGCAGCGTATGGCGCGTCCGCACCTGCGGCCAATCGAAGGACTTGCCGTTGTAGGTGACGAGATGGCTTGCTGTATGGCTTTCATGAAGGAAGGTTCGGTAAAAGAGTCCCTCTGCCATCGGTGTGGCAAGGAAGTGCTGTCGCACGCGCACGCAGTCTCCCTCAAACCGACTGTGACCCAGCAAGAAGATGGCGTTTCCTGTCCCTCCATGCAATCCCGTCGTCTCCGTGTCGAAGAACAGGAGATCCTCTGGTGCCAAGGAAGCTCCGGACAAAGGGTGGTTCACCCCGCTTGCCGCCCATCCCGCCAAGACATCACTGAGATCTCCCAAGGCGTAGCGTCCATGCTGATGCGTGAGCGGATAGACCGTTTCCCGCACAAGGATGTACTCTTCTTCCTCACGAAGAACACACGCTCCGAGCTTGGCCCAAATCTCCCTGTGGGCCAGGGATGGGATCTCGTAGGCGCGGCCTCCGTCGGGGTGCGTCGACGGCTCGCCCAGCTTCGACTTGTGCGTTGCCTGAGGAGCCTGAGGAGCCTGAGGAGCCTGAGGAGCCTGAGGAGCCTGAGGAGCCTGAGGAGCCTGAGGAGCCTGAGGAGCCTGAGGAGCCTGAGGAGCCTGAGGGGTTCCCGGATCTTGGGTGTGAGAAATGCCGAGGTGGCCGCGCATGCGCTCGAGTCTATCCCTAACAGACATGGTTAGCCCGTCCCAGCGCAGACGTGGCCAATGTCAGGGACAACTGTTTGTCGCCAGCCGATGAGGCGGCGCCGATGCAAGAAGGGCACCCCAATTCACAGGGGCAGGCGCGAATCAGACCTTGCGCTTCTTCAAGAAGCGTGTCGAGGGAGCGGTAGACTTGTTCGGCGAGACCGACGCCTCCCGGATATCGATCATACAGAAAAATCGTCGGTGCGCCCGAATGGACAGCCTTTCGTTGCGCAATCACGTGGAGGTCCTGGGGATCGCACATGACGAAAAGCGGTGCGACGTGCTGTAGCACATGGGACAGACCGACGAGACCGCGCTCGACATCCTGACGATCTACCGACGCCAACGTCTCCTCTGTGAAGGTGACCCATGCGGCACTCGTATGCAGTTCTTCTTCGGGAAGGTGAATCGGGCCGGAACCGATGTTCTCGTGGGTGTCAAACTTGATTTTTTTGAAAATGGTGGCCAGAGCATGAACAGAGACTTCGCCGAGCCCCAGCGTGATCGGATCCAGTGTCCGCGACTCATCCTCCGTCAGTACCTTGAGTTGCACTGCGAGATTGGCGTCGGTGTAGTAGTCCACTTGGACCTCGCGCACGTACGCCTTCTTCTCCTCATAGTCCAGTTTCTCCACCTGAAACTGAACCCCTTGGTGCAGATAGATGGCTTCCTCGTGAAGGAGAGTCATGGAACTAAACCGATCCATCTCGCCGATCACCCGTTCTTGCCCTTGAACGGAACGGTCGATGATGACGACGTTCTCCTGGGAGGCTGACCGCAGGCTGATCTCGTGAGCGGGGAATGAATCGCTCATCCAGTAGTAGCGCTGACTGGCCCGATGCAAGATTTGCTGGTCTTCCAAGAACTCCAGGATCTCCGGAATGGGTAGCTGTCCGAAGAGCTCGTCAACGTGAAAAGGCAACTCGTACGCCGCGCACTTGATGTGATCGACGAGGATGATCAGATTGTCTGGATTGATGCGCGCAGTCTCCGGAGAGCGATCAAAGAAGTACTCTGGATGCTGCATGACGTACTGATCGATCGGAGTGGAGCTGCCTACGAGAACAACCACGGACTCACCTTGTCTACGCCCGGCTCGTCCGGCCTGCTGCCACGTGCTGGCAATCGAACCGGGATACCCTGTGATCACACAGGCCTGAAGTTGGCCGATGTCCACGCCAAGTTCAAGGGCGTTGGTGCTGACGACGCCCATAATGTCTCCCTGTCGCAATCCGCGCTCGATCTCGCGCCGTTCGTTTGGCAGATAGCCCCCACGATACCCTCTTATACTCTTCGGTCCGAGTTCTTTGCGAATCAGCTCCTGCAGGTACGTCAACAGGATCTCCACGCGCACCCGACTCCGAGCGAAGATGATGGTCTGAATTCGGTGGCGCAGGAATTCGGCCGCGATGTCGCGCGCCTCGAGCACGGCACTGCGGCGCACGTTCATCTGCGGGTTTACGACAGGAGGATTATAGAGAAAAAAGTGTTTGGCGCCAGTCGGGGCACCGTTGTTGTCTACGAGTTGCATCTTCGTTTCCGTCAAACCCTCCGCGAGTTCCAGCGGGTTTGCAATCGTGGCGGATGTGCAGATGAATTGCGGCTGACTGCCATAGAAAGTGGCTATGCGACGAAGTCGACGAATCACGTTGGCAACATGACTGCCAAATACGCCTCGATAGGTGTGCACCTCGTCGATCACAATGAATCGCAGGTGTTCAAAAAAGGACACCCACTTGGTATGATGAGGCAAGATGGCGCTATGTAGCATGTCCGGGTTGGTCATGACGATATGCCCCGCTTGCCGGATCATCTGTCGGATGTTGGCGGGGGTGTCGCCATCGTACGTCTCGGACTTGATCGGCAGCCCTGTGGCGCGAATGAGGTCGAGCAACTCGTTCTTCTGGTCTTGTGCCAGCGCTTTCGTAGGGAAAAGATAGAGCGAGCGTGCTTGCGGGTCTTCCGTGAGGGTTTGCAGAATCGGCAGGTGATAACACAGACTCTTCCCTGAAGCCGTAGGCGTCACCGCCACGAGACTACGACCCTCGCGAGCGTGTGCAAAGGCTGTGCCTTGATGCGTGTAAAGGGACAAAATGCCGCGCTCCGAGAGCGCTCGAGCGATTCGTGGATCCAGGTTGTCCGGAAATGGAACCGTCTTGCCGTCGCGGGGTTCTATAGTGCGCGAATGAACGACGTTCTGTTGCCAGCGTTCGCTGTTCGCTAACTGCATCATGACTTGCGGCAAGGACAAGCGGGTTTGCATGGGCGATCACCTACCAGAGACCATTATACGAATATATGTTCGATTTGTAAAGTCGAGACCGCGACCTTTGAAGAGAGAATGGTGGATCGGGTGCCCTAATGCAGGAAACCCAGTGTCGTGGCCAAACCGGAAACGGCGGCGACGACGATCCAAAGTGCCGGGATCCCGCCAACAAAGTACACGACAGCGGGGCGCGCGCGCCGACGGAGTCGCCACGCCAGGATGGAACTGATGATGAGGGCTACGGGGTAAGCGGCGATAAATCCGAAGGTGATGCTATTCCATACCGCGACACCGGCATCAAACATCATGGGGGACATAATGAAGGCGAGACTCCACGGGATCAGCGCCAGAACGTACACGACCTGCGTCACAATCAAATACGGTTTCAGTGGGGACGGCCTCCTCTGGACTGAGTCATTTCTGTAATGCATGCACTCATTCTACGCAGATTCTACTGACTGTGCAATCGGCCAAGGGACGATAGAATGAGGGGGGCAGTTGCCCCTTTCGTGCCGCCGTGCGGGCATCAGCAGGGCCGCGGGGCCCCGAACTAGGGAAGGCCGTACATTAGTGCCGACGGATGAAGCTATTAAGCGCCACCCTTGTCCACATGGGGCCCAAAGAAGCCACCCATCGCCTTTTATAGGATCGATCATACCGAAACAACCGTGGTAACATCATTTTATCCAAAACAAGAGATGAATCGGGGTAGTCGACGCCGTTTCGGCAATCACGGGCTCGATATAGTGTGAAAAGTGGTGGTTAGTTGGTGACGGTCGATGGATACACAGGTGGTTGCCTTACACGATGGGGCTCCTTCTCGCGTGCGTGGCGACTGGCTATACAAAGGAGATGTAGCTTCTTGGTGAAAGTAGTAGGTCTGGATGTCGGCACGACATCCGTAGGCGCTGTGGTTTTGGACGCATTGAGTGGGCGCGTGATCCGGACCGTCTCTCGTCCGGCTGGGGCGGGGCTGATCTCCCGCATGGCGTGGGAGCAAATACAGAACGCCGAACGACTATGGGCTGTGGTCCAAGAGGTAGTCAATGAATTGCAAGAGGACATGGTGGGCGTCCTGGGCATCGGCGTGACGGGACAGATGCACGGGATTGTCTACCTCGACGAGGCGGGAGAGGCCGTCAGTCCGCTATTTACCTGGGAAGACGGGCGGGGCGATCGGCTAGGCGTAGATGGGCGTACATACTGTCGGCGACTGCAAGAGGAGACAGGACTGTCTGTGAAGTCGGGGTGGGGGCTGGTTACGCATGCATACCACGTTGGCGAGGGACTGTTGCCGCCCGAGGCGGTGGTATTTTGTACGATTCCGGATTACATCGCCATGAAACTCGGCGGTCAACGAAGCCCCCTCATGAGCCCAACCATGACCGCGAGTCTGGGATACGAGTACGGGTTGAAAGGGGGCGCAGGCGGTGACAAATTTGATCGTCTCTACGGGCAGATGGCAGCGAGTAGGGTGCCGGATCGCACGTTGGTCGGACGGACGCCAACCGGCGTTCCCGTGTGGGTGGCGATCGGCGATAATCAAGCGAGTTTTCTCGGGGCGGTCACATCGCCCGAAACAAGTCTGCTTGTCAATATCGGCACTGGGAGCCAGATCTCTGTCTATCTTGAGGGGGATGACGAGTGGGTCGGCGAGGAGGTGCGCCCCTTCTTCGATGGCGGATGTCTGGGTGTCCAAGCATCGCCATTTGGCGGGGGGGTCTATGCAGGGCTTCTGGGGCTGATCAATGACGTGGTTGCGACTTTTGGGGGAGGGCCGACCCCCGTTCCGTATGCGCAGGTCGATGCCATGCTGGCGACAGAACGGCAGGGAAGTGAAGCTTGGCAAAGACGCGGCGAGGCGCGGGTGGACGTTCGATCTGCAGACTGCGTCCTTGGACTGCCGGATCTTCAAACGGCCAGTGTGGACATCAGGACGTTGGCCACGCGAATGGTGGCGAGCATGGCAAGCGAAATCTTCTCGATTACGTCCGCTTGGCCCGAGTCCCTGCGCGACAGGCTGACAACGACGGTCGCTGCAGGCAACACCCTTCGGCGAAATCCTGGGTTGCGAGGGGCGCTGGCGGCGTCGAGTGGCCGTGCATTGACCATGGCGAGGCATGCGGAAGAGGCGGCCGTTGGGGCGGCGCTGTATGCGGGGTATTGTTCGGGCGCATTTGGAAGCGTTCGGGAGGCGACGGCGGGGATGGGCCCGTCTCACT
>Ga0080006_1153400_pt1 | contig 15890 bp, 3 predicted proteins | sample RS3BMetagenome_FD_69209 | JGI IMG/M metagenome (GOLD analysis project Ga0080006, IMG submission 69209) | Ferric oxide microbial mat and aquatic microbial communities from Rainbow Spring, Yellowstone National Park, USA - RS3B (SPADES... ... | reverse complement strand
CCGAGTCCACCCCACCGGGGAAACGACACGCCATCCCCACCACCGCCACCGGCTCGTCTGTCTGCCCTCGCGACCCCCCCGGCGCAGCCGCCGCGCCCGGCCCGCTCAGCAGTTGGCCCAGGCGGGTGGCCAACTCGGCCGGAGTGGGATAGTCGAAGGCCAGCGTGGGTGGCAAGTCCAGCTCGGTGACGGTTTTGAGCCGGTCAAGCAGCTCGGTGGCTTTAACAGAATCAAACCCCAGGTCCTTGAACGTGAGCTCGGGGTCGATCTGGTCGGGGCCAGGGTGGCCCAATACCGTCGCCGCCTGCGCACACACCACGTTCATCAGCAGGTCGTGTTGCTGCTCGTGGAGTGTGCGAAGCCGGTGGGCCAATCCAGAGTGGGCCCGGGCGCCGGTTCCGGTACCGTCGGCCATGTGGTGCTCCGGCCCGCGGATCGGCCCGTCGATCCGGGTGAACCCATCATTCAGGTACAGCTGTACGCAGTCCCTTCGCCTGACCTTGCCGCTGGTGGTGAGGGGAATCGAACCGGGCGGCACCAGCACGAGATCCGCCATACTCAGGCCGTGCGACTTCGATATCGCCGCGGTGACTTCACGCCTGAGGATGCCCATCCTCTGCGCCGCGGCCTCTTCGGGTTCGTCCCGCTTCTTGAATTCGATGATGGTGACCAGTTGCTCGACACCGCCGTCGTCCGGAACCGCTATCGCCACGCAGCGACCGGGGGTGATCTCCTGGATCGTCGCCTCGATGTCGTCGGGAGAGTGGTTGCGCCCGTACACGATGAGGAGATCCTTGATACGGCCGACGATGAACAACTCGCCTTCGGAGATGAAACCCAAATCTCCGGTTCTCAGCCAAGGACCTTCGGGTGTGCCGGCGGACGGATCGACAAGCGTTGCGCCGAAGGTGCGTGCAGTCTCCTGGGGCTTCTCCCAATAGCCCGTGGCGACGTTGTCGCCGTGCACCCAGATCTCACCGACCGTCCCCTCCGGGCACTCGACCCTGCTCTCGGGGTCGACGATACGCACCGTCGGTGACTGCGGAACGCCGTAACTGACCAGCGGTATACCGTCTCCGCTCGCGCACCGCTTCGCATGCCCGGCGGTCAGTTCCTCGGATTCGAACGACACGCTGACTGGTGCCTGACCCCATTCACGGGTCGCGACGAACAGCATGGCCTCCGCGAGCCCGTACGAGGGCCGAACCACCTTGGGGTGAAGATTGAAGGCGGCGAAGCGCTCGGCGAAGCGCTTCAGCGTCGCGGGCTGTACGCGTTCGGCGCCGTTGACGATGCCGCACACATCCCCGAGGTCCAGCCCGGCCATGTCGTCGTCCGACGTTTTTCGTGCGGCCAGTTCGAAAGCAACGTTCGGCCCCGCCGAGAATCCGCGACTGTTACTTGCCAGCAGTTGCATCCACCGCGCTGGTCGCTGCAGGAACGCCACCGGACTCGTGAGCACCGTGTGCAGTCCCGACAGAATCGGCAAGACTATTCCCAGCACCAAACCCATGTCGTGAAACAACGGCAGCCACGACACCACGGTGGTGTCCGGCGGCGCAGCCCCCCCGAACCCCTTGAAGTACGCGGACGTCAACTGGTCGACATTGGCTCGAATGTTCTTGTGCGAGACCATGACCCCCGCCGGTGTACGGGTCGACCCGGAGGTGTACTGCAGATGCGCGATGCTTGGCGGGTTATCGACCTCGGCGACCGATCCCCGCGGAGAATCCAGGTCCAGCAGATCCAGCTCGATGACCGACGGGGCGGACTCGCCGGGCTTCAACTGCATGTGCCCGGCGATGTTGCCCACGACAGAGGACGTGGTGAGAATGGCAGCAGGCGACGCGTCACGCAGGACTGCACCAACACGCTCATCGGCGGCGCCACCCAGCGGCTCGGACAACGGAACCGCGATCATCCCGGCCTGTAACGAGCCCAGAAACGCAGCGACGTAGTCAAGTCCTTGCGGTGCCAGGATCACCGCGCGGTCGCCGGTGGACGCGCAGGATCTGAGCTCTTCGGCGACGTTCAGCGTTCGCTGATACAGCTGTGACCACGTGAGGCTCTCCGGGACGCCCGCCCAGTCCTGCCCGTAGTCAACAAACGTGAGCGCTGTCTCATCGGGCCTCAGAGTGGCAAGCTTCCGCAGCTCAGTGGGAATGGAAGACTCAATCACAGCGTGAGGCTACCTGGGATGAACAGCGAGGGAGTCGGCTGGGTCACAGCTGAGAAGAAACCGCTGTTGGTCTCGGCCATGCGCTGGGGCCGACCCAGAAGCCGCTGGATGCGGGCTCGGTGGCGCGAGTGTCGTGGTTTGTTTTCGGCAATTTCCATGGCCCTCTTCTGAACATTGACCGGCCGGGCCCGCGTCCTTGTTTTACATCGACGTTTTACATCGACGTTTTACATGGACGTTTTACATGGACGGACGTCCTCGGGGATCGTGGGTGTGATGGTACCGGCCGGGTCGCCGCGGGGAGTCGTTATCGAAATGATCGGTCGATGAGTGATGCGCCAAGCCACCTCATTCGAGATGCAGCCGTATTCGAGATGCAGCGCGGGGAATCGGGTTATGCTGCCGGGCGGCTGCGCCGGGCGTGTGAGGATGGTGCTCTCACTGCACAAAACGCGCACGGGGAAGTGAAGGACTAGGGCCCGCTATGAAATTTGTCCTGGCGAGCTGGGGGAGTCGCGGCGATGTCGAACCGAACCTCGCTGTCGGCCGTGAACTGGTGCGCCGAGGGCACCAGGTCTGCATGGCCGTCCCACCCGACCTGGTCGGCTTCACAGAGTCCGCCGGGGTCGCGGCCGTCGGCTTCGGCCCCGAGACGCGCTCCTTCCTGGACTCGCACCGCGAATTCTGGACCTGCTTCTTCAGCCGTCCCTGGCGGATCCGGGACCTGACAAGGGCGCGGCTCGCGCTTGCGGGGCCTGTCCTTCAGGGTTGGCACGACATGAGTACGACGCTCACGTCGCTCGCGGACGGGGCCGACCTTATATTTACCGCCATCAACTTCGAGGACGCCGCCGCCAACGTCGCGGAGTATTACGGCATTCCGTTGGCAACGTTGCATTACTTCCCGCTACGGCCCAACCGCCAGACCCTGCGATTCCTGCCGTCGCCGCTGCGACGTCCGGCGGTGGCGGCGTTCTGGTGGGTGTCTTGGCGGGGGATGAAGAAGGCCGAGGACGCCCAGCGCCGCGAGTTGGGCCTGCCGAAGGCGACAGGCTCTGCACCGCGCAGGATCACCGAACGCGGATCACTCGAAATCCAGGCCTACGACGAGGCTTGTTTCCCCGGGCTGGCCGACGAATGGGCGCAATACGGGCGTCAACGTCCCTTTGTCGGCACGTTGACGCTCGGGTTGGCGACGGATGCCGATGAGGAGGTCGCGTCCTGGATTGCTGCGGGAACACCGCCGATCTTCGTCGGTTTCGGCAGCATTCCGGTCGAATCTCCTGCCGACACGATCACCATGATCGCCGCGGCCTGCGCGCGTCTAGGCGAGCGGGCCTTGGTGGGCGCCGCTGGAACCGATTACAGCGACGTCCCCCACTTCGACCACGTCAAAGTCGTGGGCACGATGAATTACGCGACCGTGTTCCCCGCCTGTCGCGCGGTCGTCCATCACGGCGGCTCGAGCACCACGCCGATAGCCATGCGCGCGGGAGTCCCTCAACTGATCCTGTATTGGGACCTCGTTCACGCGGTGTACGGGGCTGCGGTCAAACGGCTCAAGGTGGGCACCGCCCGGCGCTTTTCGACCGGTAGCGAGAAAACGCTGGTCGCGGACTTGCGCACCATCCTCGCCCCGGCCTACGGCGCCCGCGCCCGCGCGCTTGCCACCCGGATGACCGAACCCGCCAAGAGCGCCGCGGCCGCCGCCGACCTCTTGGAAGACTTCGCCCGCTTGCGCCGTGTTGGCTGATCGGCGCCGGCCGCGCCGTGCCGATTGCCGCATGCGGCGTTTCTGCACCCTCCGCTGGGGCGCCAAATACCGATCCGCGTGACAGGCGTCTCAGCCAGGAAGTATGGTCTAGGACTTGTCAAGCCCATGTCGAGTAATGGTCTGGAGACGCGGTTGAGCATCAATCCTTTCGATGAACGCAGCGGCAGCTTGTTCGTCGAGGTCAATGGGAACGCGCAGCACGAGATGATCGGCGTCCGGAAATGACCGACCTGCAGAATCGCGACGGGGCACTCCCGCAGGCGCGCGGATCCCAGGGGACGGGTGACAGCTTTGCGATAGTCGGCTACGCGGTGCGCGTTCCGGGCGCGGCCAATGCGGACGAGTTTTGGGACGTGCTGCAGCAGGGGCGGGACGCGGTGTCGGAGGTGCCGCCGGACCGGTGGGATGTCGACGAGTTCTTCGACCCGGATCCCGACGCGCCCGGCAAGATCGTCACCCGCCGGGCAGGCTTCATCGACGACGTGACCGGGTTCGACGCCCCGTTCTTCGGGCTGTCGAATCGGGAAACCATGTTGATCGACCCGCAGCATCGGATACTGCTGGAGACGGCGTGGCAGGCGGTGGAGCACTCGGGCACCGCCCCGTCGGCTCTGGCGAACACCAAGACCGGTGTGTTCATGGGCCTGGGCACCCACGACTATTTGGGGTTGATTTCCGAGCAGCTGAGCTACGAGGAAATCGAGGCGTATGTAGCCATCGGGACGTCGTCCGCGGCGGGAGCGGGCCGGATCAGTTATGGGCTCGGGCTGCAGGGCCCGGCGGTCTCCGTCGATACGGCGTGCAGCTCGTCGCTGGTGGCCGTGCATCAGGCGTGCCAGGCGCTGCGCTTCGGGGAATGTGATCTCGCGCTGGCCGGCGGCGTGAACGTGCTGCTCAGCGCGAAGACCGCGATGACCTTCTCGCACGCGCACATGCTGGCCCCGGACGGCCGGTGCAAGACCTTCGACGCGGCCGCCGACGGCTATGTGCGTGGCGAGGGCTGCGGCGTCGTCGTCGTGAAACGTCTGGAGGACGCGATCCGGGACGGGGACCGGATTCGGGCCGTGATCCGGGGCAGCGCGGTCAATCAGGATGGCGCGTCGGGCGGCTTGACGGTGCCCAACGGCGTCGCCCAGCAGCGGGTGATCGCCGAGGCGCTGCAGTGTGCGGGTGTGGCGCCTGGTGACGTGGGGTACCTGGAGGCGCACGGCACCGGCACCTCGCTGGGGGACCCGATCGAAGTCCAGGCCGCCGGCGCGGCCTTGGGCAAAGGACGCGACGCCGACCGGCCGCTGCTGATCGGGTCGGTGAAGACGAACATCGGGCACCTGGAAGCGGCGGCGGGCATCGCGGGCGTGATCAAGGTGATCCTGGCGTTCGAGCACGGGGTATTGCCGAAGCACCTGAACTTCAGCAAACCGTCGCCGCACATTCCGTGGGACCGGCTTCCCGTGCGGGTGGTGGACGAGGCCCTGCCCTGGGCGCGCGGCGAACGGCCCCGCATCGCGGGAATCAGCTCGTTCGGGTTCTCCGGAACCAACGCGCACGTCATCCTCCAAGAAGCTCCTGAGGTCGCTCCGGTCGCTGAGGCACCGGCGCCCGACGACCGGCGGTTCAGCCTGTTGCCGCTCTCGGCGCGTACCCCGGCCGCCTTGGCGGAGCTCGCCAAGTCGTACGGCAGTTGGCTGGCCGACCACCCGGACGCCTCGCTGGCCGACGTCTGCTTCACCGCGGGCGACGGGCGATCCCACTTCGAGCACCGGGCCGCCTTGGTGGTGAACTCGACGGAATCCGCACGTGACCAGCTCGCCGCGCTGGCCGACGACCGCCCGGCGACCGGCCTGCTGCGCGGGGATTGCGTCGACAGGCCGAAGACGGCGTGGTTGTTCACCGGCCAGGGTAGCCAGTATGCCGGCATGGCACGGGAGCTCTTCGAGACCGAGCCGGTGTTCGCCGAGACGATGACCCAGTGCGCGGCGGCGGTCGCCGACGTGCTCGAAAAGCCGCTGCTGGACGTCATTTTCGATCCGGACGGCCCGGATGCTGAGGACACGCTGCGGCAAACCAGCTACGCCCAGCCCGCCCTGTTCGCGTTGGGGATGGGGTTGGCCCGGCTCTGGCAGTCCTGGGGCTTCGAACCGGACGTGGTGCTCGGCCACAGCGTCGGCCAGTACACGGCCGCCTGCATCGCTGGTGTCTTCAGCCTCGAGGACGGGGCCAAGTTGCTGGCCGAACGCGGCCGCCTGTTCGGCAGCCTGCCCGACGGCGGACGCATGGTCGCGGTCTTCGCTCCCGCCGAGCGGGTGGAGAGCCTGACCGACCAGTTCCCGAGCCTGTCGGTGGCGGCCTACAACGGCGCCAACACTGTACTGTCGGGACCGGTCCAGGATCTCGACCAAGCGGTGGCCGCGCTGGAAGAAGACGGTGTGCGCTGCGACTGGCTGGACACCAGCCACGCCTTCCATTCGGCCTTGCTCGATCCGGTCCTCGACGAATTCGAGTCCTATGCAAGCCGATTCGAGTTCAGTGCGCCGCAACGGACATTGGTGTGCAACCGCACCGGCGCCGCCCTGGGCAGAAGCGCGAAGCTGGACGCCGCCTACTGGCGGCGCCATGCGCGCCAGCCGGTCGAGTTCGCCAAGAGCGTGCGCACCCTGGCCGAACTGCATTGCGCGATGCTGCTGGAGATCGGCCCGCAACCGATCCTCACCGCCGCCGCCATGCGCGCGTGGCCCGACCCGGCCACCGCACCGCGGGCGATCGCGTCGATGCGTAAGAACATTCCCGATCACCGCCAGATCACCGAGGCCGTAGCCAACGCGTACATCGTCGGCCACCGACCCGACTTCGCCGCCCTCGTGGGACCTGCGCGCAAGCTCGACCTGCCCACCTATCCGTTCCAGCACCGGCAGTACTGGTTCCGTGAGCAGCGGGTCGCGCCCACCCACACGTCGAGCCATGCGTCGGCCGCGCCTACCGAAACCGTTCGGCTGCTCGAGGACGGCCGGATTGAGGAACTCGCCAAGCTACTCGGCGATGCGGGCGGCAACCAACAGGCCATCGAGGTGCTGAAACAGGTTGCCGCGCAACACAACGAGCAGCGCAAGGCCCAGTCCGTCGCGGACTGCCGCTATGAGATTCGCTGGGAGAAATCCGCCGCCGCGGCAGCGCAAGCCGGTGACGAATCCCAGTGGCTGCTGATTGCCGATCACGCTGAGGCGGCCCAGCCGATCATCGACGCGCTGACCGCGCGCGGGCGGCGGCACCAGATCCTCGGGCTCCCGGTGTCCGACGCGGACGAAGAGCCGTTCGCCGCGGCCCTGCGGGCGGCAGCGTCGGCCGAAAAGCCGTTGCGGATACTGGTTCTCGCGGCCCTCGACTCCGACACCGCGACGTCGACGCAGTCGTTGCTGCGGATGCAACATCGGATCCTGGGCGGAACGCGCCGACTGTTCCGCGCGGTGGCCGCCGCCGCCGAACTTCGCGCACCCATCTGGCTGGTCACCCGCGGCGCGCAACGGGTCACCGGTGCGGACACGGTGTCACCGGTGCAGACCTGCCTGTGGGGCTTCGGTCGGACCGCCGCCCTGGAATACCCACGATTGTGGGGCGGGCTGGTGGACCTGTCGGGCGGCGGCGCCGTGGACGGCGAGTGGTCGCGGTTGATCGACCAGGTGACCGCGGCACCCGAAGATCAAGTCGCGATGCGTGATCAAGCGGTCTACGTTCCCCGGCTCACTCGACGGTCAGGGCAACCGGCCGCAACACCGCTGACTTTGCGCAAGGACGCAACGTATCTGGTGACCGGCGGGCTCGGCGGGGTCGGCATGGAGATCGCCGGATACCTGGCCGCCCATGGCGCCGGGCACCTGGTGCTGACCAGCCGGCGGTCACCCAGTGAGGCTGCGCAACTACGGATCGATGCGATGCGCGACGAACACGGCTGCGACGTCCGCGTCGTCGCCGCCGACGTCGCCAACCCGCACGACGTCGCCCGCCTGGTGACCACGCTGCAGGCGGACCTACCGCCGCTGGCGGGCGTTGTGCACGCCGCCGGCGAGATCGGCAACACCCCGCTGCAATCCCTGGACGACGCCGAGATAGATCGGGTTTTCGCCGGGAAAGTTTGGGGCGCTTGGTATTTGAGTGAAGCCACTGCGGACGTCAAGTTGGACTTCTTCCTGTGCACCTCCTCGATCTCGGGGGTATGGGGCAGCGGCGGCCAGAGCGCATACAGCGCTGCCAACGCATTCCTCGATGGGCTGGCCTGGCGGGAGCGCGAACGTGGTTACGTCAGCGTAAACTTCGGTCCGTGGTCGGCCGCGGGCATGGCCGACGAGGCTGCTCGCGAAGAACTGGAAAAGCGCGGTGTCCGCCCGCTGTCACCCGCCGATGCTCTGGCGGGCATGGCCGACGTCATGGCGGGTTCGTCCTCTCAAGGCGTCGTGGCCCGCATTGACTGGGCCAAATTCCTGCCGCTGTACCAGATGGCGAGCAAGCGGGCGTTCCTGTCCGAGTTGCAGCGTGAGGTGCCCGAATCGGCGCCCGAGCGGACGGCCTCGGGGACCACCCAGCTTGTCGAACGGCTCGCTGCCGCCCCAGTGCAGCAGCGCAAGAAACTCGTCATTGACTACCTGCGCGACGCCGTCGCGGAGGTAACCCGGATCGACCCGGCGGAAGTCCGCGAGGAGGCCGGGCTGTTCGACCTCGGCATGGATTCGCTGATGGCCGTCGAACTGCGGCGCCGCCTCGAGCGGGCGGTGGGCAAGGAACTGCCGGCGACCCTGGCGATGGACTATCCGCGCATCACCGACGTCGCGAGTTTCCTCGTCAACGACGTCCTGAGCCTCAGCGCACCGGCGGCGAAGGCTGTCGAGCCCGCGCCGACGGCGACGACAGCGGCGACAGCGGTGGCGGCGACGCACACCGACGAGCCGATCGCGATCGTCTCGCTGGCCTGCCGCTTCCCGGGCGCGCCCGATCCTGAGGCCTACTGGGAGTTGCTGTCCGGTGGCGTCGACGCGATCCGAGAGATCCCCGACGACCGCTTCGATGTCGACGAGTACTACGACCCCGACCCCGAGGCGCCCGGCAAGATCTACACCCGCTACGGCGGATTCCTGGACACCATCGACAGTTTCGACCCGGAATTCTTCGGCATCTCGCCCCGCGAGGCCGTGTGGATGGATCCCCAGCAGCGCTTGATGCTGGAAATCGTCTGGGAGGGTTTGGAACGGGCTGGTTATTCACCTGCATCGTTGCGCGGCACCCGAAGTGGTGTGTTCGTGGGGGTGGCCGCCAACGAGTATTCGCAGTTACTGGCCGCCAATTCGGTCGACACGATCGAGGCCCATTTCATAACCGGCAACGCGCTCAACGTCATCGCGGGCCGGGTCGCGTTCGCACTCGGCCTGGAAGGCCCGGCGATGGCAGTCGACACGGCGTGTAGCGCCTCGCTGGTGGCCGTCCATCAGGCCTGCCAGGCGCTGCACTCCGGTGACTGCGATCTCGCACTGGCCGGTGGAGTGAACGTCTTGTTGAGCCCCGCATCGATCATCGCCACCTCGCGCGCCAGGATGCTGTCCGCCGACGGCCGATGCAAGACCTTCGACGCCGCCGCGAACGGGTATGCACGCAGCGAAGGATGCGGGATCCTGGTGCTCAAGCGACTCAGCGACGCCGAGCGCGACGGCGACCCGATCCTGGCGGTCATCAAGGGCACCGCGGTCAACCAGGACGGCGCCTCCAGCGGCCTGACGGTGCCCAATGGCGGCGCGCAGCAGCGGCTTATCGCCACGACGCTGGCTCGCGCCGGTGTAGCCGGCCGGGATGTCGACTACCTCGAGGCCCATGGGACGGGCACCTCGCTGGGTGACCCGATCGAGGTTCAGGCCGCCGCGGCCGTCTACGGGGCCGACCGGGATCCGGACCGGCCGCTGCTGATCGGATCGGTGAAGACCAACATCGGCCACCTGGAGTCGGCCGCGGGGATCGCCGGTCTGATCAAGGTCGTGCTGTCCCTGCAGCACGACATGCTGCCGCAGAACCTGCACTTCGAGAACCCGTCGCCGCACATCCCATGGGCATCCCTGCCGGTGCGGGTCGTGGACAAGGCGATTCCGTGGCACGCCGACGGCCGGCCGCGCCGCGCGGGAACGAGTTCGTTCGGGTTCTCGGGCACGAACGCGCACGTGCTGATCGAGGAGGCGCCGTCGCAGAACGCGGTGGCGGACGACGTCGTTCCCGGGGTCACTATAATCCCGGAGCCGGAAACCACCCATGGATTCGTCGGCGTCCTGCCGCTGTCGGCGCGCTCGTCGCAGGCGCTGGTGGCGTTGGCGCATCGATATGCCGAATGGCTGGACGAGCATTCGGACGTCGACATTGCCGACGTGTGCTTCACGGCCGCAGTCGGGCGTGCGCACTTCGAACACCGGGCCGCGCTGGTCGTGGACTCGGTTGCAGCGGCGCGTGATCTCCTGGCCGGACTGGCCGAGAACCGGCTGGGTCCAGGTACATTGCGCGGCGAGTGCGGCGACCCGCCGAAGACGGCGTGGTTGTTCACCGGGCAAGGCAGCCAGTACCCGGGCATGGCGCGCGAACTGTTCGACGCCGAACCGGTGTTTGCCGACACGGTGAAGCGATGCGCGGAGGCGGTCGACGGGATGCTACCGCGCCCGCTGCTGGAGGTGCTGTTCGCTACGGACGGCGACACCGGCGGTGACGCCGGAAAAGGATTGAGCCACACCTCCTTTGCTCAGCCGGCGCTGTTCGCGGTCGAGATGGGCCTGGCGCGGCTGTGGCAGTCCTGGGGCATCGAGCCCGACGTGGTGCTGGGCCACAGCGTGGGCCAGTACGCCGCGGCCTGCGTGGCCGGAGTGTTCAGCCTCGAAGACGGGGCGCGCCTGATCGCCGAACGCGGCCGGCTGTTCGGCAGCCTGCCCGAGGGTGGGCGGATGGTGGCGGTATTCGCCGACGCCCAGAAAGTGGAGAGCGCCGCCGAGGAGTTCCCGCACATCTCGGTCGCCGCCTACAACGGCCCCAACACGGTGCTGTCCGGCCCCGGCGCGGACCTGGAACAGATCGTCGCCAAGCTGAGCGGCGACGGGCTGCGGTGCACGTGGCTCGACACCAGTCACGCCTTCCATTCCGAGCTGCTGGACCCGGTGCTCGACGAATTCGAGACGTACGCACGAGGCTTCGAATTCGCCGTTCCCTACCTGCCCCTCGTCTGCAACCGCACCGGCGCGGTCCTCACGGCGGACACCCCGTTGGATGCCCAGTATTGGCGGCGGCACTCGCGCCAGCCGGTGCAGTTCGCCGAGAGCGTGCGCACCGTCGCGGCGCTGGGCTGCTCGGTGCTGATGGAGATCGGTCCGCAACCGGTGCTGACCAACGCCGCGATGCAGGCCTGGCCGGAATCCTCGGCGGCGCCGCGTGCCGTCGTGTCCCTGCGCAAGGACGCCGATGCCCGCCGGCAGATGGCGGAAGCCCTGGGCGCGGCGTATGTCGCCGGGCACCGTCCCGACTTCGCCGCGCTGCATCATCGGCGGCATCGCAGGCTTGACCTGCCCACCTACCCGTTCCAGCGCCGTCGCATCTGGCCCAAGACGTCGGGCGCCACCGGCGTCACCGGAGGCGGTACCGCCGTGCCCGGAATCCTGGGGAGCGTCAAGGATCTCGCCTCCGGCGACGCGGTCTACACCAGCCGGTGGTCGGTCAAATCCCAGCCATGGCTGTCGCATCACGTCATTTATGGCACGGTTGTCGTTCCCGGCGCGACGTACGCGGCGATGGCCCTTGCCGCGGCCGGCGTGCCGGCGCAGGCGCGCGACGTCTTCTTCTACGAGCCGATCATCCTGCCGGAGAAGGCCTCTCGCGAGGTCCAGCTGACGTTGCATCCGCTGGAGGAGGGGGGCGGCTGGACCTTCCAGGTGCACAGCCGCCCATACGGTGACCGCGACGCCGAATGGTCGTTGAACGCCGACGGCCGGGTAGTGACGGGCGTCGACGACGAGCCGGCGCTGGAGCCCGCCGAGTCCATCGAGGCCGCATGCGAACGGTTGGGCCGGATGCGTCCGCAGCAACTGTTCGACACCTTCTCCGACATGGAACTGACCTGGGGTCCCACCTGGTCGACGTCCCTCAAGTCGCTCTGGGCCGGTGACGGCGAGGCGATCGGCGACGTCGCCATCGGCAACGAGCTCGATGAACAGCTCGGCAGCGAGCCGATCCATCCGGTGCTGCTCGACCTGTGCACCGGCGTCGCCTTCCCTGCGTTTCCCAAGCTCGAGGCCACCGAGCACGGGCTGACCGATCTGTTCTTGCCACTGCGGTACGGGCGGGTGATGCTGCGCGACAAGATGCCCCGGCGGTTTTATTGCCGCGCGACGTGGCGTAGCGGCGGTGCCGGCAGCGAAACACAGGTCTTCGATCTCGATTTCGTGGATCGCGACGGTCACAATCTCGGTGGAATCCGCGACTTCACGGTGAAACGCGCGCCCCGAGAGGCGTTGTTGCGCGGTCTCGGCGGCGACGCCACCCGCAACCTCTACGCCCTCGACTGGGAGGAGGTGCCGGCGCCGGCGTCGAGCAACGCTGCCGGAAACGGCGCCGGCACCTGGCTCATTGCCGGATTCGACGATTTGGCGGCCGACCTGCCAGGTGGCATCTTGATGGACCGGGCTTCGATTTCGGTGGATCCGGAGCCCTGGAAGCGGCTGTTCGCGCAGGCCGAAGAGCGCGGCGCCCCGGTCACGGGGATCGTCTGGCGCAGCGCCGGACGACCGGGCGCGGAAGAGTCGAGCGCCGAATTGGCCGTGCGGCTGGAGACTGAGATCGACCAGTTGCTCACCGTCGTGCGGACGTTGCTGGCGCAGCAAGACATGAAACTCACCGGCGGACTGACCATCATCACCGAGCGGGCGGTGGCGACCGAACCCGGTGAGCCGGTCGACCCCGTGCAATCGGCGCTGTGGGGCTTCGGACGCACCATTATCAGCGAACAGCCGAGCCTGCGTTGCAGGCTTGTCGACCACGACGGTTCCGGCGATGCCGTGCACCTGGTGGCCGGCCTGCTCGGCACCGCCGTCGAGGAACCCCAACTCGCACTGCGGCAAGGAAAGTTCCTGGTGCCGCGTCTACTGCCGTGGGCGCGCAGCGGTCATCTGCCGGTACCGCACACGGGCGACTACATCCTGGCACCGACCGAACGCGGCGCGATCGACAACCTGCGCCTTGTCGCGACCGACGTGCCGGCGCCTGCGGCGGGCTTCGTGCAGATCCGGGTGGAGGCCTCGGGTCTGAACTTCCGGGATGTGCTCAATGTGCTGGGCCTCTATCCGGGCGATCCGGGACTGATCGGCGGTGACTTCTGCGGCATCGTCACGGAAGTGGGCACCGGGGTCACCGGGTTCGAGGTGGGCCAGCGGGTCTTCGGAACCATGCAGGGAACGTTCGCCACCCGGGTCAATGTGCCGGCTCAGTTGCTGGCGCAGGTGCCGAACGGGATCAGCGCGGTCGAGGCGGCGACCATCCCCGCAGCGGCGCTGACAACCCGGTTGGCGTTCGACTGGGCGAAGGTGGGGCCCGGTGATCGGGTGCTGGTCCATGCCGCCAGTGGCGGGGTGGGTCTGGCCGCGATTCAGATCGCCCGGCAGCGCGGTGCAACCGTGTTCGCCACCGCCAGCACCTACAAACGCGCAGCTTTGCGCGAGATGGGTGTGGAGCACGTCTACGACTCGCGCAGCACCGACTTCGCCGACCAGATTTTGGCGGATACCGGCGGCTTGGGTGTCGACGTGGTGCTCAACAGCCTGACCAACGAGGGGTTTGTCGCCGCGACCGTGCGGGCGACCGCAAAGGGCGGCCGGTTCGCCGAGATCGCAAAGCGCGACATCTGGACTCCCGAGCAGATGGCGGCGGTCCGTCCCGACATCGACTACGAGATCATTGCGCTGGACGAGACCATGGAGCGAGAACCCGAGCGGGTGGGGAAGTTGCTGGCCGAGGTGTCGGATGCGTTGGCCGGTGGCGAGTTGGCGCCGCTGGCGGTCGAGGTCTACCCGTTGACGGAGGCGAAGACCGCGTTCCGCCGCATGCAGCAGGCACGACACATCGGCAAGATCGTGCTGCAGATGCCGAATCCGCTGCATCCGCGGGTGGACCGGAGCTATCTGATCACCGGCGGCGTGGGTGCCCTCGGTCTGTACACGGCGGCTCATCTGGCCCAACTCGGGGCGGGTGACATCGTGCTGACCAGTCGGCGCATGCCCGATGCGGACGCACAGCGGGCCATCGACGACATCACCGAACGATTCCGGTGCCGGATTCACACCTTCGCAGCCGACATCGGCGACGAGGCGCAGGTCGCAGAGTTGCTGGCGCGGATCCGTGCGGAGTTGCCGCCACTGGCCGGCGTGGCACACCTGGCGGGTGTGCTCGACGACGCGCTGCTGACACAGCAGAGCCTCGAACATTTCCGGACGACGCTGGCGCCCAAAGCCCTGGGCGGCTACCACCTGCATCGGTTGACCAAGAACGACGATCTTGACTTCTTCATCGTCTACTCGTCGGCTTCCAGCGTGCTCGGTTCGCCCGGCCAGGCCAACTACGCGACTGCCAATGCGCTGCTCGACGGGCTGGTGGCGGAGCGCAGGGCGCACGGCCTGCCGGCGACCGGCATCAACTGGGGTCCCTGGGCCCAGGGCGGTATGGCCACGTCGCACGCCGCGCGCGCCAATCTCAGCGCCCAAGGCCTGATTCCGTTGGATCCGGCGGCCGCCCTCAATGCGCTCGACGAGGTCGTCGCTCACGGAATTGCCGAGGCAACCGTCATCAAGGCCAACTGGCAGCGGGCCGCGAAGGCGATGAGCGGCGCTCGCCCGTCGATTCTCGACCACGTGTTGCCCAGTGCCGTCACAGCGACCCGCGGCGACAGCGAGTTGCTCCGGCAACTGCACGAAGTGCCCGAGGCCGAGCGCGGCAGTTTCCTCACCGATTTCTTGCGGCGCGAAGTACAAAGTTTCCTCAGGCTGGCGCAACCTCCGGCCGCGACCAGCCGTTTCCTGGAGTTGGGAACGGATTCGCTGATGGCGGTCGAGTTCAGCAACCGGTTGCTCCCCCAACTCGGTAGCGCGTTCACGATCAGCGCCACCGCGGTATTCGACTACCCGACGATCGGGTCGCTGGCCGAGTACCTGGCCGCTCAGGTGCCGGAGTCGGACTCGCATATCAACGGAGCGGAATCCGTCGGTGCGTCGGAGTCCGCGCGATGATCGAACGGACCCGAACGAACCCGGAGCGCGTCGGCGCGGCTTGCTAAAAGATCGAGAAGACCGAGGTGATTGTGGGCACCAGGACGAAGCCGGCTTCGAGCGTGACCAACCCGAGGTCCGCGGCGATCGGAGCGCCGAAGGCGTAGGTCAGTCCGCCGACGGGGTCGCCGTTGATTGCCTGCTCGATGCCGCTCAGGAACAGGTTGACGTCATAGGACGGTAAGGATGTGACCAGCGAATTCGCGAAGTCTGCCGTCGGCAGCAGCACGGCGTAGCTCTGCGCAAGGGCGTTCGAGACGAAATCGGCCGCGGTGGTGTTCGCCACCTGGAGGGTCCCGATGATGCTGTCCGGCGAGGGGATCGTGGGCAGTTGCGTGGGCAGGCCGAACCCGCCGATCGATACGCCGCCACCCGAACTCAGCGACAGGCTGGGCAGCGACGGGGGTGCCATGGCGCTGATGTCGCTCATGAAGGCGGTGGCGCCCTGGTGGGCCCCGCTCACCAGTAGTCCGGGCAGTGCGGCCGTCGCGCTGAGTGGCGGGAACACCCCGAACGGCGTGGGCACATTGGCGTAACTGGTCGAGTAGCCGTACAGCGGGTTGCCGAAGCCCCAATTGACCAGGTAGGTCAGGTCGGGTTGGAGCAAATCCGCGAGCGGGTT
>Ga0080006_1158050_pt1 | contig 15904 bp, 22 predicted proteins | sample RS3BMetagenome_FD_69209 | JGI IMG/M metagenome (GOLD analysis project Ga0080006, IMG submission 69209) | Ferric oxide microbial mat and aquatic microbial communities from Rainbow Spring, Yellowstone National Park, USA - RS3B (SPADES... ... | reverse complement strand
ACTCCGGGCCCGGTTGCACTCGGAATCCCCGTCATCACAAACACGTAAAACCCTGACACACAAAAGAAGAGCCGTTTTCATTACCAGAGCCGAAGACCGTGCCGCAGGTAGTCCGGAAAATGCGTGAGACCAAATCCTGGATGATCAGCGCCGCCATCCCTGCTCTGGTGAAATGCGTCGTGTCGTAGATCCAGATCGAGTTGGGCTTGTAGTCCACCCAGTCCGGGAACGGTTTGCGCTGTGAGCGGCCTGGCTTGGGCAGCGGCCGGAAATGCTTGTCCGCCAGGAAAAGAACCCGACGCACACTCGACGGCGACACCCACACCCGATGAAGGTAGGAGCCGCGGTGGGCCAGCTTATGATGCGAGCGATCAGTCTCGCCCCACTCGTCGAACAGGGCCAGGATCTCGGCGGCTTCCTCCTCGAGCAGCCCGTGCGTGGGTGATCCGCCCGGTGTCTTGTCGACCAACTGCCCCCGGGCGCGCCGCGCGATCCAGCGGTGCGCGCGGACCTCGCCGAGTTCCAGCTCGTGGCAGGCGCGGCGCAATGTCCAGCCGGCGTCGACCGCGTGGTCACGCAGGCCCAGTAGCACTGTCTTGGTGGCCGCATCGACGCGGTGCGGGACCCGGCCACTTAGCCCCACCGCCCTTTTCCCTCGATCAGGGTCAGCCGCACGGCCATCTCCTTGAGCGCCTCGGACAGCCGCGCGTTTTCCATCTTGGCGGCCTCCAGTTGAGAGTCGCGCTGCCGAGCCGCCGTGCCCGGTTTGGAGGCCGCCAGCGCTGCCAGGGCGCCCTCCTTGGCGACCGTGCGGATGCGCATGATGGTCGTGCGGTCCACCTGATGGTTCACCGCGGCTTCGGCGATCGTCACTTCCTGGCGCACCAGCTGCAGCCAGATCTCGTACTTCTGCGACGGGGACAAAAACCGCTTCGGGCGCCGACTCGACCGGTCGCCGCCAGAGTTTGCTTCGGACATGATCAGATCCTCCATAAAAGCTCGGAGAACCCGTCGGATGTTGTCTGATCGACACGCCGATCTCTATCGCGAAGTCAGACGCAAACCACCACCCCGACCGTCATGATGAAGAGTAGACGGGTTTAGATTATAGTGTGGCACTGTTACGGATTGAGCCTGCTGGTGTTGTGGTGGGCTTATTGGATGGTGAGCCGATGCTTACCGGGTTGAAGCGGAGTGGATACACGCATCGTTTTGGTTGCCGGCGGGGTGGGTGCGGTATTTGCAAGGTCGAGTTGGTGTCTGGTGCTGTTCGTTATCCGGTGCGGGTGGCCGATCAGGTTTTGAGTGCTGCGGAGCGGGCGGACGGCGTGTGCTTGTCGTGTCGTGCGGTGCCAGAAGGTGATGTGGTGATTCGGTTGGGGCCGGGTGATCGGTTGCGGTGCATGGCGCCGATCCTAGCGGTCTTGGCCGGTGGGGCAGATGAGTCGGTTCGGGAACTCTAGTAGCTAATGATCGCCTATGAAAGGGCCCAGGGCCCAAGGCTTTGGGCCCTAGGCCTCCCCAGCTTCCCAGGGCGATTCAAGACCTCGGGCACCACGGCAACCAGTAACCCATGCCTACTAAACGATTAGGAGAGTATCCACTCAATGGATGATTATGTCAGGGCATTGCCCTCGCTGATAATGACAGGTGCGCGGCGGGTGATCGACGCTGCCGTAGCACATGCTGAACGCATCGGTATCCCTGTGTGTGCAGCCGTGACTGACCGCGCTGGGAACCTGTTGGCGTATGTGCGGATGGACGGCGCCCCGCTGTTTTCGGAGCAACTCGCCTGGGACAAGGCATACAGTGTCGCGGCTTTCAATGGGCGGCCGACCCACGAGTGGTGGGATGCGATAGCCGACGACCCGCCCGTGCGAAATGGCCTGGGGTGCGCCGACCGACTGGTGATCTTCGGGGGTGGTGTACCTATCCGCGTGTCCGGCGAGCTCGTCGGGGCGATCGGGGTATCCGGCGGTTCTGCTGAGCAGGACCGTGAAATTGCTGACGCCGGCGTAGCCGCACTGACCTGACTGAGTGCTGGACAACGCGAGGTCGCAGGGCAGCGTTAGGCGGGCGGTGCGAACAGCTGGTCGGATTGGGTGAACGTTAAGGCGCTTGCCTCGATTTTTCACGGGGGTGGGGGTTCGGCTGTCGGTAGCGGCGATCAGGTGAGTTGGTCCCGGTTGTCGGGGCGGCGGTAGGCGGCGGCGCCGCGTGTCGTGCGGTGACGCCGGGTTCCACTGCCCGGGGCTGCTCAGCTCCTTTCTGGGGTGATCGGGATTGGTGGCCCGCTGTTATGGGATGGCTGCGACGCGGTGGAACGCTGTCTGCAGTTCGGTTGCCCAGGGCCATGTTTCGGATATCCGTAGGATGGTCTTGCGGGATCGTTTGATGATCCGGGCACCGACGTGGAGCAGCCGGTAGCGCAGGGTCGCCGGTTCGGCGATGGCGAGGGCGCCGTCGAGGAGCAGCAGCCGGGTCCAGCACAGCAGGTCGCAGGCGATGGCGACCGCGGCCACCCAGGCGGTGTTGATCGACCACGCCGACGACGGCCACGTCGCCAGCCCGGTCGCTTTGGCGCAGCGGATGAATCCCTCCACGCGGGCATGCGCGCGGTGGCGCGCCTCGAGGCGCTGCAGTTGACCACTTGCGGTGTTGGTCGCGATCGGCTGATACCGGTAGCCGGCGAGCTGTTCGACAACGACAGCTGGGTGCCTTCCTCGATCGGTTCGCGGCGGATCAGGATCCGCATCCCCGCCGGCCAGGAACCGAGTTTGTCGCCGCCGACACTGTCGCGCAGCAGCCCGGTGACTTCGGCGACCTGCGCGTCCTGGCGCGGTGCGCCGGTGTGGTCGAGCGCGGGTTCCCACGCCTGTTCGGGCAATGCGGCGATCGCGCCCCGGACGCGTTTGTCCAGGTCGAACCCGACCGAATACTCCACGGTGAACCCGCTGTGGGCGTTGAGCTCGGTGAGGTGTTCGATCACCTTGTGGCTGGAGCCGGCGCCGTCGATGGTGATCAACAGGTTGCGTCGGTGCTTGGCGGGCAGCGCGGCGATCGCGGCGTCGATGATCTCGATGTGGTCGGCGGCCGTGTTCGACCCGGCGTTGCCGGGCCGGGCGATGATCGCCAAGCATTCGCCGGTGTTGTCACACCACGCCGTGAGCGGGTGAAAGCCGTAGCCGCCCTTGAAATTGCCGGCCGCTTGCTGCTTGTCGCTGTAGGAGTTGACCAGGGTGGCGTCGATGCGGATGCCGATCACAGCATCGATGTCGCCGTAGCAGGTGGCAATCGGCGGAACCGAACCGTGCCGGGCCTCGATCAGCGACCACACCTTCGTGCGGGTCCGGTTACGGGCCGCGGTGATCCTCTTGATCGCCTGCACGTCGATCTCATTGAGGGTCCGCCACGTCGTCGAGGTCGACGCCACCGGCCCCAAGATGCGCTGCTGGTCACCGAGCACGCCGATGTCGCTGATCGAGGTCGCGCCGTCAGCGATCGCCAACGACAGGTCGGCCAGCACCCGCCCGCGGTCGTGGATCACATCCGGGCGGGCCAGGGCATCGGAGAGTTCGCCGGTCAAACCGGTGCGGTCGGCCAGCATCCGGGTGATCACCGTCCCGGTGTGGGAGACGACATCATCACCGCGGACCTCGATGTCCAGGCCCTTGGACCAATCAGTAGTAGTCTGCATCTGAAAAGTGCGCCCGTTCTATGGATTCTGGAGTCGTTGACAAACCCCATTGTCCCAGTGCGAGCGCACTTTTCGTGTTCACGACACCCCGAACCCACCCATCACCGTGAAAAATCGAGGCCTACTACAAGGACTTCAAGGCGAAGCAGTCCACCAAGATGGTTGGCGAGAGCCTTGAGCAGCACCGCGAGATCGAGTTCAACAAGATCCGCGCCACGGCTTTCCCGCGGGCCTACTTCGAGAAGGACAACAACGCTCGATCAGGCAGCAAGGGCGACTATATCTTCCGCGACTCCGACGAGCTTGACATGGAGTTCATTTCGATCATGTTCGAGATGAAGAACGAAAGCGACGACACGGCGACGAAGAAGAAGAACGAGGACTTTCTAAGGGAGCTCGACAAGGATCGCACCGAGAAGGGCTGCGAATACGCCGTTCTGGTCTCGCTTCTCGAGCCCGACAGCGAGCTGTACAACGTCGGCATCGTCGACGTGTCGCATCGCCACCCCAAGATGTATGTGGTCCGCCCGCAGTTCTTCATTCAGACCCGAATCCGCGAGTAGGTCTGTGATCGTCGGCGTGCGCTAAGACGAAAGTGCCTGCCCTGCATGGAGAATCATGGTTATCGACACCGTTGTTCGCCAGGAGAGGAAGGCACCTTCGTGGTTGCGAGGATACGTAAGAAGACGCGGTGTGTGAAGCGTGTGCGGGTCGGCGCGCCGGATCCGAGCCTGACACTGAACTCGGGCCTGGCTGCCGTCAGCGAGCTGACCAGGCGCCTGGGCGTGGTCGAGGCCATCGACGCGGCGGTGGGCCCGATCAAGACCCGCAATCGCGGCTGTGGCGTCGGTCAGCTGCTGGTGGGGATGGCGGCGGCGCAACTGGCCGGGGAGGACATCCTGGTCGGGCTGGACCGCCAGCGTGCCGATACGGCCGGCCAGCAGCTCACCCCGGTTGCGGGCCTGTCGGCGACCACCGCCGCCGGGCTGGCCCGCCGGGTGACCGGCGAGCAATGGCGCTCGACCGAGACCGGGCTGGCCGCGGTCAGCGAGCGGGTTTTGGCGCTGCTGCCGGCGGCGCGGCGGGCGCGGCTGACCGAGGCGGTGACGATCGACATCGATGCCACCGACGTGGAAGTCTATGGACGCAAGAAGCAAGGCGTGGCCTACAACTACGCCGGGCAGCGGTGCGGGCGCCCGCATGTGGCGACCTGGGCGCAGACCGAAACTGTCTTGGCGGCAGACCTTTTGGCAGGAGACCAGGACCCGCGCGCGGGCTCGGCCGGGCTGCTACGCCGCGCGCTGGCCGCCCTACCGGCACCGGCGCGGGCATCCGAGGACATCGCGGTGCGCGTCGACGCCGGCTACTTCGCCGGTGAGCTGGCCCGCACCGCACGCGCCGAACAGGTGTGCTTCGCGATCGGCGCTAAACGCATCGCCCCGCTATGGCGACTGCTGTCCGGCATCGCCGAACACGAGTGGACCGACGCGATCGAGATGCACAGCGCTCAGGTCGCCGTCGCCGGCTACGCCCCGGCCGACTGGCCCGAGGGCACCCGGCTGCTCATCCGCCGGGTCCGGCTCGACGCGTGCGAGACATCCCAGGAGCTTAAATGTCAAGCAGCGGACTTTTCGGTGCGATGCGACCAGGCGGTCGCTTCGTCGTAAGGCGTGCGGGTTTTGAGGCATCCGTGCAAGATGCCGACGAGCCGGTTGGCGAGCTGGCGCAGCGCGGCGGGATGGCCGACCTCGCGTGCGCGAAGCTGGTCGTAGTAGGCGCGGGCTCCGGGCGAGGCCTGCAGCGACGAGAATGCCTGGGACATGAGAGCGTCGACGAGTCGGTCGTTGTGCACGAACCGGGCCAGCACGACCTTCTTCTTGCCGGAGGCACGGGTGATCGGGCTGGTGGCGGCGTAGTTCTTGCGGGACTTCGCGTCGGCGTAGCGTCCCGGGGCGTCGCCGAACTCGGCGAGCACCCGGGCGCCGAGCACCACGCCGATCCCGGGCTGGGACAGGAGGATCTCAGCGTCTGGGTGCCGGCCAAAATGCGCATCGACCTGCTTTTCCAGGGTCTTGACCTGCTCGTCGAGGGTGGCCAGGACCGCGACGGCGGAGCGCGTGGTCACCGAGTACGCGGCGGTGATCACGGCGGCCCGGCCCAGGTGCTCGGCCCGCAGCACGGCCTGGATCCGGGTCGCCTTGACGTCGATGTCGCGGCGGCGCGCGCGTTTGAGGGCCGCCCGGATCTGGCCCAGCGTCAGCTTCGCCGCCGACGCGGGGTCGGGAGCCTTGCCGAGCAGTTCCAGCGTGTCGGCGGCGTCGAGGTCCTCGAACGCCTCCAACGCGGCGGGGAAGTACTCGCGCAGCGCGTGCCGCAGCCGCTGGGTGTGGCGGGTGCGTTCCCAGATCAGCGTCTTATGCACGCGGGCAACGACTTTCACTGCTTCCGCTTCGGGACTGTCTGCGGCGACCTGCCGCAGCTGATGCGAGTCGGTGCGCACCATGTCGGCCAGGATATGCGCGTCGGCCGCATCGCTCTTGGCGCCGGAGACGCTGTGCCGTTCCCGATACCGGGCCGCCTGCAACGGATTCACCGCGTACACCGCGTACCCGGCCGCGACCAGAGCCGCCACCCACGGGCCGCGGTCGGTCTCGATCCCGACCAGCACCTCGGCGACTTCGGCGTCCTCGCCGAGCTGGGCACCGACCATCGCGTGCAACCGAGCCACCCCGGCCACGCCCTCGGGCAGGCGGGCCTTGGCCAGCGTGCGCCCGGCCGAGTCAATCAGCTCGACATCGTGATGATCCTCCGACCAATCGTCTCCAACGAACAGCAATTCGGTTCTCCCATCTGCACGGTTTACGGTCACAGCCTGGCAGCGTGCGGGAGAACCATCAGCGACCTAATGAAGCAGTGCTCACGCCAACCAGCGAGCGGGCACGACATCCCATCAGCGATCCATCCTCCCGGCGACCGGCGGGGGCGACGATCTCGCACCAGGACTCGAAGTCCAGGTCGACTGAGTGCTCACCCACCGGCCGCTACCGGATGCGAGTCTGCCGGATGGCCGACCCGCTAACACTCATTAGGTTGATCGCGGCGTTGTCGTCACGCTGGTGAGCTCACGCCGCCAGATTCACGCTTCTGTTCCTACAGCACACCACCGACAACTACCGACCACTCAACCCGCGTCAGCTGGCACCCCTATCCATCTGGACGTGGGCGCGACTACGTTGAACACATCTGGTGCGCGACGGCGCGCTTGGCGCAGTTGAGGAGGTTTGACTCGTGACCGTTTCCCGACGTCGATCCACCCCTCGGAGGATGACCATCAAACCCTTTGCCACAGCCCTGATGCTGGCGCTGCTGTGCGCTCCCGCCGCGCACGCGGCCCCCGACCCGGACCCGCACATGCCCGACCCACTGCGCGGCTACTGCCCCGGCGGAGGTGCTGGCAACGTGATCATGGGCGGCTATTGCGACGGGGAACATTACCCCGACGGGTCCTACTGGCATAAGTTGATGGCTGGGGGCGCGTACTCGCTGCCGATCATGGTGCCCGGCCAGAGCCAGCCGGTCGACCTGGGCATGTCATGTGTGATCGACCCGGATGACGGGCCGGTTCCGCAGCCGGCGCCCCCCGGCGGGTGTGGCGGCGCGGTGAAGTAGTCCGGCACGGCAAAACCGCAGCCCAGAGCACAAGAACCGTGACCCATCCAAGCGGATGGTCGGGGTCTGCGAACATGACGGGTGCCATCCGGAAGTTTGCTGTGCAGCGAAATCGCAGTTCACAGGCATGTCATGGCTATCCAGACGGCTGCTCCAGTAAACCCTGGGGGTGCCCAAATCCCGAAGGGTATTGGGTACCGTCACGACTCCGGTGCGCGATACTGGGATTGAACCAGTTCAATCGGTTTGCTGACTCTATTTACTTGACCAGCGCGTTCGGCGTTTTACCTGCGCTGACCTCAAACAGTACAACCGGAGCCAAGCGGAGGCAAGCGGAGATGAGTGTGCTATCGTCAGGTCATGGGGAGGTCATGACCTGAGATGCTAGGAGGAACTGCAATGGCGGAAAAACTGTGGATTAGCGGCGCAATGACGCCTTACGGCAACGAGTACGGCCTGATCGCCGTGGTCGCAGAGACCCGTGAGGCGGCCATTGCCAAAGCCAAAACCAAATTGCAAGAGGACCCGGGTAACTACGTCCCACACCAGAGATACGCCCAAGCCCTGCTCAACAACCTTGACGCCATGCGCGAGGTCGCCGATGGGGTGTTCGTTGATTGGGAAGGCGGCAGCAGCCGCTAGTGACGCGCGGAGCCGGCCGCAAGGACCGCCAGTCGGGCACCTTCGGTGCCGTGGACAAGCTGGCGACGGGGTATCGGGCGCGGTACTTCGGCCCCGACGGGCGCCGCTACAAAGCGCCGACGCTGTTCTTGACCAAGAAGGAGGCTCGGTCCTGGTTGTCGCTGCGCCACGCCGAAATCATCCGCAAAGCGTGGACACCGCCCGAGGCCGACGAGAAGCCGCTACCGAAGCTGACCTTCGAGGACTACGCCGCGACGTGGATGGCCCAGCGCGATCTGAAGGACCGCACCCGCGAGCACTACGAGAAGCTGCTCGCAAATCACCTCGTGCCGAAGTTTGGGCCCCTTCCGATTGCCTCGATCACGTCCGACGACGTACGGGCATGGCACGCCAAGATGGGCACCAGGACGCCGACGCTGCGCGCCCACGCCTACGGGCTGTTACGCACCATCATGGGCACCGCGCTCAGTGACGGGAAGATCCGCCTCAACCCCTGTGTCATCCGCGGCGCCGGCAGCGCCCGGCGCGTCCACCGCATCCGGCCCGCAACACTCGATGAGTTGGAAATCATCGCCACGGAGATGCCCGAGCAATACCAGGCGATGATCCTGCTCGCCTCGTGGTGCGCGCTGCGGTTCGGTGAGTTAACAGAGTTGCGCCGCAAGGACATTCACCTCGACACGGGCGTGATCCACGTCGAGCGGGGCGTCGTGCGTGCCGGTGGCGGTTTCAACGTGACCACGCCGAAATCTGACGCGGGTGTGCGTGATGTGCATGTGCCGCCGCACCTGCTGCCCGCGCTGCGCGACCACCTCGACCGGCACGTCGAACCCGGCCGGGATGCGCTGCTATTCCCGGCGGCCCACGGCGGCCACCTGGCCCCGGCGACGCTCTACCGGCAGTTCTACAAGGCCCGAGAAGCCGCCGGGCGCACCGACCTACGATTCCACGATTTGCGGCACTCTGGCGCGGTCCTGGCCGCCGCGACCGGCGCGAGCCTGGCGGAACTGATGGCGAGGTTGGGCCACAGCACACCCGGGGCGGCCATGCGCTACCAACACGCCGCGCAGGGCCGCGACCGCGAAATCGCGGCGCTGCTAAGCAAACTCGCAAACAACAGGGAGTCGTGATGGCCGATCCGGTGAGGTACACGGTGACGTGCTGTCAGGGCGAGGTCGACGGCGGTCGGATCGACGACAACCGCCCCGCTGGCGGCGGCGTGGTGATCGACCCCGATAACTCGTTTCGGGTGAAAACCGCAGGGCTGCAATGCGAAGAATGCGAGCAGGCGGTCAAGCTGGGCACTCGGAATCTCGGGGAGCTGATCGACGCCATCCGCAAGCTGCAAGAAGAGATCGGCTACGACACGCTGGAAGGCCGCAGAGTCATCCCGCTAAATCTGATGTGCACCGTGAACGGTGGCCTACAGCGCAGAAAAACCGCGACACGCCGCGCGTATTCGCCCAAGCGCACGTAATTCCCTGTAGCATCCCTGTTGTCCGCCCCCGGGGATGTCCCGGCCAAGGTGGCATCGTTTTTGATGCCCCTGAAAGGCCCCCGGAATGGCAAAGCTCGAATTACCCTCTCGCCCTGCGGTGTCTACTGGCCCCAACAGGGCTGCTCGCCGCCGCTACGTCAAAGTCGCCGAGGCGGCGGAATACCTGAACGTCACCGACCGCACCATCCGGGCGATGGTCGCCGATGGTCGGCTCACCGCCTACCGCTCAGGCACCCGCCTGGTACGGCTGGACCTCGACGAGATCGATGCCGCCATGCAGCCGTTCGGCGGGGGTGCGGCATGATCCCCAAACGAAGAAGCCCGGCCGCACCGGGCCGGGCCACCTCGACGACGACGATCGCTAGTACAAATCGTAGCGCATACCGCCCCCAAGACGGCTACGCGGCGCCGACCGCTGAGGACCGGGCCGACACCGCCATCTTGGCGGCGGCCGAGGCGCTGGGGTACCGGCGCCGGGCCAAGGCGGTGGCCGAATGAGCGTTCAACTGGCCCAAAACAACACAGTTGAACACCTGCGTGATACGCGGTATTGGTGCCTCGGTCTGGATGGGAAGTGGCGGCCGAATCGCCGGTTCGACACCACTCATCGTGATCACCAGATCGTGCTGCTCCGATCGGCGCGGAAGTCAATCCGGGCCATCGCCGCGGAGGTCGGCTGTTCGGTCGGAACCGTCCACCGCGTGCTTTCCCGGTGGGAGGTGGTCTAGGTGGCCGCCGCCCAACAAGTCTCGTGGTGGGACACGCACGTGTTTATCAGCAAGTTGACTGCCGACCTCAACTTGCCGCCAGCCGGCACGCCCGAGTGGCGCGCGATGGCCGACGGGGATCCGCGCAAGCTGTTGGCGCTGGCCGTCGCCGGTGAACATCACGTCCTGCGCGTCGAGACCGCCCAACAGGCCCGCGCCGACGCCTCGAAGGCTGTGGCCGGCGCCGCCGACTGGTCGAAGGTGGCGCGCGAGATACAGCAGCGCAATAGTTTCTACGCCGATCGGCCCTGGCTAAGGCGGGCGGCATCGTGACCGAGGATATCGTCGCCAAAGGCAAGGCCATCTTCGATAGCGGTAAGTACGCCGGTTCGACCGCTTCAACCGGTTCGGCCGGTTCAAATACGGGGGCACTGAACCGGTTGCGGCACTGGCTGTCACGGTTCATCTGCCCGATGTATCCGCGCGACCTCGACCTGCTGACGTTGTGGATCGCGCATACCCACCTCGTTAACGAGACGTACACGACTCCACGTCTGCTCATCGAGTCGCCGGTCCCAGAATCGGGCAAGACCACCGTCCTCGAGCACCTCGAGCGGCTGTGCGTCAACCCCTTGCAGATGGCCACGGTCAGCAGCCCCGCGATGATCACCAGAGTGCTCGAACACGGGACGCGCACCCTGCTGATCGACGAGGCCGACCGCTCACTCAACCCAGACAAGCCCGGCATCGACGATCTGATAGCAGTCCTCAATTCGGGCTACAAAAAAGGCGCAACCCGACCCGTCCTGGTGCCGGTCAAAGGCGGCTGGGAAACGGCAGAGATGCCCACCTTCGCGCCCGTGGCGATGGCGGGTAATCAACCGAAACTTCCCGACGACACACTGTCTCGCACGATCCGCGTGCTGATCATGCCCGACCATGACGGCACCGTTGAGGATTCCGACTGGGAACTGATCGAAGACGACGCGCAGTCCATCGCCAACGACCTAGCGGTGTGGGCGGATTCGGTTCGCGATCACGTCCGAAGCGGCGAACGTCCGTCATTACCAGAAGGCGCAAAAGCCCGCACAAAAGAACGGTGGATGCCGCTTAAGCGGGCGGCAGTCGCGGCCGGCGACCCCTGGCCCGATGTTGTGGATGAGCTCGTAGGGCTGGACCTGGAGCGGATGCGACTCGACCGGGAAGAAGGAATTGTGAACGAGAAAACCCATGTGACATTGCTGCGGAATATCGCCGCGGTGTGGGTCAACGGTGAAAAATTCCATTCGACCGACAACCTGATCTCCATGCTCGTAGCCAAGTTCCCTAACGCCTGGGGTCCGTCTGACAGGTATCCCAAAGGCCTGACGGCGCAGCGGCTCGGGAGGATGCTCGTCAAAAATTACGGGGTCTACTCCGACCGCAACCCAGACAAGATCCGCGGCTACTTTGCCCGCTCGTTTGATGTGGCGTGCCGGTCTATCCGGACCCCTGTTATTGAACCGGCCGAACCGGTTCAACCGACCGAATCGGCCCGAGGCTGCTGTGGCTGCGGTGCCGAACTCACGCGGCCTGAGTCCGTGGAGCGCGGACTCTGCACCGAGTGCAGCCTCCGGCGGGCCGCATCATGACCACCACCGAACCCGCGGTGCCGTCGGTAGCGCAGGAGTTAGTCCGCAACGGCTCGCGCAGCAGCGGACGCGGCAACCCGTGGAAAGGCCGCACTCACTGCGGTCACGGCCATGAGTTCACGCCGGAAAACACCCTGTGGCGGCCAGACTCCAGCCCCGGCGCACGCCGTTGCCGAATCTGCCACCGCGAGCGGGGGCGTGCCTGGTATTACGCAACCGGCGGAAACCCCGGTCGCGAGGCCCGCCGTGCAGCCCGACGAGGTCAAGCATGAGTGCCAACGCGCTGGCCGGCCTGCTCGGCGCCATCAGCGCAGCGCCACGCCTCGACGGCGCACTGTGCGCCGGGAACTGGCAGCTATGGGACGAAACCGACGATCCCGTCATCGTCGACCATTGCGTGCGCCAATGCCTGCGATGCCCCGTACTCGATCGGTGCCGCGACTGGTCCGCGACACTCACTCACCGTCAACTCAGCGGTGTGGTCGCCGGAGTAGTCAGACCGTGGTCACCATCGAGCGACCGGAAAGCGGCCACCGCATGACCGCCTCAGCAAATCGCCTGGCAAAACTCCAGCAAACACGCCGAGCGCGGCCTTGCGCGTCCGGTTACAGATACTTTCCACTCGAACAATCGTCCGGTTACAGATACTTTCGGCATACCCCCGGGCGGTATGGTCCCGAAAACGCGCAGGTCAGCGGAAATCGTCGACCCGGTTACAGATAAATATGCCTCTGAACAGGGGCGGAGCAAAAGTAGTCACACATACAACGGCCCCTCGGCAGGCTTTAATCCATCCCGCAAGCGCGTTTTTCGAAAAACTTTTCACCCGGTAACAGGTAAACGCAATCGGCCAAACCCTCCCGTAACAGAAAAACGGGACTGACCAGCAAAGCAACCCATGCGGCCAGCAAAGAAACCCTCGGCCAGCAACGCAATAACCCGCCCGCCAAAAGTTACAAAAACCACCGCAGAAGGAATTAAAACATGAAACCCGAAAACGAAAAGACCCCCGACGACCTCCGCGACAGTTATGCCCTCGCCGCCGCGATGGCAGCCCGCTGGCTGTCCGCGTACTGCGCCCGTGAGCCTCGGGCCGAGGCCATGCTGCAGGCCCTCCTCGCCGAGCCCCGGGCCCTCGCGCGGGCGTTCGGCGCGCTCGGCGAACTATTCCTGAACACGCTGACCAAGCTCGACGCGGACGGGGCTATCGAGGGCGGCGTGCAGGTGTGGCTAGACCGGCTGGCATTGAACACGGGCGCGGCGGCCGACGAGGTCGTCGCACGCCACCGCGGGGACGACACGCCGACGTGATCGGGAGGGTGGCATACCGGTACCCGGTAGCGGTATACTGAATCAAGTTAGTCGCCCAGTGGCTCTGAGATCAGCCACCGATGAGATTCAGCCCTTGCGCAGGCGGTTCGGGAGACTGGCCAGCTGGCCCTGGCACTGGGTAGCGAAAAGTCATTAACGCTGCCCTTGGAGCCAGGGCTTTCTGGATTTTCGGGCACGAGCAGCCCCGACAAGGAACCGCCAAATGGACGAAAAACAGCTGCGCCGCCAAGCTGACTCAGCAGACTCAGCCCGCCAGCGCATTCTCGACCGCGTCAAAGCCTCCGGCCGGCATGTCCTCACCGACGACGAGGACCGCGAATTCCGCCGGTTGACCGATCTCATCGATTCTTGCGACGGCCGCATCACTCAGGCCGCCGACGAGCAGCGCCGCGTGCAGATGCGGTCGCTGGCCGACCGCATTTTCTGCGACTCCCACTCTTCTTCTTCACGATCTTCTTCACGAAAGCAAACCATGCGACAGCATACCGCCGAATCTCGTGTGTACAACGCCACCACCGCCGCCCACGGCCGCAGCTTCTGGCGCGATCTCGTCGCGTTCAAGACCGGCGACGACGCGACCGGCGAGGCTCGCGCCAGACTGAACGAGCACGCCGACGAACAACGCACCGGCCTGACAACCACGGGAGACGGTGCCAGTTTCGCCCCCCCGGTCTACCTTGAATCTCTGTGGATTGAGGCGGCCGTGGCCGCCAAGCCGTTCGTCGCGTGCGTGCCCGAGTACGAGGCGCCCCGCGCTCCGACGATCAACGTGCCGAAAATCACCGCCCCCGGCGCCGTCGGCGTCCAGACGGAACTCGCGCCCGTGACGAACGTCGATCAGACCGACCAGTTTCTCTCGACGCCGTTGACCACGATCGCCGGCAACCAGACGGTTTCACGCCAGCTGCTCGACCAGTCGCCAATCGACATTGATTCAGTCATTTTTTCCGGGCTCAGTCAGTCCTGGGCCCAGCAGCAAGACCAGACCGCGCTCTACGGCACCGGCGCGAACGGCGAGTACACCGGCATCGCCAACCTACCCGGCATCACCCAAGTCGCGTGGGCGGGCAACACAATTCAGGAGATCTACACCGGGCTGACGACGGCCATCAAACTTCATTGGCAGAACAGGTTTCTGGCGCCGACTACCGTGCTTGTTCATCCCAACACCGCCGCCGAGTGGCTCGCCAAGCTCGACACGACCGACAGGCCACTCTTCGTGCCGTCCGCGCAGGGGCCGTTCAACGCCGCCGGCATCGTTGACAGCTTAAACGCCCAAGGTCCGATCGGAAAAATCTTAGGGCTCGATCTCGTGCTTGACCCGAACATCGGCAGCGCCAACGGAGTCGAGTCGGTCTTCGTGTTCCGCGCCGACGACATCATGTTCTTTACTTCGGGCATGAAAGCCCAAGTCTTTCAGGACCGTTTCGCCGACCAACTGGCGATCTTGCTGAGCCTGTGGTCCTATGACGGGCTCATCGCGCGGTACCCGAACGCGATCATCGAACTGACCGGCTTTCCCTATGGCTCATGACCATGGGACGCCCCCGTGGGCAGTCCCCGAGGACCCCTATCGGCCCCCCGGCTGGTGGGAGGACCTCGGCCTGGGCGCCGACGAGTTCGAGTACGAGACAACAGAATAGGCTTGGCCGCGCCGTCGAGAGTGCCCCTTGCGCTGCCCCGGCAAGGACTCCGGCGCCGTCGAGGAGGTGACCGGCCCCGGGCGAAATGTGGCCTTTCCGGGCCGGGGCCGGTCACCCCACGATCTCCGGGTCGGGATCGGCGCACGCTTCAGCGAAATCGCCAGTCAGGTGGTGACAATGTCACCACCTGCGAACCGCTGCCCGCCGCGCCTAAGCCGGTTTTGGGGATGGACGGGAAGTCTTACCCGTCACGACAGCAGATCGTTCCTTCGACGGTGGCGGCAACCGCCAAAAAGTCAGGTGCGACAAATGTCCCACCTGACGAAAAGGTCAGGCCGCGACGGCAAGAAGTACGGGCGCGCTTACCTACCCGGGCGCGCATGTGCTCCGGGGCTGGGGGGAGCTTCTCAGCAGCCAATTGGCGCACAGCATCAATTACCTTGGTGCCGTTCTTACTCATGTCCTGGTATCCCCCGCTGCGTCATACCTCACGTCATGCTGCTGCATGAGCCGCGCGAGGTAGTCGATTTCGTCGGGCTCGCCCTCACCCCAGCCGCCCTCAGTGAGTACATTGCCGTCGGAGTCGCGCATGCTCCAGCAGTAGCCGCCAGGGCCGCGCTGGCCCGGGTCGCCGAGATCGTCGTAGCCGAGAGCAAGCCAAAAGCCGTTCCGCAACGTAAAAATCTCGGTGCCGTCCGTAAGGTCGGTCCATTCGATGTCGAGGCCTAGCCCGCAAGCCGCATTGTGGACTTTGGCGGCCACACCGAAGGCACTCCCCTCGGCGTTTTCGAACGGATAAGACATTGTTGCCTCCCTCGCTAGGCGTAGTGGATGGGTGATGCGGTCGAGTTCGATGCTCATGCGGTGGTTCTCTCCCTTGTTGGGAAAGAACGTGATCGCTGGTGATCGGGTCACCGTCGTCATGGTGCCAGTCCTGCCGCGTCATGGTGCCAGTCCTGCCGCACGGGCATCGCCCTCGACGACGGTAGCCACCTGGCGCCGTGCGTGATCGCCGCGGCCAACATGGCGGGGAGGTCCCGGGCGCGCGCCCCGGGGGCGCCCGCCCCCCGGGCGTCCAAGGGGAG
>Ga0080006_1117259_pt1 | contig 15910 bp, 12 predicted proteins | sample RS3BMetagenome_FD_69209 | JGI IMG/M metagenome (GOLD analysis project Ga0080006, IMG submission 69209) | Ferric oxide microbial mat and aquatic microbial communities from Rainbow Spring, Yellowstone National Park, USA - RS3B (SPADES... ... | reverse complement strand
TCGCTAAATTGCTTGAAGATTATGAGTCTTAATCCCCTGAGTCGGGGTAGGTAATTCTGAGCCCTGTCCATTTCAAGCCACGCTATGACTGGACCGAAGAGGGTCGAAATTCAAGCCCAAGACCACTCCACAAAAATACCACAAGCTGAGATGAAACTGTGTTACGATTTAGACACAAATAGCACATGCCTACCTTCTGACCGTATTATAGCCGCCCGACGACTGAAAATCAACCGCTCATTCCACCTTCCATTCCGACAAACGAACATCTCAAGTGGGCACCTTCTCAGCACCGATCCGCGCGTCAGTTGTTTCTAGACGACGCGCGTTCACGGACTGTCGGATGCAACAAAGCGTGAGCACAAGACCCATCAAGACGAACCCGCATGCGTCTCGCCTACGACGAACGCGTCATGGTTATCGATCGTCGGTTCACGTTTTACGGACAGCTTAAATCGACCCAATCCAAAGGTGGCTCCCTTGCCAACATGCAAAACCTCACATAGTCGAAGGAGAGAGAGCCACATTTCGGGAACATTTCGAATCTGAACCCGTCCGATCAAGCCCTCCACTTCGTAGGATCTCTGTTGTCTCGACGATGTTCGGCCCCAGCGCCGCCATCGGGTCTCGTCCCGGTCCACCCAAACGGAGCCCCAAGACGCCTCCAGTTCATGGCGGTGCGTCCGAATCCAGTTGGACTGATCCTCGCTTCCATAAAGCGCAATCATCCCAAAAGCCCGTCGCAACAACGCTCGACCCAAGACCTTGACCTCGAAGGTAGAGGACTTTCCCCCATTTTTTAGACTCGTTACGGAAAGAAAATCCATTCGCACAGACCATCGTACACCCCCATCCTGGTTCGGCATCCCAACCTTCAAGGCAGGCACGACTGTAACCCTGAAGGTGCCGTCGCTTGGTATTTCCTGGACCGGAGACGAGATGGTTACAGCGTCAATCTGGATGAGACCCTGCAGTCCTTCAAAACCAAGCCCGGTTGGGGTAGGAAGGCATAGTACGGCTATCACATCAGGCACCTGCGAGACAGCAGGTCCGAAAAGGCAGATCGAAAAGTCCCACCGATCTCCCTCTTGAAAGCGCGTGCGATGATTCAAGCTGTTCACAACGAATGACCGCATCGGATCGTGCATGCCGAATTCGGTCAACCCATCCCCCATGGAGGAAACTGGCTCGTAAAGACGCGCATATCCACACACACCTTGCCGTTCACAAGACGTGCACATCGTTTCCCACGGCTTTGTGCAGTGTCCCTTCCGGAGCGCGTAACCCAGAACGCCACGCAGCATCGCTCCCTTATAGGACGGTAGAACACCCTCACTCTTCGCCGTCCAGTGTGCGGCAATCTCGGCAAATTCCATTCCCATTCCCCCATGTCTGACGCCTTCATCTACTGACCATTACCAAGGTATAGCCAGTCCGAACGAATGTCGCGTCCGACGCCTATCAGTTCGAGTCGGGCAGACAGTCGTGAAGGCAACAGGTACATTCGCACTGCATCTTCCCGACTGTCAATCAAGAGACTGAGCACATCCCTCAGGCTGCGCACACAGTCTTCGTCCATTTCCCCCTCAAACACACTCTTCTGAACGCGAAAGGCGCGTCCCTCTAACTCTCGAGCCACTCTGTTACGCCGTTTCGTACTGACAATGTCGTAGACGACGATCACCCACATAGCGCATCCCCCAGACACTCGATTCACTCTTCCTAGAGGACATCGACCTTGTAGTGATAACGATCCCCCTCGCGAGTTCGTATCAGCGTGCCAATGTCCAGACTGATCGAATCGGAACCGCCACACAGGGACTCAAACAAATCGTCGAGTGTGCGCTGTGCATCCTCGAGCCTGCGTTGCACGCCTCGCGTCTGGGAGGCAAAATCGTTTACGCGACGGATAGTCTGAAGCAACAACTCCTTGTTCCGCAGTCCAATACCCTGTCCCAACGAGGCTTGCTGCAAAGGCATCGATGGCAGGGCAGTCACCTCAGACGAATCTACAGCTCTCGTCGTGATCTCCGAGGTGGCCTCGCTTGCCTTGGCCACCTCAGTAGCGTCTTTAGGCCACACCCCCGAATGGCGAACGGGAGACGGATACAGATTCTTGCCGCTCGGGAACACGCATCGACAGGGCAAGTAAGTGACAAGCTCTGGGAAACGCTCGCGAACCCGATGGCAGCTGATCGGACGCGGGAGCGCCTTGTCAATATAGCGATTTGTGATGGTCGGACTATAATCGAAACAGTGACCGATTACGAAGTGCAGAAAGTGCACTCCCGGGTCCCCCAATGAACGAAAGACGTATAAAAGAAATAGGCGCTCCTGGTGGTCGAGAAAGTGTGTGGTTTCAGATTTCTTCACCATGTGACGGACGATCGAACACCCTGAAAGGATCTTCTGTACCTCGGGCGCCATCTCCGGAAGCCCGTGCTCACTGACGATCGGTTCGGATGCGCTGGGTCGGAGCCAGACAGCCACACTGGACCTTGAGATCCTGGCCAGGGAAGATAGGCGACCACGAAATCCTCTGTCGACAGATCCATCATCCAAAACGAAAAGGGACCTCTGTCCACTGCTCCCATGCACTCCGAAAGGCAATTTCATAAGTGGTCCAGGCACCGTATCGGTGTATCTTTTCTGGTTTGGAAAGCTTTCGCAAGTGATTCCCTCAGGAAGCTCCCCTTGAAGTTGTCGAAGTTTTACGGAGAAGTCAAAGACGACGTCTAGCGGCACGCCATCTTCGAAGAAGAACCACACGTGATAACCCCGCCGTCCGCTGAACTCCATATAGGCAGGAAATCGATTTTCCCGTGCAATATGACACATCCGAACGGCGCACTCGCGTACCTTGTCAAGCCATTCCGCGCGCAACGAGTCCGACGTGGAAGCCAGCATCCAAGTCGGCTTCTGCACATCATAGTCAAGTACCATGTAGTAAACGGCCCCGCCCCTAGTAATCACATACTGGGCTATAGACGACTGCCCGTTCAGATGAGACAGCCAGACGGCTTCCGTCAGAGGACTGAAGACTGGGTAGAATCGTCGGGTGCCGTTGGCATCCACATGCTCACTGGCGTAGAGGTCATCGCGGCCGTTGAATACATGACGCAGGACATCGATTTCCTCAGGAGTCCACTCCGGTTGAACGTCTTCCCCCACACTACGGTCTAAGTCCCCACTCCCCGTTGGCAAGTCCAAGAGCGACCTGGTGCAGAGACGGTAGGACTGCATCTCAGCACTCAGTCGAAATAGGCGCCAAGATTCTGCCCATGCGATTTCCTCTGTCCAAAAGTCTTCACTCGCATCACCATTCGTCATGGCCTGGAGGCGAAGGAGATGATCTGATCGGTCTTGAATTGCTGTAGGAACGATCTGCTCCATTATCTTTCCCGCAGACTCTTCGTCCACCGTGCCTCTTAGAATTCGTAGTGCCGAAAAGGGTCTCCCAGCCGCCACGAGAACCTTCGCCCCCACCAAATACCACGCGTTTCCTTGAGCCGGCGCGCTGTACACGGGGGGCATGTCAAGCAGTTGATCCAGCAGGTCCTCATCTCGCGTAGAGGCCGCGTACTTGAGAAATCCCAGCCACGCGGCAAACCCGTGCACAGGATTATACTGTGGTCTGCCAAAGTACTGCGCCCATCCCACCAAGACCTGGGCGAGCGAGTCCACCAGATCCTCGGGCACCACGTGGTCCCCAGCATTCACGAGCGCCTTGATATGCTCGTCAAGTCCATCCATGGCCTTACGACTTACTATGGCTGCAGTATCGTCGATGTGAAATCCCAGAAACTCGATCCCTTCCGACATGGGCCGAAAACGAGTCTTCTCGACCTTCAATCGGAGTCCTAACGACTGTACCTGCTCTGCGATATGGTAACTGGCAGTTTGAACTTCTCGCCGGCTGGCTCCAAGAACCAGGAAGTCGTCCGCATACCGGTAATAGTGATAGCCCTTCTCGGCCATGGTTCGGTCCATCGGCAGGAGATAGAGATTGGATAAGACCGGGGAAAGGGGACTGCCTTGCAACAACCCCATATCATCGAGAAGATTAGACCCGTTGATCGCGCGCTCATGGGTACGCAACACGTCAACGACAAATTGCACCAATCGACCATTCGAGCACCCCGCAACGCCCAAAATGGCTCTAGAGAGTGGTTCCAGTGGAATCGTGTCAAAAAACGACGAGATGTCCGACTCGAATGCCCACGACATGTCTCTCGCAGTGGCTGCGATCTGCTCGACACACATCTTGGCCGACCGTCCCGTGCGAAACCCAAAAGTACAGTCCGGCAAGAGACGCTCTACCATAGGAGACAACACAAGAAAGAGCGCCTGATGCACGATGCGATCACGGACATTGAGGATGTAAATCACTCGCTCCTTGTCACCTTGATGCAAAGTGACGGACCGGACCAGACCGGGCCTGAAGCTCCCAGACCCTATCGATTCGGCAAGCGAGCCCAGGTGAAGCCTCAGATCTCGCTGCACATCTTCGATGCGCATTCCATCGGGGCCGGGAGCCCCTCGTGTCATCAAGACTCGTTTCCACGCCGCTTGAAGTGTACTCTCTCGAGTGAATTGTTGCCACAGATCAGGGCCATCCGCCATGCTCAACACCTACGCTCTCTCCGCCAATTCGAACAACCATCCCCGCAAACTGAGGGCCGTGTCCCGAATCTGTGTTCGGGACACGGCAATAGTTCGTTCGTACTCGCCAATGAACGTCTTCCACCCCTCGTCGGTTAAGCGAATCTCTCCAGCCAAAGTCTGAAAGTGCTCAGCACGAACCTGTCTGAGCAACACGCTGCGAACAACCGTCCTGTCCACCACTGGCGCTCTGAATGGCTCCATCAGATCCAGACCGAGGGACGCGCGCCCGTAGCTTAGACCGTGAAGGAACCCAATGGCCGGATCCAAGCCCACCCCAATCAATTCTCTTTCGACATCAGCGAGTAACAACATGTACCCAAGATTCAAAAGGGCATTCAGTGGATTTTTCGCGGGTCGGCGAGAACGTCGGACAAAAGACATGCCTGTCGTCGCCAGCAACGTATCCCACAATCCAAAATACGATGCAGAAGCCGCCCCCTCCAATCCCATCAGGCCGGCGGTCGATCCCGCCTCTTGAACCGATCTCCGAATTCGGCGGATATCTTGTTGAGCATCCCTCCATGGCACCATCAACGGCTGAATCTGTACCCGGGCCTCAGGTAAGGGAGGCCAAGAGTCGTCCCCGCTGGTCCCTCCCTCGTCCACTAACGAGTCTATCCCTGCGCGAAATGACAACGTAGCGGCGCCGTCCTCGAACTCCGCGACCGCCTCACCGTGTTCCTGACATCTCCCCGATTCGCGAGCTCGAATCGTCTTCATCGAGCGCGCAATCCAATCCAGCTGCGTCGCCATTTTTTGCTCCACGATCCACTTGGCCACCTCGAGCCGCTTGTCGTGATCCCGGAAGACCTCGTACTGGGCGAGCCGGTTATACACATTCTTTGGGCGATCTCCAGAAAGCTGCCCACGCCACCGACCGCTTCGCGAAAGAAACGTAATGTCGATGCCAAGGTTCAGCAACGAATCGATCGCTTGCGTTGAGACTTGCACATTCCCGAAGATCATGAGGGAAACGAGACTGCCTGTCGGGACCACCTCGAGCGGCTCTGCTGCCTTTCTCACGACGAGAGCGCGACCTCTGACACCGATCGTCGCACCCTGAGCATTGACGTAGAGAGTTTTCACAACCCCCACTCCTCAGATGTCCAGTGTAGTTGCCGTGTGCCGTAATCCCACAGTGTTCACGAGCCATGCGCGCATCGCCTCTTGAATGCGTGGGGACAGCGAAAGTGGCTCAGCGTACAGCCGATAAAATCTTTAAAAGAATTCGAATAAGATCCAGACCGACACCGATAAAGAATTGTTGCAAAACGGGAACTAAACCCACAATTTGGAGCAAGGCCAGACCGACACCGACTCCCGTCAACCTTTTGATACTCCTGTTCTGAGCATCGCTACTACTTTCGATGAGACGCTGATTGAGTTCGCGCATATCTTCCTTCACCGTCTTATACAGCTCGGAGATCCCCATCACAGTTTGATAATGCTTCCATAGTTCAGCACCTTGTATTTCATTGGTCACCCGCTCAAAAAAGAAAGTCTGGTTTAAACTATAGTAACTGTCCAGCACGAACCTCGCTTGTTTCGAAGCCTCTCTGCGCTCCTTAGGCGACAATTTTGATCCAATCGATTTTTCCCAAATATTTTTCTTCAATTCACTCAGCAAACGAACCTCCGAATATCGTCCGGACAAGTCATGGAGCTCACCTCGATAATACAACTGAAGCAAGATGAACCATAAGTACTGGCGGGCGTGATGTTGATACAAAATGTCAGGAAATCTGCTCACAGAGCTTTCACTCTCACTGCTGCACAAATACCTCGGACGGCTCTTTACGAGGGTAACGGCTGCGTAGTCAAGACCCGTATAGATCGACCAAGGCGCCCACCGCTGTAGGCTGTGTTGAGCTGTGAATAGCCGAACAAACTCCTTGTTCGAGCTACTACCGCCTGTGCCTGCATCGACGCACATAACTGCAAAGACCTCTTCGTCAGACAACGATTTGCTTGTCGGCGATTCCCATTGTATGAAGGAATGCAAAAATGCGTTTGGCTCGACTTCACTTTCGTCAATTTTTGGTGGCGACTCACTTTCGGGAAGCCGCTCTGTCTTCAATTTTTTCGCCTTTTTTGGGGTGCCTTGCGTTGCCTTTGAAACATCCCGGATTATCAGGTCTCGACCCAATAGCTCTTGCACGACGTCGATAAAATCCTTTTCTTCCCCTTTATCTAGAATGTACACCTCGTCTTGATTTCCTGGAAAATCTGACCTGCGAAAGTCTCGGTTAGAAACTTCGAAGACCTTCAAGAAATTTTGTCCTTTGTACTTATCATGGATCACCCGAATGGACTCTGTAAACCTCATCCAGGTTTGCAACTGGCAATTTTTCTCGACGACCTCTCCTAGATTACGAGAAAAACAGAGTTCATTTTTCGGCTCACTCTTATCCCTAAACACGTAGTTTTCCAACATGGCCAACCGCACCATGAGGACCGCGTGAGAAGCCGAGAACCTGAAGATCTCGCTATGAACAAGCTCAAAGACGACGATCCCTTCCTGCTTCTTGTTCGACTCTCCACTACAAGAGAAAAGCTTTGCAACGAACAGATCCGGCTCATCCTCAGTCCCATGAGGAAGTGAAAATTTACCAACTTTATCACCGGAAAATATTGCGGTCTGAACAGAGGGGTGGAAGAACTTGTTTACGTACTTTTCCTCAAACGAGGCGCGAGACCTCTCAAACCCGCTAATTCCAGACGCGAATTCGAATGTTTTCTCATCATAAAAGTACCCCCTTGGAAAGACGTACTTACCATAGTAGTTACCATCGTCTTTTCCCCACCTTTGGTTGGGCAATACTTTTTCCAAAGTAGATTTGGGATCTGCCGCACGGATTGGATAAAACAGCTGTATATTGTTGTGTCCAGCAAACACGCCCTCCATTTACTCCACCTCAATTCTGGAAACCTGCACGAGCAGTTGATTAAACGGTCGATCTGTAGAGGTGGAATTCCAGAGGTTTTGAAGCAGTAAAGGCATCATCTGCCGGGAGTTGACCTTTCCCCTGGCCAGCCAAAATGTATAGTAAAGCAAGTACAAAACACCAACTTTAGGCACGAGAATATGCTCAAAGTAAAATTCGTTGTCGGTCACTGTAGCGAACGAATGCGTGCCCCATCCGGCGACGTGAACTGTAGTAGACTCCCCGTACCGACTCGCAATATAGTGATTTGCCGGCACTACCTGAGGATCGTCATCGCCATCCAGATTTGCCCAACGCGAGAGACATCGCGTCTTGGGTAAATCCTTATCCAGTTGATCGACCCGAACGCAAAGATGTGCAACCGCTTTATCGTAATCAGCACGGGAAGGTTTCAATCCCAATTCATCGAGTCGACGTTCTAGAGGCAGGATTTGTTCGCCAAGATAGGGTACCCTGCGCATTTGACGCCACATTTTCGCTTCATCCATGGATGTACACTGAACAACGGCCACATAGTAATAGGTCTGCGAATCCTCTACAAAGATCCACTCTGTGCCTGACAGTGAACAAGATGAAAAGTACCAATCATCCCAAGCGTAGTCTTGATTGTCGACTCTTTCAAACGAAACTGAAGGCAGATGAATTGGCGCCTCTATGGGCTGAGCCAGAAACAGCGTCATGCTCTTCATCATCACCCCGTCCCCCTAACGATAACTTGCAACAAGTCAGCATTCCGGCACCTCTCTGACGGCCAGGCAGGCCCACATCACCTGTCTTTCTCGACCAACGGCAACCAAAGGACCTCCGAGTGCTGGTAACCCTCTTTACCCCACACTGCTTCAGCCGAATTTTTGCGCTTTATTCGGTCCCCGAATTCGCCAAGGGGAGGGTATCCGATGTCCTTTTTAGAGCCAAGGATGTTATGCATATCGCCAATGAAGGGCACATCGGTCAGGTTGCCTGACTGCGCGTTACCTTCCCCATAGACCTTTATCAATTCAGCGGTGAACTGTTTGATAAATACGTCGCACGAGTCCGATGTTTCCCCTTTTTCAACATCCCACGATCCGTAAACCGCAGTGCTCTCCAACAGCAATTTTACATCGATGCGGCAACTGCCTAATCCCAACGGTTTAGCGTATCCCAGACGATGGTACATTTCTCTTCCCGCATCCGAACTGCTTGGCAAGGTCAGGACCCACAACAGCGCCCCAAGTTCAACGTCGCTGAGTCTCTCAAAGGAGATCCGAAACGTGAAGATCGAACCATCGACATAGGCTCCCGAAAGGGTCTTTTCCATATTTTTATTGTTTGATTGGTCCGCATCTCGATGTGGACCGATCTTGATGTCAACTCTGTCGTGATGTAGGTACATTTTTCGTCCGCGAATTTGCAATCTGTCGTCGTCATAGCCTTTCCCACTTACTGAGTTCGACGCCTTATCACCGTCTGTGTCTAGCGATCCCCTTGGCCGCAAGTAAAATCCGTAAGCGCTCGGCTTGGGAACTCCCTGGAGAACGTGAAGATCTTCATGGGTGCCATTATCTTTAGACGGCGTGGCATCTGATACCCGCACGCGTCCCCGATAGGCCACTGCCTGCTTGTTCGCGTCGCCGTCGCCCTCTTCCTTTGCGGATGGGCTCGCGTTCACCCACCCGAACATGCGGCACGCGGGACAAAGGTATCTGATGTCGGTACAAGGCCGTACAAGGTCTGGTATACGATCAAAATTTGAACTCGAAAAGCGGCGTCGTGGGATCAAAACCGGGACCAAGTCGACCAGTGAATCACCCTCGTACACCCCATACAACAGGCACCCATCCTTTAGATCCCAATCAGAGTTAGAGGGTTCGATAAACGCACTCTGCTTGATGTTGCCCTGTCCACCCTCGCTCGACTTACCTCGGGACTTATAGTCCTTAAGCAGGCTCTCGTAACGACGCTTTATTTCGCTGTCATTGGAGATTTCAATATCAGACTGCATGTTGCCTTCGAAAAAAATCCTCTCGTCATGCTTATTGTGAATGTTCTTCCCTGTACAATAGTAATATGCCTCCACGATAAGTGAGCCAGCCTTTGTCGCCCGTGGTTGGTCCTTCGTTAAAGGAAGGATTGCGATGGTGTTCCAGATGCGAATTCCTGACTTATAGTCGAGGCTTTCAATCTCCGCCCAATACTTCCGACCGTGCTCCAGTTTCATCTCTCGCGGCACGTTGACCCTTCGTTGCCCATTTGTCAAGTACCGCGGTATCCATGCGGCAGGTTGCCGTTTTTCGACTGGACGATCACTGGGGGGATCACCACTGAGGGGATGAAAGACAATGGCGCCCTGCTTCTCTCTGATAATCCCGGGAATGACTGTTAACCTTGACCTATCCCTATAAAAATAATGCTGATGGTTTCTGGTTCCAGAAACACAAGAGTTTGTGGCCGCCTCGTAGACGGAACGAATCATTCCACGCAAGGTTGATCCCGGAATTTTCCGTGCGCCCCCTTCGTTGAAAAATTCCCTTCGAGAAACGTCACTGCTGTCCTTGTCGACATAACCGCCAACAAATAACGGTGTCTTCGCTGTCAGAGTGCATTCAATGACACCGGTTTTTTCCTCACTCAAATCGTCCAGTTTAAATGGCGGCCGACGACCTAGAACGTGGGTGTGCAGCTCTTCTTTCCCTGGCCACTGCGCGACAACTCGAACAAACTGATATGGGTTTTTGGTGGAGCTGGTCGGGGCCGCACCCTTCTCAGACCGTAGTAATCTGCCTGAAGAATCCTGGCGCACGTCTTCCTTCTCTTTCGAGTTCTTGCCCTGATCATAAATTTGTGATGACTTAGTAAGTTTGCGGGTCCGGTCCCTAGAATCTTTTGGAGAGATCCGGATCACCCGACTGCCCTTGAACTCGATTTCAACATCCTGATCGACACACACGCTCTCGAGGAGTTTTTTATCAATATCATGCCATAAACGACGGCCAGCACTATCAGATAGTTCGATCATGCCTTTAACCTTATTTATCCTCTTGACGGTTCTGCTGTTGTCCATCACACGTCCCCCTCTCTAAGTCCGCACCAAACTGATATGTGAACACCCTCTACGGAGATTTCCTCCACGCGAATCGCGGCATTGGAGTTTTCACTCCACGACCCTACCTTCATGTGCGAGACAGACTGCATCGTGGCAGTGCCTTGGACCGTCTTCACGTGCGACTCTATATTCGTTTGCTGCGGTTCACTCGCGCGTTGATGGTCGACGCTGTACCAACGAACCCACATCATACCCGTGTCATGCCGTCTCCAAAACAGTTCTTCCCCCACGGTCAGATTTTCCCTGGAGCAAGGGGATGGAACAAACATCATGAGTCTCCCGGACGTACTCTCTTCAATGGCCCCGACGTCGAAATCTTCATCTGCGCATGTGTGGATAATTCTATCTTGTAGTTCCAAGTAGATCCGCGGCCTGTCTCTCTGGCCTGCAAGACATGTGGTATCTCTGCGTTCTTGCACCAGTTCTTTAAGTTGCTTCGGCGACATGCGCAACGCCCGGATGGTACCAAAGTGTGAGGTCATACGACTTTTACCTCACTTTCAGGAAGCGGCGCTTGATTATCCGCCCAATGCCTCAGCACGCCTTCTATGGCCGTCGCATCGGTCCATTCGTAGACTCTGGTGAAGAGATCATTCGTCGTCTGGGCAGTCCCGAGGTTGGGAATGTCTCTCATGACAGCCTCGTCCTCGCTCACGCCATACGTCTCGATCACAAGGCGTCGTAGATCCAGCCGCACCGACCCAAGCCCTCGACTGGATGCTGCTCCGACTGAGATCCTTTCGCGCATGAGGTCGCGAAGGAGAAAGGCAGTAAGCCGCAAGTGCCATGCCACCGGACCATGCAGTTGTATGCTGAACGGGAAACACGTGCCGCTCGGGACAACCTGCTCCTGTAACGGAACCACAACTTCCTGAGAGAAGTGATTTAAAGGCGTCACGCTTCGAATCCCGCACCGCCATCCATCTGGTTTCACTGTTAGAGCATCGCTAAACAAAATGACGGACTTGTGCCCCTTCGCCTTCACTGACTTCGCCCCACTCTGTTGACCCTCTCGAGACGGTGAGAAACCAAATAGCTGGCAGGCGGGACACACGTACAAGTCCTCTTTATGCGCGCAGGATCGGCGCGGACTCGACACCGCCGTTTGGGTTGGATCGCACACCTTGCTGCCCATCACCCGAGCGATACGTTCCACCTGCGCCCGACACACGCCCTTCAGAGAACTTCCCGGCAACACGAGGTACTTTTCAAACACATCGTACAGTGGCATCACGTTATTAGCATCCGACGCACCCTTGTCTGCATGAGGGCTCCGCCCTCCGATGCGCAGGGGTGACATAAGGACAAGTCCTCCCTCGACAGTGACGATGTGCGACATAGTGGTTGACATTAGCGCCCCGTCTCCTCTCCGTTTTCAGGTTCCCGTCCAACGGACTGAAGGAAGTCGGAAATCGGAGACGCCTTGATCTCCTTCTCGTCGCCGAGAAAGTAGGCGATGGATTGGTTGCGATCGGCTAAATCGAGGTGCCTCCAAGTGGAACAATCTTCAACTAACCGGACAGTCCCCAGCCCACGAGAGGTCATCCCGCCAATTCTCATGTGCCCGCGTCGGAGGTACCCTATAGCCAGTGCAACCAGGAGCTTGTCCAGATTGTCGGCATCATGGACTTCGAAGGAGATAGTGAAACTCTGATGTGGGTGCACAATTTCGTAATCATACTTCAGGCCATCGCTAGCTGTTCCACTCTCGCGATCGATGGCCACTCCGTCCCGGATACTCCTTTTCATATCGTCAAGGTGAGAGTCGAAAAATCTGATTTTAGACGACCAGTTTGCACTGCCATAGAGACGGCAGGTGGCACAAAGATGTTCATTGAGAAGGTGCCACCGGCACTCAGCGGTCACGGACTGCCGCCACTTCTTCTTAAAGTCGTCATCTTGACCACACCCGCCGCCATTCAAATGACACGATGCTTTGAGGGATCCTAGCGACGCTTGCGGAATCACGTGGGCAAGAGACTCCGATGCCGACCGAAACAAGCCCTTGATGGTACTGCCTGGAACAACGGGCTGGTTACCTGACGTGAGGATCGGGGAGTCTGTCTCAGAGTTCTCGACCCCGGCACCGATGTGCAGGGGGGTTAGCAACTCGACACGCAAATCGAACCGGTCCCTGCATGTGGGTTGATCCTTAGGTGTCATATCCTTTGGCACGGTCATTGGGGACCCTCCTTCTCTTTGCGGATGCGATACTCGGCAAGCACGATAAGGATGAATTGAACCAACAGGTCACGCCCCTTCGGCGGCGAGTCATAGCTCTTAAACGCGCGTTGGAGTTCCTCATAAAGACCCTGGAGTCCACCGAAGAACTCAGCGACGCCGGTTCGACTTGCGTTTCTTTTCATGATGTTAGCGAGATATCCCCTGTCGGGATCCTTTTCTAGGAATCCGTCCACACTCCAGTCCCCGCGCACGATTCCACGCGAGATGCGATGCATGATCGCGCGCTCCGGCAGGGGACGAGTGCCGTAAGCGTCCATATATTCCGTAACCGCAAGGATCAACTTGTCTGTTACATCGTGATCCCCACTGTCCTTGTCAGTCGCCTCCTCGCTAGGGTCTGTGGTCGTTTCGTCGGGTAACGCACCAAAATTAATCTCAATCTCACCAAATCCCTCTGCTCGTCGCCATCCGATCCCGTCTCGCATTGCCTTCGTGGCCCTGTCGACAAGCCGGTCGAAACCATCCGGTTCCTCCAACTTGACCAAGTACGAGTAAACGCTCCCGGCCGCAACACACATCGCCGTCTCCTTGGGCCGACCCCAAGTCTGATTCCAGCCGGCGCGAATTGATATCATGCGCCACGACTGACATTTTGTGATGACGACTCCGCTGGATGCTCCACTTGTCTCCTCTGCGAGAACGTGCTTGGCAAGATCCAAAGCCAAGGTCTCCTGCAAAAACGGATCGTACAACAGCAAGTCACTGCGTACAGTCACGTGGACCCAAAAGGGCTGACGCAACGACTGTAGCTGAGTTCTGCGCAAGCGCTCCGCTGTCCCGTTTTGGGGCTTGGGCTTGATTGAGAGCAACACTCGTCCATTGCCTGATGTTCTCTTTCGGCCAAGGCTGATCTCGACCTCCCACCCCTCTTCGCCGACAGGGCGAAAGAGCTCGTCTGCGAGAAGGGACTCTAACAGCATTGATTTCCCTTCAAAAACCATCTGAGGGGCGGCTTCGACGCACTCAACTGAAAACAGCTTGCCTGGTTCGACGGCCCCTGTGCGGGCATCAACGGCCGAATGCATGACGATTTCGGTTCGTACGCCTTGGGTCTCCTCCCATCTTGGCACCTGACGGATGCGTACCTCTTGCGATAGCGCGGGTCCTCGATATTCATCGTCAGACGCAGCACTTGTTCGGGTGTTCACACCCCTCAAAAGCGCAGATGGGTGACTCCCACCATGCTTTGGTCTATACTCATCGGCCGTTACGAGCCGAGAACCCTCTGCTCTGCAATCGCCAAATCGATTGGGCGAGTTAAAATGCTTGTCTAACCATGCTTGTGCTTCCGAGTCGGACCACCGCCACCCCGTGCGCCTCATCTTCTCGGCCGCGAGCGCACCTCGCCAAACGGTGCCCGGAATGTAACGAACACTATGGATATCGTTCCCGACCTGAGGACGGGCGCCGATCGAGAGCGGCTCACGCAGTCGGATCGTAACCATATACTCGCGAACCGCCCCGTTTACGCCTGTTTCCATAAGCTAAGTGCCTCCTTCTTCCAGTCGTATCCGTCCTCGACTTTCACACTTGTGATATCCACCTGACGGATGTTTCCCCATCCCACTGAGCGGCGCGAACCCAAGGCCCTCAGCTTGGATAGTGCGACCAAGAGACAGGTCACGGCCTCTCGATGGGGGCCATCCGCGAGGTACCCCTCGATAGTACCCGTGAATAACCCCGAGGGGTGTGCGCACTCGAAGATAAATAGGTGATCCTCTACTGCCGCACCCGTTTTCCGATCAATTTGCACGCCGGTGCGTAGCTCCAGACGTTCCCTTTGGTCACTTTCTGAACCGGAGTGAATTGCGTCAGAAAACCGCAGTGCCTCCGCTTTGGTCGCTTCTCCGAACAGGTAGGGCACAATCTTAACGCACGCCTCATTGGCCGTGGGGTCGCGTTTCGCTACACTGTCTAGGCTGTGGCAAAATTGTAATGTCGCATGGCGCAATGCGCCTTTTAGCGCCGATCCTGGAACAAAGAGGGTCTCGTGTCCATCAATGCGTCGCATTCGCATTGCCCTATCGATTATGCCCCCCGAGCCAGATCCGTCGCCAGTTTGGTATACTCCCTCAAACATCAAACTATAACGAACTTCCACATGAACTGGCTTAGACACCATTCTCTTGCCCCCCAACGAGGTCGCCAATGGAGGTCGCCTCCACCGCGTTATGCCTGAGGTAGTCATATAGGTCAAACAGATCTGGAAACGGCGTTACGTGGTTGTCGTCAGCTCCCGAGGCGCGATCCATCCACGGTGTGTCCGGTAGTTTCGTTTCATCCCACTCTGTTGAAGTAGATGGCCCGCCACTCTTCATCTGCACGTACCACTCTTTTAATATAAGACGGAGTGGATCATCCAAATGATACCACCACTGTCGCCATGCGAAGCCTGATTGGATTGGCGTGAGTCGTAATAGTCGGTACACTTCCTTCATTTTCGCTCGTGGAAACCCCGCGTTGTGCAGCGCGACCACAGTGGCCTGGAGTGTCTTGATCTGCTGAAGAGTAAAGGGGCGCGAGTAAAGAGTCCACACGTGACCCTTCACTCGCCATGACTCCTCGCTCAGGGCCCGATCATAGTCCACTGGGCTGTTCGCATTCAAATTGTAGTAGTTGACACGGGCGTTTGATTTGGCTGTCTCCTCTCGGGCTATATCCTCATCCGGTGAATGGCTCGTCCGTTTGCCGACTTTACAGTGACTGCAAACCGAGTAACTTGTTTGAAACAATCGGTAGATCGGATAACTGCCGGGTGCCATCACGACTCCGGCGGAAGCGAACAGCACGGGCAATGATGCATTCCCCCCTTTCGCACTCAGTCCGGCTAGTTCAAGTTCAGACATCATTTCTTGATTGACGAGAACACAAAATCTGTCCACGAATTGCTCGGCAAATGGGATGCCAAATTGCGCGGGCACCATCACGACAGTATCATCGCCACCAATCATGAGGACGCGAAGACCAAACT
>Ga0080006_1117551_pt1 | contig 15911 bp, 18 predicted proteins | sample RS3BMetagenome_FD_69209 | JGI IMG/M metagenome (GOLD analysis project Ga0080006, IMG submission 69209) | Ferric oxide microbial mat and aquatic microbial communities from Rainbow Spring, Yellowstone National Park, USA - RS3B (SPADES... ... | reverse complement strand
TGGATGAAAGTGTGTATATATAGGAGAGCAGATTGCCAAGATCAAGAAACGCTCAGCTCGTGCATGCACACTGGATGAAAGTGTGTATATATAGGAGAGGAGATTGCCAAGATCAAGAAACGCTCAGCTCGTGCATGCAGGTTCTTATCGGACCCATAGGGATGTCGCTGGGAGTCTGCATCGGGTCAATTAGGATGTGCATCATCAAGGCAGTCACCTGGGGCGTCGAATGGTGGGGCATGAGCCTCGCACTCGCTTCGCGAATGCAGACCCCAGTCAACAGGTCGATGCGAATCGTGTCGGGATGCTCGGCAGAGCACCCAGCACGGAAGCTCTCGGATGTAAATCCTATACACCCCCGTTGGAAGTCATTGCAGCAGACTGCAGCGCGTCGTACAAGGGCCAAGGGGCCCAGCACGCGCCCCCGGCTCAACCGGATGATGGCGTCCATCCCAAGGTATCGAAAAAGCGTTTGGGTCTAGTGGAGTCAGATTTTCCTCAAGTATGTCTTTGGAGTGGATATATACCAGTTGGTTTCTGGGACTGACTCTTTTCTCGACATCTCTAACGAACGGTTCAAGGTAAAGAATGCAAATGTTGATGTCGCAAGAACAGGATCTTCAACGTTGGCCTCGCATCCCATTAGAAGAACCATCGAGTAGAGACATGAAACGTTTGGCGGGAGTCATTGGGGTGGTCAGAGGTTCCCATGGGAACCGTCTGGCTCGCTAAAGAGCGAATCGGTGAAGTCTAGCACGTCCGGGCCTTGTGTTGCATCGAAAAATTACATGCTCGCAGGGAATCATACTGCTTCTGCAGGGGAGACGTAACTCCCAATGCTCGGCGAGACTCGCTTTTGCAGTGTTCGCGTTCGGACACAGGAACGAAGCTGGCTGTTCGAGCAATCACACCTCGTGGATGTCACTATAGATGCTCATGAGCGTTCGCTTATTTTGGGTGCAGAACTGACAATTGGAGGCCCACTGGTTGGACCAAAATGCGCGCTATCTGGCACCAAACTCTTATTCGTCTTTCTAGGCGAAAAAGAGCCGCGAACTGCATGAACATGCGCGCCCGGCGTTTCGTGCATCTCCTGGCTGCTGAGTGCAGCGCAATGGCCCCCGAGTCGCAAGACCGCATTGCATGCCTCCCAATACAGGGAAGCGAAGACTCGGGGTTTTCAGGATTCCTCCTGACAGCTTCTTTTCTGCAACGCATCTTGATGTAAAGTCAGGTCCGCATACAGTGACTGTCAGGGCACGACATGAGGGAGATACCTGACGACGCGTCAAATAAACCACATTTAGAGCCGACGTTCTCACGGGTATGGCGAAGCCGCTTTGCCTCCGTGCAGCATCCGCTGCGGCACCGTGTACGTCCTCGTCGGCGCTCAGGGTAGGCAGTCGGCACCACACAGCATCACACGAACTGGCGGACTAGTATACGTGAAGAGAAGCAAAGGTGGTGATTGGTGACGCCTCACAGTGCGATGCGCAATGATGGACGCGGATATCAATCGCTTCATCGGGGATTCGCAGTCAGCGTCGACGATCCGAAATCCCTGAACGACATCTCTGCGCGCTTGCCTACGAGTAAGAATGGTCACTTCCGCTGTTGCATCCAGGAGTGTTTTTCTCATGCTGTGGGGTTGATGCATCAATTGCGGCCTCCTGCATATGCCCGCACAGCCAGCAAGCACGAAACCAGATCAACTAGTCCCTCCGGATGACTTGACGTTCCAAGAGACACAGACACACACACACACACCCGTCTTTTCGTCGGAATAAAACGAGAAGCGCGCTTGCCCATGAGCTCTCGGGTATTGCGATGGAAATCTTCAACCATGCCTCCCAGAAATGCTCTGTAAAGGGTAGAGATACTATCTCAAACTCGTTTACCCAACGCGTTATGCTCGCTTTCCCATGAGCGCTCAGGGGTTCCGATGGAAATCCTCAAGCATGCCTCCCAAAAAAAGCTCCGTGAAAGGCAGATCAGGCATTTCAGCCAACGACTAGGTAGCATCCATTTCTGTGTCAGCTTACGCCAAGTGCCCAATACCATCGAAGTAAACGTCGTCCAGTATCAGATGCCGATTGTGTCGTCTTGCCTCCTGAGCGAGCACGCGACACCACAAGCAAGCGTACGGGTGCGCTCTGCAACTCGCACTGCCACCGCATTGGGATCTCGTATCGGCAGCTGGTAACGTTGTGAGCAAGCGCTCTACGTACTGCGCCCGCTAACAGAACGTCTGATAAAGTGAAACAAGTGTCGTTACCAGCTTTGCAATCGTTTCCGCCAGAAACGTACACAACGCAGCTGCCGGTGGTAAACGGTGCCGCGCAAGGCGCTCCACATACGCTGAACGCGTGCTCGTAAACAACGCGCTTTTTTGAACTGCTGAGACTGGACGAGCTGTGCGCTTCGCACAGCAGCGCACTGTACGGACTCGGACACTTGTACTGGCTATAGAGGGAAGTTCTTGAGGTTTTGGCGCTCTGAGGCTGTGCCAAAGACGCTGTGCGGGCGTGCCTTCACGGCTGCCGTGCGCGTTGCCGGAAGACGAAGCGTTAGCTACGCGGTGCGACAGAGCGCACCTCGTCTTCCCTGACATTGCAGAGCGCACGCACGACGTCATGTGGCCGGTGTTTTTGATGGAAACAATTCCGCGAGCGTCTGAACCTCAGCGGTTGCGTGGACGTTGCTCGCTGCGCCACGAGCGTCTGCTGACCTACGCGGGTCCACCACCGGCCGCTGGTGTGTCTTCGTGGACTTGGTGTATTTTCCACGACGACGCCAAGGTCCCCTGTCGACACAGACGACCTAGTGGCGCTTTCACCGAAAATCGGCGCTCATTTTCCGCTGCTGGCGTCCGCTGGGGAGCGCGCAACCTTCGTCAAAACGGGACGCTTCACAACTGTCTCCTGCTTCCGCGGAGTCCAAGCAACCGCCAGCTCCGAAACAGGCTGCATCGTGGATGTTTCCAGCTAAGGTTATGTCAAAAACTGGAGAATTCGGAGCATGCAACGTCTTCAGATTGTATCACAACTGGTCCCGTGGCCGCTGACTATCCAACGAAGGAGCCTCCCAAGGTAGCCGGTCAAACAGACATGGAACGCATACGTGATCATTTGGTTGAGAAGCTCAAGTTACCGACTCATATAGGCATCATTATGGATGGGAATGGGCGCTGGGGGCTCCGCGTCCGCGGAAGTCGTTCCGCGGGTCACGAGTACGGCACCCAGACATTGCGTCGAATCGTCGAGGACTGCCTCTGGCTGCATATTCCATTCTTAACAGTATTTGCATTCAGCACCGAGAACTGGCGACGTCCTGCTGCTGAAATATCGAGTTTGCTCTCGCTTTTTCAACATGTTGTGGATACAGAGCTCGAAAAGCTGCAATCGCGTAGTGTGCGTGTGAGCTTTGTCGGCGACCGTAGTGCACTTCCAGACTCGCTTCGCGAACGAATGCACGATGCAGAAGAGCGCACGCGGTCGAATCGAGCTCTGTGTCTCCAGGTAGCGCTCAACTATAGTGGTCGACAAGATATCCTACAGGCTGTACGTTGCGTCGCTCGCGATGTAGAAAGAGGCGTGCTCGACCCCGACAGTGTCAACGAATCCGTGTTTGAGACCTACCTGGCGCAGTGCTGGGGAATCGACGTTCCCGATCCGGACTTGATCATTCGCACTGGCGGCGAGCAACGGCTCAGCAACTTTATGCTCTGGCAGGCTGCTTACGCGGAAATCTATACAACCGATATCCTGTGGCCAGAATTTACGTCTCGTGACTTTTTCCGGGCATTAGAGGCATTCCACGAACGAAGACGGCAGTTCGGCGGTCTTCCTAACTGCGAAAACGACGCTTACTCGACTAGAAAGGTCCCAGAACATCCGAGTCTCTAGGCGGGTGTTCCTGACCGAATGGCGCAGTGTACACCAGCTTGCCAGCTGATCGAGCGCGCCTCATGCAGGTGGCTTTTGAAGTATAGGTCGAAATCGATACCCCTGCGTCATCATGCCCCGAGTCGTGCTGTGGCTCGTATGAAGCCGTGATTTCGACAGGTAACCTCGCGATGCCAACGATCATTGCGAGGTACGATCGACTACGCCAGCGATGCTGCGTGTGTTAGCGAGACGCCCAACTCGTTTTCAATCAGCGGTTTGTCCAGTGCTACCGCATTTCGCCCGATCATCGCGATAAGGCTGTGCTGTGCTGTGCTGTGCTGTGCTTATCAGCATTTGCCGGAACATTCTTGCGTGCACGAACGCGCCAGACGGGCAAGCGCGCGATGCCGGACACGACCAAGCTGGAAATTGTCGCTCGCTCACTGAGGATCTCGTTAGCACTGTTGACATACAGGGCCGAAACATCGGTGAGGTGCCTCTCGATATCGCGTTCCGACATGCGTTACCCAGCGCGATGCTTATTCGTTCTCGGCTAGGGATGGCAGTTGCATACCATCGCGGACAATGATGTCCTTATAATATCCGCGATCTTTGGGATCCTTCATGACTTTTCGAAGCTCCAGGTCGAAAACCAATAGCTCGCCCTCCTCCAATTTCTTCGCCAAGCGCAAGCGTGTCCAAGTCCGGTCCGGTACTGGTCCGAGGTCAGCGTGCACGTAGGCAAGACGAGGAGGCACAATGACTCGACGTCGTCCATGCTCTCGCATGGTGTGAATCGCTTCTTCGATTCCAGCAATCGTCCGACCATCACCGTGTTTGATCAAGTATCCACGGCCTCCGGTAGAGTACCACGGTCGCAACCTTATTGCTGGCGCCGCTGAAGATCCCGGCGCGGCGCGTGGCCTCGGGACACTGTACAGCACAAACTCGACAACGCAGAGATCGCCCCAGTCGGGCGAGGTGCCGTCGCCCTCGACAAAGTCATAGTACCGGAGCCCAGTGGCAGTCACCTTGCCCAGCGGGGCACCAGCTGCCTGCTGCTCCGTAGCCGAGCCACTTGCATGCGTCGTCTCGGCTGCAGCAGCCGCTGCTAGTGGAACTCGTGCCGAGAGCACCTGCGCCGCCACAAGCGTCACAAGTGCACAAGCACCGTGCCGCAGCAACGTTCGGCGACTCACCGGGGGTTCCTCGGAGAGAGCCGCTCGCCAACACGGCCCGGCGGCAGCGAGCATACGGCGTCTTGGCCTACAAAACTGCACAACTCGTTCATCAGACACAATTCGATGGAATGCACTGCCACAACAGCCGGTACCGGCAATAAAACACAGTTTTCGGCAAACAAAGGTACTGCTCAGTGCACCTCGCGTGGTACACGCCCCCATGTGCTCAACATCACCGTGGCTGGAGGAGGATGCGCAGCTCCGGCGTACGCACGCGCACGCACGCACGGTGTCGTGCGTCTCACGCAATGCGTCCATTTTGTACAGATATGGGCGTTCCAAAGTGCCGGCTCCGTGACCCGTGACAGATCCGGGCCACCACCGCGTTGCACGCAGCGTCTTTCGCGCCTAACCACGTTTCGCCGTACGCGGAGACGCGCATGGACTCCAGGGGATATGAGCGAAGACTCACGCACTGAAACTTCTTCCACAGAGACTGAAGAAGAGATCGTTCGTGGGGCGAATACACATGCATCAGGTGGACGTGTTCCTTTGGTGGCAAGTGGTGCGCAAAGTTTATCGACAGTCGAGAGCAGTTTGCGTGCTGCGTGCGCGGGGCCTGCTGTTCCACCTTCGCTCGCAAAACCGCTGCCTTCAAAGCGAAATGTACGCGACAACGAAAATATAAAGCGACGGCGGGTGGGAACTGAAGCTGCGGATGTAGAAGTGGTACCGCGGAACGGCCAGCGTAGGCGTCGTGGCGCTGCGAAGACTGAAGCGCGTGTGGCGTTGCCTACAGTTGCGTCGCTCGAGAGCAGGCCAGGTTCAACGAGTGAATGGCGGCGACAACGGATGTCGCTGCACTCTCTCAGCCACGGTGTGGTGATAGATCTGAATCGAGTGACGATACCGGAACGATACCGGCGGTGCCGAACCCCGTTATCGAATCACGCGATAGCGGCTATTGCGCACGGCTGGGCGCCGGACGATGTGTGCTCGATTTGCGGCCTGGGTGGCGATATTGTCTGCTGCGACGAGTGTCCCATGGGGTATCACTTGCAGTGCATCGGGTTGCCATCAATTCCAAGCGGAGAATGGTTCTGCCCCGCTTGTGTACTGCGCATCAAAGTCGAGGAGCGGATGCGACAGGAGCTGGGTCTCGCATCCTCACTAGGAGAACATGCTAGTTCCATACCAACGGGATGGTCCCAGGGCTGGACTCGGCCGCCGACAATGAAGGCACTACGAGAGGAAAGCACGACACAGGAGCCTAGACGGACATCGCCAGGAATAGCGGGCATCAGAGGAACAGATGAGCGCTTCCCCGGTTGCGGTGACGGCATGAGCGAACCGCATCCACCCCGGCCTGGTCCGATAGCTGGCGCAGACATTGGAAGCGAGCATTGCGGACTCGCGTCTGCAGCGACCAAAGAAAGAAACGAGTCCGCGGTGCTGAACCGCGAAGTCGTACAGACCATCCAGGCTCCGGTGGAAGACGCTGCGAAACTGAGTCCCTTGGAAAGCGCGTTCACGGGCTCAAATGCGGCCCAGCAACCGGGAAACGCTGCGCCTGGTTGGACGTCGAGCATCGACGAGAAACAGCAGACAACCGCAAATGTAATGAGGTCGTTCGTGACGCACGCTGCAACGCATCTGGCGGCCGTGCAAACAAACGTTTCCGCGGGGTCTATGTCGAGGGATGTGCGCCTGCCGCCACTGGTGCCCCCTTTGGATACAGAACAAAGCATGGAGTCGATGCGGGGAAGATACGCCTCGCGAGATATGACGAGAGCGGACGTCGCGTCTTCGACATACTTGGCGACGAAAGCGCAGTTGGCAGACACCCCTGCTTCCCTACCGCCGAGCACGAGTACGGATTCGAGAGGCGTTGCCTGGTCCGTGCTAGGTGCGATTGCAGCCTTGAAACTTGCACCTTGGAAGGAAACGCAGCTTGTACAGATGGCTTTGCGACAGGATGAGCGCCTCATTGGGCTCTATCGTAGCTTCGGCGCCGAAAAAGATCGATTTCGCGACTATGCGATGCTTCTGCTGGAGGACGTGCGAGCTCGCCCCAAATAACATCCCAAATAGGTCCAAAGAGGAAAAGAAGACGTGTTGTTGCGCGAGATGCATCCCGCTTTTTAGTTCAGTTGCAACCAGGAACTAGACACTTCCTGATGACACAGCGCATGCGCTTCTTGTCCGGCGCGTATCCTCTCGCCGATTTGTGGACCACTCGGGAATGCTTTGGCAGTTCCGCATGAGCACAAACCCGGAACACTTATCTGTTTGCGTCTTCATTACCCACGCGTATGTGCTCCGTGTGTGCCATAGCACTCCGTGTTCGCTTGGTTCACGCTCAAGTCAGTAACAGATTCCATCTAGGTCATTGGAACAGAGGCCATACGGCACTTGGTGCACTCCCCGCCCTTTAAAGTGAGAACAGGAGATCACTTGCCGGACGCCGCAGCGCCGAGACGGCAAGCCCTTCTTTCTTTATTCATGATACCACACATAAGCGCCTAAATCCAGACCAGATCGTTCGCACGAAACCTTCGTCTCTATCGCCCACGAGTTACCAGGGACGTGATCGAGTTGCGACCGATCCCGATGAAGAACGCCCTACGGTGACGCGCTGTCGCATGTGGGATGTTTGGGTCAACCAAGCGTCCTTGGAAACCGACCTTGATCGCCACTGCCCAGGAACGTAGTTCTTGACGAAAGGCGGCAGCAGTCCAAAGTGCCAAAACCCGTCGCTCAGGTGAGCGACGCCTTCGTCTAGCTTCCCTGGATTCAGATGCGTACCGCTTGGATGGAGGCCGTTCGCTCCTCTCCAGACCTGGGATGTTTCCAGTGCTCTTCCAGTGCGACAATCCATGACTGCGCCAGTACGCTTCCGTTCTCCGCAGCCTCTGTCAGATATCGTTGCGCTTGCATTAGGTCGTGATCCGTACGCGCTGCTTCAGTTGCGTGCAGCCACCGGCGAGCGTAGAGCACGCCCAGCACCGCTATGGTGTCTGCGTGTCCCTCACGAGGAGCTGCATTTTCATACCATTGCTCCAGGAACGTTAGCGCGTCATTGAACGCACCACGGGTTAGACAGACAAGACCTATTTTCGGGAGCACAGCAGCGTTCATGCCCGCTGAGCGCTGTCCTGCCATCAACCGTACCATGCGCTTCAGGAGCGCATAGGCGAGCTCGTGATCCGCATCGTCACCGTTGCGCCGAAGCTCCTCTACCAGGGCTAGTTGGGCCGGAAGCACGTCAGCACGAGCCGCTGCATAGCGGTATCTGTCGGCGAGGAAGCGATCAAGCGCGAGCACCGGCTCCGTGAACAGCGAGTGCCACCGATATCGCGCTGAGGACCACCAGCGAGCGATGGGACCACCTCCACGAGGCCGAGTCTTGCCGCGCAGTTGCCACTGCACGTGAAACCCGCGTTCATAGAACTGCGACAGCAACCAGAGTGCCTGTCCGTCAGTCGAGCGCAGCGTGCAGCGCAGCAGTACCTGGTGCGCTTCGTGAAGTTCGCTCCACGCCAGCGTAGCTGCGTCCCGTTCGAGGAGTCTCGCGATCCGCGACAAAGGTGCTGCCGATCCCATGAACGGGCTTGCCAGAGGCAAGCACTCTAGCCCTATCACGAGGCAGACGCAACCCCGTCACTTGGACGCTGGAAGTACGTTGATGAATGCAAACAGAAATGCAGGTAGGATATGACTCGCAGCAAACAAGGAGCAGCGACGGCAGATCGCAGCACCCGTATGAACATAAAATGGAGCTCTGAACTGCTCGCTTTGTTCTTGCATTTCGAACTAGTCTTCCGAAGTATGTTTTTAGATGATCAGCAGCGATATTCGCAGTGCATCACTAGGGGATCAAGGATTGCTGGTTGTGTTTCCAGGAATGGCTTCTCTGGCGGTTTCCCACTGGAATTCGTTACGTCACCGGGATCAAGAGGATTCACGACGCCCTGGAACACGGGTTCGTGACAATAACCGATATCATCCATCCAATGCATACATGGAAGACTGCACGCTTCGTCTTTATGAACCAGTTGAATGCCTAGATCACGTATTCTTCAAATCTTGAAATTTTTCTGTCCCAAAGCAACCATGACGGCTGGTTCACGAGCTCATACCAAGACCTCTCTGAACTTGTCACGTCAAATAATCGATTCCGTTGAGAGGGGAATCCACTTCTCTTTTTAGCTCTCGACGAAACAGCAATCGACAGGAGCATGTTACCTGGCGCTGGGTATGCTCCGAGAGATGCTCGTTTCTCTTTTTTGCATGAACACGGGTCCTGGGCTCGGTCTTGAAGCATCGCAGCGATCGATGAACAGTGGCGCGTGCGTAACCGCTTTGCACCCAGAGGGCGTAGACGGAGTGACATCGATCAATACGATGCTCTGTTGAGATTTCTCTTCCAGTACTTGATTTGTCAAGAAGAAAATCTCGTTCCACAAGTGCTCGATCGAACGGAACAGCCTGTTCTGGCATGTGCAGCTGGCAGCGCACTCGCCGACAGGATAATCCCATGAGGAAGCCTCTGGTGGTGAGGTACCGCATCTGGCATGGAAAACGAATAGGGCATCCAGAAAAGTCCTCTGAACCCATCAAGGGTGTGTACCGGGCGATGAAGCTTGGCCTCATACGCTATGGGGGCAGCGTTCCAAGGAGCGCCTCAGCTGGATGGATAGATCAGCGTGGCTGTGTACAGCAAATAGTCATCGCCAGAAAAGCCCACCGAGGCTGTGTACAACCAAGATGAATGTGGTAAGCGAAATATAGATCGCAATTTTGGCTTGTACATGAAATAAGCGGACCTTCACCGGAAACGGAGAAATCGGTAGTTTAAAGATGCCATCAACATTCCTCGACTGCTGACAACCGTAAACATGGGAAAGAAAGCATACTACCGTGTTGAAAGCCGGAGATGTATGGGAGGAAAAGGAGGCATTCACAGAAAAAGCTTGCGCACACACGTGTTGATGACATCGATAAGCGACACATCCATGAGTGTCTGCGCCGGTATTCGTCGACTTGTTCCCGTTTTTACACTGACAAGGGCGTATGGGCTAGCGTGAGACAGGATTTCCCCGGAGACACCGGTGGACGACCTCGCCTCCGTGCCGTAACATCGGGGACCCAAGCCTGGCAGTCGGGGATTCGTGCCTTGACGCTACGGACGAGCACAGGTCTAAATTTACAAGGTGTTGGTGTTGCTGGTAGAACCTGGAAGCGGCTCCGGAGGTGCAGCGTTCCGTTGCCCGAAAACTGGTAGCGCGAGTGCTACTAGACGCATCTCGTTCGAGTTGCGTTTGTTTCTCAGCAAGCTCAGACCAGTGCGTTTCTAGATTTTCTCGCTGCGTCTTCGGACAAGATTCTTTCTGCACTGTAGGTCACTGTTGCCCAGGACGTACACTGCAACGGCCAATACTCGTCCTCTAACGCGGCTGTGTGGTGCTCCAGGGGAGAGTTCGCGGCTGTGCCGCCTCGACGATGACAACGCTGGCGTCTCAGTTAGCGGGCAACTGGACAGACGCCTCGTACTTGGACGATGCGAACACAGACTGGGCACTTTTACGACTCCAGCTTGAACAGGGCAACGCACAGGTTCGCAGGGAAGCGCTGAAGAGAGTGCTAGCGCTCAGCGTTCAGGGCCAGCCCGTAGCCAAGTTGCTACCCGCCGTGGTGAGCAATCTGCTGCAAGCAGACTATGAACTGAAACGACTGGTGTGCATATTCCTGCAGCAGCATGCGGACGACGAACCGCATTTGGTCCTCTTGGCGGTTAACGCGTTGTTTAAGGACCTGCAGCACAATGACCCTTGGGTGCGGAGTCAGGCGCTCCGCCTACTGACTTCGCTACGTGTTCCCGCTCTACGCCAGGTTATGTGGTTGGCGATTCACCGCGGTGTGCGGGACCGTCATCCGCAAGTGCGACTCACCGCAGCCCTGAGTATCCCACCAGTGCTAACGTGGAACGAGCCCGACGGTGCGGAGCCTGCGCAAAGCCTCCACCAGCTGCCTGTTGAGCAGATTGCTTCGGCGTTGACGGCACCTCTGTGGCAGTTGTTGTTAAATGACCGGGAAGCACCCGTACTGGTTGCAACTGCTGCAGCACTGGGCATGCTAGATCGAGATGCAATGCTCAACATTCCCGTGTCGCTGGTCGAGCGACTAGGTGAAGAGTACCAGACGATTCCGGGGAACCTGCTCCCGATAGCACTGCATCAGCTGCTGCGCTACGTCCTACTGCGTACTACAACGCGGCCCGAGCGAATGACAGAGACACTCTGCGGTGAAGAGCTTACCCGCTTTGTGCAAGCCGTCGACCGACTCGCCAGGAAAGCTGTAGAGTCCCTGTCGGCAGCGGTCGCTGTGAGCGGTGCGCTAACGCTGTACCATTTGAGGCGCTCCAGCGATAACGACGTCACGGAGACGGTGGTGCGAACGCTGCTTCGCTACGCGCTGGATCACGAGAGCGGCCTGAAAGTGTTGGCCCTGCGAATGCTGCACGTGCTCGCGTGGCGTGAACCAGCGTGTTTGACAAGGTACGCGCCCCTGTTTGTGCCGACGATCGGCACTGATGAACCGGCAGTGTATTGCCATCAGCTGGGCATCCTGGTGAAACTTGTCGAATTCGAGGAGACGCTGTGCATCACGATTATGGATCGGCTAGTGCCGCTGTTGAAGTGCCGTGGCGAAGAGCTTGCTATTATGGCAGCACGTGCGTTGGCTTTAATGGCAGCAGTGCATCCGGTAAGCAGTGCTGCCGCTATTCCGCAACTCATCGACATTTGGCGCAGCCGAAGCGTCGTATCGCCGTCAGTCTATGGTGCTGTTGGCCTTCTGCTGCTGCGCATGACAGCGGGAGCGCTACGGACGACGCCTCGGGAACGCATAAGTCAAGCAGAAAATCTCTTAAAAGAGATTGTGCTCAATGCGGCATGGATCGAGTCCGACTCGCCGACACAAAGTCGTTTTCTCTGGATCGTAGGCACCATGATCGATCATATTGGGACTGTCGCCGACGAGGTGCTGCGAAGATGGATGCAGCAGCAGCAGCAGCAACAGCAGCAGCATCGATTGCTCTTGGCTGCACCAGTGCGTCTCGAGTTGCTACGTCTTGCTCGAACGCTCGCGGCGCGAAGGACATCCACGGATCGAGCTTGGCGCGCACTCAATAGCCTGCTGGTCGCTGGCCTCGAAGATGACGATGTAGATGTTCTGAGCTACGCGGTGGAGTGCGCACAATCGCTCGATAAGATCTCGGTTCGTCCAGAGAGCGTAATGGATACCATGGAAGCGCGCGTAGCGCAGAGTACGATCCTCATTGACACCGACCCAACGCCTCGAGCAGGTACTGCGGAAGCCGCCGCAGCACATCCGCAGTGTGCCCCACTGAGAACCTCCTCAATAGTGGATGACGTTCGCACAGACGCCATAGATGCACTGAGAAACCGAGATGCGGTAGCATTCGCTGTGCCCAGTGCATGGACGAACGGCTGTCTGCTCTGCGCATGGAGTGCGTGCACTTCCGCGGGAGCGACGTTTTCCTCATGTCTGCCGGAAAATGCGAACCTTTTACATGTGTCGCTGCCTTTGGTACCGTCAACCGAGGCATCGAAGCACCAGGCTGCTGAAAAGCACCAAGACACAAGCACCGAGCTGCAAGCGCCAGTGGCAACGAATCCGGTGCCCGCAACGGACTCGTTGGCTCTGTTTTTCGGTGAAACAACGGCATCAGCAACGACGACAGCTCCAGTGGCTGCAGCACCCGCTGACAAGCGCGAGGACGCCAGCGAGCCACTTATTGCGATCTCTTCGCCTGAGCAGACGTCGCCCGATGCCCCAGTGGACTCGACGTTACATATGTCTGTCTTCGATGCACTGCTCACTGCCGGACTGGTGTCATCGGAGCGCGTCGAACAACTACGACCCCGCATGCTGGCTGAAAACAGCCTGGATGCGTTGTTTCAGGAACTCATCGCAGCAGCGTCAGGTGCGCTTCAGCCTTCGTCAGAGGCAGAGTCGCTCGATGCGCTCGCAGCGGAGTCAGCAGGACTCCTGCCAACCGGCGCTGCGCAAAGTATGTACGAGGCGCCCGTATCGTTGACCCAAGTTCCCGAAGCGACTCAACAATCGCGAGACAAGCGTCGCAATGCTGCATCAGAGCATCCGCATTTGTGACTGTATTCGCCGCGCAGGTCATAGCAACGAGATATCTCGTCGATACTGTGTGTGGCGCTGTTTCTTTCAAAGAGTGTGGTACAATAGAGCCTGTCAAAGCGTGATGCTTGGGAGTCTTTAGGTGTGCGCCAAGTGAGCTTGTTCATTACGTCGCCGGCAACGGGGCGGGTAACTCGAGCATACGTACATGCACGCGGATAGAAGCGCGACAGTGGCAAGTGTCTCGTGTTACACCGGTGTCAGCATAAAATGGAGCAGGTCCACGAATACTGGCTAGCTCTCTAAAAAATGGGCCTCTTCTCCTGGTCGTCAGCGCCAGCCACTGTGGGATTTTTCCGTGACTGCTTCTTGTTTTATGTTTCTTGTATCTGAAATGAAAAACCGCGGTCTGTCCTTTAACCCTAGATCGGTTGTCACTAGTCGATGGATATTGAGGAACACGTCCAAGCGCCGATGTGGCCGATTCAAGCTGTTATCGACGAATATCATAGACACTCGATCGTTGTGAGCTACGCTTCACTCGCCATTTTCATGTTATTTATACAGAGCCCCAGTGCGTCCTTCGCGGCGGTGGCGCTTAACTCTTTTCAGATGTTCCTATACGCGTACCAAACATCCGCGGGCTTCTCCTCCTTCTTCTTCGAGCACCGCCACGTGACACGGGAACGCTTGCTTCGTCCCTAACCACACGAACTTGACGGGTAGCGTGGGGTTCCTTCGATGTCTCACTCCGTTTCCGCGCCCCAGTGCTGTACCCTAGGATGACGGGCGTCGTTGTCGGCAATCTCCTCGGCGAGTGTGCTGTTCGCAGGACACGAAAGCGTAGGCTGCCCCATTCGGCTGCGGATTTGTGGAACGCGATATTGACCATGACGAAACAGTGTCTGGAAGGAAACCCAGGCCTTACGAAGCACTCGAGAGATCCAGTTCCATCTACGCTCCGTTCGTGCAGCGCGGTGAAGCAGCCTCCGATAGAAGCGATCGCTGCGATAACGCAAGTCCGAGTCCAAGACACTTCTCCATGCAAACCGAAGACACGCGGGCCTCTACGAGCATACCCCGTGCAGCGTCGCACGCTGTTGTTGGCTCGCGCTCCACCGATAGCGTCAAAACGGGTAGGAATTGTTGTTCGGTCGATTTCAGCTAATGGAGGCGACTAGGTCAGTGAGCTTACGTCATGAGCTTGTACATATGACGTTCAGGGACAGCATCGACGTTTTCGTTTCCACGTCAATCCACCAGCGCCAACGCCTGCACCAACGAGTTGCTTTGAACGAGAACGATCGAAAACTTGAGCAGTGTCTGTGCTGCGAGCCTGCTATACGTCGGGCAAGGACAGGTGCGGCGGCTTGTACGCATGCATCGAATAACGATATCCGTTATTTGAGGAACCCTTGTCTGAGGGCGTCGCGAATCGTCTCGACCCCAGTGCCGTCACGAATTCCAGCAAGACGAATGGAACGGGAGACACTGCAACAGAGACCGACCGAGACTCCTACAACTGCGTATCGGTTCGTATGCTCTTATTGCTGAACTTCAAATGTTGAGGCCGTGCATCTAAAAAATCTTCGGAAAACTATCGAATGGTTAGAATGGAGCGAGCGGCTGCATCTTCCATCTGAGTGTGTCTAGCGTTCCACGTGCGCGTCACAGTGACGGTGCGTCACGGACCCTCCGGCCCTGCTGGAGACTCGGCATCGGGCGAAGGCGCTCATGTCCTTTAATGTCCCTAGATATACATTCATGTACGATTTCCTCTACGGCTCCTGCGAAGATGGAACGCGAGCGGCGCTGACATCGATTGCAGCACTCGCTGATCTCCATTTGGACTGCGATCAACTCCAGCGATGTTTGTCACTGGCTTGAATAGGCTGAGGCTTGAAGAACGCACAAGATCTAGTGGGTGCACACATACTGCACTACATTGTACGGCAGTGTACCGTGATCTCGTTCATGGGACGCGTTTGCTGCCCTGGAACAGCGCGTCGCTGGCCGCCGCACGCCCTGTTCGAAGGCGTGCGCGCACGGGAAGCGTTGTGCGCATGGCAACGCAAGCTCCCGGACGCTTGACGGTTGACCAAGCTGCAGGAAAGTTTCCTCGTCTTGTGGAGTTTTTGGAAGCATGCAAGGAGTTAGGCGAATTGCGTTTTATCGCGACGAACGCGGCGGTTGTGCTTGAGTCGACCGCAACCCTCGAGAAACTCTTCTACGCTGAGGTGCCACGCCGAGGCCTCTACGCCAACGTCGTCGACTTATCGATCAACATGGATCTACAAATTCTTCTCAGCGGCGTTCGTGCGGCGCGTTTTGAACAGGGCGTCAGTCGGGGTGATCCCTCGACACCGACATACATCATTCGTTTGCTCGGGCACGAGAAGGCAGGCGAGGAGGTGGTACTGAGTATGTTTCTCAGTCCGGTTGGTGATGTCTCATCGGAAAGAGCGGCAGTATGGGAACAACTTCGGACGCGCTTTGCCTCGGCCGATGGTACAGCAGCAGCTAATACGTGCGTCTTTTAGAGTCGTTTCGGCGTAATAGAGAGCATTGAGCCGCTCGCTCCATTCTAACCATTCGATAGTTTTCCGAAGATTTTTTAGATGCACGGCCTCAACATTTGAAGTTCAGCAATAAGAGCATACGAACCGAT
>Ga0080006_1142988_pt1 | contig 15924 bp, 15 predicted proteins | sample RS3BMetagenome_FD_69209 | JGI IMG/M metagenome (GOLD analysis project Ga0080006, IMG submission 69209) | Ferric oxide microbial mat and aquatic microbial communities from Rainbow Spring, Yellowstone National Park, USA - RS3B (SPADES... ... | reverse complement strand
GGGAGGACCTAGTCCGGGAGTTTCTGCGGTTGGAGAACGGGGGTCCGAACCACGACACGTTCTTGCGCGTCTTTTCATTGCCGGGTCGAGCCCGCCCGGGAATCTCCGCCCGCCGCAAACGAAAGCGCGCAGGATGGTCCAACGACTTCGCAAGATCCATCATCGGCCGAATGCAATAGCCCTACACAGGGAGCGGGGCATCAGCGCAGGGCGCCGGGAGAGCCTATTCGTACCCGTGCAAATGACAGAAGCCGCAACCGTCGCGTTCGGTGCGGGAAAGCGCGAGAGCGGCACCTTCCCGGTCTTGGGCGCGGACCGAACCCAGCAAGGGTTCGGTCAAATCGCGCATGGCGGAGATCCCGCCCCGGATCATATCGGGCGTGAGCTCGACATATTGATGCGCGATCTCCGGTGGGAAGAGGGTTTCGAGGCGGTTGGAGAGACGCACGAGGTCGCTTGCGGCAGTCTCCGCTTGGCCTTGATCGGCGATACCCTTGCCGTAGGAGCGCAGCGTTTTCACGTCGGCCAGCATTTGGCGCATCATCTCCGCTTGCGGTGTCGGCTTACCGGCGTGCGGAGGGGGCGTGCGCGAGCAGCCGGCAAACAGCAAGAATGCGGGCAAAAGCAGCAAGGCGCAGGATTTCACGGGTTCTCCCCTGATTGGTTCTCCGGTTTGGCTTCGACGATCTTCCACTCGCCGGTGTTGAGCTTGCACCAGTTGATGCGATAGCGCGCGGGGTTGCGCGGCCGCTTGGCGACTCGGATGACGTATTGGAGCGTCCGGCACGGGGCACCGTTCGATTCGAACCTGCGGGTGAGGCGCACCAGGCCGGCATTTCCGGTATCCGGATTGCGCCAGCGTTCCACATCGCCGATGGCATGGCCCTCATAGAGGCGCGCGGCGGCCGCTCCCATCCGGCTGATATCGTCTTCGGAAAGGCCGCCCGGCCAAATCTGGTTCGGCACGACCGGATTCACCTGCGCCAGCGCCGCGGCCGGCAGAACGGCAAGCAGCGCGAAAAGCAGCCCGGAGAGCCCGGATCGGAAGACAGCGCCGCTGGTGCGGCCCGATCGCAACATACGCGTGACCCCATGCATGCCTCTCAACCCCCGGTCCGGCAAAGTTGCAGACTTTGCCGGCGGAGACAATCCGGGATCACATTCCCAACAGCTTCCGGATCATGGCGGGATCCGCCAAGGCGGCGCTGGTGGTTTCCGTCACCAGCCGCCCTTTGCGCATGACGAAAACGCGCTCGGCGATTGCGGAGACAAGATGCAAATCTTGCTCCACCAAAAGAACCGCGAGCCGGTCCTGCTCGGCCAATTCGCGCAGAAGCTCGGCGATCTGCTTGGTAATGGAGGGCTGGATGCCCTCGCTTGGCTCATCCAACAAGATGGCGCGGGGGCGACCCGCGAGGCAGCGCGCCAATGCGAGAAACTGCTGTTCTCCGCCGGAAAGCGTCCGCCCCTGCCGCTTGGCCAAGCGCGCGAGTTGGGGAAAGCGCTGGAAAATTGTCGGAATATCGCTGGCGCCGCCGCGCGCCGCTTCGCCGACGCGCAAATTTTCCAGCACCGTCAGATCGGGAAAAATCTGGCGTCCCTGCGGAACGTAGCCGAGCCCGAGCCGCGCCCGAAATGCGGCGCCGGCATGGGTGACATCGTGCCCGGCGAAATGGATTTGCCCCGAGTTTGCCGGCACATGCCCGATCAAAGCGCGCAGCAGGGTAGTTTTTCCCATGCCGTTATGCCCGACAAGCCCGACCACTTCGCCGCGACGAAGCGCGAAGCTTATTTCATCTAGGATCCGGATGCGGCCATAGCCCGCAACAAGCCGTTCAACCGTGAGAATCGGCGGTTCCAAGGTAAACTTCTCGCACCTTTGCGTCAGCCAGCACGGCGTCGATGGTATCTTCGATCAACACACGCCCCTGATAGAAGACGGTAACCAATCCTTCCAGCATGCGAATAAACTGCATATCGTGCTCAACCACGATCAAGCTTGCCTCCGTGTTGATGGCGCGCAGCAGGGCGGCGGTGCGTTCCACTTCTTCTTCCGTCATCCCCGCGGCGGGCTCATCGAGAAGCAGGAGCAGCGGTTCTTGGGCCATCACCATGCCGATCTCCACCCATTGGCGTTCGCCGTGCGAAAGGGTGCCGACACTTCGCGAAGCTTGCGCGGACAACCCCAATTGCTGCAACAACAGATCGGTTCGTGCCGTGGCGCCGCGCCTGCCGGTATGGCGATAGGCGGCGAGCCAAAAATGCTCGTAGACACTCAGCCCATCCCACAGACTCGGCACCTGATTTTTGATGCCGATGCCGAGCCGCGCAATCCGGTGCGGGGGCAATCCGACAATGGCGTTTCCGTTGAACACCACCTCACCGCTGCTGGGTTGCAGCTGCCCGCTGAGAATTTTGAAAAACGTGCTCTTGCCGGCGCCGTTCGGCCCGATCAGACAACGCAACTCCCCGCGTCGCAGCCGGAAATTCACTCCGTCGAGGGCGTGCACACCGCCGAACTCCCTGCTCAACGCGCGGGTTTCCAGCAGCCACGAAGTTGCGCCATCGGGGTTCAGCATGATCGCGCCGGCGCATTGCGCCAAGGAAGAAAGCGGGAGAGGCGCAGCAGAGTCGGCACCAGTCCCTCCCGCAACGCCAGCACGAAGGCTACCATCAGCAAGCCGAGAACGAACGCCGTGTAAGCGGTGCCGATGGCGCCGAGATATTGGGTGAGCGCCTGCACGAGCAACGCGCCGACGACAGCCCCGTAGAGCAAGCCGCGCCCGCCGACCAACACCCAAATGACGACTTGCGCGGATTGCCCGAGGCTGAACACTTCCGGGTTCACAAAGCTTCCCCAACTGGCAAACAACCCGCCCGCGAGCCCGGCAACGCCGCCGGAGGCGGCAAAAATCGCAAGCTTTCGCCAGCGCACATCGTAGCCCAGCAACTCGGTGCGTTGCTCGTTCTCACGGATAGTGGCGAGAATGCGGCCGAACGGCGCGAAGGTGAGAAGTCGCCCGAGCGCAACCACAACAATCAAGAGGCCGCCGACCAGGCGAAAGAAACCGGCCGGGCCGAGTTCGATCGTCGGCAAAAACGGTGCCGCCAACGCCAGGGAAGGGATGTTGGTCATGCCGTTATAACCGCCGAGAACGGCCGCACCGATGCGGTAGGAAGGATCCGCGGTGCTGCCCATGACTTGCAACAGGATCAGCGTGACCGTGAGCGTCATCACCGCAAGGAAAATTGTGCTGACGCGGCCGTAAAACGCGACATAACCGAGGATCCCGGCGAGCAGCGCGCCCGCGATGCCGCCCGCAAGGAGCGCGGCCGGTGTGGCAAGCCCGTTTAAGGCGAGGATGCCGTAAGCGTAGCCGCCGACGCCGAAAAACGCGGCATGCCCGAAGGAAAGCAAGCCCGCGAGTCCCCAAGCCAGATCGAGGCTGACGGCAAGAAGGCAGAAAATGAGAAAAACCGTAAGCTGCACAACGCTGAAGATCGGCAACAGCAACGGCAAGCCGACCACGGCAACAACCGCGGCGAGCCAAATGGCGAACTCGGCGCGGCTTAGCCCTGCCGGCGCCATAGGCTGGTAATTCCTTGCGGTGCGATGCGAAGCAATACAAGCGCGCAAAGAAGCATCGCGACCTGCCCGTAAATGGGGGTGGAAAGGAAGGCTATGACGCTTTCGATGGCGCCGAAGACGCCGCTCGCGGCGAGCGTGCCGGCAAAAATCGCGGTGCTGCCGACGGTGACGGTGATAAAAATCTTGGCGATGAACGCCATGCCGAGGGTTGGAACCACACCGGTCAACGGCGCCATCACGGCACCCGCAAGCCCCGCAAGCGCGGAGCCGAAACCGAAGGTGAGCATGTAGATGCGCGGCGGAGAGATGCCGAGCGCTGCCACCATCTCCGCATTCTGCATGGTGGCCCGCACCAGAAGCCCAATCTTGGTGAAGCGAAACAAAAACCAAGTCAGCACAAAACTTGCGGCGGCGATACCGATGACGAAAATATTATAGGTCGCAACGCTATATTCCCCGATGGTTAAATGCTGAAACGGGGTGGCGACACCCTCCGTCGTTGGCCCTACGATCAGCGTTGTTGCGGCAATGAAAGCAAGACTCAATCCCCACGTCGCGAGCATGGTATCCAGCGGGCGTCCGTAAAGGAAGCGAATGATGCTGCGCTCGACGAGAATGCCGATGATGCCGACCACAACGGGGGCAAGAACAATACCAAACCAAAGGCCAAGACCGTGCGCCGCGGTGAACAGCACGGTGTAGGCGCCGAGCATGACAAACTCCCCCTGCGCCAGATTGATCACGCGCATCATGCCGTAAATGACGGCAAGGCCCAGGGAGAGCAGCAAAAGGCTTGCGATGGCAAATAGTCCTTCGATGAAATTGACGAGCAGATGCTGCATGCTGCTACGGCTTGATTGCGGAGAATTTCCGAAATTCCTGCGGCGCTGGGCTCAGAATTTGGGCGTATATTGCTTATGTTGGTTCGGGTTGGCGATCAGATCGCAGACTTTCATTGTATCGACCGGAGCGATGTTTGAAAAACTTTCCAGGATGTCGAAGCCGTGTTTGTCGTTGACCTTGGCGAGATGGGCACTGTGCACCACGTGATGGCTTTTCGGGTCGAGCGTAATGTGGCCTTCCGGAGAGTCGAACGCGATTCCGCTTTCCAATGCCGCAATCACAGCCTTGCTGTCCAGCGAGCCTGCTTTGTCGACCGCCGCCGCCCAAATATGCCAACCGTTCCAGACCGTGCAGGCGGAATCGGTAATGTATGGATAGTTGGCTCCGAACCGCTTGTGCCAGGCTGCCACCCATTCCTTGTTCACCGGATTGTCCAGTTCTTGGAAATACGGGTAGATGACGATCAACCCCTGCGCCTCTTCCGGCCGGAGCACGACCTGCTCGTTGCCGAGCCCAAACGTTGCGGAAACGATTGCCATTCGGCCTTTCAGACCCGCCGCGGCGAATTGGCGATAGAACGCAATATGATTGCCGCCGACCAGAAGCGACATCACCACGTCCGGCTTGGCGGTCTGCAGGCGCTGAATGACCGAATCAAAATTCACCACATCGAGGGGGATGAATTCCTCGCCCAGAAGCTCGCCGCCTGCTTCTTTGAGATAGACTTTCACCCAATCCGCCGAAATATGGCCGTAGTTATAATCTGCGGCAAGCGTGTAGACCTTTTTCCCGTATTTTTTTTTCGCCCACGGGATCAACACACCAAGCTGCTGGGCAGGGGTTACCCCGGTGCAGAACACCAGTTTATCGCAGACGCCGCCTTCGTACTGCTCATTGTAGAAATACAGGGCGCCATATTTATCAACCATCGGCCGGACGGCTTCGCGGGATGCGCTGGTGATGCCGCCCATCAGCACCGCAACCTTATCTTCCAGAATCAGTTTGACCGCGTTCTGCGCGTAGATCTGGTTGTTGGACTGGCAGTCCGTTTGAATGAGGCGAAGCTTGCGGCCCAGCACGCCGCCCGTTGCATTGATGTGATCGACGGCAAAGCGGGTGGCATCGATCATCGGCAACCCGTAAATATTGATCGGCCCTGTGGCATCGAGAATGCTGCCGACGGGAATTTCGTCGGCGGAAAGACCGTCTCTTCCGAGAAGCATGGTTCCTGCGGCGATCATGCCCGTTCCGAGCAAACCCTGCATCATTTCGCGACGCAATATCGACATGGCTTCCTCCCGTTCTTGCTATACTGTTGATCAGTCGGCGTCGTCTTGGGAATCCATTGAGGCAATTGAGACAATCTTCTCAAAAGCGAAGAAATCGGCAAAAATTGCTGTGTTGCGCCGGTAACGAGACGGCGAATTTCCAATTCGACGCATGAGAAGAACCGAACCTATCTTTGCTGCCAATCTCCGATTTGCTCGAACGCGTGCGCAGCGCGGATCAGAGTTGCTTCCTCGAAGTGGCGGCCGACGAGCATCATGCCGATCGGCAAACCTTGCACCTTTCCGCACGGAACCGTAAACGCCGGATGGCCGGTTACATCGAATGGACAAGTATTCTGCTGCATATTCAGCGCCCGATCGACGTAAACTTCACGCGGGGCGGTGGGCGGCGGAATTTCTGTTGCCGGGAAGGGAATGGTGGGCATGACCATGATATCATGGTCGGCCAGCACGGCATCATAGGCATTGCGCAACATCACGCGCAGGTTCTGTGCTTTCGCGTGGTAGCGATTATGATAATTACGATGCATATACTCGCCGAGAAGCAGCACCAGCTTTACCGTTTCCGAGACATCGTTGGGGCGGGAATGCCAGCCTCGCGCAAATGCCTCTTGCAGGGATGTGGTATAATAGCCCGGCCAATTATTTCCCATGCCGTAGCCTTTGATCATCATTTCCGCAGCACCTTCGAGGATAATCCCGGTCCAGATGTGCGGGCCGTCGTAATGCATAGGCACCGAGACTTCTTCCACCTCCGCTCCGAGATGGCGGAACTCGTTGATCGCCTCGCGCACTTTGCGGTCCGTTTCCGGATCGCTGGCAGGATGCCCGAAACCCTCTTTCAGCACGCCGATGCGAAGGCCTTTCACGTCTTGCCGCAAGGCGCCGAGATAATCGCCGACCTTGGCGAGCGCTGTGCGCGGATCCAAAGGATCCGGGCCGGCAATGGCGGTGAGCAGCCGCGCGACGTTTTCGACACTGGAGCAAATCGGCCCGCAATGATCGACGGAATAGGCAATCGGCATCGCGCCGGTCATCGGCACAAGCCCCCAGCTCGGTTTGAGGCCGTAAACGCCGCACCACGCGGATGGCGTGCGGATCGACCCGCCTTGATCGCCGCCGAGCGCCATTTCCACCTCGCCGGTTGCGACCAACACCGCGCTGCCATTGGAGGAACCGCCGGCGGAATAGGCAGGATTGTGCGGATTGCGTACCGGCCCGGTGGCGCAGGTATGGCTGCCTGCCGAGAAACATAAATCTTCGCACGCGGCCTTGCCGGCGATAATTCCCCCGGCATCCAGCACGCGTGTGACCACGGTCGCGTCGATATCGGGCACGTAACCTTCCAGCACGCGCGAGCCGTTCATCATCGGCACGCCAGCGACGCAAATGCAGTCTTTCACCGCGACGCGTTTGCCCGCGAGCACGCCATCGGAAGCACCTTTGATCTCCGTTTTCCAATACCAGGCGTTGAACGGGTTTTCCTCAGGCGTCGGGCGGTGGCCGGGGAGCCTGGGGTAGCGCACCGGCAGTTTCGGTTCTGGCAATTCGTCAAGCCGTGTGTAGGAGGCCAGCACGCCGCCCATGAGCCCACGGAAAGAGGCGGCGTCTTCCTCGCTCAATCGTATGCCGAAACGTGCCGCAAGCTCAAAGACTTCATCGGGGCTTGGCAGGCGGGGGCCGATCGTCATGCGATGGATCCTTTGCTCAATCTTTATCTTTGCTCAAGCGTGTGGGCGGGGCGGCGAAGCGCGCGCGGGTGCGAGGCTGCCGCGCGGTTGCTTGCGCAACTCCGCGACGACGTGGTCCGTCGGCAACACATCCGCATATTTTGCATCAATATCAAAAAGATTGGCATGATGCGGAGCTTCTGCCCGATCAGCGACGGCGGTTTCCGGAACGATGCAATAAAAGCCGTGCTGGATGGCATCGACAACCGTGGCGCGGATGCAACCGCTGGTGGAGGCGCCACAGACAATAAGCGTATCGACTCCCAAAAACTGCAGCCGCGAGCAGAGATCCGTGCCAAAGAAAGCGGAGGCAAAACGTTTTACAACAACTGGTTCCGATACACGCCGCCCAAGACGGAGATCAACCTCCACGGCCGGGGTTCCCGTGCGTAAGGCTTTCAGAGCGGGAATTTTACGGACCCAATGTCCGCCGTCGCGATCCGGATCCTCATAGGCGATCGCGGTAAAAAGAACGGGCAGCTGGCAGTGGCGTGCAACCTCCAGCAGGCGCCGTGTTTCCGCAATTGCCGAAGACACATCTGCCCCTGTGGGATAGCTTGGATCGGTAAAGCCGTTGGTGAAATCAACCACCAATACGGCCGGGGCATCGCCCCACCCGAGCCGCTCGCCCAACCCCCGACGCTGATAAAGCTCTTTTGCCGCCGCGAACGTTTCCATATGGGATAACCGGTGTTGCAAAACCCACTTTTGATTTCCAAGAAGGGTATCCGGTTGAGGATTGACGAGTCAATCGCATGAGTTCAACATAATTGTGAAAAAATCTCGATCGTTATTCAGCTTTTGGTTGCTTGCGGAGCAGACCATGAAATTGGTTGAGGGGGAATAGAACCATGACCACGGCAGCGGAGCCGCAACGCGATCTTGTCGGTTATGCTAACACGCCTCCGCAGGGGCGGTGGCCGAACGGTTCACGTTTGGCCGTATCGATTGTGGTAAACTACGAGGAAGGCTCGGAGCGGTCGTTGGCGATGGGGGATCCCGATCAGGAAGCCATGACCGAATGGGGCAATTACCCGATGCCCCCGCACATCCGCAATCTGGCGATGGAGTCCATGTACGAATACGGCGCACGGGTCGGCGTTTGGCGTATCTTGGAAATGCTTGCCGAGGCCGGGGTACGCGCAACTTTCTTCGCATGCGCGCTTGCGTTCGAGCAGAACCCGGCGGTGGCGCGCGCTGCCGTCGATGCCGGGCACGAAATTTGCAGCCACGGCCATCGTTGGGAAGAAGTTTTTCGGCTGAGCGAGCAGGAGGAGCGCGAGCATATCCGGCTAGCCGTCGAATCCTTTCAAAAGACCTGCGGCAAGCGCCCGGTGGGCTGGTATTGCCGCTACGGTGCCAGCACGCGCACGCGGCGTTTGGTTGTCGAGGAAGGCGGCTTTTTATACGATTCCGACGCTTATAACGATGATGTTCCTTATTTTGTAGAAGTTTCCGGCAAACGGCATCTTGTCGTTCCCTATACGCCCGACATCAACGATTTTTGTTTTTGGAATAGTCCCGGGTTTGTGCAAGCCGATGACTTTTTCATTTACCTCAAGCAATCATTTGATGTCCTCTATGCCGAGGCGGCGCGCTATACGCGCATGATGTCGATTGGGTTGCATCCGCGGATCATCGGCCGGCCGGGACGGATACGCGGATTGCGCCGCTTTATCGATTATGCCAAGCAATTCCCCGACGTTTGGTTTGCCACGCGTGAGGAAATTGCCCGCGCGTGGTTGCAGCAATATGGCGCACCGGCCCGCTCCTGACAAAACAGACGAAATGAACGTGCCCCATGGGCAGAGGAGACAACCATGAAAGCTTTTCGCGTGCTTGCTTTCGGTTTGATATGCGCGGCCTTTGCCGGAAGTGCACAGGCCCAAAGCGCGGCCGTTGCCGCGGCGGAACAGCGGCTTGCGCCGTATCGCAAGCTGCCGGAATTCGTTGCTGCCGGGCCGGCTTTCGATGCCCGCCATTGCATGGAAGGCAAATCCATTTTGGGCATCCCGGTTTCCAGCGCCAATCCGTTTACGAAAAACATCTACATCGCGATGGCTGGGTTGGCCAAAAAGGTGGGTTTCAAATTCACCGAGTGGGAGAATCAGGGCCAACCCTCGCAATGGGTGCAGGGCATGAATTATGCCATCAACAACAAGTATAACCTGATTGACCTGCTCGGCGGCACCGATCCCAAAGTGCTTGCGCCGCAGGTACAGGCGGCCACCAGCGCCGGGATCAAGGTTATTGCCTCCCACTATAGCGGTTTTGAGCAGCCGGCCCCGCCCGGAGTGAGCGGGGTGGTGCCGATCGATTATTTTCGTGCCGGCCAATTGCTTGCCGATTGGGCGATCGCAACGAGCGGTGGGAAAGCCAATGCGTTGGTGATCGTATCGATGGAAGTGAATTCCACCGCTTCCATGCTGAACGGCATTAAAGAGGAATTCGAGAAGCTTTGCCCGGATACGTGCAAATACAAGGTCATCAACGCTCCCGTGCCGGAGTGGTCGACCAAGATTCAACCGAGCGTTCAGTCTGCTTTGCTTGCTGATCCGTCCATCAACTACATTATCCCGATTTATGACAGCATGTCGCAGTTTGTCGTGCCTGCGGTGACAATTACCGGCAAGCAAGACAAAGTTAAAATTGCAACTTTCAACGGCACGCCGTTCGTTCTCGGTTTGGTGCAGCAAGGCAAGGTGGAGATGGATATCGGCGAAAATCTCGATTGGATCGGGCATGCCATTGCCGATGCGGAGATGCGCATCCTATGCGGCCTGCCGGAGGTGAAAGACCCGAAAATCCCGTTTTATATCTTCGATCAGACGAATGCCGATGCCGCCGGCCACCCGCCGCAACTTTCCACCGGCTACGGCAACGCTTACATGGAAGGCTATCAAAAGTTATGGAAGCTCGCGAATTAGGCAAGAAATCGCGAAGCAAAAAGCGGATGCCTCGAAGCGTGTTTCGGATCGCAGCGGGCGCATGAGGAGCGTGTCGAAACCCGTGCCGATGCGGGCAACGCACTCTTCGGCGCCGCTTCGCAAAGCGCTCGTGGAGTGGGCCGAACGGCTGGGCTTGTTCCTCGCATGGGCGGCGACCATTGCGATTTTTGGCATGATCGCGCCGGAGACCTTCCTCACCTGGGCCAATTTCTCCACCATTCTCGGCTCGCAGGCCGTGCTTGTCGTGCTGACGCTCGGCCTGTTGGTGCCGCTGACCGCGGGAGACTACGATCTTTCCATGGCCAGCGTGTTGACGTTGAGTTCGATGATGATCGCCGTGCTCAACGTCAACCATCAAATCCCGATCGGGATTGCGGTCGGCGTCGCTCTAGCCGTCGGTCTTCTGACCGGTTTCGTCAACGGATTTTTCATTCTGTATTTCCGCATTCACTCGCTGATCGTGACACTTGGTATCGGCACGTTTTTGCACGGGATCACATTGTGGATTTCGGATTCCATGACCATCAGCGGCATTTCCCCCGCTTTGGTCAATGCCGTGATCGTGTGGCGGTTTCTCGGCGTTCCTCTGGAATTTTATTATGCCATGGCCGTGTGCATTGCCATCTGGTATGTGTTTTCCTACACCGCCATGGGCCGGCGCGTGCTGTTTGTCGGACGCGGGCGTGAGGTCGCGCGGCTCAGCGGAATCCATGTCGACGGCGTGCGTTGGGGGGCGCTGATCAGCTCGGGGTTTTTGAGCAGCCTTGCCGGGGTGCTCTATGCCGGCACCACCGGCGCGGCCGACCCAAGTTCCGGCCTGACCTATCTGTTGCCGGCGTTTGCCGCGGCGTTTTTGGGCTCCACCAGCATCGAACCGGGCCGGTTCAATGCTTGGGGCGCGACCATTGCCGTGTATTTCCTGGTCACCGGCATTACCGGCCTTTCGATCTTGGGCGTGCGCACCTTCGTGCAAGATCTTTTTTACGGCGGCGCTCTTGTGGTGGCGGTCGCGTTATCGCAAATTGTCCGCGGGCGAGAGGAACGTCCGCAATAAGGCAGCAGGCCTGAGCGGAAAAACCCCGCGCCGGAGGAACGCGCAATGCTGCCAAAGGGGTCCAGTTACGAAGAGGTGCTGCGCCGGTTCACCTGGCAAGTTCCGCAACGCTACAATATCGGCGTGGATGTTTGCGATCGCCAAAGGGGCGATGCGCTGGCGCTGATTTTTCATGACAAGGCGCAGCCCGAGCAGCGCTATACATTCGCGGATATCAAGCGGCTTTCCAATCAGTTTGCCAACGTGTTGCAGGCTTACGGCCTCAAGCGTGGGGACCGGATCGGGGTTCTGCTGCCGCAGGCTCCGGAAACCGCGATTGCGCATGTGGCGGCTTGGAAGCTTGGGCTGATTTCCATCCCGCTGTTTACCTTGTTCGGTGAGGACGCGTTGGAATTCCGCCTTGCCAACAGCGGCGCCAAAGCGGTGCTGAGCGATGAAGCCGGCTGCGCGAAGCTCGCGGCCATTCGCGAGCGTCTTCCCGAGCTGAAAGTGGTTTTCACCACTACGGGCGGCGGCGCGGGGTTCGTTTCCTTCCACGCCGAACTCGCGCGCGCCGGCACGGACTTTACCCCGCTTGAGACATCCGCCGACGATCCGGCCGTGATTATTTATACCTCCGGCACCACCGGCAGCCCCAAGGGGGCGCTGCATGCGCATCGCGTGCTTTTGGGCCATCTGCCCGGTGTGGAAATGCCGCATGAATTTTTCCCCAAGCCCGGCGATCTGTTCTGGACCCCGGCCGATTGGGCGTGGATCGGCGGGCTCTTTGATGTGTTGATGCCCTCTTGGCATCACGGCGTGCCGGTGCTTGCGTATCGCGCCAGCAAGTTCGACCCCGAAGAGGCTTTCGCCCTGATGGCGAAATACGGCGTGCGGAACGCGTTTTTGCCGCCCACTGCCTTGAAGCTGATGCGCCAGCATGCCGGGGCGAAGCCGCAGCCCGGAGTGAAACTGCGCAGCATCGGCAGCGGCGGGGAAACATTGGGCGAAGAACTTCTGGACTGGGGGCGCACGGTGTTCGGCCTGACCATCAACGAGTTTTATGGACAGACGGAGTGCAACCTCGTCGTTGCCAATAACGCGCCGCTGTTTCCGGTGCGCGCGGGCTCCATGGGGCGCGCGGTTCCGGGCCATGACGTGCGCGTGGTGGACGAACAGGGCAACCCGCTTCCGGACGGCACGCACGGGCATATTGCCATCCGCCGGCCGGATCCGGTGATGTTTCTGCAATATTGGGCAAACGAAGCAGCCACGCGCGAAAAATTTGCCGGCCAATTTTTGCTCACCGGCGATCTCGGGCGCAGGGATGAAGACGGATATTTTTGGTTTCTCGGCCGCAGCGATGATGTGATCACCAGCGCCGGCTACCGCATCGGCCCGGGCGAAATCGAAGATTGTCTGATGAAACACCCGGCCGTTGCACTGGCCGCCGTGGTGGGTGTGCCGGATCCGATTCGCACCGAAGTGGTGAAGGCGTTTATTGTTTTGCAGCCCGAGCATCGGCCGAGTGACGCATTGGCACGGGAGATTCAGGATTTCGTGAAAACGCGGCTTGCGGCGCACGAATATCCGCGTCTTTTGGAGTTTGTTGATTCCTTGCCGATGACGACAACCGGCAAAATCATGCGCCACAAGCTGCGGGAATTGTACAAACACCAAAAGGAAGGAAAATGATAGCCTGGCCGCGTTTTTTCCGTATCGCTCGCTGGCTATTGCCCGTTTTGGTGTTGGTGGTCGCACTTCTCGGGCTACTCTGGCATGATGTGCTTCCGGGGCTTTCCAGCGCGCGGACAAACCCCTCGGCGATCGAGGTCGTGACGGCAACCTGGCTGTTGCGCCATGCGGTGCCCGAGGTCGCGCGCGCGCGGCGCAACCCGTTGGGCGCGGATGCCGCCGATGTGGCGGCCGGGCGCGATTTGTTTCGCGCAAAATGCGAAGTCTGCCACGGCTATGATGGCGGTGGCAGAACCGAGATCGGCGCCGGCGAGTATCCACATCCTCCGCCGCTTCGTGATCTGGCGCCCGCGCTGACCGATGGTGAGATTTTCTATCATATCCGCAACGGCATTCGCAACACCGGCATGCCGGCATGGAACTTGCCGGAACGGCAAATTTGGCAGCTCGTTCTCTATATTCGCCATTTGCCGATAACGGTAAAACTTTCCGAAAAGCACGCGAAAGCTTCCATGCTGCACGCGGTTGCTTTCGGTATTTCACCCGCAACCGCGCAGGGAATTTCTGCGGGTTGGCATTATGTCGGCTCCGCGGCTTGCAAGCCATGCCATGCCGAGATTTACGAGCGCTGGAAAAAAACGCCGATGGCGAACGTGGTGCGGGATCCGCGCACACATCCGGAAGCGATTATTCCCGATCTCTCCAAGCCGGATCCTTTGGTAACGTTTACCAAGAACGATATTGCTTTCGTCTACGGCAGCATTTGGAAGCAGCGCTATTTCACCAAAATCGGCAATGACTATTATCCCGAACCCGCCCAGTGGGACGTTACGCACCATATGTGGCGAAAGTATTTCGTCAAAAACGGCGCCGATTGGTGGGCGCCGCTCTATCCGCCGGACAATTTCCAGCGGCCCACCGGCCCGCTCTGCGACGGCTGCCACTCAGTGAATTACGATATCAAAACAAAAACGGTAACAGAGTGGAATGTCGGCTGCGAACGCTGCCACGGCCCAGGCAGCGAACATATCAAACAAAAAACGCGCGAGACTATTATCAACCCCGCGCGTCTTGACTATGTTCACGCCAACGATACCTGCATTCAGTGCCACTCACAGGGACGGCCGCTTGTCAACCCGATCGACGGCAAATATTACGATTGGCCGGTCGGTTTTCACATGGGAATGGATTTGTCCGATTTCTGGAAGCTGGAGGAATACAAACTCGGCCAGACCTCGTTTACGCATTTTCCGGATGGTACTGCGCACAAGAACCGCATGCAGGGCAACGATTTCGTGCAAAGCTTGATGTATACGCGCGGGGTTGCGTGTTTCAGCTGCCATGATGTCCACGGCACCGACAATGTGGCGCAGTTACGCGAACCGCCGAGCGAAATCTGCCTCACCTGCCATGGCACGAACACCGCGAACGGACCGCATGCCGAGACGATTGCGGCGCACACGCATCATAAGCCCGACAGTAAGGGCAGCCAGTGCATTGCCTGCCACATGCCGAAGATAGAGGAAACCATGGGCGACGTGATGGTGCACGCGCACACCTTCCGTTTCATTACGCCAGCGGAGACGGATGCCTACGGCATTCCCAACCCGTGCAATATCTGCCACAAGGACAAGACCACTGCCTGGGCTGCTTCGGTATTGAAGAGCTGGAAAGATCGCTCTCCCTGGCGGATGGGCAACTGACACGCGGGCCGCAGCCTTGCATGCGTTCTTGCATGCGTTGCCCGCGCCGGCTTGACGCTACGCCCGCATTCCGCCCGAGAGGTTCGCGACCTTGTTCTGCAAGCCTGCAACCAGGGCCGGCACCCCTCCATTGGTCAGCAAATACCGAAAATCCGAGCGCTGCACAGCCACGCGGCTGATTGTGCCGTCTAACAACACATCGACCGCCTTCCAGCCGGAAGGGGTTTTGCGCATCACGTAACTGAGTTTCGTCGACGTGCCATCCTGGCGTACGATTTTGGTATCGACCACCATTTCCCCATTCTCCAGCTTGCGCACCGAGGGTGCGATCTGGAAAGACTGGCCGTGATATTCGTCGAAATTGGCAAGGTAGCTGGAGACGGTATAACGCCGAAAGGCTGCTTGCAGGGCTGACTTTTCGTTCTCCGTCATCGATTGCCACCGCAGCCCGACCGAGGCCGCGAGGATGGCATCAAGGTCGAATGCGTTTTCGATCACCGGGGCGAGCGCGGCGAAGCGTTGCGCGAACGGAACTTGCTTCCCCGCCTTCATATTGGCGAGCAAAGCCTCGTTCAGGCGCTGAATCGGTGCGATGGCGGCAGCGCTTTCGGCATTTTCGGCATTGACCGCCTGCGCGAGGAGGGCAGGAAGGCTTACGCCGGCAATGGCCAAAGCCAGCATGCCACGCCGCCCGATGGAAGGGGTTGTCGGTGTCATGGTGCTGTTCTCCATGGCATGGGTTTGGTTCAGGCTGCCCGAAGCGGCGGCAGCAGTTATAAGCGTGCTTATTATATTGGATGTCGGCGAACGCCGCGCTTTGCAGAGGCCGCGGCAGTGTTTTGCGCAGGCCGCAAGGGTGGCCGGGTTATGAAGCGGTTGGGGCTTTGGCGATGGGCTCGGGAAGGCCGCGCTCTGCGGCCTTCCCTTTGCCACTTCTACCGCCTATGCCGCCTGGGTGATGGCGGAGGCGGGCGTGGGGAGCTGCCAGGCGGGCATGGTTTGAGGGATGAAGAGCTCGAGCAGGGAATGGCGCTCGGTGGGCGCGGGCAGGAGCAAGAGCGCATCCCCGTCGGTCCAGCGCCAACGTTCCTCGG
>Ga0080006_1176510_pt1 | contig 15938 bp, 18 predicted proteins | sample RS3BMetagenome_FD_69209 | JGI IMG/M metagenome (GOLD analysis project Ga0080006, IMG submission 69209) | Ferric oxide microbial mat and aquatic microbial communities from Rainbow Spring, Yellowstone National Park, USA - RS3B (SPADES... ... | reverse complement strand
ATAGATAGATAGATAGATAGATAGATAGATAGATAGATAGATAGATAGATAGATAGATAGATAGATAGATAGATAGATAGATAGATAGATAGATAGATAGATAGATAGATAGATAGATAGAGATCTGAGAGGGCGACACAAAAGCCCTGAACTATCTGCGGCGTTCCTACAAAACGAGTTCTGGGGTCGATGGACGCAGGTTCTGCGGGAGGGGAGAGAGGGTCAAAACCCGACGGCGTTGCGCTGGAAAATCGTGGATCTGTCGTCATGGGCGGTTTTAGGTCTTTTTGCCCGGTGTTTTTTCTCTCGGGCCTTGAAAAAGAGAGGGGAGAGCCTCCCGCTTCGGCACGATAAGGGGTTCAATCGCCTCCGCGTGGCTACTCGAGTTGCAGCGTCGCACTAGGTAGGGTATGAGGCGCTTTGTCCTCTTTTCGTATTCGACGTAGGCCCTCCCCAGTTCCTGCTCCAGGGCTTTTTCCTCAACCCTTATGCGGCCACCGAAGGCGATGGCGAACAGCACCGCTGAGGCCAGCGCCCCCAGTGGCTCCAGGACAGAGAGCGAGTAGCCCAGCATCGTCATGAGAAGCCGTAGTCAGCAGTTTCAAAATAGGTAGGTTTATATATAATTGGACATGAACGATTCGTGTGTGCATGGGCAGTAGGGTGGTTGCAAAGACCCAAGACCTCCTTTGGAAAGAGAGGGAGGGGTACGTGCACGCACAGGAGAGGAAGGGGACTGAACATGGAGGGCGCTTCCCAGCGCGATTGGTGGGATCATGCAGTCCTGCCATCCCTCCTGGGTGGGTGCGTCCTGACAGGGGCGGAGCGGAAGACTCCCGATGAACTCGCGAGGGAGTTGAGTGAAGCCGTGAAGCCCAAGCTCTACGCGGTCCACGGGTATGCTGATGCGTACCCGCGTGCGCCTGCGTAGAGCGAAACCCGGGTGCCTGATCAAGCGGTAAGGTCCCCTTTCCACGAGGGAGTGGCCGACGCGCAACTCGACCTTCGGTGAGAAATAGGGGCCCAGGGAGATAACGGCCCACTCCCTGAGGGCCATGCCCCCAATCATGAGGCACAGGCCGAGTGAAAATGAGGCCGGAGAGGAGGCGAGCCTGCCGATCCTCGCGAGGCTAAGGAAGGAAGAAATGGCCACGGCTAGGCCGACGGCCGCGTAGTTGGTCATGACCGTCCCCCGATCGGCCTCGATTTTTACCTTTGGTCCCCGCTTGCTCCTCAATTCATCGCGGACTTCGAAGAGCAGCCAAGCCAGGCAGGCTGCGGAAAAGGCTCCCGTTTCGTAGGGGGAACTAAAGGGTAGGAAAGAGGCTCCCATAATGAGAAGGAAGCTTGGCGTAAAAACGTTGACGCGCTCCTGTTCCGTCGTTTTTGCGTCGCGTTGCTGGGGTGCACAAGATATAACGGCAAAAACGAGGAGCGTCTGGCTGATCGATTGCCAGCTTCGGAGGAGAGACATAGAAAGTTGGCGAAATGCGGTGAAATCAGTAGGCGATGGAAAAGGGGAGGAGGGGTAAAGCGGTCAAGCTCCTGCGAATTGGAAGGACTTCTTCACGAGGCAACGTGAGGATTGGAACGGAAGGCGAGGTCTTATTGGCAATAGAGGAGTGAGTTCTAGAAGAGAGGGTCTGGGTATGATGGAGAAACTTGGCGGAGGCCATGAGCGTTTTTGCGTCCCGCTTCACGGCTCGATCAGCGCGCTGCAAGGTGGAGGCGGTGCTGCCTTCCCGATAAATAAAAATCGCAGTTGCGCAAAAGTTCTTCTGCTCCCTTAACCTTAGTGCTTTTCTAGTTCATCGTTTCGCTTGCTTTCCTTTCCTTTCCTTTCCTTCCTTACTTCCTTTTCTTAGCTTTGCCTTGCCTTGCCTTCCAGTTTTCTGGCACTTTTTCTCGGGTTCCTCTGCTTTCGGTTTTTCTCAATTACCTTAAATCCGTCCGCGGGATCCGCTTATGGAAATAGTAGTCATGGGGGTTCGCGGGTATGGGAAAGTTCACCTGAGGGCGCTGAGCGGTTTGGGGGTGGACGTTAGCGTAATGGAGAGAGACCCGGCCGTGGTCGAGGAGCTGAAGCGGGATTTTCAATTCAAGAAGGTGTTCAATACCATCGAAGAAGCCCTTTCCTCTGACGCGGACGCGGTGGATCTGGTACTCCCCCACAGGCTCCACGCCCCCGTGGCCATTGAGGCCATGAAGAAGGGGAAACACGCGTTGGTCGAGAAACCCATGGCCACATCATCTGATGAGGCGGAAAACATGATCAGGACGTCCGTCCAGACGGGGAAGAAGCTCATGGTGGCCGATCAGTGGCATTTCGATCCCTCGGTGGTTGAGGCGAAGCAGGCGATCGCGAGGGAGGAGATAGGGGACGTGGTGTCGGTAATAGTTAGGAGCCAGGGCTTTTACGACGCGGGTGGGTGGAGGAGATCCCAGACGGAGATGGGAGGCGGCGCGCTCATAGATGGAGGCATCCATTACGTGGACACGATGTTGAGTCTCGGGGGAGATTTCTCCGAGGTCATTGGCTTGACGGGGAAAGCGGGATCCGCCATAGAGGGGGAAGACACGTCCGCAGCCCTATTCAAGTTCAGGGGAGGTGCATCGGGCCTCTTATTCTATTCGTGGGGTTACAGGTACCCACCTCCCTCGCTACCGGAGTTCGAAGTGGTGGGCTCCAAGGGGAGCCTCTACGAGGACCCAGAGGGTGACCTCAGGGAGCTCAAGGGTAAGGAGTACAAGGGCGGCCGGCGCGAAAACACCCCCGTCTACAGGGGCTTGGTGGTCAACGGGAAAAAGTACCCCGTAAAGGGTTATGACCCGGTTCGCGCCGAGATGGAGGCCTTCATCAAAAGCGTTGAGTATGGGACGGAGGTCCCCTTTGACCCAAGGCTCGCCAAGAGGGAATTGGAAGCTGTCTTGAAGATCTACGGAAAAGGGGAGCGAATAGCCACTTCAGGGCCCGCCCGAGTTTGCAGGTGCCTTGACCCCGGACGCATTGAGAAGAGCGCGGAGATAAGGCCAGCGGGGCCAGTTGCGCGGCGCTAAAGGTCCGGATTTCGAGCGCTCAGCGCGTTGGCCAAACGCCCCCCCAGAATCATTTGCGAACTTGGATCATTCCGAGGCCAGCGGCGGCGAAGGTAAGACCAATGGTCGCTCCTGGTCGCTTTTTCCCCGCATTTGTACGCTCTCTAGCCACTCGAAAAGCGGTATGAGGAGCTTCCTCAGTTGTTCTCCCTTCTCGGTGAGCGAGTACTCGACGCGGACGGGCTTCTCTTGAAGTACGTTCCTCTTCACCAGACCGGCCTCCTCCAGTTCGAATAACCTGTGAGAGAGGAGGTTGGGCCGTGGGTTGCCCGTGCTTTTCGCGATTTCGTTGAAACCCGATTTACCCTTGTTGCCCAGAAGCCCTATTATGAGCAGCGTATATTGCTTTCCTAGGATCCTAATTATGGGCTCCGATGGGTAGAGGCAGATCTCCTTTTGATCGACTTTTATCATGCACGCGTTTTCTGACATATTCTATCGGATATCGTTTAAGCTTTTAAAGCTGCTGTAACGACTTAAAGTTTCAACTTATAAGTTACGGTCAGGTTTACGTATGCAAACGATAAAGTTAAGGGTTTTTGGAATGGCGTGCGACGACTGCGTTTTAAAGGTGACTAAGGGTCTGAAAGAAAGGGCAGGAGTGCTTGAAGCTAAGGTTTCATTGGAGGAGGGCATGGCGGAAGTCGCCTATGACGCAGAAAAGGTGAGCCCGAAAGAACTTGAGACGCTGCCGATCTTCTCCGGAAAATCCCCCTACAGGGCCCAGCTGAGAGAGGATCGATTGAAGTGAAGGACGAATACGACTTAGTGATTCTGGGCTGGGGGGCGGCGGCGTTTTCGGCGGCCATTAAGGCCTCGGAAATAACTTCTAATCAGGCCTCGATAGCCATGATCGGGACCAGGATGGGAGGGACTTGCGTCAACGCGGGATGCGTCCCGTCCAAGTACTTGATCGGGGCCGCGGCCGAGGTTTACGCGAAAAGGCATAGTTTTTACCCAGGAGTCACGCCCTTGACCAGTCAGTTCGATTTCGAAGCGCTGATGGCTTCTCTCGGGGAGACCGTTGAATGGGAAAGGAAAACCAAGTACGAGGACGTGATAAGGAATTACGGCAACGTGGAGCTCGTGAAGGGGATTGCCTCTTTTGAGGGTAGAGGCGCGGTTTCCGTGATTTCTGAAAGAGGAAAGCAGACGATCAACGGTCACGACGTGATCATAGCTACGGGATCCTCCCCAAAAATACCGGAAGTCAGCGGGCTAAGAGAGGCGGGCTTCCTGACGAGCGAGGACGTATGGGATTTAAAAGAGGTCCCCAGCAGCTTAGCCGTGATCGGCGATGGCCCCATAGCTGCGGAACTGGGCCAGGCTTTCGAGAGGCTTGGCTCCGAGGTGGTGGTATTGATGAAGCATCCCTGGTTGGTACCGAGGGCCGAGCCCGAGTTGGGGATGGCGCTAACGGAAGCCCTGAGGTCTGAGGGCGTGAAGTTTGAGCCCAGCGCGAGGGTGAGGGCTGTAAAGAAAACGAGAAATGGTAAGCTCGTCGAGTTTTCCGCCGGGGAAGGGGAAGAAAAGCGCGCGGAGGTCGATGAAGTGCTGGTGGCGGTGGGCAGGTCGCCAAACCTACCCTTCGGATTGGAAAAGGCGGGCGTAGCTTACTCCGATAGGGGGATTAAAGTGGACGCGAGCATGAGGACGACCAGCCCGAGAGTATACGCGGCCGGAGACGTGGTGGATCAGCCGTTGATGCTTGAGACGCTCGCGGCTAAAGAAGGGGCTATGATCGCAGAAAACGTTTACGATCACGCGGGGAAGGAGCTGGACTTGAGGGCCGTGCCGTGGTCCGTTTTTTCCGACCCTCAGCTGGCCTCGGTTGGCTACAAGGAGGCGGAATACCCTGGCAAAGCGGTAAGTCGTCTGTTGCCGTTGGAGTCTGTGCCGAGGGCAAGGATAATGAGGAGGAGGGAGGGCATGTTCAAGTTGGTCGTAGACGCCGAAACCGACAAGGTCGTCGGTGTGCACGCCCTGACGCCCATCGCTACGGAAGTGATAGTCGAGGGAGTATACGCCTTGAAATACGGGCTCACGGTGAGCGATATCGTAGACGCTACTCACGTCTTTCCCACGCTTTCAGAAGGGATAAAGCTAGCTGCTCAGTCTTTCACGAGAGATATCGAGAAGATGAGTTGTTGCGTCGAGCGACGAAGGTCGTCGAATAGTTCGAAGGTTCAGGCCAGCGGAGGCCGTTGCGAGCTGCTGAATCGCGTCTCGCTTCCGCAGGGGCATGACTTCCTAAGCGGCCAGCGAAATCGTGAGGATTGGCATAGACCGTTTTGGACAGCGGCCAAGCTTCGCTTTAGCATCTGCTGATCGGTTTACTTGATTCGGGCTTAAGGAAAACCGCTTGTGAGATCCCCGACCAATCGTTTCACGGCGATCGCCAAAGCTGATCGTCAAAAGCAGGATGATCACGGCGAGGTCAAGGGCCGATATCCCGAAGGCTTCCAGAGTAGCGGTGGATGGCCATCTTATGGCCACGGCCACGGCGATCCCCACGAAGCTCCAGGCGGTCAAAAAGGCCCCGCTTTTGCGCGTCACGGGGAGGCGGCCGAGCCCCAGCGCCGCGATCGCCATATCCGCCTGAACGAAAAACCAGAGCGAAACGAAATCATGGGGGTACGTACCTTCATGGAATATCCCTATCATTGCGAGAAACATCGATGCGACCAGCATGAAGGAACCGCCAACTCCTTCCGTCTTGTTCTCACTTATAGATATGAGCGCCAGGGAGAAGGCCGCTAGGATGAGAGCTGAGATGACGAGACCCTCGTTGAAGACCCAGGGATAGCTTGACCTCGGGCCGCCCAAGTCGCTGAAGGCACCCCGCAGGGGATCAAACCATGGATTAAGCCGCATCGCAGAAAATATGACACCCCAGGGAACGATCACTATAAGGATACCCAAAGTTATGAGCAAAGCGCGAATGTGGCGCATTTCTAACTATGCTTCTGACGCTTATTAACTTTTCTCTCGCAAACGTTTCCTTTTTTCGCAAAGGGTCCGTGATCTAATGATAAAGTTTCTGCAAAGGGTCCGTGCTCTAATTATAAAGCGAACGACAAACCTCGCCCTCCAGGGCGGGGAGGAGGTCAGCCGATCGATAGTAGCTCAGGTGGGAAATCGGGGATGAGAGTGCGGCTGGGAAACTGGAGAAAGACACCATCAACAGGAGAAAAGGTTTATGCGGAGTCAATTTTTATTCTCATGAAATTGGGAGTTTATCTAGGAGTGCGTCCCAAGCTCGGGGAAGGCGTTTACGTCGCGGGTGGTGCTCACGTAATAGGTAAGGTAGAACTGGGAAACAGGGTCAGCGTTTGGCAGTGCGCGGTTCTTAGGGGCGATGAAGATTGGGTGAGGGTCGGTGATGACTCCAACGTGCAAGATGGAGTAGTTATGCACGCGGACGAAGGATATCCCGTGAGCGTTGGGAGAAGGGTCACCGTTGGTCATAGGGCTATAGTGCACGGGGCGACGGTAGGCGATGACGTACTTGTGGGCATGGGTTCCATAATACTCACGGGGGCTACGATTGGAAGTGGGAGCATAGTGGCCGCGGGGGCGCTTGTGACCGAGGGGTCGATCGTACCCCCCAATAGCGTGGCCATGGGCATTCCGGCCAAGGTAGTTAGGCAGACGACCGCCGAGGATAGGGATAGGATAAGAGAAAGCTACGAGGCTTACTTGGAGCTGGCGGCTTCTTATAAAAACGCCTAAAAGGCGACATAGCCTGCCCTTATGATCGTCCTTAAGGGCTCGAGGATAGTTTTTGCGGGCGACAGCATTACCGACTGCGGCAGATTCGCGGTTGGGATAGGTGCCGGATCGAACTACCCCTTGGGAAGCGGTTACGTGAAGTTCTTCTCGGAGTTGTTGGCGGCCCGCTATCCCGGTCTGGGAGTTGACGTGCGCAACGCGGGTGTTAGCGGCAACACGATCAGAGACCTGAGGGATAGATGGGAGGACGACGTGTTGAGCTTATCGCCCAACTGGGTGTCCGTGCTCATCGGCATAAATGATCTCAACAGGACGTTGGCGGGAGAAAGCGGGCTGGACCCCGAGTCGTTTTACGCGAATTACCGTGAAATCTTGAGGCAAACAATGGGAAAGGTGAGGGGGATAACGCTTATGACGCCCTTTTTCGTGAGCAACGCAACCGGCGGGAACAGGGCAAGGGTGCTGCAACTCCTGCCGAAGTACGTGGAGGCGGTCAAGAAGGTGGGGGACGAGTTTTCGGCGGAGGTGATCGACCTTTACGACGCTTTCGCGAGGGCGGCAAAGGATGGAGGACCGCTGACCTATTCGCTAGAGGCGATCCACCCCAGCGAGACGGGGCACATGCTAATAGCGCTGAAGCTGTTGGACTCCGTTCGGGTCGAGTAAACTAGCCCGACCCCACGAGTTGGGCTTTTGTGTTTCCAGCTCCTTCGCGGGAGGACTTCATCTCCGCAGGGGCCTTCGCGCAACAGCGACCCTTTCCTCCCGTTAAGGCACGGGCTATGTTTATGGGCGCGTTGAACCGGTAGTTGGCCTCGGCTCTCGGGGAAGGGGAAAAAACCCAATTATTAGCTACCAAGAAGTGTTTGCGCTTGGCTCCACGCCCTCGGGGCGGGGTCTCTGGTGCAGAGCGATGGAGCGCAACGCGGCTATAGGTGCCTGCGCGGCATAGGATTGGTTCGCTTTGTGGGTCTCAGCCCTAAGGGATGGAGCGCTGGCACGGGCGAAAATCTGATAGAGTAACTCGGTGGGCTTGGAGGGTTTTATTGGCTGTCCTTGATGGTATGCAAGACACCATTGGGTGAGGGCTAGCGGGAAAGATGCTGCTGGCTGGCTGGCAGGCAGGCAGGCAGGCAAGTAAGCAAGCGGGCGGGCAGGCGGAGTGGGGGAGAGGAGGGGATGAGGGAAGAACTGGTAGCTACCTCGCAGTTCGGAGGGCCCTGGGAAGAGGCGGTCTCAGCCGGTGCCTGGCGCTCGTCCTTTGGTTTACGGCCAATCTAGAGGTCACGCCGGTAGCTGGCAGAGAGGATTGAACGCGTCTGTTACCGGAAGGAGCAGGGCACCGCAAGACAGCGAATCAAGGAAAGGGAAGGGTAGGGAAGGGAAGGAAAGGAAAGGAGCTTGTTGGGTTTAGCCACGCTGACTCGAGAAAACGAAATGCGAAAGTGAGAAAAAGGGAGAGGGGAGGAAACCCCGGCCTCACGCCGAGATCTGGCGCATCTTTTCCCTGAAGGCTATCAAGCTCTCGTGGTCGGTCATCACGTAGACCTTATCTCCTGGGCGGAGCTCCATTTCATCCTCTAGGTCGTATATTATTTCTTCTCCTCTTTTCACGAACAGCACCGGGCATATCCCCTTTACGTCGCGGTACTTCAGCCCCTTCTTCTCCACGGAAAAGCCGGCCACGTGCCTTGACTTCAGCTCCGAGCCCAGGAAAACGCCCTCGACTTCGTCGGATATGGTTGAAAGAGCTAGGACGTTACCTATCAGCTCGTTCGGGATTATTGCGACGTCGGCCCCGGCCGTCCTCGCGCCATCTACGAGTTCGCGGTCATTTACCACGCTTACCACTCTTACTCCTGGGTTGAGCTTCTTCGCGTTCAGTATGGACAGGAGATTGTCACCGTCGTCGTCGAAAGTAGTTATTACGGCCGACGCCCTGTCTATTCCAGCCTCTTTAAGCGCCTCATAGGTATGGGTTATCGGGGAACTCATGGCCGGTATCCCCTCTAGCCTCAGCGCGTCGAGCTGCGAAGCGTCCCTGACCAGCACGACGTAGTCAAGGCCGAGGTTTTTCAACGAATCGACCACGTATTTTCCCAGGAATTTGTATCCCATAACTATGACGTGCCCCTTCATGCCCTTGACCTTGAGCTTCGTGGCTTCTTCCGCCAGCATTTCCCTTCTCACGGCGGCGGACACCGTGCTTTGAACGATGGACGCGGCCAGCCCCACGCTGACTATGAATATGATTATAAGCAAAATCTTTTCGGTGGCAGGGATAGATAGAAGGTTAGGGCTATAGAGGCCTATGGTGGTTATCGTGGAAACCGAACCTAGGAGAGCTGTTAGGAAGTCCAGGTGCTGGTAATACATGAATAGTACCGTGCCAAAGCCGAACATCACTGTCAGAGCCGAGAGCTGTATCCATATCCTTTTGGCTACCACGTAAGGGGTGTAAACGAGAAAATAGAAGGCCGCCCTGAGCTTGTTCAATCGTATCACATTTTACCCCGGGGGCCGGCGGCTTTAAGCACACCTGTTTTTGGTTTACAATGGTTAGCGGGTTTTCCAGGATTTGTCAGGTTCTTTCCTTCTTCCTTCCTTTGTTAGTCAACTAATTGATTAACTAATCTGTTTCATCTCGCTTTGCTTTATGTTTTCGTTCCTCCCATCCGCTATCTCACGCTTATTGGACTAAATGCGTGCCTTCTTGGCGGGTGGCTCGGGCCGGCGCGGCCGTGGCCTTTCATCTGTTAGCCAAATACTCCAGCTCGCTGGTGGTCTTCCAGCTTGGCCGGCGAGCTCACCGTCACGCGAAGCTGCGAGGGGTGACCCGCGGGGCTGAGGGGGCGGGGTCGTCCTCGATCGTCTCCCCCTCCAAGGGCGAAGCCCGGTCATCGCTGTATTCACGGCAAAGGCGCTGAATGCCGCTGGGTTTGGTTGAAAAATCTGCCGTGAGCGGGTAACGACACCCCACCTCATGGAAGGCAGCTTTCGTCCTCTTAACCTCCAAAGATAAAGACTACCTAGAGTTAATGTATGTAACATAATACCATAAGCCTTTTATTTGTAAAATGCTTCATTTTGACGAATCAATGAAATTTTTCAGGCAAAGCTTGAACTCGGCGGGAACTACCCCGGGAGGGCAGGGGGGAGGCCAGGGTGCCCAGCCCCAGATATCGTTGGGCGGGGGCGGTTCCGCGAAGAAGGCCTTTGACGTCTTCCAGAAGAACTTGACTTTGGCGGTGCCAGCTGTGGCCTTATTCATCGCTGAGATAGTTATAGGTGTAGTGCTCGTGCTGCTGGCGTTTTTGATCTTCCACATTGGAGTCTCTTACATGACCGCCTATTCTTATTACGGCCTTTTCGCTGCTGGTCTTGCGTCGATTTTCGTCGTTTCGCTGACGGCTCTCATCGAAGGCGTGCTAACGGGGGTGTTTTCCTCCATCACTTTGATCGAGGCGGATGCCGCGCTTTCCTCTCAGCCCTTTACGCTGTCCACGGCCATCTCAGCGTTGAGACAAAGGTGGAATGCCGTGATCACCTTGAGCGTCGTCTTGGGTGTCGCCGACCTCATTTGGAGCTTCACGGGGGGACTGGAGTGGTTTTTAGACGCGATAACAAACATGGTTTTTCTCGTATCCTTCGTTTATGCTCTGGAGGGGAAGTTCAACGGGTTGACGGGTACGCTCTTCGGCGCGGCATCTAAAGTGGTTGGGTGGCTTTCAAAGGACGCCGTTTCGGTTCTTGCCCTTTTCGTGGCGTCCATATTCCTGGGCTTTCCGGTGTTGGAGTTCGCGGCCATGCCGTTGGCGGCTTTGATGGTGTTGATCATGTACGAGGAAGGGGAAAAGGGCGACGTTCAAGCGGCGGCTCAGCCTCCTGCCTCACCCCCTCCAACCCCACCTTCCCCCGCGCCTGAGACTACTTCTCAGCCCTGAGCTGATATTACCTGACCCTAGTTAATTTTTATTCGATGGGGGGCCTACAATGGGATTGAGCGGGTCGAAGTTACTGGCTGTCCGCGGCGCTGGGGGATAGGTTCTTTCTCGTGGGGCTTGATGCGCTGGTTCTCCTCGTTCTCCTTCACCTGATTTGCCCAGGGGCATGGGGCATCGCTTTGCACGCGCAGCGCTGGAGCGGGCTCGCCTCTCCCGCTTCCTAGTTAAACTAAACTAAACTAACCTCTTTTGCAATCTAATATTACTTTATTTGAATCCTTTCCTATATGCTAGTTCTTATCTTTTTTATCCTTTTAAGGGTCTCGGTGTGGTTGGTCCTGGATTCCGGGTCCATTCAGCGATCGCTGCTTCACTTGGGTTTTGGTTCATTTCGGAGCTGTTTCGGCTAACTTCAGGGGCTAGGTCAACCCTTATATGGCCATAACGGTTAGCCTTAGTTTGCCGACAATCGAGGCCAAGGGACTCACGAAGCGCTACGGACGCTTTCTGGCGCTCAAAGGGGTAAATTTCGAAGTTCCCGAGGGGAAGGTGGTGGCACTGGTTGGGCCTAACGGCGCGGGGAAGACGACCACGCTTAAAATGCTATCGGGTTTTCTCAAGCCGACGGAGGGTTCGGTCAGGGTTCTCGGGAAGGACCCTTGGAGATGTCATGAATTGAAGAAGGACGTGGCTTTCATATTGGACAAGCCCAACTTCCCCCCTCACGTGAAGGTGGCGGACTTTTTGAGAGAGGCAGCGCTCATGGTCGGAAAGGATGAGGCCAATGGGTGGAAGTACTTGAAGATGCTGGACTTACAGCAGTACGCCGAGAGGAGCTTCGGGAAGCTCTCGGCGGGTAACATGCAGAAGTTCGCCATAGCCGTGGCAATGCTGAGGGAGCCGAAATTGGTGATAGCCGACGAGCCGTCGTCTAATCTTGACCCCGGCGCCAGGGCGCAGTTCTACGACCTCGTGCTGGAAGCCAAGAGAAACGGCACCACTTTCTTCATATCTTCTCACGTCCTCGCGGAGATGGAAAAGGTTGCCGATGAAGTCATAATAATGTCCGAGGGCGAGGTCAAAGTACAGGCACCCCTCAGCCAACTGGCCTCCTCGCTGAGCGGCAGCGAGTTCAGGGTGACGACCGATAAGCCCGAGGCGTTGGCGATGGCCTTGGGCGGTAAGGTGGTGGATGGAAAGGTCGCGGTCGAGGAGACTAAGGCTGACCTGGCGCTGATCGAGGCCGCCGCCAAGAAGGTCGGTGCCCGGGTAGTAGCGGTAGAAAGGACTGGGTCGTCGTTGGATGAAATCTTCAAGAAGCTGGTGAGCGAGGATTGAGCGCCTTTTGGAGGTTTCTGAAGATAACGGTACAGGAGGACTTCAGGTCTCCCGTGGCGGAGCTTTTCGCCTTTTTGATGGCCCTCGCCCCCCTTACCCTTTACGTGAGCGGGCCGGATTACTCCTCCTCTTTCACGGACGCCCAGGCCTTTTCCTATCTGTCTTCGGCGTTGGGCCTCTCCGCTTTCCTGTTCCTCATACTGATCTTCAAGAACGTCTCCTTCGGACTGGGTTCCGATCTTGAGAAGGGGGTGACCGCTTCGTTCTTAACCTTCCCTCTGAGTCGGGGAAAGTACTTGGCCGCCAAGCTGATATCGGGGGCTTTGCTGCCGTTCCTGATGTTCATGGTCTTTCCGCTACCCGTGGTTTTCGCCTTCGCCCCGCGTTTTGGGAACCTAGGTGCCCTTTTTCTCTATTGGGGGATAATCGCTTGCGGCTACCTAATAATAATTGGGTTAATGACGCTTGTGGCATTGGCGACGAAGAGGGGAGCGACGTCGCTTATAGCCGGCTTAGCGCTCTATTTCGCCTCCGAGTTCGCTTCGGCCTTCGCCCTGTTCTTCGCGCTCAGGGGAAACAAGACCGCCTTTTACGCGGTGTCGCTTCTAAACCCATCTGAGCTTTGGGTAAGCCACTACAAGATGCTAGGAGCCTCCTTAACGGTCAGTTCAAGCGTGGCCTACGCGCTGACCCTTGCCTCCGGGATGCTAGGGGTCGCGCTCGTGCTAGCGGCCTTTCTGGTCTTCGAGAGGGTGGTGCAGCTTTGAGGATTAGCTATAGGTATGGCTTGCTTTTGCTCGTCGTGGCACTCCCGCTGTTGCTTGCGTCATTGCTTCCCACCTACGTAGCCGAGAGCGGCGACTTGGCGGCGGGAGCGGCGGACGTACCCCTGTTCGTGAATGGCTCCACGGGGATGAGGGCTGTAGTGATGTCCCCGGTCGTGGCAAACTCGAGCGTTGACCTTGACCGTTATGAGCTTTTGCTTTACGTTAACCTGACCCGTTTTAGCGGGGAAGCGCAGTTCGTGCTTTACAACGGTTCATCTCTTGGGTGGACGCTTCCGCGCTCCTCGACTGGCGTGCTTTACGCCGCCGCTAACGCGAGCCCCACGCGCTTTGGGTTGGGGAAGGCGTATATCGAGCGGGGGCTAGTTGGCGGCAAAGCGTACGAGGTCGCTGAGTTGAACATGAGCGAGCACTTAGTTAACGCCACTGCCGTCGTTTACGCGAGCGAGGGGGCCAGCGGCACGGTCTACCTGTCAGAGTCCCAGCGCACGCTTCCCGTCTCACCGCTCGCCTTGCCGGTCTCGCTGGTGATCATGGCGTCGGGGGTTGTCTTGGCCGCAGCTGGTTTATTGGCGGGCAGGCGCGGGGAGCTCCCGCGGTCAAGAGGAGGGTCAGATCGAGAGGCGGCTCCGTCAACCAGCCCCGCAAAGCCTGCGGCGGGCTTTAAAGCAATCGTTTCACCTTTTTGCGCTGGCGCTCGCCGTGTGAGTGAGAAGAAATGGATGAAGGAGGAAGAAGAAGGGGAAAGAGGCCTGGGGGCGTCCCGCGCGTGCGGTGCGATACCCTGAGTCCTTTTTGGCTAACGGATCAGCGGAAGAGCGGGTTAAACCACCTCCCCTGGTGAAAATAGTTGAAGGCGCGCGTTGACGGCGCAATAATCATGTGCGGGGGGAAGGGGACCAGGCTGGGAAACGTGGATAAGGGTTGCGTGCGCTTCGGGGGTAAGCCGGTGGCGCTCAGAGTAGTGGAGGCGGTTAAGAGAAATGGACTACCCGCGGTCTTCGCGTTCACGGTTTTCACGGCTTGCTCGGCCGCTTACGCGGGCGAGGGAGGGGCCAGCCTTTTGCAGACGCCGGGCAAGGGATACGTGGAAGACCTGAGGTGGGCGGCCCGCTGGGCCCTAGAACACCTTTCTTGGCGGAAAGCCCTCATCTTGAGCTGCGATGTCCCGCTCCTCAACAAGGCGGTCGTGGCCGCGTTGCTTGAGCCCTCGGAGTTGCCCAAAGCGCCCTGGTTATCCGTGGTGGTCAGCGGGGAAGAGCTGAGGAAGTTGGGGTTCAAGGTGGAGGGAGAAAAAGTGAACTCCTCGATTTCGATCGTGGACCTCGAAGCGCTCTCTAGGGCGGGAATTGAGGAGGTCATACCCTACGCGGATATCGCCTACTCCCCCGCGGAGGACGTATGGGATTACGATACGGAGGAGGACCTGGAAGTGTTCGAGAGCATTTGGTCCCGTCGCTCAAAGGGTACGACTTCATAGGAAGCGGAAAGGGAAGAGCCCGGCTTAAGGACGGCCAGCCCCATGCCGTTGTTGAACGCATCCGGAGCACCCGTCATGGGTTCAACCGCGATCGCTGCCCTAGACGGCGGGGTGTAAACCTGAAGGTAAGGGAACCCTTTGGCGATGATCCTCAGGCCAACTGCGTTGCGCAGCACCACATCTCCATCTAACAAATAGCAGTCGTCGAAAGACCTTTCGTCCAGTTTTCCGCTGACTTCCGCGTCGACCACTTCACCCGTCGGTATGAGGTCTTTCGTGACTAGCTTACCCTTCGACTTGAACTCCAAGGTCCACTCCTTCAGGTCTCCCCCTAGCACGTAGTAGGGATGGGTGCCCATGGTCACCGGCATTTCTGAGCGGCCCCTGTTCTCTACCGATAGGTTCACGAAAAGGCCATGGTCGGTGATCGAGTACTCAACCCACGCGCGGAAAGGAAAGGGGTAACCCTCCACGCCCTCGAAGTCGTGGGCGAGGATCAGGCCGGTTGCCCTGCCGGGATAGGCGCTCCTCACTTCCTCCCCCGTAAAGAAGTATAGGTAGTCGTTGCCGCGGAATTCGCAGATCAGCTGCCACGGCTTGTCGTAGAGGAGGCCGTGGATGGCGTTTCCCCTTGAGGGTTCGTTAACCGGGAGCGAGTAGACCCTACCACTGAAGGTGAAACGACCTCCCTTGACCCTGTTGGCGAAGGGGATCAGCACGGCGGAGCCCGCCGAGAAGGGCGCTTGGGCGAGGGCTGAGGCATCCCGGTGGGCCCAAATGAATTCCTTATCGCTCCATGAGAAGGAGATGAGCTGGGCCCCGCGTTCGACCGCCGTCAGCTTCCCCTTTCCCTCGGTGAGGGTATACGCCTTGAAGGGACCAAAACTTCCCCTTTCGAATGCTGGCATGCGATTATGCGTAGCGCGGATTTAACGCTATGGGGGTTAAGGGGGCGAAAGTCCCCCTCCGTAGGGTGGGGGATGGATAGCCCCCTTACAGAAACCTTCTTACGTCACAAAAAGAGATATCTGTGCCTCCAAACCTTGAGAAGAGGGAGGGGCTTTCCCTATGGAAGGCGGGGGAGACGCCCGAGGATGAGAACGCCTCTGCGATGCGGGATGGAAAACCCGCGGTATTCCAGGCGTAAGCGCGTCGATGAACCGGGAAGCCCCGTCCGCGAGGGCGGGGTAGTTCACCGCTATTGGGGGAAAGGGAGGCGGAAGTATCCTTCAACGAGAGGGGTCGGATAGCTTCCCTTTTACGATTGATTTTTAGCCGGGCTGACCGGCGTTAAGCGCCCTGCCGAAGGGGCATGGCCGGGTTTTGCCCTATGGATGTAGGCGAGACGCCCAAATTGACCGCGCCTTTTCCGGGCATGAGGAATCCTTTCCGCGTTCCCCAACTGGAGGTTGGGTTTCGCTCTACGTAGGCGCGCGTAGGTACGCATCAGCGTACCTATCGTACGCGTAGAGCTTGGGCTTCACAGCTTCACTCAACTCCCTCGCGAGTTCATCGGGAGTCTTCCGCTCCGCCCCCGTCAGGACGCACCCACCCAGGAGGGAT
>Ga0080006_1145471_pt1 | contig 15938 bp, 10 predicted proteins | sample RS3BMetagenome_FD_69209 | JGI IMG/M metagenome (GOLD analysis project Ga0080006, IMG submission 69209) | Ferric oxide microbial mat and aquatic microbial communities from Rainbow Spring, Yellowstone National Park, USA - RS3B (SPADES... ... | reverse complement strand
AACCCCGAGGGCGGGGCGCGCCCTGCCGTCTTCAACCGTCGAGGACGGCAGGGCGAGCCCTGCCCTACGGAAGACACCGATCTCGCCCCTTGAGCCACCATTTTTACACAATTTGATTGACTCACGATCTGTCATTGAATTACTGTGCATACTCTCTCCTCTCCCGATCCTTTCTTGATCGCCCGATTATCGCCTTTCGACTCGAAAGCCCGCTGTTTCTAAATAGGGAAATTTATGCGCTCACGCCGCCTTGCGACGTCGATTGGTCTCGCGCTTGGACTTTTCTTGATCCTCCCGACCATGGCATCCGACGACCCGGATGTGCCGATGGTGGGCACCTGGAAGTTGAACGTCGCGAAGTCCAAACTCGGGCCGGGACCGGTTCCGAAAAGCATCACCTCGACCATCGAGACGGTCGGAGACAAGACCCGGATGACCGGCGTCCGGATCGGCTCGGACGGGCTCCGGACCGAGGCCAAATTCAGCGCGAAGCTCGACGGCAAGGACTACCCCATCCAGGGCTCGGCCAATGCCGAGACCGTCTCGCTCAAGCGGATCGACGCCCGGACCGTCGAACGGACCGACAAGCGATCGGGAAAGGTCGTCGAGACCTCGACCACCGTCTTCTCCGCCGACGGCAAGACCTCGACCACCACCGGCAAGGGGCGGTGCTCGAAGGGCGAGGAATTCGACTACGTCGCGGTCAACGAGAAGCAATGACCGTCAGGCCGAAGGGACCCGCCCCTCGATCACGTGATCAACGACCGTCACGAGAAAGTCGGGCTGGTCGAGCAGGTAATCGGTCGAACCGGGATCGGCGAGCCGGTTGAAACGCTCGCGGGTCGTCGGGTCGAGTCGGGAACTGACCCGCTCGGAGAGATCCCGAAGGTATTCGGCCAGGAAGGTCCGGGTCGCCGCGTCGATCGGGGCGACCCGGGAGCTGGCGAACGAGCGGACCCGAATCTCGACCAGTCTCGCCTCGCGGAGGACCCCGACCAGCCGTCGACCGACGTAGAATTTCCGGGGGTGGTCGGATTCCTCCCGGAGCGCCGCCCATTCGGCCGACCTGACAGCCAGCTCGACCTCGACCGGCCAGGGCAAGAGCACCTGATGCAGCGTGTCGTTTTCGAGAATCGCCACCAGGCCCCCGGGCTTGACCATCCGGGCCATCCGGGTCACGGCGTCGACCGGCTCCGGCAGGCTGAAGAGACTCTGAGCACACCAGACGGCGTCAAAAGTTTGATCGGCGAAGGGAATTCGGTCGAGTGATCCGGCGACAAACCGCGATCGGGAGGCATGCGCGCCCCGCTTCGATTGCTTCTGGGCCACTTCGAGGTATCCCGTCGAGACATCGAGCCCGATCACGCCGCCGGAGGGACCCACCTTGGCGGCCAGCCAGGGAGTATAGGCTCCGTCGCCGCAGGCCATTTCCAGAACAAGGTCTCCGCTCCGGATCGGGAGCGAGGCGACCATGCCCGCCAGCTCCTCCGCGAAGGCCGAGTGATAACCGGCCAGCATGGGCTCGTAGTCGGGCAGGGCGTCCTGGGGCACGGTCGCGACTCTCCGAGAAGATTGATGTTCAGTGGACCGGAACCGACGCATTTTCCGGACCGAAGTCGTTGAGAGAAAAAGCTCCTCGGTCTTTTTCTCCGGTTCGGCCAGGACGATGCTTTTTGGCCTCATGGGGTCACTCGCCCGCCTGACTTCGATTTCGGGGAGGTTCGAGGGTCATTCGCCATCGATCCAGGCGATGCCGGCTCTGCTGAATTTGCGAGGAAAAGCAAGATTCTCTGTCCCTTCTTTGCTTAATCGACGTAAGATACATGTGTCCCGCCACCCCTGGCACTTGCATGGCCAGCCGCCTCGATGACGCGTTGGTTTTTCAGGGCAAGTGTCGGTATCAGTTGCCCTACCGCATTCAAATGGGCTAGAATGCCTTGGTATCAACGACCAAGCCATCCGGTTTTTCGTCTTCTCAGATCATCACTTTTTGATGGAGTTCCCGGTGGCCCGGAATTTCGCGAATAAAATTCATTCAGAGCTGGGAACGAACCGGATTCTGGGAATCAACTGGAAGCACGCAGCCATTATTTGCGTGGTGATTCTGGCCGGTATTCCTACCTATCTGATCGTCAAATATCTCAAGGATCAGGAAGTCCGGCGATCGGCCATGACTCAGGCCGAGGTGGCCCAGAAAAAGGGCGACGTCGACCTGGCGCTTCGGCACGTCGACCGTTATCTGGCCAACAATCCGATCGATATCGAAATGCTTGGGTTGAAGGCCGAGATTCTCTCGAAGGTCCAGCTTCCCAAGTCGCAATTGCTCGACGCCGCCCGGGCTCTCGACCAACTGGTCCGGCTCGATCCCAAGGGACCCAAGGGAGATGGACGTCTGGGGGTCCGTCGTCAGCTGGCCGACCTTTATATTCAATACAGCGACGATCTGAAGAGCTACGCCGAGACCATCGCCGACCCGGAAATGGAACGCAAGCAATCGCTTTACACCTCGGCCGCCTCGATCGCCAAGCAGCTCGTTGAAGAAGCCGCCAATAAGAAAACTCCCGACCCCGTGGCTCACCGGCTTCTGGCCAGGGCCTACGAGGGTCAGATTACCGAAGTCCCTGGGCCCTCGACCTCTCGGAAGAACGACACGTCGGGAGCGACCAAGAAAGTGATCCTAGGGGAAGCCGAGGATCTCTGGCGCCGCGCGATCCAGAATTACCAGAAAGCCATCCAGCTCGATCCCAGCGACCTCGATTCCTCGACGAGACTCGCCAATCTCTACCTGACCTGGGGCAACGACCCGGCGAGCGCCGACACCGTGCTTGACGCGATGCTCCAGGCGAATCCGAAGTCGGTCGAAGCCCGACTGGTGCGCTACCGGGCCTTCAGCCTCAGCAAGCGCGAGGACCGGGCTCAGGAAGAACTCGACGCGATTCTTCAGCTCGCCCCGGATAACGTCGAGGTCCGGCTGAACATCGCGCAGGTGGCTCTGGGCAAGCGGAAGCCGCTTGAGGCCCGGAAGCAGCTCGACGCCATTCCCGCCGACAAGCAGGACGATCTCCGGGTCAAGATCCTTCGAGGGTACATGGAATTCGCCGAACAGCATCCCGACGACGCGATCGACCAGTGGCGTCGAGGCTTGTTGCTGGTCGGGGGAAGTGACCAGGACCTGACCTGGAAGCTCGCGTTCAACCTGGTCCAGATGAAGCGATACGCCCAGGCCGAACCGCTCCGCCAGCAATACATCCGACTGTCCAACGGAGACAAGAGCGGGATCGGCAAGTTCCTCGACGCCCTCTTCGACATCGGATATGGCCGGCTGGTCGCGGGACGGGAGAAGCTGGAAAAGATCAAGGACATTGTGAACAACACCTACAAGGCCGATGTCCTGCTGACGCTGGGACGTTGCTGTGACATGATGGGCGACACCGACGCCGCCTTGCTCGCCTATCGGAACGCGGCGTCGGTGGCTCCGTTGGCCTCCGCCCCCCGGCTGGCGATCGCCCGCCACCTGGAGAAGCGCCAGCCCGATGACGCGGTCAACGAAGTGGATCGCGCGCTGGCTGAATCTCCTGACGAAGTGTTCCTGCTTCAGGAGGCGATCCGGCTTCGACTCGTGAGCATGGCGTATCGTCCTCAGCCCGACTCGAGGCGAACCAAGGAAATCGAGGATCTGTTCGCCAGGCTTCAGGCCGTCTCTCCCACCAACCCAACTCTCCAGCTCTACCAGTCGGAATATCTCGCGCTGACCGGGAAGATCGACCAGAGCGTCAAATCGCTCCGTCAGTCGCTCACGGGGGAGAATCGGAAGCTGCCCGAGCTCTGGATCAATCTGGCAATGGGTCTCGACCGGCTCAATCCTCGCGACACCACCGAGAGTCTTCGAGTGCTCGATGAGGCGGCCTTGCCCGAGAACGTGGGAGACCGCGTGAAGATCCGGATCGCCAAGGCCCGGCTCCTGTCGAAGGCCGGCAAAGGGCAACTGGCCCGGGAGGTCCTGACTCAGAAACTCGACTCGATCAAGGATGAGGAGCGAGCCGACCTGGCCCAGGCTCGGGGCGAGTTGCTCCGGGAACTGGGAGATCGTGACGGCGCGATCGCGGCCTTTGCCGAGTGGGCCCAACTAGCCCCGAACCTTCCCGGTCCCGCGCTTTCGCTCCTGACCATGGGACAGGTTGACTATGATGATCGAGCGGCCAAGCTTGGCATGGAAGCTCTCCAGAAGATCGGCGGCGACCGCGAGCCCTATGGAATCGCCGCGAGTATCCTCTCTCTTCTGAGACCCGAGCCGAATCGAGGACCGGCTCCCCCAGCCGACCGTCTTTATGATGCCGAAAAGCAGGTGGTCAAGCTCCGAGAGAATGTGCCGTCACTCCGGTTCGGCTCGTTTCTTCAAGGGATGATTCTCGAGTTCAAGAAGGACATCCCGGGAGCCATCAAGGCTTACCGGATGGCCATGAAGGATGATCTCCTCTCTCCCGCCCTCCCAAAGCTGATCGGCATCTACGTCAGGACCAAGCGATTCAACGAACTCGCCGATCTGAAGCGCGAATTCGACAAAGAAGTTCAGGCCCGGCAGCGACCCGGACTGTCAGCCGAGTTCGACCGGCTCGTCTCCGGATTCGCCGCGAAGCTCAGCGCGAAGGATTATGCCGAATACCTCGCGGCCAAGCTGGTCGACAATCGCGGGGAGAGCATGGTGGCCCGGGCCGAATACGCCTGGATGCTCGATCGCAACAACGAGCCGGGGCTGGCTGAAGAGACTCTCCGGGATCTGATCAAGGAAAAGCCGAATGAGCCAGGCAGCTGGCTCAACCTGATCAACTTCCAGGCGAACCGCCGGACGAAGGAAGATGTCGCCCGGACGATCGGCCAGGCCCGTCGCGAATACCACGGCGATCGACCCGAACTTTTCCTCGCTCTTTGCTACTGGTTCGGCCAGGACATCCCGAAGGCCTCGGAGGCTTTCGCCAGGGCGGTCGAGAAACAACCCAATGACGTGACCACCCTCCGGACCCTGGTCGAGTTCTACGAGAAAAATAATCAGCAAAATCTGGTCGACCCCGTTCTCCGGAAAGTTCTCAAGATCGATCCCTCGACGGCCTGGGCGACCCGGATGCTGGCCCTGAGTCTCTCGGCCAGGCTCGATCCGGCCACCTGGCCGGAAGCCTGGGCTCTGGTGGCCCCCGGGGCTCCCGGCTCGGGCGAGACTCCCGAAGATCGCCTGATCCGGGCGACCGTCCTGGCCCGAAGTCCCGATGTCCGGAACCGGGAAGAATCGGTCAGCCTCTTCCGGAACCTGGTCAATGACCTGCCCATTTCCAGTCCGCTCGCGATTGATACGCGGATCAAGCTGAGCCAGGCCATGATCGATGTCCATCGCTATCCGGAAGCCTGGGACGCGGTCAAGCCGGTCGCCGACGATCAGGCCCGGCCCAATTCGATCGCCTTGATGCTGGCGATCGAAGCCCTCTGTCTCTCATCGCAACCGGACGAAGCTCAGGTCCGGCTCGATCGCCTGATCGCGATCGACCCCAAATCGTCGCAGGTTGGCTTCGGAACCGCGCTCGTCCTGACCGCCCGAGGCAAGATCGCCGAGGCCGTCGCCGCGCTCGAAGGCGTCTACAAGCAGTTCTCCAAGGAGCCGACGGCCCAGTCGATCGGACTGATCGCTTTCGACCGGATCATGAAGCTGGGCGATCTGGACGCGGCCCTCCGGATGGCAAAAACGTTGTCCAGCCGATGGCCCGCCGACGCCTGGACTCTGGCTTCGGTTCACGTCGCCCGGAAGGAGTACAACGAAGCTCTCGTCGCGAGCGAACAGGCCATCGAGGCGGGCTCGGCTCGCGAAGGGTTCCGTTACGCTCTGGGTGCGGCCATGTTTCGCCGCAATGATCCGGAGTTCATCCGCAAGACCCGAGAACTCGGCGAAAAGGCCCGAGCCAAGACGCCCAGGGACTTCAACATCCCGATCCTCCTGGCCACGGTCTATCACTTCGAGGATCGATTCGAGGACGAGCTGGCCTGTTATCGAGCGGCCCTGGAGCTTTATCCCAACAACGTCCAGTTCCTGAACAACATGGCCTGGACTCTCTCCGAGGGTCTGAACCGTCCCCAGGAGGCGATCAAGTACATTCAGGAAGCGATCCGGAGGGAAGGGGAGCATCCCCAGCACCTCGATACCCGGGGAGTGATCGAAGAACGACTCGGGCAATATGACCAGGCCATCGCCGACCTGGAAAAGTCGATCGAGGGTAATCCCTCGGGAGAAACCTATTACCACCTGGCCCGGGTTTATCTCAAGGCGGGCAAGAAGGCGGAAAGCCGGACCAGTCGCGATCTCGCCATCAAGGCGAAGTTCGACCCGTCCACGATCGACCAGACTGACCGTCGCGATCTCAAGCCGGTCATGGAACAGCCTTGAGCCCTCCCATCGTCACCCCGGCCCCTCGCAAGTGGGGCCGGGGACCGACGATCGAAAGGTTCAAGCCTCCGGCGTGAGGAGATGTTCGGCGGCGATCTTGCGGATCATCGCGTCGAGCTTGGAAAAATCGAGCGGCTTGGTCAGATGCTCCGTGAAGCCGGCCTCCCGGCTCTTGCGGATATCCTCTTCCATCCCGAAACCGGTGAGCGCGATCCCCGGCGCGGGTGAGAAAAGCCGGATCGCCCTCATCAGGTCGAGCCCCGAACCGTCCGGCAAGCCAATGTCGCTGACCACCAGATCGTAATCCTCGGGGGGGACTTCGAGGGCTCGCGCCACGCTGCTGGCCGTCGTGACCAGATAACCGTTCTGGCGGAGGAGCTTGGCCATGATCCGGGCCGTCAGCGCGTCGTCCTCGACGAACAGGATGCGACAGGTCACCGCTTCGTGTTCGGGTTCCTCGCGAGCGAAGGGTCGGGCCTCGGTCTCACCGGAGAGGTGAGGCTTCACGCTCGGCAAGGCGAGTGTGAAGGTCGAGCCCAGGTCACGCCCCGGACTGGTGACGGAAAGCTCGCCACCGTGTCCCTCGGCGATCGACCGACTGATCGCCAGGCCCAGACCGAGGCCGCCGAATCGTCGAGTCATGGCGTCCTCGCCTTGCTCGAACGCGTTGAAGATCGTGTCGAGATACGCTTTCTCGATCCCGATGCCGGTGTCGACCACGTCCACCACGATCGAGTCGCCTCGGTTGCTCGACCGGATCAACACCGATCCACCTGCCGGGGTGAATTTGACGGCATTCTTGATCAGGTTCCAGAGAACTTGCTGAAGCCTGGCGCCGTCGGCGTTGACGTGATGGTCGACCGCCTTGAGTTCGGCGATGATCGCCAGCTTTTTCGAGTCTGAATCGCTCCGGCAGATCTCGATGGTCCGATGGATCAGGGCGTGGACGTCATGGACCTCGAAGTGATAGGGCATCTTGCCCCGGATGATCCGCATCACGTCGAGCAGGTCGTCGATCAGTCGGGCTTCGAGTTCCAGATTTTGGCGGATTTCCTCGAAGGTTTCGCGGAGATGGGGAGGGGTCTCGGCCGCGTCTCTCGCTTCGCAGGCCAGCAGCAGGACCGGCGTCAGCGGGGTCCGCAGCTCGTGACTGAGCATCGCCAGGAACTGATCCTTGGCGCGGCTGGCGCTCTCGGCCAGGTCGTTGGCCCGCCGCAGCTCCTCCTGATTCCGCTTCTGGTCGTCGATATCGGTGCAGGTTCCAAACCACTTGACGATCCGCCCCGTCTCGTCCCGGACCAGTTCGGCCCGGACGAGGAACCATCGATAGGCGCCGGAGGCGCCCTGGAAGCGGTATTCGGTCTCGAAGATGGTCCCGGTGGAGACGGCTTCCCGCCATTCGAGCGAGACCCGGTCGAAGTCGTCGGGGTGGAGAGCCCGGCTCCAGCCCTGGCCCTTCGTCTGCTCGGGGGTCATGCCCGAGAATTCGATCCATCGCCGGTTTGCGTAGTCGATCAGTCCGTCGGGGGTGGCGGTCCAGACGATCTGAGGAATCGCCTCGGCCAGAAGAGTGATTCCGGCGAGCCGTTCCTCGGACTCGGCGAGCCTCCGGCGGGTCCGGATCTGTGCCATCACCCGCTCGACGGCCGGAGCGAGATCATCGAGAAAGTCGGGCAATTTGAGCACGAAATCGCTCAGACCGCCCCGGATGGCCCGGATCAGGGTGGCCTCGTCGCTCAGACCTGTGACCAGGATGGCCGGTGTCTGGTCGCCCGAGGCCCGGAGTTGCTCGTAGAAATCCAGGCCGGACAGGTCGCCTCCGAGTTTCTGATCGAGCACGATCAGGTCGATGCCCCCTTCGCAAAGGGCTTCCAGACCTTCGGCGGCGCTGGCGGTCGATCGGACCGCGAAACCGGCCCGGCGCAGGCGGATCTCCTCCAGGCGGGCCACGCCGAGGTCGTCCTCGATGATCAGGACCATCTCCCGACGGTCGCTGTCCTGGGGAAGATCGCCGGGTTGTTCAGCTCGATCCACCATTCCGTGGTACCTTGACGACTTGCAGAAAAAGGCCCAGGCGATTGATGGCATCGATGAAGCCCTCATACTCGACGGGCTTGGTCAGATAGACACTACAGCCTAGTTCATAACACCGCTCCACCTCGCGAGGATCGTCGGTCGTGGTGAGCATGATCACGGGAATTTTCGTCGTCACGGGGTCGGCCTTGATCTGGCGGAGCACTTCGACCCCATCCAGCCGGGGCATGTTGATATCCAGCAGGAGCAGAACAAAGTCCGTGATGGTGCGATTGGTGTGCTGCCCCTCGGCCCGGATGTAGTCGAGAGCCTCCTGACCGTCCTTGACATGGACCATCTCGTTGACGAATCCGGCGCGTCTCAGGTTGCGCTGGACCAGGCTGGCGTGTCCCTCGTCGTCCTCGGCCAGGATCAGGGTCATCGGCTCGCTCATCATGCGTCGCTCCTTCCCGTCTCGGTCGTGGTGACCATCAGCGGCAGGTCGATGTCGGTCTCCCCCGTCGGATCGGCGGGCCGGACCTCGGAGGTGGGAAGCGCCACGAAGAAGGTGGTCCCTTCACCGGGAGTGGACTCGAACCAGATGCGGCCCCCGTGTCGCTCGACGACCCGTCGGACCAGAGCCAGGCCGACCCCTTCCCCCTTCGCGACGTCGCCGTGGAGCCTCTGGAAGATGGCGAAGACCTTGGCCTTGTAAGAGTCGGAGATCCCCAGGCCGTTGTCGCGGACCGCGTAGACGACCGAGCCCTTCGCGACTCCCACGATCCGCTCGCCCGACTTCGCAGGGTCGACGGCGAAGACCTCGATCTTACCAGGCCGGTTTTTATCAAGATAGTTCACGGCGTTGCCGACCAGGTTGGCGAAGACCTGCTCGATGGCCGTCGGATCACCCCAGGCGGGAGGTAGCTCAGCGACGTCGACGGTCGCCTTCCGCTCGTTGATCGACCCCCGGAGTGCCTTGACGACTCTTCGGACGATCGACGTCATCTCCAGGGACTGGCGGCGATATTCGACCTGACCCGCCCGGGAAAGCCGGAGCAAGCCGTCGATGATCCCACTGAGCCGACTGACGGCCGTCTGGATGAAGCCGATCGACTCGGCCATATCCTGCTCGATCATGACCCGGGCCTGGCGACGGATCTCCGCCGGGACATCATCACGGTCGATCAACTTGCTGAGATCCTTGCCGATCATCCCCAGCTCCTTGCTGAATCCCTGGAGGTTGACCAGGGGAGAGCGGAGGTCGTGCGAGACGCTGTAAACGAACATCTCGTTTTCCTCGGCCTTCTCGTGGAGCTGGGCGTTGACGGCGTCGAGTTCGTTGGCCCGACGTTCGAGGATCTTCGATTGTTTCCTCTCTCGACGGGCCGAGTCGGAGAGGGTCTGGGCCATCTCGTGGAAAAGCTCGTCAAGCCGAGCAATCTCGTCGTTTCCGGAGATCGGCGGCGTCAGTTCCTTGCCCTCGGCCAGTCGCTGGGTATTCTGGGTCAGGCTGACCACCCGCCCGCTGATGTTCCTGGAAAACGCGATCGCCAGGACGCACGTCGAGCAGATCGAAGCCGCGAATCCTCCGAGGATCAGGCCATTCACCGAGGTTCGGGCGGATTTCATCAATTCGAGTCGGGTCTGGTCGAGACCCTTCTCGAAGTCAATAAAGCGGTCGAAGCTGGAATTGAGGGCGTCGAGTAAGGCTTGCGAGTGGCGACGTCGGATTGCCGCCAGGTCGGAGTCCATCCGGCCCTCATCGACCAGTTTTCGACCTTCCACCATGTAGTCAAGAAACTCGGTGGCCTGTCGTTCGATCATCGCGGCGGCCTGGGTCTGATCTTCGCGGTCGATGACGAAGTGCCGAAGGATTTTGATCTCGGCTAGAGGCCGGACAATCGACCATTCGAGGGTCTTCGCGAACCCAGGGTCGCGGGTCATGATGTAACCCTGGATCGCGCCATGGGCGTCGAGCAGGGTGACCCGGCAGGTCTGCGCCTGGGCGATCACGTCCTTGGTGTGGATCGTCCGGTCGACGGCCCAGGCCCCATCGCTCCTCATCTTGGCCAGCAAGGCGATGAAAAGAATTTGGAAGAGCAGGGGGACGGCGATCAGGATCAAACCTTTCTGGAGGATCGTCAGGCGAGTGAACATGAGGCCCCCGGACCAGGATACAGTCGAGCTGCGGACCACTCCGACCGGGAGATTTTTTCAAAGACGAACGTCGCCGAGGACGACCGAGAGAAGGTTTCAGATTGTCATGAGCTTACCGGAAGCGTGGCGATTTTCCCAGGGGGAAGGCTCGGCGCGGGATCGAGGGCCTGACCGGATGGGTGTCACTGTATTTTCTGGTGGTGCCAGGATCACCCCCACCCTGACCTTCCCCCGCAAGGCGGGAGGAGACCAGAAAAGGCAGAAGAAAAGACGGTCAATCCGCCGGCGTCTGACTCCCTCCCCCTTGCGGGGGGTCTTTGTTTAGCCCAGGCGTTCACGCCTGGGAGAAGCGAATCGCCCGACCACCAAAAAGCCCCCTTCAGGGGGCTTCTCCCCGATCGCCTTCAGACCAATCTCCTCGGCCGGCTGAAGCCGAGAGCAAGCCCCCTCGATGGGGGCTGGTGACGCCACGCTCCCCATCTTCTTCCCTTCCCAGGCGTGAACGCCTGGGCTAAACAAAGCCTGCGGGGGAGGGCCGGGGTGGGGGGTCAAGACGTGGCATCACCAGAAAACCTGGTGACACCCGACCGGATTGATAGAGCGTCGCAACGACACCAGCAACCCTGGTCGGATCCGGGAACTCCCAAATGCCCGGGAAGGATCGCGTCGAGCGCGACGAGGCCCGACCATCCGGATGGTCGGGCCTCGCTCTGACCTCGGATCTTGTCCGGGAGATCAGGGTTGGGGGACGTTCTTTTCGGTTGGAAGATCCGGATTCCTGGTCGCCTTGGCGAAGTCGAAGGGCTCGCCGAGGAGCTTGCGGAACTTCTCGCGCTGGGCCCGGGTCAGGAGCCCGGAGATCCGAGACATCACCCCTTGATTGAGCTGATCGACCGACGATCGCATCTGCTCCTTCTCGGCCTCCTTGCGGACCTTCGAGGCGTCGGGGTCCGGGTCGGCTTCGCCCGCCGCTTTACGGGCCTCGTCGGCCGTCTTCCGGGCCTCCCGGACCTGTCGCCTTGCGTCAGTGAGCCCTTCGAGGACGGCTGCGATCCCCTCGATCTGGTCCTCGTTGAGACCGAGCGAGCGGATCACGTCGGGTCGGTCAAAGGCCGCCGGACCTTCCGCCTGGATCTCGAGCTGGTGGAGTCTGGCTTGCTGGTCGGGCTTGAGGACTTTCGACGCCGGCTCGGACCGGTCCAGGGCTTTGCCTTGCTCCGGGGTCAGATCCAGTTCTTTGCGAACCGCGGGCATCTTGAGGAGGCTCGACGCCAGGTCCGCGGCGGGATCGAAAAGCTTCCGACCTTTCTCGTCGACGACTCCGGCCAGGTCGAAGGGCTCTCCCAGAAGCTTGCGGTACTGGTCGCGCTGATGCTTGGAGAGCACCTTGGCGATCTCGGCCATGGCCCGCTTGCCAGACTTGAAGGCGAGCGTCCGGAATTGAATCTTTTGCTGCTCCTTGGTCGTCTTTTCGAGGGCAATGTTGCCGAGGTCGGCCGAGCGTTTCTGGATCGCCTTGGCCTGTTCTTGTCGCTGGCGGACGCCCCCGAGGATCTCCTGAATCGCCTGAACCTGGATCTCTTCGAGGACGAGCTTCTCGATCAGCTCAGGCTTGAGGAACGCGTCGGGGCCTTCGACCTGGAGCGCGATCTCGGACAGGCGTTTCCGCTGCGTCGCGTCGAGGAGCTTGCGGAGTTCCGCCTCGGTCTGTCCTTCCAGTTCCGCCAGCGCCGCCTCGCGGGCCTCGGCGTCGGGGTTGGCGATGCCCTCGGGATTGTCCTCGCGTTTGGTCTTCGCCTTACCCTTGGATTCGGCGTCGATCGCCTTCTTGGCCGTTTTCGCCGACGACCCGATCCGGGCCACCTCGGATTTCTGTTTCTCGCTGAGCTTCAGCTCTTTCTGGACCGCGGGGAGCCGGAGCAAGGCCAGCTTGGTTCCTTCGCCGGGTTCGCCGATTCCCGGTTGTCCCTGCCCGATCCCGGCCAGGGCCACAAGCACGACACCGATCAGGCCGGGCATGATCGCCCACGAACGCCACTTCGTCATCGTTTCCCCTCCCGGGATTCCTCAGGCTCAGTCGACCGAACCGGCTGTTCAAGCATTCCAGGTGCCGAGGTCCAGATCAGCCCTTTTTTCTCTCCATCCGGCCCAATCTGGGCAAGATAACCCCGGTCCAACGGGGGGATTCCGCCCAATCGACCCGCTCAGTCAAACTCGAGCCCCGTGCTTCGCCGGACCTCGGTCGACGAGATGTCGAGCCGGAAGACATGACCGGGGACCGGACTGGCGACCCGCTCCAGAAAGTCGGCGACGGGATGCTCAAATTCCTGGGCCGAGAAGTCGCGGAACTCGCCCGAGGCGTCAACCCGGCCGAAGACCAGGAATCGCGCCCCGAGCCGCTCCAGCTCGTCGAGCATCGCGTCCCGACCGGCCGGCCCGCCATAAAATCGCGGATCGACGATCCGGAGAGCCGTGTCATGTCCGAGCACGAACGTGCAGCCGGGGAAGATCCGGGCCTTGTGGAGATAGGTCGGCGCGTTGGTCAGGTAGACCCGGCACGACCGACCGGTGAATCCTTTCAGCCGGGAACGGATCGCCAGGAAATTGAGCGGCGGCTTCTCGGGATGGAACACCGTCATTTCATAGCCGCAAGGCAGCCCGGTCAGCCGGGACGCGGCCTCGGCCATCGCGACGTGCCCGTCGTGGAGCGGCCGGAAGCTGCCGGGCAGCAGGAGCCGGGGCGGCGTCTGATCCTCGCTCGACCAGACGGCATGCTCGCCGGAGACCGGCCGGAAATCGCCGGGAAGGTATCCGGGAGATCCCGAGTCGTCCCTGATCCAGCCGAGATGATCGCCCGAGACCACCCGCCAGGGCAAATCCAGCGCGACCCATGGGCGACGGCCGACCAGCACGTCGGCCATCGAGGGCTCGGCGGAAGCGACCCGGAGCGAGGTCGCCTCGGGAAGAACCTCGTGCCCCTCGTGCTCCAGGGGCAGATAGCCCGAGCCCACTTTTCGAAACGCCAGGAGATTGAGCAGGAAGAGGGCGTTGATCCGCTCCTCCCAGGCCCGACCCCGTCCCTCCGGGAGCGGGATCGACCACGAAAACGTGGACGAGGCTCCCTGGATCGCCGCATGAATCTCATGCGACCGCCCGGCCCGCTCGCCGTCGCCCCTGGCCAGCTTCGACGACGCGCCCAGGCCGAAGACTGCTTCAGGAGCCAGTTCGCCCCTGATTTCCAGGGCGTGATGGAAGGCGGCCATCGCCAGCCCCCGGGCGGCCGTCGGGCTGGCCAGCGGGCCCGGGTCGTAGCCGAGCGTGTCGCGGAAGTCCGCCGCCGCGTAGGGAATCCGACCGGCCAGGAGCGTGGCCGAGCCTCCGCCCCGGGCCAGGAGCATGGGGAAGACCTCGGTCCCGCCGCCGGCGACATAGACCACCGCCTGAGGCGACTCGGTCGCGTTGATCCGACGGGCGAGTTCGGCGATGGCCTCGGCGTCCACTTACTTTTTCTTTGGTCCGATGTCTTCGGCGATCAGGTTAAAGAAGTCGTCGTCCGACGCTTCCACCATTGGCAGGGGCTTGGCTTCGGGTATGACCTTGGGCATCTCGACCTGATCGAAGTCGGCCTCGTCGACCGAGGCTCGCTCGATCGTCTCGGGCGGCTTGCTCGGCCGGTACGACTTCTTGGGACCTTCGACCTCGAGCCCGGCCAGCTCCATCAACGACTTCCGGGTCCGGGTCTCGATCACGTCGTCGTCGAGCAGTTGCGAGCCTTCCACGACGCTCGAAGGGCCGGCCGGCTCGTAGTCGACCGTATAGAGGTGGCCGCCGATCCCGATCTCGACGTCGGGCAGGACACTCTGCTCGGTCGCGAACTTCAGGCCGTTGACGGTCGTGCCATTAGTGCTGCCGATGTCGCGAATGTGCCAGAGCCCATGAAAAAACCGTAACTCGCAGTGTTTGCCCGAGATCCGTTCAAAGTCGAGGCAGATGTCGTTCGACGGGCGACGGCCGATCCGGAGCGTCTCTTTCGTGAGCGGGATCGGATCACCACCACCAATCGGCTTGAGAATACCGAGCACCTTGGATGTGGGCGGCATGGCCGGTCTCCCCTTTGAGAGATGACGCTCGTCGGCGACGAGTCAGATCAGAATGACCTGATCATCACGGAAAAGACACGCGGTCTGGAAGCAGACACGACCCAAAGAAAGGCTCAGTGTGGGTCCAAATCCATGATACGGCACGAGGACCGATCGGTGACAATCCTTTCTGCCGACTCCTTCCAATTTTTTTCCAGGGGACTGGAATGGCCACGTCGCTTCGGATAGCCTCGGACCCGAGTCGACGCGACTCTCCACCCCCGTCGACCTCGATCCGACCTGACGAGGAGGCTCCCGATGGTCCCCGACAGTTTCCGTAACCCGTCGCGACGCGATTTCCTGGCCACTGGTCTTGTCGCCGCCGGTGCCCTGGCCCTTGGCGGGCGGGCCTCGCTCGGCGGTCTCCTCAAGGACAGCGAATACGGCCCGTTCAAGATGGGCTTGCAGAGCTACTCGCTCCGCCACTACAAGGTGGCCGAGGCTCTGGCCAAGACCAAGGAGCTGGGCGTCCACTACTGGGAATCCTACAGCGCCCACACCAACCCCGACCCCGCCAAGGCCGCCGAATCGCGGAGCCTGGCCGCCGCTTCGGGCGTCGAGATCATCGGCTTCGGCGTCTCGGGCTTCTCGAAAAATCATGACAACAACCGGAAGTTCTTCGAATATGGCAAGGCCCTCGGCGTCGCCTACCTCTCGGCCGACCCCACGGCCGACGCCTTCGACAGCCTCGACAAGCTGACCGAAGAATACGGAATCATGATCGGTATTCACCCGCACGGCCCCGGCAGCCGCTGGGAGAAGATCGACCAGATCGCCGCCGCGATCAAGCCGCACTCGGACAAGATCGGCATCTGCCTCGATACCGGCCACCTGCTCCGCTCGAAGGAAGACCCGGTTCGCGCGGTCGAGGTCTTCGGCAAGCGGATCTACGGGGTTCACCTCAAGGACGTGAAGGACGCGAAGACCTTCACGATCCTGGGCGAAGGGGACCTCAAGCTCGAAACCTTGCTCCAGAAGCTGGCCGCGCTCAATTACTCGTACTGCCTGGCCCTGGAGTACGAGGAGAACGAGAAGAACCCGATCGCCGACATCAAGAAGTGCCTCGACGCCACCAAGGCGGCGGTGGCGAAGATCAAGGTTTGAGAACTGCGACCGCCGGAGGGTCCGGTTTTTCGGACCCTCCGATCCCCACGGAAGGATTTTCGACGTGCTGACCCGCGTGCTCGAACCTGAGGTGATGG
>Ga0080006_1261292_pt1 | contig 15947 bp, 8 predicted proteins | sample RS3BMetagenome_FD_69209 | JGI IMG/M metagenome (GOLD analysis project Ga0080006, IMG submission 69209) | Ferric oxide microbial mat and aquatic microbial communities from Rainbow Spring, Yellowstone National Park, USA - RS3B (SPADES... ... | reverse complement strand
CTGACGTTCCGCACTTCTCGATGACCAAATAGCTCCCCAGTCCCCCCTGGTCAACGCCCGATCTGCGCCGATCGTCAGTTTCGGGCGGCATTCCTGAGGAGGATCTCGCCGGCCTTGGCTGAGACCTCCTCCATCTGGGCGATGACCGCTTCCATGTAGCGCCTGTTGGCTATCCACTGGCGGTATAGGTCGGCCTCGTCCTCGTCGAGCCGGCGGCTCACCGTCTTGCCGTCCTTCAGTCGGCTCCACTGGAAGTAGGGACCGTGGCGTCGGGGTGGATCGCCTTGGCAACGACAGCCCGGCTTTCCACACGACGTCTCTCGGGAGATCAGGCTGCCCGGGCTGATGAAGCCGAGTCCATCGAGCTCAGCGATGAGGGACCGGTACTTGGCTTCGTAGTGTTCGAGTCGGCTGGTCATCGGTGTCTGTCCTCGGTCGAGGATCCACATCGGTGGATCGGTCAGTAGGTATGCTGACCGATAGCCGACCAGCTGTCAAGGAGCCCCCGTGGAACCAGACGAGGTGGAGTTGCATAGCGAGACCCTCGGTGCCCTGCCGGTGGTCAACTGGTTCGTGGAGCGCTCGGGCATCGAAGGGATCGTGGATCGGTTCGTGCCCACAGACGATGCCCGACTGCGTCTCTCACCGGGTGCGGTCATCGGCGTGGTGTTGCGCAACATCCTGGTCGCCCACCGGCCGGTCTATGCCCTCTCCGAGTGGGCCGAACCCTTCGTGCCCTCCGCACTCGGATTGAACGACGGCGACATCGCAGCACTCAACGACGACCGGGTGGGGCGCACGCTCGACCGGCTCTTCGACGCCGACCGGGCCACCATGATCACCCAGGTCGTCTTAGAGGTGGTCCGGCGGTTCGACGTAGATCTGTCCCAGCTCCACAACGATTCGACGACGGTCACGGTGACTGGCACCGACTACCCCGGGGGCGGTGAGGAACGCGGCGGCAAGGCGATCGTGAAACCGACCTTCGGCCACAACAAGGACTTCCGTCCTGACCTGCGCCAACTGCTCTTCGTCCTCACCATCTCGGCCGATGGCGCGGTGCCCATTGCCTATCGGGTCTACGACGGCAACACCACCGACGACGTCACCCACATCCCCACCTGGGACGAACTGGTGACCCTGGTCGGGAAGCCCTCGTTCCTCTACGTAGCTGATTCCAAGTTGTGCTCCAAAGAGGCGATGGGCCACATCGCCTCCCACGGAGGCCGTTTCGTCACCGTCATCCCCCACGGCCGCCGAGAGGACACCTGGTTCAGGGATTGGGCCCAGACCCACGCACCGACCTGGGAGGAGGCGGTGCGCCGTCCGGCTGCCCATGTCGGGGATCCCGACGCGGTGTGGCGCACCTTTGCCGCACCGGTCCCCTCGGTCGACGGCTACCGGGTGATCTGGGTGCATTCGACCATCAAGGCGGCCCGGGACGCCGCATCACGCTCGGCCCGGGTGGAGAGAGGGCTGGCCGCCATCGACGAGATCGCTGCCCGGCTGGCCAGTCCGAAGTCCCGCCTCAAGACCCGGGTGGCCGTCGAAGAAGCGGCAAAGGCAGCGCTGGCCAATGTAGGTGCCACCCGGTGGGTCGGCTTTGTCGTCGCCGAATCACACGAAGAGACCTTCACCCAGGAGAGCCGTGGTCGTCCCGGCTCGAACACCCGCTACCGCAAACACGACAAGGTGGCGTTCACCGTCACCGCCAAGGTCGACGCCGAGAAGGTCTCCTATGACGCCACCACCGACGGATGCTTCCCACTCATCACCAACGACACCGAGATGACCCCGGCAGACATCCTTGCCGCCTACCGCTACCAACCCAATCTCGAGCGGCGCAATCACATGCTGAAAAGTCCCCAGGCGGTGGCCCCGGTGTTCTTGGAGAACCCGCATCGCATCGAGGCCCTACTCACCTGCCACTTCCTCGCCATGATCACCGAGGCGATCATCGAACGGGAGATCCGTGCCTCGATGAAGGCGGAGGGGCTCACCGGCATCGAGCTCTACCCCGAACTGCGCAACTGTTCGGCCCCGAGCGCCCCTCGCATCTTCGAAATCTTCAGCGGCGTGCAGCGTCACCGACTGATGGAGGCCGGTCGGGTCGTCAGGGTCTTCGAACCGAAGCTCACCACCGTGCAGGAAAAGGTCCTGGACCTCCTGCACATCCCGCACTCGGTCTACACCCAGGCTCGATCCTGAGGTGGGGGGCTATATCGGTCCCGAGAAGTGCGGAACGTCAGTGACATCGAACTGCTGTGCCAATTACACGGGTCGACAATTGAGCAGGCGTTCCGAATGGCGCTTGCCGCCCTTGATGTTGAGCGGGTGTTGTCGGAAGGCGGCATGAGCCCCGACGATCGTCTCGCCCTCGACTCCTGGCGGGGTCACCTCTGACGCATCGCAGATGGCCATTGATGTCCGAACCTGAGGCCTGCCCCGGAGGTGCGATTAGTGGGCACCGCCAGACGTGGTCGCTCAGGTGAGATGCTGCCCGAGGAACACCAGCGACGGCGGCTCCTGTGCGACGAAGAACGGGTCCGTATGGCACCCCGACGAGATGATCACCGTGGTCGATGACGGAACCACGTTGGCAAGCGCCACGACTCCGGGGTGAAAGGGGTCATCGATCCCCGATGCGATGCGGACTGGCTTTCCGGCAAGTGCGCCTACGTGCGTGACGGCATCGTTCGCCGTGAACGCATCGAGTGAAGCGTAGGCACCGGCGTTAGCACCGTTTGCTTCGTCGTAGGTGGTCCAGATGGCCGGGCTGATCGCCGCCACCGCCGAGATCAGGCTCGGGTACTTCTCGGCCATGAGGATCGCTCCGTAGCCTCCCATCGAGATCCCCATCGTCCCCATCCTCTGAGGTGCGACTCCCAACCCACGCTGCTGGCACATCGGGATCAGTTCACCTGCCACCATGGCCATCGGGTCGTCCCCGGGATGCGGGTTCCAGTAGCCGCCTCCACCGTCGACGGTCACCATGGCCATCGGCGGCAGTGGATGTCCATCGACCTTGAGTGCAAGAGCCCGGGCAGGGGTCAGCCCGGCTAAGGCATCCGTGTGGTTGCCCCCGAAGCCATGGAGCATCACGATGAGAGGCAGTGAATCGCCGGGTCCATGCCCGGGCGGGTAGGCGATGGTGTAGCCCACCTGGCGGTTGCGAGCCGTGGAGTAGAAGGTTCCCGAATTCGACGGTCCTGGTGTCGGGTAGCTGAGTGGCGGCGAGCCGACCGAGCAAGCACCGTCTAGCTGATCGAGCGTCTGCTTCCCCGGCAGGACTCCGTGTGAGACCAGTTCGAATCCGGTGGCTCCGGCTATGGCGACCACAGTGGCTCCACCAATCCCCCATCCGAGCAGACGGCGGCGACTGACGTTTGGCTCGTCGGGATGGCCCTCGGGCGACATCAAGTCAGCCTCTCACGACGTGGAACCGCAGGAGGCGCACGAGGCTGGTCGTCCTTTGGTCATGACGCCCGACAAGATCAAGGTCGCCAGGCAGATGTACGACAGCCAAGAACACACGGTCGAGGCCATCGCCCAGACGCACGGAGTCTCACGAACGACGATCTACAGGCATCTACAGCCTCAGCCTGGCTGATCGATCTCGGCGCAGATCCGGTGTTCGGGGACGCGTGCCTCGACTTGCTCCCCTCCGGCCGCGCAGGGACTGAGATCCCCGGGGAATGTTCCGTTCTCAAGACCCGATCGGCAACTCACGCCTGGGCAGATCCTCCCTGTGGTCAGCTCGACTGGGCCCGGAGGAACGACACTCTCATGGCGAGCTACTCGCAACGGTCCACTCCCCGCTCGTGATGTCGCACTCGCTGAGCCATCGGACGCCCTCTTGGACCAGACCAATGCCAAGTGAGTACGTTCCGGCCTCCCGGGGTGCCTGCACTCGGCAGAGCAGGTTGCACGACGTGCGTGGCGATGACCGCCAGAGTTGGTGGCATCTGATGGGCTCATCGATGAGCCGATGTCCATGCTCGTCGATCCACCAGTAGGCCAATTGCACTGGATGCCGGCCTGAGCACGCGAACGTGTCGTCTGTTTCGTTCGTCAGCATCACGTCGAAATAGAAGATCTGTCCAGGTCTGACTGTCTTCGGTCGGGGATGGGACGCGCGCAGTGTGATTCCGCCTCCTGACCCCTCGGGCAGTGGAGGTACGTCGAAGTCCGTGAAGCGTCGGACGGGGTGGCCGTAGGGTAGTGAGTAGCGGGGTGGTACCCATAGATCGCGCACTGAGGCAGTCGAGAATCGGTCGGCGTCGCTGCGTAGGACGAAGAATGCGTTCACGCCGAGGCTGTCGCATCCCACGAGCACATAGCCGAGCCGACGGCCAAGTCGCTCGAGTGCTGCCAGGCCCGCAGCATGCCAAGCGGTGTCATTCCACTGGTGCGTCGGATTGTACGGCATAGTCCATTGCAGGCGCGGACCGACGACCGCGTTGTACTCGATCACGACGACGCGGGGCGTATACCGCGTCGCAACCTCTTCCCAGATCCAGTAGTCATTCCCATCTATGTCGATGACGAGCAGGTCGAGTTCATCCGGTGTGGATGACGCTTGCAGGATCGGTACGATCGATTCCCTGTCGACGAACGCCTCGACTACGTCGACCGGACGGCCAGTGGTTCGGATTCGGGCGGCTTCGACCTTCTTGTGGTCGCCCTCGATCCAGATGCCGCTCCAGCCCTGCGCGACGAGGTTGGCCGTGCAATTCTCCGCTCCATCAGACGCGCCGATCTCAACGAATACTCGATGTTCCGGTTCGAGTCGCCGGAATATCTCGGCGATGATGCCGTCTTCACCGTTTTGCGAGTGAATTGTGTACTCGAAGTGATGGAGACCATCCGGATCACTGGCGAGGTTGAGTTCCTCGCGCCGCTCATATCGCGACAGCACCGTGCGTGAGGCCACATGGGCCAGACGGCTCGCCCCCCACATCAACGCCACGCGCTCCGCAGCTCTGCTTCGAAGGAGGAACCAGGAGGTCCAGAGTGCAGTGTCGACTCGACTCCTGATTCCCCACATTCCAGCCAACCTAGCGAAGGGGGAGTTCGGGCTCCACCTTCCGGGGGGCACGTCAGACCATCGCCTTCATCGGTATCCAACTCGTGCCGGAGGGCGACCCTCTCCCGGCGATCAGAGGCAGTTGAGTCACGGACCGGGCGCTGCTAGCTCGCCGGGCTGGAGGCCACGTTCGTGACTTCGGAGACCAATCGGAGGGTGAGTTCGGCGCTTCTGCGCCTGCCGAGTGCCATCGAGCAGTACCTGGGCTGGACTGAGCAGCTCAGAACGACAGAGGCATCGTTCTGGATCACTCGGGACACCGCAGCCACGTACTCGGCCTTGCCGGGGATGTTCGTCACTGACGACCTGATCCACCCGATCACGGAGCCATCATCCAGGTCCGTGATCTCGTGTGCTCCGACGAGCTGCATCGCTGATCTTGCCAGCTGAGAGGCCACCTCTGGAGCGACGAAGACTTCGACGGGGGTTCCAGGGGGGAGCGGCCTGCCTTGCGGTGCAGTGCCAGACACTCGCCTCACCGCCCGCTTCCTGTCTGATCGGATGAGCACGATCGCACCACCTACGCACATGGCGAGAACGACCCCGAGGAAAGCCGCCAAGACCACGGGAACCACCCTGGGAGCACGGACGTGCCGACTGCGCTATCAGTGCCCCAGGGGCACGCACTGACCGGCGGCAACGCGCGCACCTCACCCCGTTCGACGCGATCCCGGCGCGTGTGCCTGGAGACTCATGGTGGATGACGGTGCCGCCCGGTTCCTGAGGGTCAGCAGGTGTGCCGGTGGGAACAGGACGTTCCCACCACATCGGTCGCTACGGTGACACCCCTCAAGACCCCCAGGGCCACGTTCGGGACGCAGAGGTCCTCGGTTCACATCCGGGCAGTCCGACCACCGAGTCGGTGCACGTCACCGGGGGTTCCAGCCCCCGCTGGCTCGCGTCCGGAGGTCCCGGCGGCCGCGTCCGTCCGGCTCACCACGCCGCTACCTGGGCACCGGTGTCCCCATCACCCGCGGGGTGGTGCACGGATGACCAGGGTCCACGCGGTTCATCCAGCCACCACACAGGTCCTCACATGCCGGGCTGGCCTCAGACGTCCCGGGGGCGCACGTTCCGAGTCGCCACGGTGTCGATCAGCCGGGCGACTCCGGTGCCCGGTCCGTTCGCCCCAGCTCACCGCGTTCACGCCCAGTGCTGCCGGGTTTCCCGCACCGCCGGTCGAGGGCGTTCTGTCGGCTGACGGCGAGCAGCGACTCCATCGCGGCACGGTCCCCGGACACACCGGAGCGGGGTTGCGGGCGACGGCGACCGACGGCATCGTCCGGCACCTGCCGGCGTGCGACGTGACCGGCGGAACTGACCGATCTCGTGCCGTGACCCGGCTCGTCTGCACTCCTCCGTGCGTGCGTTCGGGACGGGCCGGTCCTCGGCCGTGACCGGGCGGACCGACCGTCCACGTACAGCTCCACCGTGGGCCCCGGTCCCCGGTCGACCGGTCAGCCCAGTCGTCGTGCCGTCCGTCGGCGCCGACCGGTGGCCAGGAGCACCAGGCCCGACACCACTAGTGCCGCGGCGGCGACCAGGAGCTCCCACGGATCGAGACCGGTCATCGCCAGCTGGCCACCTCCACCTCCACCTCCACCTCCACCTCCACCCCCACCTCCACCACCCGAGGTGGGACCTCCCTGTCCACCACCCGGGTCGGACGGGGACGCCGGGCTGACGAGGACGGATGGCGTCGATGCCGTCGTGACGCTCGAGGGAAGCAGCACGGTGGACGACGCCACCGTGGCCATGTTGGCGATGGAGCCGCCGGTGGCATGCACCTGGACCACCAGGTCGAGTGCGGCCGACGTGCCGGCTGCCATCACCCCACCCAGGGGGCAGGTGACCGCCTGGCCCACGGCGCTGCACGTCCACCCCGAACCGGATCCCGTGGCAGCGGTCGTGGTGGTGGCGGACACGAACGAGAGGCCCGCCGGCAGGTCGTCGGTGACCACCACGCCCTGCGCCGTCGACGGACCTTGGTTGGCCACCGCGATCGAGTAGGTCGCCCGGCTCCCGCTGGTCAAGGTTCCACCGCTCAACGACTTGGAGGCGAGGAGCCGGGACGCCGGCGTGACCGCCGTCGACACCGTCGAGGTGTTGTTGGAAGGGTCGGGGTCCACGGCCGTGCCGGCGACGGACGCGGTGTTCGTCACCTGGGGGACGGCAGTTGCTCCCACCGTGGTGACCACGGTGATCGGCGACCCGGTGCCGATGTCGAACGGCCCCGGCCGGGTACAGGTCACCGTCTGTCCGGTGGCTCCACACGTCCAGCCGGCACCTGAACCCGAGACATAGGTCAGACCGGTCGGAAGGATGTCGGTCACGGTGATCGGACCGGGATCGAGCGTCGGGCCGAGGTTGGCGGTGGCCAGTGTGTACGTCAGGTCCTGGCCGGCGGCGACAGGTGCACCGGCCGTCTTGGTGATCGACAGGTCGGCCAGTGGTTCGACGGTTCCGGGGTCGTGCGCGGTGTTGTTGCTCGGATCGGGGTCCGGCGTGGTCGACGAGACGGTGGCCGTGTTGGTGACACTCGGATAGGCAGCGGCGCCGACCGATGCCACGAGTGTGATCGGACCCGCCGATGCCCCCGTTGCCAGGGACCCGCTCGCCTGGCAGGTCACGGTCTGGCCGCCGTCCGAACAGGTCCAGCCGGTACCGCCGGCCGACGTGTAGGTCAGCCCCGTGGGAAGGACGTCGACCACGGTCGGGGCGGCGGCGTCGGACGGGCCGTTGTCCATCACGGCGAGGGTGTAGTTCACGTCGCCCCCGATGACCAGGTTGCCGGCATGGCTCTTGGTGATCGAGAGGTCGGCGCTCGGGGTGACCGGGGTCACCACCGTCGAGGTGTTGTTGCCCGGGACCGGGTCGGGGGTGGTCGAGGTGACGGTGGCCGTATTGGTGATCGGCTGCGTCACACCCGGGTCGACGGTGATCCCCAGCGAGATGGGGGCGGCACTCTGGGTGGCTCCCAGTGCGGTGTCGAAGGAACAGCTCACCGTCTGGCCGACGTCCGAACAGGTCCAGCCGGAACCGCTGGCCGAGACATAGGTCGATCCCGGCGGGAGGACGTCGACCACCCTCGGGGCGGCCGCGTCGGACGGCCCGCTGTTCGCCACGGCGAGTGTGTAGCCGGCCCCGGTGGGGGACCCGGGGACGAAGGCTCCCACGGCCGTCTTGGTGATGGACAGATCGGCACTCGGCACCGGGACGGGCGACGAGGCCGTCGAGGAGTTGTCCGTCGGCTGCGGGTCAGGGGTCGCCGAACCGATGGTCGCGGTGTTGACGAAGGCACCACCCAGGTACGAACTGGCGATCAGGACACCGATGGAGACCGTCTGGCCTGCTCCGTTCACCAGTGGGCCTCCGGCAGCACAGGTCACCGTCGAGCCGGATGCCGCGCACGACCACCCGGGGCCCGTCCCCGACACCATCATCGAGCCGGGTACATAGGTGAGTCCTGGGGGCAGGACGTCGACCACCGTCGGGTCCGCGGCGTCGGACGGTCCGAGGTTGGAGACGGCGAAGTCGTAGGTGGCCCGGGTCCCCGGCGTGAAGGTGTCGGTGGGTGCGTGGGTCTTGACGATCGAGAGGTCGGCACTGGTGACGATCTGGGTGGGGTCCTGGGCGGTGTTGCCGGCCGGGACCGGGTCCGGGGTGATCGACGACACCGTGACGGAGTTGGTCACGACGGTCGGGAGTACCGAACTGGCCACTCCGACGGTCAGGGCGAAGTGCACCTGTGCGGTGTCGGGCAGTGTCGCCGTCGGCGAGGTGGTGGTGAACGTCACCGTCTGGGGCACTCCCGGGACGACCGCCGATGGCGTGGCCGTCCACCCCGGGGGCAGGGTGGACGCCCGGTAGGTCATGCCCACCGGCAGGGTGTCGACCAGCTGGGGGTCCACCGCGTCCGACGGGCCGCTGTTGGTGGCGATGATGGTGTAGGTGCCGGTCCCACCGGCGGTGAACGACCCGCTGTGGGTCTTCCTCACCGACAGGTCGGCCGAGGCCGATCCACTCGACGACGTGTCGGTCGCCGAGTTGTTGCTCGGGTCGGGATCCGGGGTGGTCGAGGTCACGGTGGCGGTGTTGGAGACCGGTCCGCCGGCGAACGCCGACCTGAGGTGGGCCACCACGCCGATCGGGCCGGCACTCGATCCGGAGCCGAGCGCGGAGCCAGCCGTGCAGGTGACGTCCAGCCCCACCGCCGAGCACGACCAGCCGGTACCGGAGGCGGTCACCGAGTCGAACACGGTCGGATCGAGGTTGTCGGTCACCACCGGCGCCAGGGCGGAGGACGGTCCGACGTTGGCCACGGCCAACGAGTAGTGCGCATCGGTCCCCGGGACGAAGGTGTCGGTCGGCGCATGGGTCTTCGCGATCGACAGGTCGGCGCTGGTTCCGACGACGACCACGTCACTGGCATGGTCGTTGGTCGGGTTCGGGTCGGTGACGGTGGTGGAGGGGATGCCCACAGTGTTGGTGAGCGAGGTCCCGTCGGCGATGGTCGGCGCCAGTCCGACGTCGAGGTCGAACGACGAGCTGGCGCCGTTGGCCAGACCGGCGGCCAGGGAACAGACGACCACCGTCGGGGATCCCGCGGCGCACGACCAGGATGATCCCGGTACCAGACTCCGGTAGGTCGTCCCCGTCGGCAGGGTGTCGGTCACCTCGACGGGCAGTGCCGGTCCGGACACGGCCGGGGAATCCGACGGACCGTTGTTGGTCACCGTCACCTGGTAGGTGCCTGTGGCACCGGCGGTGAACGTCCCGACGTGGGTCTTGGCGATGGAGAGATCAGCCTGGACTCCCACCGTGGTCGTCACCGTTGCCGAGTTGTTGGACGGATCGGGATCGTAGGTGGACGAGGACACGCCGGCCGTGTTGGTGATCGGATTGGACCCGTAGTCCGACGGGATGGACACCGTCACCTGGACGGGTGCAGCGGTCGCACCCGATGCCAGTGGCCCGGTCGCCGTGCACGAGGCGGTGACGCCGGCCGTGACCGTGCACGACCAGCCGGTACCGGACGCCGACGTGATCGTCCAGGGGGCGCCGACCGGAACGGTGTCGGTCACTAGGGGCGCCGCAGCCGCGGACGGCCCGAGATTGTGGACGGTCACGTCGTAGTAGTCGCCGGAGGCGCCGGCCACGAGCCCACCGGGTGTGCCCACCGTCTTGGCGATCGACAGGTCCGCCGCGGCGATGTAGGCGCTGGCCGTGGCCGTGTTCGACGCATAGGGCCCCGACGCGTTGCCGGGAGCACCGGTGGCGTCAGTGGCCACCGCGCTGACCGAGTTCGTGTCGGGCGAGGCGGCCCCCAGCGCAGCACCGGTCTGGGGGGTCGAGGTGTAATCGACCGTGACGGACCGGGTGCCACCAGTGAGATCGCGGAGCTGGGTCGGTGCCCAGGTCAGCGTCTCCGTAGTGCCGGACAGGTTGGTGGTCGGATCAGCTCCGGACCCGGTGAGGGTGGTGCCGTCGGGGAAGGTGATGGTGGTGGATCCGGCGTCGTACGTCCAGTGGGCGGGCAGCACATCGGTTGCACCCACCGAGTAGGCCGGTGTGGCCGCCGGGTCGGTGAGCGAGAAGGACCAGTTGAATGGGGCTCCCACGAAGGCCGCCGTCCCTCCGGGCGTGGCCTTCGTCGCAGCGAGTACGGGGAAGACGGGCGTCACCGGCACCGACCCTGACACCGGTCCGTACGTGACGTACCGCCCCGGGGTGGCCGTCGCCGTGGCGGACGGAACGCCGTAGTAGTCGGCGATCGTGGCCGTGTTGGTGATCACCTGGCCCGTGGACAGCGACGACGAAGCGGCCAGGGTCACCAGGAACGTCAACGTGGCCGATGTCCCCGGCGCCAGCCCCGGTCCCATCGGGCACGCCGATGCCGTGGCCGAGGGATCCCAGGTCACCACGCCGGCGGTGTACGAGGCCGACCCTTGGGAGGCCACGAACCCGGTGGGGTTGACCACCCCTGTGGGCAGGTGGTCGGTCACGACCGCGGCGTAGGCGCACGATGTGGCGGCACTGCCGGCGTTGGCGACGGTGAGGGTGTAGGTGAAGGGGACCCCGGGCTGTGGCGAGTTCGTCGAGGTCGCCTTGGTGACGGTGACCTGTGGTCCGACGACCTCGACCGCTGCGGTGGCCGTTGCCGACGCGAAGGCGTAGCTGGACGGTGTGGGGATGGCGGTCGGCGCGGTGCCCGAGGTGTTCTGCCAGTAGGCCCCGATCGAGTTCGACAGTGAGGTGCCCGGCAGGACCGGGCCCTGTGGTGCCGGGAGGTAGGTCGTGGCCGGATGGGCGGTGTAGGTGAGCGTGATCGTGCGGGTCTGGGCGCCGGGTGCGAGATTCCCCAGCCACCAGGCCAACGGGGTCTTCCCGTTGGAACCCGGCACCGGGCTGCCGATGGACGCGATGGCCACGTCGCTTCCACAGGCTGACCCGTCGGCGTTCTGACAGGCCACCGCGCCGTAGGCGTCGAACACCATGCCACTGGGAAGGGTGTCGATCGCTGTGGCCTGGGGGAACGTGGTGCCGGCCGGGACCGTGAGGGTGGCCGTGTAGGTCGTGTCGACCCCGTTGGTCACCTTGGTGGGGCTGGCGGTCTTGGCCACGGTGATGCCGGTGACGGTCACCTGGTCCTGTGCGGTGGCCGCATACCCGGTGCCCGTGGTGCGCGCTCCGGGGTGGGCCGTCACGTCCAGGCTGGTCACGGTGGCTGAGGCGTTGTTGGTGAAGGTCGAGTGACCGATCGGGGTCACCGGCAGCGTCGTCCGGTAGGTCAGGGCCTGGGTGCCACCGGGCGCGATGGTGACCCCGCTGCCCAGCACCCAGGCGATGCTCCAGATCCCGGAGGACTCGCTGGCGACTCCTCCGTTGCTGATGCTCCCGGCTACAGGGGTGACGCCCGTCGGCAGGGTGTCGGTGGCCGTCACGTCGTGGGCGGTGGCGACGTCGGTGGCGACGGGGTTGGTCAGGGTCAGGGTGTAGGCGACGGTGGCCCCGGGGGCGTAGGGCCCACCGGGGGAGTCGGCCTTGGCCAGATGCAGGTTCGGTTCGACCACCGTGGTCGTGACCACCGGGCTCGAGGAGCTCAGGGGAACTCCAGTGGCGGTGTGATAGGCGAAGGTGGCCGTATTGTTGATGCCCTTGGTGCGGGCATTTGCCACGACGTTGTTGACCACCGCGGTGAAGGTCATGGAGATCACCGTCGGTGTGCCGATGGGCCCGAAGACGGCCGGGAAGACCACGCTCGGCGTGTTGTTCGTCTCAACCACGGTGAACCCGGCGGGGAGTGCCCCACCGTTGTAGGTGGCGACGGTCGACCCGGCGACCAGATTCTGCTGGCCGGTGTCGGCCGTGCCCAGCGGGTCGGTCAGGGTTGCGGCAGAGACGGCGGTGTCGGCAGGAATGGTGGCGGCGACCGTATAGGTGATGTCCTCGCCGATGGTGGCCTGGCTGGCGGCGTTGTTGCCCGGCTCGGTGACACCGGTGGTGCGGGTCTTGGTGACTGCCACGCTCGGGGTGGAGACCTGGGCGGTGGCGTCCGCGCGGGTCGTCGTGCTGGGGTCGGCCGGCGCGCCGGGGTCGATGTTGTTCGGTGGGGAGTAGGTCTGGGTGGCCGATCCGGTGTCCAGGGTGGTGCCCTGGTAGGAGACGACTCCGGCATGGTTGAGGAGGACCTGGCCCGGGCTGACGTCGGTGGGCACGGTCATGGTGTAGGTGAGCGTGATGGTGGCCGGGGTCACCACCCCATTCGTCGGGTCGAGGGTCGCCGGTGGCACCGTGAGGTTGTCCCACTGCAGCCGGGTGCCCGAGGCACAGCCGGAGGATCCCGAACCGTTCGACGCCGCGGCGTTCGAGATCACGGTCGCGCAGTCGTCGGGTGCCGTACCGCTGATCGCACCCGGCAGGTTGTCCCACACGGGTACCGACACCGCACCGACCAGTCCGGTGTTGTCGAGGGTGATGGTGTAGCCCACCCTGTCGCCGCCGGACACGGCGGGAGGTGCACCGGTGACGGCGACTCCGTTGACCGACGTGACGGCCTTGGTCAGGGAGAGCAACGGTCGGGTGAGGTTGTAGCTCGCCTGTGCGCGCAGGGAGATCCCGTGGCCGGCCGTGTCGAGGGCGGTGGCCTTGGCCAGGTTGCCGGTCAGGGTGAAGTTGTTGCCGGCCGTCGGCGGGGTGGTCAGCGCGGCCTCGATGTCGACCTCGAACACCTGACCCGAGGACACGAAGCGTCCGCCGCCGCTCGCCGGGTCACCCATCGTCCAGGTCACCGAGTCGGGGATCGCACCCGCATCGGTCGGCTGGCCGGAGGGGACGGTCACGGTGTTGCTGCTCGTGAGGGACGAGGTGACATAGGTCGCGCCCATGGGCAGGAAGTCGGTCACCGTCGGATCGCGGGTCATCGTCCCCTGCGGAAAGTCCATCTCGATCTGGAAGCAGACCCGGTCCCCGGCCTGGTAGCTGGGCGGATAGGACGGGCTGGAGGGGACGACGTAGTTCGCGGTCGCGCAGTCCACGGTGCCGCCGGTGGGGGGTGTGGCGATGCGCTTGACGAGGACCGGGGACGCCGTGCCCTGGGATGCGGTCGACCCGTGCGCCGGGTTGGCAGGTACGGCCTCGCCCGAGTAGATCGGCTGGGTGCCGACAGCCGAGCACGTCGGGTCCGCGGTCGGGCTCGACGGAGTGCCGGGGAAGCAGGGGGGATCGGTCGCAGCGGTGATGTCGGCCTGGTCGGCCAAGCCGTCACCGGCCACCACGGGGGTGGAGGGGGAGAGGTTGTTGATGTAGTCCGGCCGAATCAGGGCCGGGAAGGACAGTGTCCGGTCGGTGGTGGGAGCCACCGTGCCCAGGTTCCAGGAGATGGCGAAGCTGCCGTCGCTGTTCTCGAGCACGTTCGTGTAGGGGACGGACGGGTCCACCCCGGCCTGGGGTACGCACTGGGCCGAGGAGGTGTCGGTGGCGTAGTTGGTGGTCGAGGACAGTGGGCACATGCCGCTCGGCAGGGTGTCGGTGAGCGACGTGGACGACGCGTAGCGGTACTCGGAGGTCTGGTAGCGGAGGGACACGGTGGCGACGTCGCCGGCGACGAACGTCTGGGGAGTGATCGACTTGACCACCTTGATGTCCACCGCGGTCACCGAGTTGCCGGCGTAGGTGGCGACGGGGTTGGTGTTCCCGGGGTTGAGGCTGCCGGCGTAGGTCCCCGTGGCCACCACCTGGGAAGTGAGGACCTCCCCGTCGTAGGTCTCCGGCCCGTTGTTGTTGTCGAGGTTGGCCCCCTGGGCGCCGGTGGTCGGTGGCACGGATCCCGACCAGGTGGTGGTGTTGGCCCGGAGCGGGATCGCGGCCACGAACTGGATGGTCGACACGTTGCCCCCGGGCGCCGCGGTGAGGGTCCCGACCGCCCAGGTCACCTGGGTGAAGACACCGGACAGGTGTGTGCCGTCCGGCTCGGTGGGGTCAGTCACCGTGGTGACCGATGTCGGGGTGGGACAGACGGAGGAGGACAGGGGTGCCAAGACGTTCAGGCTCCCGCTGCCCGGATACTCGTCGGTCGACCCGGGATTGGTGCCCGCCGCGGCCGTGGTCGCGTCCACGCCGCCACAGCCCAGGAACTCGACCCCGGCCGGGATCCAGTCGGTGACCGAGACGCTCCCGGTGTTCCGGACGTCGTTGTTGGTGGTCGTGAGGGTGTACGTGAACTGGTTCCGGTGCGCGCCGCGGAGAGCCTCGCCCTGGGACCACGGATCGGTGAGGGTGGTGGAGATCGGGACCACCGTCGTCGTCGCCGACGAGCCGGCCGAGTTGGTGTACGACGTGGGCACGACCACGCCGGCCGCCCAGCTGGGCACGTACCGCGCGCTCGAATTGGCGTACACCGACGCGGTCACCTGGTAGGAGCCGCCGGGCAGCACGGGATCGGGTCCGAGATCGGTACCGGCATCGGTCTGGCCCTGGACCTTGAAGGCGAGACCCTGCGTGGAGGCCAGCTGCAGGTCGCCGACGTTCGCCCACACCAGCGTGGTCTGGCCCGCAGCAGGGACACCGGGGTAGATCGTCGGGTCACCGGCCGCGGCTGTGCCACCCGCCGAGGTGGTGGTGGTCGAACCCGTCACGTAGGACACGCCGAGAGGGAGCACGGCCGCGAACGATGCGTTGTAGAGCACGACACCCGAGGTGTTGGTGGCACTCAGTGACACCGAGGACGGAGCGCCGTAGAGCACATGGGCCGCGGTCGTGGCCGTCAGCGACACGCTGCTGTCGGCGGCGGCCGGACCGGCCGTGATCGTGACCAGACCGCCGACGGCCAGCACCACCGCGACGAGACAGAGCGTGAACCGCCGTGAACCTCGCATGACTACGCTCCACTCCACTCGTGTCCCGGGCTGCCCTCCCGTCGATCGTCGATACCTGTCGTCTCGTGACCCCGGGGTCATCGGCACGAACGGCGACGGGGTTGAGCACAGCCTGTTCCCCGCCTCCAGCCGCGTCGCCACCCGTCAGCCGTGAGCGGTCGGTCGGTCCGTCGGTGCGGACGGAGTCCGGGCCGAACCGTAGCGATCGCCGATGGCGTCGGCGCGGATCCAGCCCAGCGTGGACCCGGGACCCCGGGGCGCCGACACCCGTCCGCAGGGCCCGGTGTCGCGGCGGCGGGCCGCCGGTGAGGTCCGGGGTGTGCAGCCCTCCGGTCAGTGGATCGTGCGTGGGGTGCGCTCCGGCCGCCGGCCGGGTGGGCGTCGGTACTCCACCACCAGGACGATCCGGCCCGGGGTGTCGAATTCGGCGCCTACCGTTCGTTCCACTGGTGTCCGTCGGCACGCGCCGGAGGAGGGGGGGGGTC
>Ga0080006_1147008_pt1 | contig 15956 bp, 21 predicted proteins | sample RS3BMetagenome_FD_69209 | JGI IMG/M metagenome (GOLD analysis project Ga0080006, IMG submission 69209) | Ferric oxide microbial mat and aquatic microbial communities from Rainbow Spring, Yellowstone National Park, USA - RS3B (SPADES... ... | reverse complement strand
GCCCACCGCTACATGGAGGGTGCCAGGGGCCGGGACTGTGTAAGGGGCCGCGGGCGACCCGTAGGTCAGCAGAATGGGCGTCGTGGCCGCTGCGGCCGTGCCGGGGGCGACCGTATCCGCGAGGACCAAGCCTGCCGTCACCGGGACGCTCGGGACGCCATTCACCGTGGGGACCGCCGTCCCGCCCACTTGGGTCACGTTCTGGGGCCACGCACTCGTCCCCGCCGCCCCTTGGTTGGCCGTGACGGTCGGCGTGCCCTCGACGGTCACCGGGACGCTGGGGACCCCGCCGACCGAGGGCACCGCCTGGCCGCCCACCTCGGCGATGTTCTCGGTGGCCTCCACGGTCACCTGAGCCGGGTAGATGTGGAACTGGTCCCCGTCCGTCACCGCGTTCGGGATCGCGTCGGCGAGCGTCAGGACGCAGCTCGTCGCCCGACCGCTGCTGGTCGTGACGCTGATCGCCGTGATGACGGTGCTAAAGCCGAAATTGGCACTCGGCGCCCCGTTGGCGCCCGGCCCAAAGACGATCCGGGCCCCCACGAAGTTCTGTTGATCCCGCGGCCCGACGTTCGGAATGATCGGCGCCGCGGCCGGGAACGGGTAGCGCACTGATAAGCTCGTGCCCGCCGCCTGGTCGCCATGGGCCACCCACGCCGGCTGGATGGCCCCGACCCCCCGCAGGAGCTGTTCCCAGTCGAGCGTGCCCAGGGCGCTCATGACGTCGGCGCCCCCTCATACTGGCCCGCCAGCACCGCCCGGATCCAGGCGTCGACGCCGTGCTGGAAGTGGGCGTACCAGCGGTCGTACGTGGCCCGCGTGACCTCCAGGAACGCGCCCCGGGCCGTAATCGTCACGTCGTAGGTGGTCCCGTTGGCCACCAAGACCGTGATGTTGTTCGTCAACACGGTGTTGGTGGTGAACGCCCGCGCCAAGTGGTAGTCGGTCGTGAGCGGCACGGGCTGCGGGGTCACCGGCACGGCGTACGGCGTGCCGTACTCCAAGAATCCCTGGGCGGTGAGCAGGGGCGAGTGGTACGAGAGCTCGCCCGTGAACGCGCTCATGGCGAAGCTGACGTAATCGTCGGGTTGGGCTTGGTCGGCCCCCACCTGATACACGATCGGGTAGGCCGTCGCCCCCGCCGGGACGGTCGCGACGACGACGACTTCGATGGGTACGACGTCGCTGAACCCCGCCGTGCCGAGCAGCCGGTTCCACTCGAGCAGCGTGGGCGGGGCGACGAACAGCGGCCGCGTCCGCGCGGGGGCCGCGCTCGCCGCCGGGGGCGGGGCCGCCCCGGCGCCCGCGGGGCGGGGCGACAGGAGGATGCTGGTGATCACGTCGGGGCCGGCCATGGGTCAGACCACCACCCCGACGCGGATCAGGTCGTAGAGCTGGCGGTCCGGGCCCGCCAGGTCCTCCGCCGGCGCCAGGCCCAGGACCACCCGCAGCACCGGCGTCAGTCGCACGCGGTACCAGTGCAGGCGCACGGCCACGGCCCCCGTGGTGGCCGTCTGCGCGCTGACCGTCCACTGGAACCGGCTGGTGGCGGTGACCCACGGGCGCCAGGGAAAGGCCGGCGCGGCGTTGTCGAGGAGGACGACGTTGAGGGCGTCCTGGTTGTCCCGGCGGGTGCTGAGCTGCACCCCCTTGCCGACGTCGCTGCTGTTGGCGAGCCCGCCGCCCGCCGTATGCCACACGAGGACCTCGTCGCCCGGATGCTCGGGCGAGACGGTCAGGAACGGCTGGGCACTGCCCGTGCCCACGGTGGGGAAGACGTACGCCTGGAACTGCTCCTCGACGATGGCCCGGCGCCAGAGCAGGGTCAGCTGCTCCCCCAGGCTCAGCGGTCGGAGCCCCGCCCACCCCTGCGGGGGCAGGCGCGCCACGCCATACTGCTCGGCCAGGGCCTGCTCCATGGGCGTGAGGGGCACGCCGTAGAACTGTTTCTCGGCCACGGTGAGCTGCTTGACCGCCCCGTGGTACGTCGCCTGAAACACGGACGACAGCGCCGCGCCAGTCCCGTTCACCAGGACCAGCTGCAAGGTCGTGTGCGTGCGCCACCCGTCGTCCTCGCCGGCGGCCAGCGGTTCCAGGGCCGGGGGAAACGCCGCCACCGCTTCCTGCCAGGTCCGGCGCTCCAAGGTGATGTTCCAGCTGACGCCGGCCGCCGTCGACGCGCTCAGGCGGCTCACGATCACGAGCCGGTTCGGCACGTCCTCGTCGAGTTGCGTTTCATTCACGAGCGGGGTCTGCAGCGGCGCGAGGCTCGGGTCGAGCACCGTGTAGGGCAGGCGCTCGTACCAGTAGCGCGCCTTCTGCATCTGCTCGCGATTGAACACCGTGGGCCCGGGCAGCAGCGCCATGGTCTCGCCCTCCTACGGCGCAACGGGGCGCCTCGGTGGCGCCCCGCGTCGGATGGTGTCCGGTCGCGTTACTGGGCGTCGCCGTCCGCGACCCCGACGACGAACACGACCGAGTTGGCCGCCAGGGCCGTGCCGAACGTGAGCGTGTTGCTCGGGTTCGTGGCGCTCGCGGCGAACTGCACCTGGGACGCCGTCGGCGTACCCGGCACGATCGTGCCGCCGCTCAGGGTGTACACCTCGGGCGCGATGCTGGTGGCCCCGCCGGCCAACACGTAGACGGCCTCGACGAGCGCGAAGAGCAGGTGGGTGGTCACGGTCGCGCCGGCGGTCGTCTGCACGACGACATCCACGGTAGGTCGCATAGTCGTCCTCCCTTCTCCCGCTTACGCGCTTAGGCGATCCGCGCCAGGCCCGGGCCGCTCACGCGCACGCCGCCTTTCAGCACGTGCACGCTCTTGGCCCCGAGCTGCGTCAGCCCTTGCACCGAGACCTGCGGCGCCACGCCGACGCCGTAGGAGAGCAGGGTCCCGAACACCCGCGCACTGGGCAGCGGCTTGTAGCGCGCCCCGTCCGGCGCCTGCGGGTACGCCCGGCCCCAGGCGAAGGGGTTGTCGCGCAGGGTCACGAGCCGCCCGTTGCCGTTGCCCGGGATGGTGAGCTGATTGTCCAGGCGGATGCCGATGTACATCTCCGGGTTCGCGCCCGACGTGATGAGCGCCGGGTCAAACGCGAAGCCGAGGTACCGCCACACAAAGGCCGCCGTCGTGCTGCTGACGTCGCCCAGCTCCGCGTCCTTGTAGTCCGACGGGTTGCTGTACAGCGTCACGCTGTTCGGCACGCCGCCGACCGAGGTCAGATTGCTGAAGACGTAGCGCGGCGCCGTGGCGGAAATGGGGTTGGCGTTGACCGCGTCGATGAACACCAGGTCGATCTGGATGGGCCCCTTCTGCGCGGTGCCGCCGGGCAGCGCGGTCCAGGTCTCCGCCGTCACGCGGTCGCCGGGAATCTCATGCGAGCCGGCAAAGCCCCCGAAGGGCGGCCGCGTCAGGCCGAACGCCTTGATGAGCGGCCAGCGTACCCCGTACACCGCGAGGACGTCGCTCCGCACCACATCGCCGATGAGGCTGACCTCGAGCGGCTGGATCGCGGCGCCGTTCTGGCCCCAGCCGGCGCTCGACACGAAGGTGAAGGTGAACACCGTGTCGGGGCCCACTTTCACGCCGGTCAGCTCGAGGGGCAGGTTCGGGGGCAAGGCGCTGGCCGCGGCCTGGCCCTTGGCGATGGCGTCCGCGATCTGCAGCGCCTGCAGTGTCGACAACGCCAGCGGGATCTCGACCTCCGGGCCGCCTTGCAGGCGGTCCGGCAGCGGAAACATGTTCAGCGCGTCCGTGCCGACGATCTGCAGGCCCTCCAGCACCGTCTTGCCGACGCTGATCGTCAGGAGCACGTCCGGCCGGCTCCCGTTGGCGTCAATCGGGGGCCGGATGCGCAGCCGCAAGCCTTCGGCGACAAAATTGGCGCTCGTCGCCGTCTGGCCCTCGATGCCCTCCAGCACCGTGACCTGGGAGGTGCCGACGGTGTTGGTGCCCTGTTGGACGTTCGCCGCCTGGACGTTGGGGGCGAGCTGGGGCACGGTCAGCTTGGCGAGCACCCGATTCGCTTGATATGCCGTGAAATCTAAGACCGCCATGGCCCGGCCTCCTTACACCGAGTAGCCCGCCCGGAGCGGGTTGAAGCCATCGGCCACCGCCGGCGGCAGGCCGGCCGCCGCGGCCCCGTTGCCCGCCACGGCCTTGGGCGGCGGCACATACCCGACGTCCTGGGGCAGAAAGCCTTGGGGCGTGACCGGCGGGTCCTTCAGGCCCATCTTCGCGTCGAGCGCGGCGATGCCGAGCTCCGTACCGGCGCCGGTCGCGCCGGCGAGCAAGCCTTCCCCGACCCGGCCGGCCCAATCCCAGCCGCCCAGGGCCTGGCCCAACACCCCGCCCACGCCCAGCAGGGCGGCGGCGCCGGCCGTGATGAGCGTCCGCCGGTCCGCCTCGGCCGCCTTGTTGCTCGCCGAGCTGGGCACGCGGTCGCGGAGCGCCTGCGCGGTGCCGAGCACGCCCGCGTTGACGAGCCACACGACGGCGGAGTGGGCCCAGGCATATCGTCCTCGCGCCATGTGAACGAACTCCTTTCAGGGGCTCCGCCCGCCGTGCGCGGGTCGGGCGCTTCCGGTTTTGACGCTACTACGGCCCCGGATGGGCGAATTTCTTCCCGGCGGGGCGTCAGAGGGCATGGGGTTCGATGCCGCCGGTCAGCCGGAGGGCCAAATAGGCGGCATTCGCGGCGGCTGTCGCGCCGCCCGCAAACTGCAGCTCGCTGCCCTCCTTGGCCTCGACCGCCATGACCCCGCCAAGCAGGATCCAAAAGAGCGCCCACAAGATATCGCTGCCGGTCTGATGGTCACGGCTCGCGGTCCAGAGGACCGCCCCCATGGCGACGACGATCGTGACCAGCGCGTCGATCCAGCGGGCGGATTTCCCGTGTTCGGCGATGAGATGCCCGCTGGTCAGGAATTCCGCCCGGCGGCGCTCCCGCTGCTCTTCGCGCTGGAGCTGCCGCTGATGGCGGCGCTGTTCCCGCGCCAAGGCGCGCTGCGCAGCCAGTTCCTGCCGGTAGTCCTCCGGCGTCTGCCCGGCCTTGGGCGCGGGCGTGCGGGCCATCCCTTACCCCTCCTCCTCGGCGGCGCGCAAGGCCCGCCGGTTCGTCAGCAGCTCCGCTTCCGCCCGTTCGGTCTGGGCGACGGCGTGGACGATGAACGGCACCGCCACCAGGCCGAGCGCGAGCGCGGCCGCGTCGTACCAGGGGATCCAGAACACGCGAAACGGGGTGCCCCCGAACACGGGCGTCCCGCCGAACGGACCCGCCGCCGTCCCGCCGCGCGCCCCCGGCACCTGGGCCTGTTGCAGCGTCCACGGGCTTTGGCTGAGGGTTTGCAGCAGCAGGTACGTGAGCAGGGCGCCCACGATGATGCCGAGGACGACGATGATCTGCCACTCGCCCTTGACCCACCGGATGCGGAGCGTGTCGGTCTCCACGACGTCGGCGAGCGTCGCGGGCTGCTCCGGCCAGGGCATGATGGGCGTCCCCGTGTCGGGGTCGCGGATCTGGCCCGTGAGGAACTGGCTCTGGAGCGCGTTTGCGGCGGGCTGGGCGAACTGGCCCAGTTGCGGCAGGCGCAACTCGAGGCGCATGCCTTCCGGCACCCCCGCCTCGGCCTGCACGAGGGCTTGGTTCACGACATAGCTCGTGATCCCGGTGACCGTGATAAGCGGTCCCAGGCTGCTGGCCGTCGCCACCGTGCTGTAGACCAAATTGGCCACGCCCCGTGCCCTCCCTGGGTCTCAGGGTAGCGGCGTTAGGCCGACGGGGGCGGATTCCCGGCGCCCTGCGCGAGCCACGCCTGGGCGGCCCGGAAGGCCGCGACGACGCGCGGCCAGCGCGCCGGGTCGACAAGCAGCAGGACGTGGGCATGGTGCCGCTCGTGGAGGGCGTCGTGCTTGAGGATCTCCCAGAAGTCTTGCTCGGTGAGGGCGGCGGCGACGGTCGCAAACGCCCAGCGGGCCCGGGCCATCTCGTCGGGGGGCAGGCGGCCCAAGGCTTCCAGGACCCAGTCCGGCCCCTGGTCCACGCGGTCCGCCAGCTCCTGCGGGGACCAGCCCTGCTCCGTGAGGTAGTCCCGCAGGGCCGCCGCGGCCTGGCCGATGATGGCCAGGCGGCCCGCCTCCTGCACCCGCGCCCGGAGACGGTCGAGCCAGCCCGGGTTACTGGACATGGGCCGGGGCGGCGGGCGCGCCGTTGGCGCTGGGCGGGTTGGCGGGCAGGCCGTTCCGCGGCAGGCCCGCCGGCGGCGCGCCAATCAGGGCGGCGCTCAGCAGGTTCACCAGCTTCGGCACGTTCTCGACCGCCATATCGATGACGTCATCGACCCGCTCGGTGCGTTTCCGTTCGCGCTCGATGTCCAGCTTAATCTTGGCGGCCTCTTTGCGGACTTTGTCGGCTTGGCTCTCGTACCAGGCTTGCACATAGACCTGGGCGGGATCCTGGCCGGCCGCCTGCGCGCGCAGGCGTTCGATCTCCCGGTCGCGGTCGGCGAGCTGGGCGCGGGTCTCATAGTCGGCCTTGATTTGGGCGATCTCCTTGTCCGCCGCGGCCCGCACCTCGGCGAGCTGCCGGTCGCGCTCCGCCAGCTCCCGGGCGTGCTGCGCCTTCAGCTCCGCGACGGTGGCGTCGAATTTCGCCTCAAGACGAGCGACCGTGGCCGCGTATTCAGTGTCCTTCGCCGCGAGCACCGTGCTCTGCTGGGCTTTCAGCAAGTCGGTCACCGTCTCGAAGGAGCGCTGCGTGACTTCCAAGACGACGTTCCATTTATTGGCCTCGTCGGCGCGAGCCGCCTCCGCCGCCTCCCCCACGCGCTGCTCCGCTTCCGCGCGTCGCTGCTGGGCGTATTCGGCCTCCTCGCGCATCAGGTCGGCCTGCGTTTTCGCGATGGTCGCAGTCGTCTCCGCCAACTTGGCCAGCTCGTTCGGGGTCGTGGCGGCCGGACCGGCTTGGGCCGGATCGATCAAGCCGAAGCGGGATGCCATCAGCCCGCGCTGCAAGCGGAGCGTCTTGGCCACCTCGTGTTCGATGGGATCGACCTCCGCCCCCGGTTTGGGGGTGAGGCTGGGCACGGGAATGAGCGTGGTCAGCGGGGATTTAGCCATCGGACGTCGCCTCCTGCGCCTCCTGGGCAAAGATGGCCAGGACCTCGTCGTCGCTCAACTGGTGACGCGCCGCCTTCAGCAGGAGGTCGCGAAAGGTCGCGCGCCACGTGCGCAGCGTAGCCTCGTATTGCTGCGCCGCCTCCTGCGCCAGGGCCGCGCGGAGATGGGCTGGGAAGCTCCCGACTATCCAGGCCGCAAAGTTGTACTGCTGGGCATCCGGCGTCCGGTCCAGATCGCCCGCAATATCCCGGCTCACCACATCGCGCAGGAACAGATCCCACGACTGCTCCAGCGGCAGCGTGGCGACGGCGACCGTCTGCACGGTGCCTGGCGCGGTCTCGACCGGCAAGGTGGGGTGCTGGGCCACCCAGGCTTGCCACGCCAGGACGAGGCTCGGGGGAATCGGCAGATCGACCCAGTGCACGGGCCCGCGGAACGGACTGGGGCGCCGCGCCCGGCGGGCCGGGGCCGCAGGCGGGGCGGTCCCGAAGAGTTCGCCCGGGCCCCCGTCCTCCGGCACGTCCCCCTCGGCCTCGGGCAGGTCGACCTCCACCTCGACGGCATCCGGCCCGGCTAGGATGTCGCGCGGATCGCGCGGCGTATCAGCCATGCAGATCCTCCTTCCGCGCGGAGCGGTGGGGGGCGGCCCCCGGCGCTCGGTCGCGCCCGGACGGCCGACCGCCTCGATCCGCCTCCGATCGCTTGTCAGCGTAGCGGATGGGCACCGGGGTGTTTACACTCCCGGCCGGGTGTTTACACCCGCCGGCGGGAGCCGTGGGAAAATCGGCAGGAAGGGTGTTAACACTCCATCCCCGGTGTTTACACCGGGGCACGGGCCGGCCCCCATCGAACCGGGCGGCGCCCGCCGCGCCGCCGCGAAAGGACGGCGAATCGGATGACGGCCCGCACGAAAGTCCTCGGCATTCGCTTGCCGATTGACACCGCGATGCTCCTCGAGCAGGTCGCGGGGGGCGACGTGCGTCAATGGATCCTCACCCAGCTGGATCAGGCCTTCCACGGGCCCGATCCCGCGGAGCCACCCCCGACCGATCGGGCAGCCCGGGAAGCGCGCCTGCGCACGCTCCGGCACGCCGACTGGCAGCGCGGCTGGGAGCAGGGCCGCGCCTTCGAGCGCCTGGCCTGGTACTTCGAGCAGGGTCAGGAAGCGCAGCTCGACCGGGCCGCGATTGGGGCGTGGGCGGAGGCCCATCCCGCCGACTGGCTGGTTATCGCGCAGGCGGCGCTGCGTCAGCCGTGGGCGGACCGCTTTGCCCGCTGGTGGCAGCCGCCCGCCGAATCTGGTCGTAGCGCGTAAGGACCGTCTCGAAGAACCCGGCGGCATCCAGCCACGGCCCGGCCGCCTTCCGGTACGCCCGGGCGGCCCACGGGTCGCTCGCGTGCTGGCGGGCCAGCGCGAGCAGCGTCTGCGCGCGCTCTTGGCACGCTTGCGCCCCGCAGCGGGCGGCCGCTTCCGGGATCACCATGCGGACGTAGTGTTCCGCCTCGAGGGGATGCCGCGCGTCGGCCTCGTCCCGGGCTAGCATCCGGCGGAGCCAGGCCGTGACCCCCGTATGGTAGGGGTCCACGTTCAACCGATGGCGCTGGAGCGCCCGCCGCAGCCGCTCCCAGTCCTGTTCGCCGAGGGCCACATGCACCTGCCGATAGCGTCGCGTGGCCATCGCCCGCCTCCCCCGCCCATTGTCACATGGGATTGTACAATACCCGGCTGGCCGGGCGTGCCAGGCCGGGCGGCACCGGCAGGTCCGCGACCGTCAGCCCCCACTGCCGATACACCCAGGCCCGCACCCGGGCCTGGTAGCGCAACGTCGGGACTCCCGGGTCCATCACGTCGACGACCCACGCGTCGCGCTTCCCCGGTGCCACGCGCATGATGCGGCCCACCTGCTGTTGCAACCGGACGTCGCTCCGCCCGGCCGCCGCGAGCACCAGCGTGTCGAGTCGGGGGAGGTCCAGCCCCTCGTCGGCCAACCGCGTCGCGACCCACACCAGCCGACCCGCCTCGGCCTCGCCGTAATACCGCTGGCGCAACGCAGGCGTGACCGCGCCGACGACCGCCTGTGCCGGCACACCGGCCGCTTGGCACGCGGCGGCGAGCGTGCGCGCGTGGTCCACGCGATGCACGAGACAGAGCACGCGCCGGTCGGCCGCGGCCAGTCGCCGCAACAGCCCGACGGTGAGGCGCAGTCGCGCCCGATCCTGCGCCCGCGCCCGGTCCAGGGCCGCCCAGCTTTTGTCCGCCCCGCTATACCGAAACGCCGTGGGCACCCGATAGACCTGCGGCAGCAGCAGGCGGCCCGCGCGGACCAGGGTGGTCAACGGCACGCGCACGACCGGCCCCAGCAGGGCCCGCATCATCGGCCCGAGGCCGTCCGTTCGGTCGGGCGTCCCGGAGAGGCCCAGCTTGTACCGCGCCGGGAGCTGCACAAGGAGGCGCCGGATGGTCTCGGCCGGCGTGTGATGGCACTCATCCGCGATCACGGTGCCCACGCGGCGCGCGAGCCGGTGGACGATCGCCGGCTGCCGCGCCAGCGTCTGCACCATCGCGATCCAAATCCAAATGTCCGGGGTCCCGGAGTCGTCCTCGCCCGCGCCAATCCAGCCCATGCGGCGGGCGGGCACGTCCAGCACCTGCTGCGCGCGCAGCCGCGCCTGCAGGGCGAGGTCCCGCGTGTGCACGAGCCACAGCGTGGGCTGGCCCCACCGCGCCGCCAGCGCCCAGCCCATGAGGGTCTTCCCGCTGCCGGGCGGCGCCACGAGCACGCCGCCCCCGCATTGCGCCACGGCCGCCACGGCCCGTGCCTGGTCGGGGTAGAGCTGCCCGTGCCAGCCGAAGTCGAGCGGGTCCCGGGCCCAGCGCCGATCCACGACGCGCCACGGGCCGGGCACCTGCTGCCGCACGAGGCTCCACAAGCCAATCGGCAACACCAGCGCGTCCGGCCCGTTGTGATACAGATGCACCCACCGCCGCTGTCCCTGGGGCAGCCGGCCTTTGCGCCGGAAGATGGCGAGCCGCCGCAGCCGGTCGCGCACCGCCCCCGGATCCTCCACCCGCAGATTGGCCGCGAGAACCGCCCGCATGCCTTACGGCCGGCGCGCGCGCCGCGCCCGGATACACCGCACGGTGTCGCGCACAAGGCTCACGGTCCCGTAGGCGGCCAGCCCGCCGCCCACGACGAGCAGCCCGACGGCCCACCAGGTCGCGACGCGCACCGCCTGGCGCGTCGCCGCCGTGACCAGCCAGGCGTGCCCGGCCGGCGGGGCCGAAAGCTGCCAGGTCGCCCCCGGCGCCAACGTGAACGACTCCGTGAGCGTCGCGACCTGCTGGCTCCCGTCGCCTTCCGGGACCGCCACGGCCACCTGGACGACCAGCGGTTGCGCGCTGGTATTGGTCAACGTCGCCGCCTGCGGAATCCGGCAGGCCAGCCACCCGTCGTCCCGCGCCAGCGTCTGCACCGCGCTCCCGGGGGTAATCGTCAGCGGCCCCACGACGCGGGCACCGGACCCGGTCGCGGGCGCCGACGTGGCGGACGCCCCCGGAAAGACAATCACCGTGCTCCGCACGCGCGCACCGCCCCCCCTCACGTCAACACGACGGCGACTTCGCCGCTCTCGGCTTCATAGGCGGCCTGCTCCGGGGCGCTCGCCTCTTTCGCGTACACGACGAGCCGGTACACGCCCGGTGTCGTGGTCGGCCAACTGAACGTGTTCCCCGGATCGTAGTCGCCGGAGGACTCCCAGCCGTTCTGCGTACCGGGCGCCGACGAGCCGCCGGGCGGGTACAGCCAGAACTGATACACCGGATTCTGGAATCCCGTGGCTGTCGCCGTCGCCACCAAGGGCTGGCCGAGGCCCGTCGCCTGCACCATGAGCTGCACCGTGCCGCCGTTGTTGGCCGCCCGGCCGCCGCCGAGGTTCTGCACCGTCACGCCGCTGCCGCTCGTCCCGGAGGGCACGCCGGCCGTCGGGCTCGACCCGGTCGACAAGGTCTGGCCGCTGCCGGTGCCCGTGCCGCTCGAGACGCCCGTCCCCGTCCCGCCCGCGAGGCCGCTCCCGGTCCCGGTGGGCACCACACCCGTGCCGCTCGTCGGCACCGCCGGCGCGGCCCGTTGCCGCCGGAGCACGAGATAGCCGCCGACCACGCCGACAGCGACGCCGACCCCGACCCAGATCCAGCCGGTCTTGTCCACGCGCCCCGCCTCCTTACGCCGCCACGTTCACGTACCAGGTGTCGCTGTTCGCTTCGTACACCGCGCGCTGGGCGGCCGATTCGTGGGTCGGCGCGCTGGCCGACCGCGCGTACACGATCACCTGGTACCAGCCAGCCTGGGCCGGCGTGAACTGCAACACGTTCTGAGGCGTGTAGCCCGCCGGCCACAGCAGCTGACACCAGCCGTTGTGCAGCGGGGCGGTGGGACACTCGCTCGCGCTGGCCCCGCCGGGCGGCAGGACCCAAAACTCGTATAGCGGGTCGCTGATGCCGCTCGCCTGGGCCGTCAAGGTGATCGGCTGGCCCACCGTCAGGCCCGCCGTCGGCGTGATGGTGAGCGTCACCGTGCCGCCCGCCGCGTTGGCGCGGGCCCCGCCCCCCGCCGGGCTGGCGCTGCCCCCCGTGCCGCGGCTGGCGGCGCCGCCCGTTTGCTGCTGCCGATACCGCTGCCACAGCAGATAGCCGCCGGCGGCGGCGCCCCCCAGGCCCGCCAGCAGGAGGACCGTCTGCCGGGTGGTCACGACGCCGCGTCCCCCGCCCCGGGGGCCCGCGCTGCCTCGGCGGCCGCCAGGTGCGCCGTCGCCGCGACATGCTGCGCCGCGATGTGGCTGCTGCCGAGAATGTAGCTAATCAGGACGGCGAGGACCGCCAACACGTCCTGCGTGGGTAGGTTCCAGCCGAGCCCTTGATTGAGCACCGTGAGCAACGCCCCGGCCACGACCAGCCAGAAGTTGGTGGTCCGGATGGCCTTGGCTAGGCTGAGATGTTCGCTCGCGAGCACAGACGCCACCTCCTAGCCCGAGTCTCGCACGCGGGCCCGCAGGTGCTCGGTTTCCCGGCGCATCCAGGCGCGGGCGGCCGGCCAGGTCACGACATCCTCCCAGAGCAGCCCCACGCCCAGCGCCAGCAGGCCGAGGCCGGCCACCCCGATCCCGAGCAGCGCCAGCGGCTGGCCCCCCAACACGCCGGCCGACGCCGGGCCGGCCGCCGCGGCCGGCCCCCCGGATCCGCTCGGCGTAGTCGGCGCGCTCGCGGCTTCCGCCGCCTGGACGGCGGCCTGCGCGGCCTCGAGGAACCCGAGATACGCGCCGGTCTGCCACGTGGTCCACGCCGCGAGGCCCTGACTGCGATAGACGCTGTAGGCCGCCTCGGCGTTGTGCACGGGGTCGAACAACCACTGCGCCCACGCACAGGGGTCCGACGAGCCGGTGACCCGCTGGAGGTACGCGGCATGGACATTGTGAATTTGCCACAGGCCCCAGGACGAAGCGCCCTGGCACAGGCCATATTGCGAATCCAACCCATAGTCCCCGGCTTCGGTCGGATTCCACCCCGACTCCGCGCCGGCAATCGCCACCATGACCGTGCGCAGGGAATACGTACCGCGGGGCGTCGCGATGCGGACCCCCGCCGGAAAGACCGCGACCGCCGCCTGGGCGGCCTGCTGCACGCTCATGACCGACTAGTCGGCTGCCGTGAAGGCCCACACCGCGACGGCGATGCCGCCCACGACCAAGGCGCCCAAGCCCACGAGCGTCCACGGGATCGCCGGGGCGGCCGCCGGCGGCGGGCTGGCGCTCGGGGCTTGCCCGCTCAAGACGATGGGGCCGGTGGACGGCGCCGGCGTCGTCGTGCTCGGCGTCGACTGCGAACTGGGCGTCGTCCCCGAGGGAGTCGGCGTGACCGGCGTCGGGTTCACGAGATGCGCCCACGTCACCGGGCCGACGATGCCGTCGACCGTGATGCCCTGCTGGGCCTGAAACGTGCGCACCGCCGCTTGGGTGAGCGGGCCGAAGATGCCGTCCGTGGCCAGCCCGGCGCCGATGAGCTGATTCAGCCGCCTTTGCAGGACGACCACGCACGGGCCCGTGCTGCCCTCCTCGAGGAGCGTCCCTTGACAGCTCGCCAGGCTGGCCCCGCTCCCCGACATCGCCGCCCCACCGGTGGAAGACGTCGACGAGGAGCTCGATGGAGTCTGGGTCGGCACGCCTTGCGCAATGGTCTGCGCCATAAAGGCCGCGTAATCGCTGGGGCTGACGTAGTCACTCAGGGTGACCCCGCTAAACAAGCCACCGAATGACCCCGTGCGGCCCGCGCCGTAGAAGTACCAGCCGCCGCCCGGCACATGGATCGCCAAGAATCGGGCGAAGCCGGACGCGATGCCGGCCGCCTGCCAATCCGCGTGGTTGCGGACGCTCCCCACGGGGAAGCCTCGATCGTAGGGGTACGACCCCCCGTAAATCGTTTGGTCCTGCGTCGGCACCAAGAAACTGAGGTCTTGTAACCACGGCACGCCCAGCGCGCTGACGAATTCATTCCAGCCCGTGCCTCCCACCGCGGTGTCAAAGCCATCCGGGGCCGGGGTTTCGTAATACATCGGCCAGCCGCAGTAATCCACCCAAATCCCGCCGCTCTTGACGAAGGCCGCCACCTGCTCGGGCGTCCATTGGCGCGCCGGCGACGGGCCGAGGGCTTCCCCGTAGCCGTTAATGACAAAATAGCCTGGTAGGTTCTGATTCGCCAAATAATTGTAGAGCGCCTCCAGCGCCGAGGCCGGTGCCGCATTGACGCTCGCGCCGCTGCCCAACCCAATAATCGCGCCCGCACTCATGCGGATCCCTCCTCCCGCTGCCACCATCGGGTCACGGCCTCCGGCGCGCCCGGGATGAGGATCACCGCGATGACGCCCCCGGCGGCCACGAGCGCCCCGAGCGCCGCCAGCCGCCCCCACGGCGGGCCGCTCGGCGTTGGGGCCGGGGATCCGGATCCCCCGCCGGCTGGGGGTTGGCCCGACCCGCCGATCCCGCTCCCCGACCCGCTGCTCGGATAGGGCGTCCGGACGATGCCCACGCTGGCCCCGCGGCCCTGCGCCACGTTCACCACAAATCGCGCGACCACGTCCGGCGGCACCCCGCCCGGCCCCAGCCCGCCGGTCCAGGTCGCATACACCCAGAGACTCCCACTGGGCGGGGTCAGCGCCACCAGGAACGCGTACCCATTGCCCGTGAGCGGCTGACCGCTATCGAACGTCCCGTGCTGCACCGCCGTCCCGGCCACGTTGCCGAGGAGCGGGAAGCCACGGGGGAACGGCAGCACGCCGAACGGTTGCACAAAGCCGAGGGGAATCGCAAACGTGGCCTGGCTCAGCCACGGGAATCCCAACGCCTTGACCATCGTCTGGAAGCCCGCCGGGCCGAGGACGAGCCGCGCCTGGCCTTCGGGCTGCACTTGATAGTACCCGGGCCAGCCGCAGTAATCGATCCACACGTGCCCAGGCTCGCTCAGCCAGGCCGCCAGGGCCTGCGGCGTGAAGATCTCGCCGCTCGCGGCGTAGCCCCACGCTTCCCCCCAGCCGTTGATTACGAAATACCGGCCGCCCAGATCGGCCGCGGCAAGCTGGTTGTACAGCGCGCCGAGCGTGTCCGCGGGCGGCGCCCCGACCGCGCCCGGGCGGGCAAACCCCTGAATCGCGCCCGCCGCCATCGCTGCTCACCGATTGAGGACGCCGAGGATGATCGTGCCGAGCCCCACGACCAGCGTCACGAGCAAGCCGAGGCCCTCCCAGACCACGCGATTGACCTGGCGGCGGATCTCCTGGACGGCCGCGACCAGGCCGAGCTCGGGATGATACAGGTCGTGCTGGATGCGGCGGACGTCCTCGCGTAGCGCGGCGATCGCCGCCTCGGTCGTCCCGGACCCGTCCGCATGCGGCATGCGCCACCCCTCCCGCCTCGAGCGTATCAGCCGGCCGCCCCGCCGCCGCCGTTCCCGGATCCGTCCCAGCGTTGCACGCCCGTCGCGAGCCACGCCGCCAAGTCGGCGCGCGTCACCGCGCCGGCCTTCAGGGCCGCCACCGCCTGCGCCAACGCGGCGACCTGCTCCGCCAAGTCCCCCCCGCCCGGCGCGCTGGGGGCGGCCGCCGCCGCGTCGCCCGGTTCCGCCCAGGCCGTGTCGCCCAGCGCATCCGCCTGGAAGAGGTCCTGGTCGGCGGCATGGCCGTCCCACGCCCACGACGCTTGCAGCTGCACGCCCTGGTACCCGCGCGCGACGACGGCGGGCACCAGGCTCGCGCTCTTCCAGTAGTGCACGACGATGAGGCCGTAGTAGAGGGCCGGGCCATCGAGCGGCTGGTTCGCGCCTTCATACAGGCCGGCCGTGCCCCGCCCGAGCGCGTGGTCCACCGTCTGCGCCCACGCATTGATCCAGCGCTCGGCCGCCGCCCCGCTCACCGTCCCCGGGACGGCCTCCCAATCGAGCCACACGGTCCCCCGGTAGCCGACCCGCTGCGCGGCGGCCACCGCGAGCTGCGCGCGGGCGACGGCCTGGGCGGGGTCGGCGAACGCCGGCGGATAGTAGCCCTGAAAGAGCATGCGCGCGAGCCCGGCGGCACCGGCGCGGGCGTACGCCGTCTCCCAGCCCGGCGTCATCAGGTCGAGGACCACGCCCACGAAGCCGGCCGCCCGCGCCGCCGCGAACCAGGCGGGCGGCTGGGCCGTCGCGCCCGGATCGAGCCAGCGCCCGTGGGCGGGGGTGAGGGCCGGGCGCATCGCGCGCCCCCGCCCGCCCGTCCCCCCCCCCCCCACGGCGCCCGCCCACCCCACATCCAGGCCC
>Ga0080006_1170450_pt1 | contig 15958 bp, 14 predicted proteins | sample RS3BMetagenome_FD_69209 | JGI IMG/M metagenome (GOLD analysis project Ga0080006, IMG submission 69209) | Ferric oxide microbial mat and aquatic microbial communities from Rainbow Spring, Yellowstone National Park, USA - RS3B (SPADES... ... | reverse complement strand
ATGCTCCTGTTCGACAAGGGCTGCGACAACTTCTGCGACCTGTCGAAGGCAGTCGTCGCCTTGCAGATGACCCAAGAGATCGTTGTACTGCTTGAACCGATCAATGTCAAACATGACGAGTCCAAGCGTTCCGTGTGTGCGAACCGCCTCTCCCCAGGCCTGATCCAATGAGAGGTCAAAGGCTCTCCGATTTCCGATATCAGTGAGTCCGTCGCGCAGCGACAACCGTTGGAGGCGCCCGTGGGACTCTTTCAAAACCTCCTCTTTCTTCTTGCGCTCGGACACATCTCGAAACACGGTCAATACAGCGGGTAACCCGTCGACGGAGATGGTGGACGCCGTAAACTCCGCCTCAAACACGCTCCCATCAAGGCGAATAACGGGTAACTCATACGTGGCAACCTCAGACGTTCCCGACTGCAGTTCTTCCAATCGCGCCTTCGCCCCTTCCTGATGAGACTCAGGCACAAAGGACCAGGGATGTCGCCCGATCAACTCCTCGGTGTCATACGCCCCCATCAGTTCCTGAGCCTTGCGGTTGTACAGGAGAATAATCCCGTCGCGATGGACGTAGACCCCTTCAGGAATGATGGCGATCAACTGTCGATAGCGGTCTTCGCTCTCACGCAAGGCCATCTCCGTACGCTTTTGATCGGTGATATCCCGCACCACGGCAACGATCGCCGACTTTCCAAGATAGGCGATGGGCGCACTTTGCACCTCTACGTCGATGACCGTTCCATCGGTGCGGACCATCTGGGTTTGAAACTGCGGCAGCGTCTTAAAGGAGTGGTTCATCGACAGAACCCGCTCCCGCGTAAGATCATGCGCCTCTGGATGGATAAATCTCAGGATGTCTCGACCAATCAGTTCAGCCGGAGACTTTGCTGCCAGCAGCGTCGCCATCGCGTCGTTGGCGTACAGAAACGTCCACTCGCGAAATATGCAAAGCATGAACGGCATCGTGTCCACCAGGGACTGGAACCGCTCTTCAGTTTCCATCTGCTCCGTGATGTCAATGCCGGCCGCGATGATATACTCCGGCTCACCGTGATCACCCAATACGGATGAGGTGGCCCACGAGATCATCCGCAGCGTCCCGGACTTGGTCAACAAAGAGTGCCGATGCGTCTCCGAGGTTCCGGCCACGACACGCACAAAGTTGTTCAGCGCGGCCATCCGCTCACGCGGAACCAGAAACAGCTCAAAAAACGACTGTTCCATCACCTCTTGCTCTGAAAATCCCGTCACCTGTTCGGCGGCCCGATTAAACCGGATGATTCGCCCCGTGCAATCCATCACAATCATGAGCGAACCCGCTATTTCAATCATGGTGGACAACAGATCGTGCCGCGTCATAGTCCGTATCCTCGCTTCATAGCATGCCAATTTCGACAAGGCCATGCCCGAATCCTTCTCATCTGGGAATTCTAAAGATTCTTTTAAAAAACCCTCAACCGGGAGACTCTTTCGTGCCCCTGCCAAGAAGCGCATAAAGACAACTACCCTCGTCATATCCATCTCTGTCGAGACTCGGCTGCGGAGGTGGCTCAACGTGTGGGTGTACGAAAAACGACTTCAGTATCCCGTCAGAGTCAGTCAACGAGATCTCCCGATGGCCAAGTTCCTGATTGCCCAATACGGCGGTCCAGACGGCGAGCTCGCCGCCTCGTTGCGCTATCTGAACCAACGATACGCCATGAAGAACCGCATGGCCGTTGCGATTCTCACCGACATTGCAACAGAGGAATTCGCTCATCTCGAGATGATCGCCACGATGGTCCACAAACTGATTGACGGCGCATCCGGCGACGAGATGCGAGCGGCCGGGCTTGGCGGCCACTATGCGGATCACGGTCTCGACCTCTTTTACACGGACGGCAACGGAGTCCCCTTTAGCGCCACCTATTTTCAGGCGAAGGGCGATCCGATCACCAACTTGTATGAGGACATCGCCGCTGAGGAGAAAGCGCGGGCCGTATATCAGAACCTGATTGACATGACTGATGATCGAGACCTACAAGATGGGCTCATCTTCCTGCGCGAGCGTGAAGTGGTTCACTCGCAACGATTTCGCGAGGTCCTGTCGGTCTTGCGCGACGAACAGGCAGCGCGCACCTTCTATTGAAAGGATCGGATCCAGCGACACGCGGGGTCTTGCACTGTGCGCGCGCACCTTGTAGGATAGAGGGAACCAAGGCGCTAGAACGTCGGGGCGCAAGTCAGACGAGAAACACACTGTGCGCGAGGGTAGCCTTGCGTTATGGCCCGGGGTAGCCCGGAAGTGGTTGAGAGGAGCCAGTCAAGATGAGCCCAGTTGAGCCGGGTGACGCCCTGTCATTTTTGGCGCGCCAAGAGAGCCGCACGTATCGCACTGCCGGTGGTATCGAGGTGCACCGGACGACTCGCAACATTCCCATTGCCGGAGCGCTCGACGATGTGCTGAACTCGTTGGACGAGCATCGCGGCGCCCTATTTTCAAGCAGCTATGAATACCCAGGGCGTTATACGCGCTGGGAGTTTGGGTTTATCAACCCACCCCTGTCTTTAACCTGCGCTGGACGAGACTTCACCTTTCACGCGCACAACGACCGCGGACGGGCGATGTTGCCTGTGTTTCACGAGTTGTGCACAGGACTCTCGGAAATCAATCGGCTCGACGATCTGGATCTCGCTCCTTCACAGTTTAGCGGTGCGGTCAAGACCCCGGAGGGTCTGTTCGCGGAGGAACAGCGTAGCCGGCAGCCTTCGATCTTCACCTTGGTTCGCGCTGTACGGGACTTGTTCTTCAGCGAAGAGGACAGTCACCTGGGGCTGTACGGGGCGTTCGGCTATGACCTTGTATTTCAATTCGAAGAGTTGCCCTTGGCCCTGCCCCGCTCTTCGGAACAACGAGATCTTGTGCTGTACCTGCCCGACGAAATCATCGTGGCAGATCACCGATTGCAACAGGCTTTTCGCCATTCCTATGACTTTGCCCATCGGGCAGGCTCCACACAGGGGCGCAGCGGCGGCGGTGACCGCATCGCGATGGCCGCTTCCCCCGCTAGCGTAGTGCGCGGGAGCGACCACCAGCCTGGCGAATACGCGAAGCACGTGCATGACGCGATTGCCGCCTTTGCCCGTGGTGACCTGTTTGAGGTCGTACCCGGGCAGACGCTCTCGGAGCCATGCCCCATTCGCCCCTCCGAGTTGTTCACGCGACTCAAGCAGCGCAACCCGAGTCCGTACGGTTTCCTGATCCATCTCGGCCGGGAGCATCTGATTGGCGCATCACCCGAGATGTACGTGCGCGTGGAAGGAGATCGGGTCGAGACCTGTCCGATTTCAGGCACGATCACGCGGGGGCGGTCGCCTTTGGAAGACGCCCACAACATCCGCGAGTTACTCAACTCGACGAAAGATGAGTCAGAGTTGACGATGTGTACGGACGTGGACCGTAACGACAAGTCGCGCATCTGCGTGCCCGGCAGTGTGCGCGTGATCGGTCGCCGTCAGATCGAGATGTACTCGCGAGTCATTCACACGGTGGATCACGTCGAAGGGCGTCTGCGAGAAGGATACGACGCACTCGACGCCTTTCTCACGCACATGTGGGCGGTCACGGTTACAGGCGCACCCAAGCGAGCGGCGATCGCGTTTCTGGAAACCCACGAGTTGTCGGCACGGCGTTGGTACGGCGGCGCCATCGGGGTGCTCGGCTTTAACGGGGACATGAACACGGGCCTGACACTTCGCACCATTCGCCTCGAGCAAGGCGTGGCGGAGGTGCGGGTTGGCGCCACACTCCTGTTTGATTCGGATCCGGAGGAAGAAGAACTGGAGACCCGCAACAAGGCGGCCGCGATGATCGATGCGATTCTCGTTCCGGATCGCTTGTCCGCGGACTCCGCCTCCAGATCGGGCACTGCGGCGGGCATGGGTCACGGTCACCAAGCCGCCGGACTACCGACGGTGCAGGTCCACGGCCGGGCCCCGCGCGTCTTGCTCGTAGATCACCAAGACTCGTTCGTCCACACGCTGGCTAACTACATTCGCCAGACCGGTGCTGTGGTCCACACCTTGCGCGCTGGCTTCCCCGCCGCCATGCTCGATGAGTTCGATCCGGACCTCGTGATGCTCTCACCAGGTCCAGGGAGGCCGGCCGACTTTGGCCTCGGGACCACGATCGCTCTGTGCCTCGCTCGCACGCTCCCGTTATTTGGCGTGTGTCTTGGGCTCCAGGGGATCGCTGAGTACTTTGGCGGCACACTCGGTACCTTGGCGTACCCCATGCATGGAAAGCCCTCCGATATCTCGATTGAACGCGATCGCCTCGGACTTTTCACAGACTTGCCGGAACGCTTTCAAGTCGGCCGCTATCACTCCCTGTACGCAGAGACGCTGACGCTTCCCGCTTGTCTAGAGGTGACTGCGCGAGACGCCGACGGTGTCATCATGGCGCTGGAACACACTTCACTGCCTATCTGCGCCGTTCAGTTTCATCCTGAGTCGATTCTGACCATGGACGATGATCACGGGCTCAAGATGATGGAAAACGCTGTTCGAGCACTCACTGTATCGCTAGCCCAATATCCCCGGGACCCCGTCTCGGGCGGCGCTTCTCGCAAGTAGTCGCTTGCGGTCGGAGACGTCGCCCGAGTCGGCGACGTCTCCGGCAAGGAGCCCTTCGGTGACCATTCGACGTGCACTGATCTTATATCTTGGAAGCGAAATCCTCCTTTCAACAGGGATCGGTGTGGTGCTCTATATTCAGCCCTTCTACTACGAGAGCCTTGGCCTATCAGATGCGTTGATCGGCACCTTGTTTGCGATCAATTCGGCCGTGTCAGGAGCCACGGCCTTTTTCCTCGGTTCTGTGGCGGACCGACTTGGCGCATCCCACATCTGCAAACTGGCCACATTGCTGTTACCTCTCGGCTACCTCATAACGGGGCTGAGCCATGCCTTCTGGACGCTGTGCGCTGGCGCGGCCCTCAGTGGATTTGGGGCTTCCTTGTTACTGTGCACAGAAAACGTCGTCCTCGGCGCCCTTCTCATCGGCACTGACAGAGCGCACGTCCTGAGCCGCTTCGTAGCGCTATACACGCTGGTGATGGCGGTCGGAACGGCCGCTTCGGGACTGCTGAGCCAAGCAGTGGGAACACGCGACTGCCTGATTATTGGCGCTGCAATCTCCCTCTGCGCTCCCATCATTCGAGTCTTCGTCAAGGTCTCAGACACGAAGTCACAAAGGCTGTTCCGGCGTCCATCCAAGGCCATCTTGCAGATGGGTGTATACGCGCTCCTGTTCGGGTGCGCCAGCGGTCTCTTTACCCCATTCGCCAACCTCATCCTACAGGGACGGTACCACACTGCAGCTGGCGTGACCGCGACCGTTTCCGCGCTCGCTCTACTGATGACGGCAGCTGGGTCTTTTGGCGTCTTGCCACTGCTCTCGCGGTTTGGTCGTCCGCGAACTGTGCGATACAGTTTTGTGGGGATTGTTGTCCTGTCGCTGACGCTATCGATAGGCCTGCCGCCGACATGGGCATTTGTTGGGCTGTACCTGCTTCGCACAGCCGTGACGTCGGTTCCGGGATCGATAGTGGATGCCACGTTTCTGGAGTGGACCAACCCGACCATGCATGTGCAAATGTTCGGTGTGCGGGTCTTTGGCAACAGTATGGGGAGCGCAGTCGGTTCCCTCATGGGGGGCAACCTTTTGACAAGCGGCGGCATCGCAGCCATGCTCGCCGGGTCCGCTCTGTTGTTTGCGGCTGCTTTTCTCTATTTGCGCACCCTTCGCGCCAAGCAGTCTGGAACGCCGGGCGATCCCGACAACTCAGCCAATGATTTCAGGTAGCCGGGTATGGCTGAGAATGATAAGGTGGACAAAGGCATTGATGATTTCCCTGACTTTTCAAAGAGCCCCACTTGCGGAGGTGTCTGGTGAAACGAACGTTACCCCAAGTCCTTGTGACACTCGCCGCCTTATTGGCTCTGTGCCTCGAAACGATCACCTCAGGAACTGGCGCTGTGGCAGCGATCGCCCCAACAAACCGGCCGATTCTGGCCCTCTACACGGATATTGCCGGCAACTATGCAGCGGCTGATATCGTCACCTTGACGGACGAAGGGTACATACACGGCTTCGCAGACCAGACCTTTCGTCCCAACTCGCCCGTCACTCGAGGGCAATTCCTGGCGTACCTCATGACGCTGATCGAGCCCACCACAGGAGTGGTGCCGCAGTCCAAGGGACAGCAGCACTATGCCGACGTGCCCCCCGGAAACTGGGACTTTGCGTCGGTTGCCGCCGCGTACGCGGCGGGCTGGATTCAGGCAGCCTGGGTCGGCGCGACGCCGGGACAGGACTTTCATGAAAACTATCAAGCCTCCCGCGGAGACGCCGCATCCTTTCTTGTAGCGGCACTGGAGCACCAAAAGAGCCCACTCGTTCTTCCGCAAGGTATGAGTCCCCTGACCTATGGGGAGGAATCCGGCTGGTTCGCAGGGATCCCGTCCGCCGCGTCAACGACGTACCTCACTCGGGCAGACGCAGCCGTCGTCCTCACCAATATCCAACAGTTCCTCACGAATCAGGCGCATCCACTCATGCCAAAAGCCACACCTGTCCTGCTTGGCTGGAACTACGGGGCAGGCGTCAGTGCATATCTGCAGCAGGACAGTGAGAACTCCCCGATCAACACCTTCGTCTATGATGGCTTTCACTTGAACGCCGCTGGTACATTTGTCAACTCGCTTTCCGCTTCCTACGCGCAGGACCTGCAGGCACAGGGCAAGCAAGCTTGGGGGCTGTTTGGCAACGCCAACAACCCGGGTTGGACGCACACGGCCTTGCTCACGCCCGCGTCCCGCCTGCAACTCGCCGAGACGGTCGCCGCGATCTGTGAAAGCGATAGCTTGAACGGGGCCAACGTCGACTTCGAAAATGTCGATGCCAGCGATCGCGACGGCCTGTCACTGTTCGTGTCGACGCTCGCATCCGTCATGCACCAGATCGGCAAAGAGGTGAGTGTCGACGTGGCCCCCCCATCGGCGGGTTCGTGGTCGGCGGCGTATGACTATGGAGCCTTGGCGGCAGCCGCCGATCAACTGATCGTGATGACCTATGATGAACACTGGAGCGGCGATCCGATCCCCGGACCCGTCACGTCCGTGCCTTGGGTTCAAGGCAATCTGAGCGTCCTCCTTCAAACTGTGCCAGCCAACAAGTTGGTGCTAGGTGTACCCTTGTACACGCGTGCCTGGCCCGTATCCGATCCGTCCGCTGGCAGCTATGGCATTCCACTGGTCGACATGACAGCGCTCCTAGCCAAAGCCGTGTCCTCAAGCCCAAATGCGCGCTCCGGCCAATCATTGGTCGTCTACAAAGGACCGGCGAGCGCCCGCTATGAATTTTGGCGCGACGGCCCCACGGTACTGCAATCGATCGGCGAACTCGCTGAAAGTGATCATCTTGACGGTCTCGCATTCTGGCGACTGGGCTTCGAGTCTCCTGCACAGTGGCACCAGATCCTGCCCCCGGGCCTCTAGGCGTCACGCAGCGGCAACAGATCAAGCCGTGGGGGACGCATGGGCTGTCTTATAGAAATGCCCATCGGCGGTCGCCACAATATCATCCACTTCATCCGTCACATCGGCGTGAAACAGCGCGATCCTGAAGCTGTTTTGGGCCGACGTCACCGTACAATGCAGGACGCCGTTTTCAGCCGCCTTCACAAAATTGACAGTGAGATGGAGCGTCACCGCCTTCTGCAAATGCCCATCCAGCCGAAAGGCGGTCTCAGCCATGGCCGTATCAATGAAGGTGGTCAATACCCCGCCGTGGACAATGCCGTAGCGGTTGCGCAAGTCATCGCTAATCTTCATGCTATAGGTGTTCGCCCCCTCGCGTCCTGCGACGGTTTTAAAGTCCATGACCGCCTGAAGGAAGGCTAACGGTTGCTGATAGGTCTTTTTCTTCGCTTCGATCAACCGAATGACTTGAGCGATCTCTTCGTCGTCCATCCCGTGAATCAGGCTAGCGATGCGGTCGAGCAAAAGCAGACACCTCCCAATGGACTCCGGGCCGTTGGCGCGGAACCGAATGACTACACAGAAAAAGGGAGACACCACCATGCCGAGGGGCCGCCGCGTTCTCTTTTACCTCGCCACGATGCTCTACTGGTTCAGTCTCTACACCTATGTCCCCACACTCACACCGTACGTCCTGCGACTCGGGGGCACCCTCGCTTTCGCAGGCATCGTCGTGGCGAGTTACGGATTCGCACAGTTGCTGGTTCGAATCCCCATCGGCATCCTGTCAGACCGCCTGCACAACCGCAAAGCCTTTATTCTCGGAGGCATCTCTTGTGGCATCATCAGTTGCGTCGGGTTCGCCCTCACTCGCGATGCAGGCCTGGCTCTGCTGTGGCGGGGAATCGCCGGCATCGCAGCGGGAAGTTGGGTCGCCTTCACGGTGCTGTACGCCAGCTCCTGGCCAAGTGCAGACGCGCCGAAAGCGATGGGTCTGATCAGTTTCTACACCAGTGCGGCGCAAATGGCGGCGGCGGCTCTCGGGGGCATCAGCGCCTCTTGGTTCGGTTGGCATGCCCCATTCTGGCTTGGCGCCATCGGCGGCACGCTTGGTCTCGTCTTTGCGGCCGCGACGGTGCGGGAACCTCGCGCCGGAGCCAGCAGTCCACCGACGGTCCGCGGGTTACTCACCCTCGGGCGACAGTGGCCGTTGTTATCCGTGTCGCTCCTCGCCGTTCTGGCCCAAAGCGTGACCTTTACCACCCTGTTTGGCTTCACCCCGCTCTATGCGGACCATCTAGGGGCCCATCCCGCGGCGCTCGGATTGTTGACGCTCGTGTCGACGATTCCAAACGCGATCGCCGGGTACTTATGTGGATCATTTCTCGGGCGCCTGATCAACGTGCGGATCATCGCCGCGCTCGGCTTCTTTATCGCCAGCGCTGGCACCCTCGCGATTCCTCTCACGCACTCCTTGCCCGCGTTGTTTGCGACGCAAGCCTTCAACGGCTTTGGGCAAGGCCTGTCCATGCCGATCCTGATGGGGCTTGCGATCGCCGGCGTGGCGGTTCATCAACGAGCGACTGCCATGGGATTCTTTCAGGCGATTTACAGCGTGGGAATGGTCGGCGGCCCGCTTCTGACTTCGTTCCTCGGACTCCAAAACGGCTTTGTCACCATGGGTTGCACGAGCCTTGTGGCGGGCATTCTTGCCCTTGTCTGGATTCGCCCCACGATCGCCCCTACACCGGCCGCACCTGGGACGGACGCGGCGAAAGCGGCTCAGTCTTGAGGGGTTGGCTGGTACTGGGCCACCCTCTGCGCCAGACTGTCATCGACCACACACACGCTGGCCACAGGCAAATCCAGAGCAGCAATGAGGTCTGGGGTCACAATCCGATCGATCCAGTCGATCGGTACGCGCGCGAACACGGCGCCAATGTCTTGTGTCAGCTGCGCCAGGTCGATCCCCTCATAGATGGGGAGAGCGGGCTGCAGATAAGACCGCGCCCGTGACCACATCGCAGTGCCCCCGCGTACGTTGCCGTTTTGCAGATGGTACAGACAGACCGCAGCCTGAATCAACCCCTTCAAGACGACGGGTCGCCCCGTATCCAGCCACAATGACTCGCCAACCTCGTGGCACTCGTAATAGTCCCTCTGCACATTAAAAAAATAGACATACGCTACAAGCCGCTCGTCCATGCCTGCCGCCTTTCCCGATCGCTAAGAGAGACCCAACAGCGACGGAGCGTTTTTCGTCTCGTCCTCATTATACTGGAAGTGCTCTACCCTGAAAAATATCGCCAGTAACAAGAACACGCGCGTCGCAGCAAGGCGCTGGGCGCTGTCGTTCGGAAAGACCATGAGGACCATACGGACTCCTGTCCGTTACGCGTCGACGCGGTAGCTCATAGACTGCAACATGAATGATGACACATGTGAGGGCAAGGCAAGAACCATCCCGCCTTGCCACCAACGACTGGGGGGAGTCACTTGCACTCAAGGACCGAGCAAAACAGTGAGCAAAGCGTGGTCTTGGCTTACTGTGGCCTGCCGCACGGAATCCGCCGACCCATCCCGGTGGCACGTCCACTGCCACCCGCGCAGCCGTTGCCACGGCGACCACTGCCATGGCGCTGAGGACGTTGGAGGGATGTGTGGCGGGTACACCGTCATTCTCTACGTCCTGCCAAATTCCACATCGTGGACCTGTGCCCAGCGCGCGACGTATTCCACAGCTTCTGCACGCTCCTTTCGTGAGAATCGGATGAAAAAGTGCGCAGGCATTCGACGTCCCCTGCGTTTGCAGGCGACGTGCAAGATGCCTGTTCTGTCGTCAAACCACAGCTCGCCAACATCGCAAGCCATCAGCGTCTCCTCAGCGAGCGAGATGTGCCCATCCGCAAACAAAACAGCGAAGTGGCGATGAGAACGGTCCAAAGCGACAAGCGCTATGATCAGTCCGCCTGCAAGAGACAGGACTTCGGTCAGGCGTGACGTGATCATGCCGCTTTCGTGTAGCGTCAAACAGCCGAGTACGACAAGGCTAGCCAACGCCGACAGACGGCTCGCCCATGCCGGGCGTGTGATACAAAAAGATCGCTCTGCCGCTCCCATACACCCACCTCTTTATGGAGGTTCGACTGGTTGATGTATATGAAAGTGGCCCCGTCCAGAATGATTCTGGACAGGGCCGATCGTTCACGCAGGTAGGCAGCGACCATGCCAACGCGATGATCCTGAGACGGGCATTGGCACAAGGGCCACTAGCTAGGTCGCGCCGTCAAGCTTTGGCGAGAATCGGTGCTAGTCGATGGACTCGTCTCCGCGACTCGTTCAAAATCGTGCACCCACATGCCCATGGCCGGCGAGAACCCCGAGCCTGGATGAACGCCGTTCAAGTAGCCCATGTACTGATCGACTGTGCTGAACCCTTCACGTCGGGCATCGGCATCGTTCATGTCTCCCAGTTTCTGCGGGTACACAGACGTGACGCGAAACTGCACGCCCTGCAACGTCCATAACTCTCCCGGGTCCGCATAGCGGCCACCGCGACGAGTCGCTGTCTTGATCCCGGAAAGCACTTTTTGCACATCCTCTGTTCTCGTGACAAGCCGTTCAACCGAACAGGTCTTAGGTGGCAATTCCACAGCAATTCCTCCCTATCGTTTTGTGGCCAGCCAACGGGCGACCGCAAGGATTTGCGTCTGGTTCAGAATCTCGTCGTGTCGTGCCGCATAGGCAGGCATCGGGCCGCCCCCGACCTCGATCTGGTGCACGATCTGGGCCACCGTCATAGTCGCCCCTACATGCTGTAAACTAGGACCAATTCCACCTTGCAAGTTCTCACCATGACAGGTGTTGCATCCGATCTCGTAGACGGAGACCGCCAAAGGATACTGTGTCCGATCTGTCTGCGTCACAGTCTCACACCCTGTCAAGAGACTGATCGAACACAGCGCGGACAAGGCGGCAAACATGGAGAGACCACGACCACGACTCACACTCATCCCATCACCCGTCTTCTCACCGGTTGCCCTGCACGCAGCCGCTTATTCCTCCCGCAGACGGTGGCGCGAGAGCGCCATGTCACCGTCGATCCCGAATAACGGCGCATCCGCTTATTCCTCCCGCAGGCGGTGGCGCGAGAGCGCCATGTCACCGTCGATCCCGAAAAGGAAAACTCTGCAGCACAAGATAACTCAGAATCGTGAACAGAATCATCAAGAGGGACACGTGCAGCAAGTCGGCGTTCAAGTCGATCAAGCTGAGGATCAACCAGGCTCCACTGGCGATCTGCAGGACCGTCAGGACCAGCAGCCAGATGGCCCCACGGAAGAGATCGCCTCGTGACGCACGCGTCGTGCGCAACAAGTACAGCAAGATGATGACCAGCACGGCCAACCCGAGGGCAATCAACCGATGCAAGAAGGCCAGCCCGACATTGCCCGAAAACCCCGGGAACACCTGTCCATTGCACAGAGGCCAGCCTGTGCAGGCTGTAGCCGCCCCCCGAAAGGATATGTAGGACCCGACGTAAATCGCGATGAAGACGTACACCCAGATCCAGCGTATCCAGTGCATCAGCTTCCGCCCGATCCCCCGCTCACGATCATCCAATCCGTTGGGGCGAGACAGACAGCGTGCACGATACTGAAACAAAAACACGGTCAACAGGACAACCCCCACCATGCCTAAGAGACCAAACCCCAGGTGCAAGGCCAGAACCTCCGGTGGGTTGACAAAGACGACAGCAAGCGCCCCCAACAGCGACTGAATAATGACAAAGCCGATGGCCACCGCGGCAAACAGCTTGACCTCCAACCAGCGACCGAATCGCGTCCATGCCCAGATGGCAAAAGCGACCGCCACGAGCGCGAAGAATCCGACCAAAAACCGGTGAAGAAACTCAATGATCACATGCGTGTTGTCCATGGCTGGAATCACTTGGCCGTTGCACAGCGGCCAATCAGGTCCACAACCTTCGGCCGACCCCGTCTGCGTATCGAGAAACCCGATAAAGTTAATCATAAACATCCCAAACGACGCCACCACACCGAGCGCCAGTAACCACTTGGACGGGATGCGCGTTACAACCGCTGCAGATCGCACAGACAAACTGCTTCCACCTCCATGAAAAAAACCGACCAGACAGACGCGCGCGAGAACTCGTCTCATGCTCAGTATAAACCAGTACAGCCCAGCAGCACACGTAAAACCATGAACAACTGCGGGCAAAATTAAAACCGCCCCAAGACAGCCCAAAGGCGGTCACAGTGCGGCCCCAATTGCCCCAAAGGGGTGACGAAGCAGGCAATAAGCCGAGTTCTGTTCCTCACGTGCTGCAAGCGGCAAGGTCCCCGCGCGCTTCCTTGCGGAGTCCCGCCAAGATCACTTGCCTCGCACCGACGAGGTGGCAATCATCTATCTAGGCGTACTGTTGCCAGGACGCTCAAGCAACCTACCCGAGTGCATGGCGGGCCACCACATGTGCACTCCTATGCGGTCTTGCTCCAGGTGGGGTTTACCTAGCCGCTGCGTCTCCGCAGCGCTGGTGCGCTCTTACCGCACCGTTGCATCCTTGCCTGTGCTAAGGCCATAAGCCCAAGCCATCGGCGGTCTCCATGTCTGTGGCACTATCCTTAGGATCACTCCCACTGGGGATTACCCAGCACCCTGCCCTGTAGAGCTCGGACTTTCCTCCCGCGCTGCCTTTCGACACTGCGCCGGCGATTGCCTCGCCTGCTTCGTATAGAGCATTAGAACATAAACCCGGGCAAGACGCAACCAGAAAAATTTACTGAAACCGTGACGATGCGGCTGCCCGGTCACGAAAAGTACTGCTGGAGCAACCGAAAGAGTGCGCCATACTCGGTGCGCACCTCCATCATCCGCGCCGCCGCTGTATCGGACCGCGGGTGAGCCAGCGCCTCGAGAACCGCCTTGCGCTTCGACAACTCGCTGTCGAGTTGTCGCTTTAGCCACTCACATCCGACGTCAAGGCCTCGCTGCCCACAAGCATAGAGCATCCGGTCTGTTGCCGGCAGTCCCAGGTACTCCGCGCGCCAGACGGATTCGAGCGACGACGAATCAAACCGAACACTGGATGAAGGAGGGGTGAGCAGGAGACACTCGTACACCAGTTCCCCTTCCCCCACGCGCACGTCTGCGACGAGTTCGTAGCCCATCTTTGCGCCCCAAAAGCGCATCAGCCCCGAACCTGACATAGGTTGCAGGACAAACCGGGGTGGCTGATCCATAAGTAGCCTTCCCGCATGATCCGACGTGAGGATGTCCCACATCGTCGAGGCGCCCATCCCGGCGATGACGACCGTGTCCACTTCGCCGGCGTGAAGCGGTCGTAAGCCATCGCCTTGGCGAACGTCGATCAGGGGCGCACAGGTCGAAGCCTGGACAGAAAGCACCGTAGCCGCCAGCGGACCTGGGCTGAGTTCCACAGCAATCGCAGACTCAAACCGTCCCGATTCCACCAGGGAGAGTGGCACTTGCGCGTGGTCACTCCCGATATCCGCCACAACTCGACCGCGACCCGCAAGATCGGCGATACGCGCTAACCGTCCCGTGAGGAGTCTCTGGTCCTGCACTAACATCCGATCTGCCGAGCAATGACCATGCGTTGGATTTCGGAGGTCCCCTCGCCGATCTCCATCAACTTCGCGTCACGCATGAATCGTTCAACGGGAAAGTCAGTCACATACCCGGCCCCTCCGTGAATCTGCACCGCTTGATCACAAGCGCGCATACAGATCTCAGAAGCGAACAGTTTGGCCATCGCAGCCTCTTTGGTGAAGGGGCGATGCTCATCCTTGAGCCACGCCGCCTTTAATACCATCGACCGGGCCAGCTCGATGTGCATCGCCATGTCCGCAAGCTTGAATGATACCGCTTGAAATTTTGAAATCGCCTGTCCAAATTGCACGCGGGACTGAGCATACGCCAAAGCGGCCTCGTACGCTCCCCGCGCAATCCCGACAGACAGAGCTCCGATGCTGATCCTCCCACCGTCGAGCGTATACAAGAACTGTTTGAAGCCGCCTTCTTCCGTACCCAAAATGTTGCTTGCCGGGATGCGAACGTCATCGAGTGCCAGCTCACAGGTAGGGCTCCCGCGCAGGCCCATCTTGTCATAAACTCGCACGACGTGAAACCCCGGAGCATCCGTTGGGACGATGAACGCGCCAATGCGATTGCGGCCACGGTCATCTTTGCCGACCACCGCCGTCACGACCAGCGTCCGGGCCACACTGGCATTGGTAATGTAAGTCTTTGCACCCGTAATCACATACTCGTCACCATCGCGCACCGCACGTGTCTGCGTGCCACCAGCGTCCGAGCCGGCGCTCGGCTCAGTGAGTCCGAAAGCGCCGAGCGCCTCTCCCTTCGCCAACGGCACAAGATATTCCAGTTTCTGCGCGTGCGTGCCGAAGTAGGAGATCGGCCCGCAGCCGAGCGAGACGTGCGCCGCGAAGCTCAGCCCCGTACTGCCGCACACGCGGCCCACCTCTTCCACGGCGAGAGCATACGATAGGGTATCCGCACCGGCACCGCCATACTCCTCGCTGATGGGGAGGCCCAACAGTCCCAGATCCGCCATCCGTGCAAACGTCTCCGCGGGAAAACGCCCGCTGCGATCCACCTCGGCCGCCTTTGGAGCGATCTCCGCCTCCGCAAACTCTCGTACCATCGATTGAATCATCGTTTGCTCCTGCGTCAAATCAAAATTCACCGTAGACCCCTCCGTCCCAACTGTACGACCAACCGTACGACCAACCGTACGACCAACCGGTCGGTCGCCTATCTGAATTATATCAAAAATGACGTTTGCCAGAGCCACCCGGCAAACGTCGATTTTTGATACCTCGAAGTCCCCACCGTCGGCGCAGAAACAACCGCACGCCAACCGATTGTCCTTTCCCCGCCTACTCCAGAAAATCCTTGAGGCGCTTGCTTCTGCTCGGATGACGCAGTTTACGAAGCGCTTTGGCCTCGATTTGCCGAATCCGCTCGCGGGTGACACCAAACACTTGGCCCACTTCTTCCAAGGTGCGCGCCCGCCCATCGGACAGGCCGAACCGGAGGCGCAGCACCTTTTCCTCGCGATTGGTGAGCGTGTCCAGCACTTCCTCCAGCTGCTCCTTGAGCAGCAGAAAGGAGGCGGCCTCCGCCGGGGCCGGCGCGTCCTCGTCCTCGATGAAATCCCCGAGGTGGCTGTCCTCCTCCTCGCCGATGGGGGTTTCGAGGGAGACCGGCTCCTGGGCGACCTTCATAATCTCCCGGACCCGGTCCACGGATACCTCCATTTCCCGCGCTATCTCCTCCGGACTCGGTTCGCGGCCGTATTCCTGGAGAAGCTGCCGGGAAACACGGATAAGCTTGTTGATGGTCTCCACCATGTGCACCGGAATCCGAATTG
>Ga0080006_1235084_pt1 | contig 15963 bp, 10 predicted proteins | sample RS3BMetagenome_FD_69209 | JGI IMG/M metagenome (GOLD analysis project Ga0080006, IMG submission 69209) | Ferric oxide microbial mat and aquatic microbial communities from Rainbow Spring, Yellowstone National Park, USA - RS3B (SPADES... ... | reverse complement strand
CAGTCGCGTCCAACCATGGTATAGGTGCCCGGTTCATACTTGAAGTTGCCGTTTTTCACGTATAGCCACCACTTGGTCAAGTCGCGGTCGATGAGCGGCAATTCGTTCAAGTCGTGGCTCTGCCTGAACTCGCCGTTGCTCCTAATTGAACCATCCTTCTCGCGCCACCAGAACCCGGGCTCAAGAGGCACACCTTTATCCAAGTGGTTCGCGAGCGAAAGAAGCTGGAAATCGTAGTCACCCCCGGTGACCACGTAGTCCACAGGCGAATTCTCCAAAGACTCTTTTGGAAAAGCGGTCACATGATCACCCATCAAAGCTATCTTTGCGTCGGGCCAGCGCTCCTTGAACACTTTTATGTAGCGCCAATGAGTTTTGACCGCGGGCGCCTTGGTCTCCATTGCGATGAGGTCCGGTTTTTCATGGTCCAAACGCTCCAAATACTCGGCGAAGCTCATCCTCTCCGCTATGCCGTCGTCCCAGCACACTTCGTAGCCGTTGTGCTGGAGAAGCGTGGCCGCGTAGGCCGGGATCATCGGGTAAATATAGGTGGGCTCATTGAAATACTGAAACTGCCTGTTCTGCGAAAGAAGCGGCACGCCCTTCGGCGTCTCTATCGGCGGATAAGAAATGCTAACCCTCATCTCGACAACCTCCTAGCCAAAACACCCTTCAAAAAAGCAGCACCGTACGTCAAATGGGTAAGCGGCAGACCCAGTAGAATCATTAAACCCATCTTCAGATTAACCAACACTTGCATCAATACCGCCGCAAAATATATAACAATTACTCCCAAAAACACCCATCCCATCGCTGGGAAAACCAGTGAGAGAAGCGGGCCGACTACCAGCCCCAACAAGAACAGAGAAGGAAAGAAGTATTTGAGTCGACGCGAATTTTCGGGGAACCGCTTAGCAAAGAAGCCTCTGTGCAAACCGTAACCCCAGATCTGACGCAGGTAACCACGCCAGCTCCCCCGTCTGTGATGGTAAACCACAACGTCGCGGGCAAACAGGAGCTTGTAACCCAGCCGCTTCAAAGAAAGGCAGAAAAGCGTGTCTTCACCGGGCCAGTAATCCTCGTTCCATCCACCCGCCTCCTCAACGACTCTTTTCCATGCTACAAGGTTCACGCTGTGAATATCATCGCTGAACTCCAAACTCTGCTTCTCAGCGTAGCGAGCAGAGATGCCACCCATCAAAAACGATGACAAAATAACTCCTTGCGCATGCGCGAAGACGCTATCCTCCGGCGGTGTAATGCCTGGGCCGCCCACAGCTCCAACACCGTCCGATTCGAGGTGAGCAACAGCTTTGGCAAGCCAGTCACGTCTGGGATAAGCATCCGAGTCTATATACGCCAACACTTCGCCGCGCGCCACGGATGCGCCAATGTTACGCTTCTTTCCTGGCGACACGGGTCCAGTTGCAACAACTCTTGCCCCCTCCAAAGAGCATTCATGATCGGGTAAGACGATGATTTCAAATCTGCCATACTCCAGTTGGTTGCAACGGCGAATGCACTCCTGTGTTTGTGGGTCTGCTGTTCTGCAAGGCACGATTATACTTACAAAAGGATGGGTCATTGGAGGGATCACGCGATCTCTTTTAACTTTTTGCGTAAAGAACGAATCTTTTTAGAATAATGTGAATCAGCCATGAAACTGGCAAGTCTTCTATCGAACTCAGACACTTCGCGCACAAGAACTTCTGGCGCAGTCCCCTTCACCGCGAATTTCAGGAAACTTTCGACTTGAGTCATTAAGTCTTTCACCCGTTGATGTTCCAGTTCAGTCTCGGGAGTTGTGGGAGAGCCCTCGTTCTTGTTCATGTGTTACCGCTCTTCGTCATACAGAAATAAACCTCTACATATCTTTTTGTATCCTGTTTAAACCCTAAGAAACACTTGATTCACACCACCCGTCTACCTCATTGGACTAATTGAGTGGTAGTCAAAGCTAGGGTATACAACATAAGCATTTATCTGTATGCCATTACCTGCCTACGGCGTTTTCAGATTTTGGATACCCATTTATGATAGAACTACGCAACGTGAAATTCGAGTTGTATTCACAAAGCCTGCAGTTGTGTGTTAATTTGTATTCTAATTGAGTTATCTTTAAGGAAGCCCATCTCAATATTGCAGAAAAGGAAAATTATAAAGATCGCTAAAGCGCTAGGCTGAACTGAGGCCTCGGTACAACCAAAGGCTTTCATGGTTAACACATCGATTAGTCGGTTTTCTTTATATTTAAGCTGCAGTTCTAATTTTGGTCGGGTCACTCTGAAATGACTTTTGAAACGTCTAAAGCCCTCAAGTTAAGAAACATTGAAGTAGCGTTGCGGTATCCCTCTTCATTGGCAAGCTTAATATTAGGCGGCAAAGCTAGGGCTTTTCAAAGCATTCTCTCCAAGATACTTAGTGAACTTTCTCAGCACAACGAGTCAGAAATCAGCTCTCTGTTAAAGATGACTACCGAAAAACGTGTTTTGGTCATGCCAAAAGAACTTGCAATCTTCAATGGCAGCAGAGATCTTACAAATATTGTAGTACTATATTACCTCGTTCGTTGCAATCGACCGCAAATTGTGGTGGAAACTGGAGTCTGGACTGGAAAGACATCTTGGGGTATATTACAAGCCTTAAGAGATAACGGAAAAGGCAGGTTGATTTCTATTGACTTAGGTATTACAGACTTGGGTACATCAAAATTGCCAGTTAAAACAATTGGTGGAATGGTGCCGCACAGTCTACGTGATATTTGGAAATTGCTAATAGGCAATTCAAAGGAGACTTTACCAGCACTGCTCAACCAAATAAATGGATGCGATATGTTTTACCATGACAGTGACCATTCATACGAACATATGCTGTTTGAGTTCAACACTGCCTTCGAACACCTTCGTGAAGGCGGGATACTTGCGTCCGATGATGTAACATTGAATCAGGCATTCAATGAGGTCTCATCAAGGCTAAATTCTCCGGTAGTTATTGGAGATAGATTAGGTTTCGGTTTCAAGAAATTAAGCGCAACTAATCTATCTGCTAGAGAGACATAAAAGCCCTGATCTATACCGAGTTATTGTTCTCATAATTTTTACAGAAATCAATGACTTAGTATCTTTAAGTGAAGAATGCATTGAAAAACTAAAAACCCATTTCCTTGTATGTCAACAATATAGCTCTCTGAGTCGGCGGCCAATGTCGGCGATAAAGTTTGAGTTCACAATGATGCGGATTTGAGCCAAGGGCTCAAGGACACGTGCGGCGTATGCTTCGATGACGTTGCCGAAGGTTCCGGTCGATAAAGGGTCCTTAGTACAACTTTCCAAGAAATCTCTTGGGACCAAGCGGCTCCGAACAAATAGTCCTTAGGGTGTTTTGCATTATTGTAACGTGCATGGCGTGTAAGTACCGCCATGTTCAAGCATCGACCACTCCTCCCATCTTATAATCAAGCTACCCAAATCCCTGTGAGTTGCAAGGTGCTTGTCAACCTTTGAATTTTCTGGTTTAAACGTTTCCAAAACATCCATCTCTTTTTTATCGCAGCTGTTGCATTTGCTTTCTTTATAACGAGTTTTCTCAACGTCCGCAAACCCTTAAGAGGGGATTATAGTTGCGTGCAACACACTTAATTTAAAATATATCTGTTCGTTAACCTCGACCCGTAGACCATTGGTTTGTGAATTGTTCTTTTGCCATGCATCCATTAATCCACTTTGAGTACAGTTGTTCTTTGATGGCCTTATATGTAGCGTAATAATCTGTCTTTATTTTCATCCTAGCGGATTTGGTTTACAAGAATCCTAGCGTTATAGTATACAGATTCGGCCAGCTCTTCAAATACGGCTTTGTTCTTTGAGGTTATAAGTGAAAACAGATGCTATTAAAAATGTTGGGGGAGTTTAAAACTCTGGTCTTTAAGAGAAGTGATACATGTGCTTCCCTCGACGAAAAAAATTTGTGTGCCTCTGCGTTGCGCTCGTGACTATTCGGGTGAACGCTGTGGAAAATCCACGTCCGCGGGTACCATCAGAGGTATGCATAATTCGTGAAGAAGTCCAGCTAGGTGACTAGGTGAGGCAGAAAGTTTCGAAGCTCCAGCAAGGAGTGGTTTAGGCGTTCCGTGCACCATAGATATAACAAGTGGGTTCAGTATAACATACATAATTCTTAATAGACCAAACGTAAACGATTCTTGGCAAATTGAAAACCCACATTACTATTAGCCTATATTCGCTTGTAGGGATGCTGCTGCGGAAAATGCCGAATGCCTTTAGCATTCATCTTAGGCTATTAAATTATTGACTGGGAGGATGTCTATTCCTTGAACATTGTGAACATTCAAATCGATAATTCTATCGATCGAGTAATAGGTTGGTATCAGTTACGTAACGCCTATGTTTGCCCAATGAATCGCGGATATCAAGCTTCACGACTTGAAAGTTGGGTCACTGTTAACGTGAGGATAGAGTTGGAGGGAACGGGATGAGCAAATCAGTACTAATAACAGGGATAACCGGTTTCGTCGGACCGTATTTAGCAAGAGAACTGCTTCAAAAGGACCACGAGGTGTATGGATTGTACAGAAGGAGAGTCGATAACAGCGGGCTGATGAGACTGCGGCAAATGAACATTCTTTATGATGTGAAGCTCATTGAAGGTGATGTAACGAATCTCTCGAGTCTGATTTTCGCACTGAGTAAATGTAAGCCTGACCTTATTTTTCATTTGGCCGCTCAAAGTTTTATTCCAAGAAGCTTCGACGACCCGCTCGAAACTTTCAGAATCAACAGTTACGGCACCCAAAATTTGCTTGAAGCTGTCCGCTTAAAGGACCTCGACTGTAAACTAGTTTTTGCTGGCTCTTCTGAGGAGTACGGTCTACAAATTGCTTCAGAAAAACATTATGCTTGGATTCTGGAAAAATATGGCAATGTCAGTCCTAAAGTTGCGAGAATTCCTGAACTTCCTGTAAACGAAGATAACCCATTTCGACCCATGAGTCCATATGCCATCAGCAAAATCGATGGTGAGTTATTATTCACAAATTATCATAATGTCTACGGTCTTAAGACCATTATTTCTAGAGCCTTCAATCACGAAGGAGCGGGGAGAGGTTCAGAATTCGTTACCTCTTCCATTGTTAGACAATGTGTGAGCTTTGAGAGAAAGGAATGTAAAGAGATTACGATAGGCAACGTCAACGTCTTCAGAGATTGGAGTCATGTCGAGGATATAGTTAATGGATATGTATTACTTTCAGAAAAAGCGAAGAACGGTGAACCTTACGTTCAGGGTTCAAGGAGGACGAATTCTGTTTTGAGCTATATACTTCTTACGTTGGAACAACTAGGCTACGAAATCAAACAGGTTGAAGCATTTAACGGTGGGAAAAGAGTTAAGGGACCTACCGATAATGCTGAAGAACACTTTTTTGGGGCCCGTTTCTCAAAGACAAAGGTCGATGAGCTCTTTCTGAGAGGTGAACTCGAATACACTTTAGAGGATCGAGGGTTAAATGTAACTACGAATAAGGGACGTATAAGAATAGTCTTTGACCCAAGCAAGTTTAGGAAAGCTGAAGTTCCAATACTAATGTCAGACACTTCTAAGATAGAGAAACTCGGTTTCAACGCGCGTTTTCAACTTATTGATATAATTAAAGACCAAGTAGATTATTATTTAGATCCTAGCAAAAGGAGAGTAGACTGGTGACCTTAAGTTGGCCGTCAAGCAAAACCCACGTGGCACTAACGAATGCATTTTGCTTTCTAGCTTTCGGTATATCTTAGTGAGCTAAGACATGGCTCATCCTAAGTGGGTTAACAGCGCTAAGAAAATTCGAATCATTGTATTAGCCAATAGCATGATAGACGCAAGTCAACTCAGTGGTGGTGATCGTGTCTTCGTTGAGATAAGCAAGAGATTGGACCCAAATAATTTCGTGGTCGACGTCGTGACAACCAAAGCTGGCAATAAACTGTGGGCGAAATCGTCAAATCTTTCGCGGCTAGTGATACTTCCATCCGCTAAGCTAGAGCGCTCACTGGGACGCGAGGGTGTACCACTTGTATATCTGATTAGATCATTGGTCGCCCTAGTACGTACCTGTCATCTTTTATCGAGAGATAGTCCTATTGTGTTGTATTCATCAAGCGATTTTTATCCTGATGTCCTTCCCGCCTTTATCATGAGAAAACTGTTTAAAAATGCGAAATGGGTTTCCAGAGTTTACCATATAATTCCCCCTCCGTCCCAGAGAAAGGGAAGTTTTGTATTGAACCTTCTTTCTTTTATCTCTCAACGAACGAGTCTTTGCTTGATGAAAATGAAATCGAATCTGATAATTGGACTCAATGGTTCTATTCGAAATGAACTCGCTGCCTTGGGCTTTCCGCTTCAGCGATTAGCGGTGTCTGGAGCTGGCATCGACACAGAACTTATTAATTCAGTAGGTCCTGCTTCTGTTCAGTATGATGCCGTTTTTTTGGGTAGGATTCATCCTAATAAGGGAATTTTCGATGTGATAGAAGCATGGAAAGCTGTTGTCAGCGTCAGAAAGGGCGCTAGGCTGGTCATAATAGGAGGCGGGGACACTGGGCTGATCACTCTGCTGAAAAGGAAAATTCTTGAATACAACTTGACTGAAAATGTTGACTATGTCGGTTTTATCGAAGACGACAGGGTTGTGTATGGAATCATGAAATCAAGTAAGCTTTTCATATTTACAGACCATGAAGCGGGCTGGAGTCTGGCCACTTGCGAAGCAATGGCGTGCGGGTTGCCAGTTGTTGGATATGATTTACAAATTTTCGGTTCTATATTCAAAAAGGGATTTGTGACAGTTCCACTTTTTGACACAAAGGAATTGGCAGACCGAGTTTTGCTGCTGATTGAAAATGAACAGTTAAGGACGAAACTGCAGGTAGAGGCAAAGCAGCAAGCACAATTATTCGACTGGAAACGTGTTGCTGATGATTTCGCACCGCTTATATATTCGATTACAGACTGATGTGTTTACTTAGAATGAATTTTGCCCATGAGTTGAAAGCTGTAGCTAATTGTTGTGCCGAAAACTTGATTAAAAATTGTCGCAATATTATAATAAGAATTTAAGGCTAGCTATAATCTGTTCCACATGGTTGCTCTCCAACTTTCCTAAATCCTAACAAGTGGCCAAGGTATATTAATATAGTAAAGCAGTATTTTCACAGCGATGCTCCGCGCCTTAAATGCAATCTTAGCTAGGAATTGACAATATTTTCGGACGGGCATCAAAGGTGGATAGGCGTCCCCTTCTAATTTTTAAATGCAATACAGCACAGAAGAAAATTGAGTCCAGCGACACTATGCAGTTATTAAATAATGTTGATGCAAATCTATACTTTGTTTTTCTCATTGCGAGAGCACTTCAGCTGTTGCGGACTCGGTTTTGGGACATGGGTAAAAGTGTTTCATTCTGGTTCTCCCGATTACGGGAAGTGAGGCTGAATGGTAATAGAGCACTTTAGCATGCTTGAATACCACGAGAGCTGAACTTAACATTTTGTGCGATCCCTCATTAACGTGTTTGAGACTTTTTAATTGAGCGCAAGCAAAGGACTAACCGTCGCATTGTCTATTGCAGCCAAGGGACGACGATTCGCCACCGTCTAAGCGCTTTTGCTGTCCACCAGCTCAGGATATTTCTCTTATACCAGTCTACCATGAGTCGCAGCATTTTTTTTGGTAAGGCTATTGATATAAAGATATACGTGTAAAATTGGATTTTTCTAGTACTCTTTGGATAATAACGCAGTGCCAACTGCATTTCTCTGAGAACAAGTCTTCTTGAGGCAGTACTTCCAATTTGAAGGAATCCCGAGTAGGTGTCTTCTATAATGTTCTGTATGCATTCTTTTTGTATCTCTCTATAATGAGCATCTCCATACAAACATTCAAACATCTTGATCCAAGAATATAATGGTGAGTATTCATAAATCTCTGGCTTGTTGGTAGTCATGCTCAGCGGTGTCCTAACTGCCACAGTAAAGTCCTTCAAATAAATCGCTTTATGTTTCTTCAGGATTGACATGAGCGGCCAAATATGCGTTGTAAATATGTCCGTATGGAAAGGGGAATCCATGTACTCCTTTCTAAAGGCGAGTCCTGATATTTGCCCCGCGCTTCTAATCAGCGCTCGTGAGGCTTCTTTTCCTTCGAAAATAGAAATTTCGGTGTCTCTTGTGGAATCATATGGTAATACTGCTCTAATCGGCCTTGCAGGATCGTTCCAGAACCAATAGTACGGCCTTGTTACCGCTCCGATCTGCCGTCCACGACGAAATGCGTTGACCGTTCTCATCAATGCGTTTGGTAGAACCAAGTCATCATCGCACATTAGAAATACGAATTCTCCGCGCGCCGCTTCGTAACAGGATTGCAAGTTCCTGCCCAAACCAAGATTATGAGTGTTTCGGTGGTAACGAATCCTCTCATCCTTAATCTGAGCAATCCGGGTTTCAGTAAGGTCCTCCGTGGAGTCATCCCAAATCAATAATTCATAGTCTTGGTATTCTTGGCTCAAAATGCTTTGAACCGCGGGTATTACTGTTTCGGGTCTGTTGTATGTTGTCAACAGAACACTCAATTCAGGACGCCTTGAACCTTCCATTGCAGTAATCTCTGTCAACGTCGAATTCGACGGCTAAATATATTTCGGTTTTCAAAGAATCCTGTCTGTACAGTTCTTAGATGCGGTGTATCCCACGATTGGGATTTGGTGATAAGCAGTTGCGAGCATCACAGATGTGTTCTTTAGAAACTTGAACTTTTTCGCAATGGAATAAGAGGTTGGTCGGGCTTAGGGTTATGGCTGTGCTACTCATGCCTTTGATCGGGTCTCTAGAAGACCTTTGGCTTCTTTAAGTTACTCTCTGAACCCGCTTCAAAGTCGGGTGTTGAGAAAGTGGACGAAGAGGTCGAGGAAGTGCCTTGGCTTTCCCCGCGCTTACATAGTGGTTTGTTGTACCCGTGGGCGAAACAACAGTGAGGCACATGAAAGACCCTCATATATTTTGGCTCATGCAGTAGACGCTTAGACGTGCACACCCGTAGGGTTCACTGCAAGTCGCTTATGAACCTTTAGAAACGTGCCTAAGCTCTCCCAGAAAACCAAGGGTAAAGTGCATGAAAAACTCGTTTGTATTCGCCGACCATAGGCATTTGTACTAAGTAAAGTTTAGTGTGAGCGGTGTTCCCAAGCCACGTATACTGGACGTTTGATGATAGAGGCTGAGCTAAGTAAGTGCTTATAAAAACTCTAATCGTGGCGTATATCACACTTATCTGAGCACAATTCACGCTGGACCTACTACGCATCTCCAGACTAGTCTAAGGTAGAGCATTGGTTTTGCGCATCAAAAGTGCGCTCAGGAAGACCGCAACATCTTGAGTCCGCAATATGGGACCATAACACATAGTTGTGTATTTCACTATATCCGTAAGATACTTCCGTTGCAACAGGTTGATGCGGTTCGTTCAATCGTTTGACGGCGTTTATTCTAAGTCGGGGTCTGTAATTAGAGTGAACAAATTACCTGTCTTATTCGAGTAAATAACGACTTTAATCTTGAATCGACTACTGTGTAAACGGTCAAATAAGCTATGGCACCGATGAATACGCCTGTTGAGATAATAAGAAAAATAATATAGTAGGTCTGCGGTCTGTAGTAAATATTGATTATTACATTTCCTGTGGAATTTATGTACCAGCCATTGAAACCACCCCTCACCAGAATGTGATCTTTGACAGGCAAGGTCATGCCGTTAACAGAAGCCTGCCAGTCCGCAGAGTAAGCTTGATTAAAGATAAGCAGGTAAGGCGACCTAGAAGTAGCCGTAATCCTATACGATGTTGGATCGATGTGCGTTATTAATGTTGTAACATTTGAGCTATTTGAGTATATGACTGGCTTTGCGTATTCGTCTTCATAAACAACGACATCTTGCAAGCTTGCAATTAATACTATTCCTTTTTGCGAAGAAAGACGTTTGAGCAAGTAAGTGATGTTATACGGGCTTTGGACATTAGTGTAAATCACTATGTACTTAATACTGTCCATACCCCAGTTCTTCCCAAAGGCTGGACTGCCACTGAATAGTTGGTTTAGTAGCTGGGTGCTGTTAATTGATGAGACAAATGGTAGATTATTGGCTTGAGTGAATATTCCTGCGTTGACTCCTTCAAACGGCCCTGAGAAATAACTTGTATTCGTAATTTGGACGTTGCCGGTTAGTGGGATATAGAGTACAAAGTAATCGTCATTTACTGGAACAGTATTACTCCATTTTGTATAGCCAAGGGGAAGCTGGTAAAGATTTAGCTTAGTAGGAGGTCCGGGATTAGGATTACCAGAAACTTGTCCGGTCCACCATGGTATTCCAGCAAGAATTATTAGAACCAAAATCGCGAAGGAAACTGTGAGACGCATTGGAGGCCTCATTGTCGTATTGTTAAGTTTTGTTATCACGGACGAAATAGCATCGCTTGTGTGCCCTATCAGTATGGCTAAAGCAAGACTGGCTGGGACTAGGAAGACACTCGGCGCCTCAAATACAGCACCATAACCATATGGTAACCTGTACACGAGGTAATGCAGATTAACATACACTGCATAAGAGAGATAAACAAATAGATAAATGGATATAAGAAAAAGAACGCGCGTGTCACGTGGTTTCAATACCACCCTTACTGCTGCTAATAAGACCGGGATGAATGAGAACAACATTAGCCACCTTGGAAAATAGGTTTCGAACTGGAAATTGTAAGTACTCCCCCATAGCCTCATCGGATTAAGCAAGGGCGACAAATGAATATACTGTGAGCTAGTTGCTTCGAAGAAGCTCCCTTGGTAAAATGAGAGTGTAGTTTTACTGGACGCTATAAATGTTGCAAGGAAACTCAATGAAGTAAGAAACCAAATCAACAGCGAGACGGAAGTGAACAAGAGTCCACTTAGCACGGTCTTGGGTTTGAGTCTGGACTCGAATGCTACAAAGAGAAACCATATCAAAGGATAGATTAGGATAAAAGTCGGTTGTTCTAAAGCGATGGAAAATACTATGCCATTAAGTATTGCATAGCGTAAATTGTTAGTTTCCAAGAACTTTTTGGTTAACAATATTATAATTGGCAAAACGTCATAAGCAATTAAATAATAAATGAATCCGAACATAAGCCAATCGAACACTAATGGGGTGGTCATATAGAACACACCTGAGAGAAAGGACGAAAAGAACTTGAGACCGAGCGACCTACTAAGGGTGTAGGCAGTTATGCCTGCCAGAGCTACAAGAAAAATTGATAGCTCCTTTACTTCCGTGCCCCCAAAGAAACCCAGCGGAGCGAGAAGTGAATTCAAGAACTGAAAATAAGGTAAGCTGAAGTTTCTAACCAAAGGTTCGCCAAAACCCCCGTACTGCCATGCAAATAAAAGAGAGTGCAGATCGTTGAAAGCAGCTAGCGGTGTTAGAGGTATGGACCAGTCTTGTTGTGCGGCGTTGCCAGAACTTGCGATTAGTCTAAACATGAAAAAGATTGAAATGACAACGTAGGCAGTCAGAGCTACAAAAGACCTAGGGATATTTTCGGTAATTCGAATAAATCTTGTTCGTAGCATCAAAGAGACATTTCGATTTACTTCCTATTTTATATAAGGGTAACCACTTCGGGTCGAATAGTTCTCAAACCTTAAGTAAGGTCCATGGAAATTTTGTTCTAATTCTAACAGATACGTGCAAATGGTTTCGTTTATTAGTCTAGAGAGATTAATGAGCTAAGAATATTGATATATGATAAGGTTCCGCTTGGGCGCTCGCAAGCGCTTTTCAGCTTTTTCTTTAAGATTATAAATAATGAAGTGACTCCACTGTCCTTGCGAAATACCAACCTGTTTCAAGCGGTAAATTAATTTTAGGTTTGTTATCATGCTTCCTTCCTTATTAGCTTAGAGCTTAGTAAACGTTTTCAGTGGCTTAAATATTGAGAATTTGCTGGTCAGAAAATCAATGATAGGAGATAGCGGTGTAACTCGTCAAGAATCCCTGTATGGAAAGAGGGATTCAAGGCGAATTTACACAACGCTGGTTATTGTTTTACTTTTCGCCTTGTCATGGTTCAAGTTTAAACCGATGGATTATGCTGATATGTCACTGGGCACAACCTTGCTTTCGGTACCGCAAGACTGGGTTGGACATGAGTTGATTTGGTCCTTAGACGGTTTCAGCCCGAGCATTTATCCATCCGTCGCATCTTTTCCTTCAGAACTGATTTTTTCACTGATTGTAAACACGACACACTTGGTTACACCACTGTGGCTCTCCCAGTTTCTCTATGCAGCAGTGATTTTATTCGTTGGTGAAGTTGGTGTATTCTGGTTACTTCGTCACGTCCTTGCACAGCTTGACAAAAAGGCGAGTAGCTGGGTGTTCGTTATAATATCTATGTTCTATGTTTATGGTCCGTGGTACCAGTTTGTCGTAGGAGACGGCGCTTTGTTGCCCACAAGCTTCTTTGCAGCCTACCCTTTCTTGGTATACTTTGGCATAAGAGCCGTTGAATCGTTCCCAAAGGAACGTCGTGGATTTTTGGGTTCGGCTCTGGGTATGTGCGCGGCGGGTCTGTTGGGAAGCTTCGGTTTTACTTATTATTATTATTTGACTGGGATTGGCTCAGTTGTTCTCCTTGGGGTTTTCTGGGCGTTTGTGGTTAAGCATAGTATGCGGAGTCGTTTGGAGTCGTTTTTGGGTTTGGGTTTGGTTCTTGTAATTCTTCAGTTTAGCCTGCTCTACGTATTCCCAAAAGATTTCTCATTGGCGCCAGCAGCCGCTCAGTCGTCGAGCGCGTCCCCCAACTTATATAAGGTGTTCTTCTACAACTCGAAGCTTATGGGTTACCTTGCCCAGCTCACGGTGAGTTATTGGCCCGCTCCTCAGCCTTGGCTGCCCGTTCGACCGAATGTGCCAGCATTCTTAACTTCTCCTCTTTGGGGTCTCGCTCTGCTTTTGGTTATAGTCTATCCCTTGTTTTCGAAGAGATTTTTTAAGAAGTCCGCGTTGCTCCCGTTCTACGCTGTGCTTCTAATAGCCGTGGTGTTTGGGGCCGGCGTGTCGCCTCCGTTCGGCGGAGTGGTATCGTGGCTTTTTCTACACTTTTGGCCTTTCAGGGCTATTACTCAGCCCTTCACATCTCTGAACTTTGTGGATCAACTTTGCTTCGCGGTGTTGTTGGGCGCGGGGTTTTCGGATTTGAGTCAAGCGCGCCTTAAACATGGTTCGCCGAGGCAAAGAAAGGGGTGGGCGGTTACCGCGTTACTCTTGGTTGGCTTAGCTGGATTCGCAGGGGTGGTCGCGCCATACGTCTCAGGATCTCCGATGCCAGTAGTCAAGGTGAGCGGGCCGTCGCCCACGGGTCAGGGCGAGCAAACGTTCAACGTGACGCCCAGAGTGAGTGTTCCCGGTTACTACTACGCTTTGGTTGCATACATTAACTCTCTTCCTGCGAAGGGCGCCGTTTTGCTGTTGCCCATCGGAGGAAACTTTCATTCGTCCACGTGGTATCTTTCGGTGGACATGTTGGGGAGCGTGTTGAACAAGCCTGTGGTGGGGGGAGGCTTTGTGTCCACGCCTGAAACCGCTGGGTTGGTGGGCTTGGTGACTGGCTGGGAGCAGGGGGCGGCTCTTAATCTGAGCGAGCTTCTGTCGCTTGAAGGTGTAGGCTACATTGTGGTTCAGGGCGACTCGGCGTCGAGTCCCCCGGGCTCGCCTGCGCCCCCATTCAACTTGGACTACATCGAGTCGACCCTCAACTCCTCTGCTGGAATAGAGTTTCTCGCAAAGTTCGGGCCCGACTTGGTCTACGAAGTGGGTTCCTCCGCGGCGCCCGACTACTGGGGGAGCGGTGGCTCCCAGGCTGTGAATGGCTCCTCTGTTATGGCCTACGGCTTCAGCGTGGGAGACAAGGCTGTTTTGGCTGACCCGGAGCCCAGCCGACCCTTCGGCGTGCTGTTCAACCTGAGCGGGTTCTACGGGGGCGGCTCAGCGGGAAGCGGCTGCGGTTTGCTGAGCGGTGCGTCGGTGCTACACTATTTGATTCACGGCAACGTGAGCTACGTGAACGAGACGTGCACGTTTCCGCTGAAGGTTTCAAGCGTGTTCCCCGTTTACCTGTCCTTCAACTATACGGCACAGCAAGGCGTGAACTTCTTTGCTTTGCTTGTTCCGAACGGCTCGGTGAGCGAAGCGGAGAATCTGAGCGGTGAACAGGTGTTTGCGGTGAGAAGCGGTTCTGGAGTGGTCACCACAACTTTTCCGCCTAGCTCCTACAGGGCGCTTGAAGTGGGCGTGGTTACTTCAGAGATTTTCAACCTTACCTCCAGTTTGGCCAAGCTCCACTGGCTGTATCTCTCGCTTGCGCTCAACCCGGAGGAACTGGCCCCCATCTCAGCGGCGAACCGAACCGTCTACGTCTACCCTCTGAGCAACGCCCCGTCAAGCGCTGGGCTCAACACGGAAACCGAAGTGGTGGACTCGCAGCGGCCACCGCGGGTGCTGAATTGGAGCTGCGGCGTGTTTCGATGCGAGGCGGTTGTGAACGCGTCTCAACCCTTCCTGTTCACCTACTACGAAGCCTATTCGCAGAACGTGCACCTTGAGGTCGACGGCTCGGTGGACCACGCGCACTACGTTGTTCTAGGCTCCTTCAACGGCTGGATTGTTCCCGGAGGCGGAGTGGAGCGCTTGGTGGCAACGCGCACAAACCCGCTTCTGCCTTGGGAGCTGGTCGCCCTCGCCACGTGGGTTGTTGTCGCTTCCCTCTACGTTTGGACGCTTTTGTCCTCGCGTAAGACGAGGCGCGGGTCAGCAGGTTGACGTTAAGGCTTCGTCGTGCATTGTTGGCTCACAGTTCCAACACACTCCCCGCTATGGTGCAGTCGGACACTCCGTTGACGCACCGTGAATCCGTGCGGTGCCAAGAAGGCATTGTGTTTGAGCCGCGTCCGTGCTCAAAGTAGGGTGGCGCTACTGCAAGATTGTGTTCAAGAGTCATAAGACTTGGGTTCTTTGAGTACCCGTCTGAAACGCTCACCGCAAAGGGTTTTCGTCTGCGAGTGAAAATAACCCTGGCTCATCCAAGAATGTTTGTTCGGCTCGGGTAGCTGGGGTACGCCGGCTGGAAAAATTTTCCGGAGGTCTTCGGCAAGGCGACACGTGTGTTTGGGGTTCGCCGTGTTGGGCGCCGCTAACGGAAAGGATGGAGAGACATGGTTAGTCCAACACGTTGCCGTAAACCGTGACTATCCCCAATTCTTGGGCTCTCTCCAATGCGTCTCGGTCGATGTTTACGGCCACAATCATTAATCTGTCAACTTTTCTGCCCTGAATCTTCTCTACAAGCGGAGACTTTTCATGCAGGGCTTCAACGTGTTCCAGCTCGGCTCTCGACTTGACCTCGACCAGTGTAATATTTCCATTGTGCAACATCACGTCGACGTCTATTTTGAACCCTTTTTTACCCGAGTATTTGCCGTCCACGTCTTTAAAAGTGAATTTCTCCACTTTTGTGATGTCCACGCCTTTCTCTCTGAGTGTTTCCCTGAATATCTCCAACACGGTTCTTTCAAGGTCCGAACCCCATCTTCTACCCATGCTGCCAATGGTGGCCTCGAGCCTCGTGTTCTGCTGGTCCAGTTTTTTGAGCATTTCCACGAATCTTCTGTCCTGCTGTTCGAAGCGTTTGTCCATTTGTGCGATGAGTTCTTCGAAGCGTTTGTCCACTTGTTCGAAGCGTTTGTCCACTTGTTCGAAGCGTTTGTCCATTTGTGCGATGAGTTCTTCGAAGCGTTTGTCCACTTGTTCGAAGCGTTTGCCCATTTGTGCGATGAGGTCTTCGAAGCGTTTGTCCACTTGTTCGAAGGG
>Ga0080006_1264839_pt1 | contig 15978 bp, 13 predicted proteins | sample RS3BMetagenome_FD_69209 | JGI IMG/M metagenome (GOLD analysis project Ga0080006, IMG submission 69209) | Ferric oxide microbial mat and aquatic microbial communities from Rainbow Spring, Yellowstone National Park, USA - RS3B (SPADES... ... | reverse complement strand
CGCTGGAAGGTCGAGCATGTCGCACCGCTGGTCGAATTGGGGGCCCTGGCCGCCGGACCAGAGTGGAACGCGTTCTGGAAGCAAAAATGACCGCATGCCAAAATCGAGAGGGGCACCCCGCGGAGGCTCGGAGGCATTTTACCCAACGACCAACCCCGTTCAGACTTTCCGATAAGGCGTGCTGGCCGACTCCCCACCGCCCGGCAAGGGTCTCATCGTATAATCTCCGAAGAGATTCGGACTCTCGACCTGGAGAATCTTGAGCATCGCCACGGCAACCTTGCGGATCTCGGCGTCGGCGGACTCGTCGGCCCGGGCCTCGATGAAGTGTCGCAAGGCCCGGGCGTTGGCCGTCACGAAGATCTGGGTTTCCGTCGCGTTGGGGAGGATCGACCGGGCCGCCTCCCGGGCCTTCTTGCGGCGGAGCGTCCGATCCTCGACGTCGGAGAACCGGGCGATCAAGCCCTCAGCTAGCCGGGCGTAGGCCAGATGCGCCGCCTTGATGGCTTCGAGCCAGATCTCGTGCAACTCAGGGTCGGCGGCGATCGGGTCGGGCTCGACGAACGAGCAATCCTTCTCGTCCACAAACCGTTGGGATCGTTGAGAATAGGCCCAGCCCGCGCGATGCCTGACCAGCTCGTGCGTGAACGACCGCGAGACTCCGGTGATGATGAAGTTATAGACCGCGTGCTCGATCACCGAGCCGTGGCCCACTTCCAGAATATGACCCAGATAGCTGGCGTTCCCCCCCGGCCTGGGCTTGGCGTAGCTCTTGTAGCAGAGCCGGCCGGCGACCTCGACCAGCTTCTGCGCGGCGAGGTCGGTGTCGGTCTTCCACGACTCGACCCCTTCATCTTCCAGGAATCCGGTCAGCTCGGTCTCGTCGATCGTCAACCGACCGACCAGTCGGACGCTGGGCTCGCGGATGATATGGGTTTCCAACGGTTCCTCGATCATCGACATGGCCTCGGTCCTCCACTGACCCTGCGCCGACTCCTCCCAACCCCGAAACATGGGTAGAATATCGTCGATCCACCGTCTTCCTGAAGAATCTCAATAACAAAGGAGGTTTGGGGCCGGCCGATTTTGCTGAATATATCAGGTCAGGACGGGTCCAGAGTGACCAGACGGGCCGGCGAAGTCGATGGGTTCGTTTTTCCCTGACAGGTGCGATGCGACCGCGATGGGTTCGTTTTTCTGGAGTTGTTGGGTTCGTTTCGGAGATCCATGATCGACAGAGGATGACGGGGTCCATGCAACTCGGGCCCTGCTCCTGACTATAATCACGACTCGACCCGAAGGCCAGACTTACTTACTCAGTGAACAGGCGAACACGAGGCATGAGAAAGATCCGGCTCCAGAAATCGGGCAATGACCGACTGGCCGCTCAGTTCGCCGCCGACCTCAACCCGGCGCAGCATGAGGCGGCCACGGCCCCGGATGGTTACAACCTGATCCTGGCCGGGCCGGGGTCGGGCAAGACCCGGGTGATCACGTATCGGGTCGCCTACCTGATCGCCAGGGGAGTCCCCCCCGACTCGATTCTCCTGGTGACCTTCACCCGACGCGCCGCTCGCGAGATGGTCAGCCGGCTCGAAACCCTGATCGGCCCCAAGGGCGCCAAGGTCTGGGCCGGGACTTTCCACCATATCGGCAACCGAATTCTTCGCAAGTCGGCCCGGGTTCTCGGATTCGGCGAGAACTTCACAATCCTCGACGGCGAGGATCAGCTCGACCTCGTCCGACTCGCGATGGAAGACGCGGGACTCGTCGGCACCGGCAAGATGACGCCCAAACCGTCGGCGGTCCAGCACACCCTGAGCTTCGCGTTCAACGTCCGGAGACCGCTCAAGGAGGTTATCCTCGAACGGAACCCCGACTGGCAGGAGTGGCTGCCCCACCTCGAAGCCGCCCAGCTGGCCTACGCGAAGCGGAAGAAGGCCGCCAACTGCATGGATTACGATGACCTGCTCGGCCAGTGGGCCCGGCTCCTCGACGAATTCCCGGACCAGAAAGCCAGGCAGGCCCGAATGTTCCGGCATCTCCTGGTCGATGAGATGCAGGATACCAACACGCTTCAGGTCAACCTGGTCGAGACCCTCGCCCGCGAAGGCTCGGGGAACTTGACGGCGGTCGGCGACGACGCTCAGTCGATCTACCGGTTTCGAGGTGCCAACTACGACAACATCCTCAAATTCCCCGATCGCAACCCAGGCACCGCGATCTTCCGGCTCGAAACCAATTATCGATCTTCTCCCGAGATCGTGGCCTTCACCAATGCCTCGATCGCTCACAATGTCTCGGGCTTTCCCAAAACCCTCATCTCCGCGAGAGGTCCGGGGACCAAACCGCTGGTCATCCCCGCGAATGACGCCCATGAGGAGGCGGAATTTCTGGCCCAGCAGATTCTCGAACTTCGTGACGAGGGGATCTCGCTGGCGAGGATGGCCGTGCTTTACCGGAATCACCACGACAGCATCTTGCTTCAGGCCGAGCTGGTGAGTCGAGGGGTGCCGTACACCGTTCGGAGTGGTCTCCGGTTCTTCGAGCAGGCCCACATCAAGGACGTGCTCGGCTATTGCCGGATTCTCGCCAACCCTCGCGACGAGCCCGCCTGGCGGAGGCTCTTGCTCCTCTTGCCAGGGATCGGCCCGGCCAAAGGGTCGGCGATCTGCACCCGGATCATTGAAGCCCCCGACCCGCTCGCCGCCCTGGCGACGGCCGAGACGATGGCCCTGGTCCCGGCCAAGAGCAAGGGATTCTTCGCGGGCTTCGTGGCCGATCTTCGCAAAGTCGAGAAGGCTCAGCCGGGGTCGAACCCCGCCGCCGCGATCGCCGCGATCCTCCAGGGCGGCTATCCCGACACCGTCAAATCGCGCTACGAACGGCCGGAAAACCGGATCGCCGACATCGAACAACTCGCCGTGCTGGCCTCGCGGTATGACAGCCTGGAGCGCCTGATCGCCGACCTGATGCTCGCGGGGGATGTCTATGGCGTCGATAGTCTCGAATCCGATGATTCGACCGAGCACCTCGTCCTGAGCACGATCCACCAGGCCAAGGGCCTCGAATGGTCGCGAGTTTTTGTCCCCCGGCTCGTCGACGACAGCTTCCCGAACGCCCGATCGCTGGGCGAAGCCGGCGGCGAGGACGAGGAGCGGCGAATCTTCTACGTCGCCGTTACCCGGGCGATGGATGAACTTTATCTCACCTATCCCTTGACTTTGCCCCGAGGCGCCCGAGGGCCCACCCAGATCACCCGACCCAGCCGGTTCCTGACCGAAGTCGATGCTAACTTGTATGAGCAAGCGATTCTCGAGAGCGAGATTGATCTGTCCTGGTCGGGAAGCAAACCCTTGCAACAAGCGATCGACGAACCTGGAGACAAAGTGGCAAGCGACCCGAATTGACAAGGAGCGAGATCATGGCGACCAGTACCGATTGGGACGAAATCTATCGAACCAGAGACGCCACGAAGCTGAGCTGGTTTCAGGAGCACGCCCACGTCTCCCGAGACCTGATCCGCCAGACGAGGGTCTCGCGGCTCGGCTCGATCATCGACGTCGGCGGCGGTGCCTCGACGCTGGTCGATGACCTGCTTGCCGACGGTTTTCGTGACATCACGGTCCTGGATCTGTCCCACTCAGCGCTGGCGGCCGCTCGGAGTCGGCTGGGGGATCGTGCCTCGGAAGTCCGCTGGATCGTTGATGACATCACACGGGTCAAGTTGCCCGCTCACCATTACGAGATCTGGCACGACCGCGCCGTGTTCCATTTCTTGAATGCCGTCGAGGATCGCCGGTCTTATGTCGAGGCAGTCCGCCGGTCAGTGAGACCGGGCGGGCACGTCATCGTGGCGACCTTCGCTCCCGACGGCCCGCTCCGTTGCAGTGGGCTTCCGGTCGTCCGATACAGTCCGGACACCCTCCATCAGGAATTCGGCGACTCCTTCGAGCTGGTCGAGCACGCCAGGGAAGCTCATCAGACCCCGACCGGAGCCGTTCAGCAATTCATCTACTGTTACTGCCGAAAGCCTCGATGACCACCCATGGTGTCACGAATCAGGATTGTCAATCAATTTTTGCAAACGAGGTGCCAGTTCGGGCGGGACCGTCGCGACGGTCGACTGGTCGATCAGGCCGACGTCGATGAAGTCGAGCAGGTGGACCTGATCCTTGAGCCGGTAAGACGTGAGCTTCATCCGAATCAGAGCCGGGAGGGACAGAACTTGATAGGCTTCGGCACGCTCGGATTCCGTCAAGTCAGGGGCCGGGCAGAGGTCGTCCTGCCTGACTTTCTCCCCGGCGAAGATGACATGGACGGCATCGCGAGCCTTGGCGCCGGGGCCATCGAGGAACATGTCGATGCCTTTCACATGCCGCTGGACGAACCCCGCAGGCGACAGGGCGGCGGCGGCGGCGGCGAGGTCGGATCGTCGGAGGAGAATGTCGACATCTTGAGTGTTGCGGACCGCGGCCCGATCGACACGCCGGACCCAGACCGCAACAGCGTTCCCGCCGATAACAGCATAAGGAACGCTGGCAGCATCCAAAGCCGCAGCGGCCCGGACGAGTCGTTCATGCACGGCTTCCACGGCTTCGACGACCTCTTTGAAAGAGAATGGTGCGAGTGGCACGGACATGATGAGGAGCTCCTCAATCCTGCAAAACGGAACTCGATCTTTCGACCTTGAACCCCCTTCGCCAGTTTGTCAAGGTAGAGCGGGGCGGGTTGTGCTCGACTTCAGGATTCTGGAAGGGGCGGACATGGATGCGTTCTCGACCGGCGACGACTTACCGGATTCACCCGAGGGGATGCTCGACGCCCTCCGGGATGATCCGGGATCGAGCGAGTCGGCTCGCGATGCGCAGCTGGCCCGGATTGTCGAGCGTTTCCCGGCCGATCGGCTCCGCGAGGCGGTCCGGGGTCGGCTCCGGATGCTCGGCGGTGATGACGGCGAGGCGATTCTCCGACTGGTCGAAGCTTATGCGACGCCCGAACTGCTCCAGGAACTGGCCGAGGCCATCGAGGACCAGCCCGACCTCGCCCCGGAGCGAGCCTGGGAAGCTCTGAGCCTGCTCGAAGGGGCCGGGATGCTCGCGGATTATCCGGTTCTGGCCGAGCGGTGGGACGACCTGGGCGAGACCCTCGAATCGGACGATGACGCCCTCGAAACGCTGGTCGGACAGCTCGAAGAGGAGCCCGAAGGCTCGTGGGTGGCGCTTCAAGGCCTGGGTGCGGTCGAGCCCGAGGTTCGGGCAGAGATCATCGAGGGCCTGGCCGGGTTTCCGACCGGCCCCGGGCTGGTCAGCTTCCTGCGGCTCCTGGCCTTCGCTCATGACCCGACGACCCGAAACGCCGCGCTCGAAGCCCTGGCCGATCGCCCCGAGCTCGATGATCAGCACCGACTCGCCTGGGCCGAGATCGCCCACGACCATCCCGAGGCCAAGGTTCGAGCCCGGGCGATCGACCTGCTCGGACCCGACGCCGAAGAGGCGATGGCCGAGGCTCTGGATCGGCCCGATCGGCCCCGCCCCCGGGTGATCCGGAACCTGGTCACAAGTCTTGACGGCGCGGGGCAAGGGTCGATCCTGGTCGGGAGTATCGACCGGGGTCGTCAGGTCGTGGCGACCTTCGTTTGCGACGTCTGGCGAGGGATCATCGACGTGGTCGGCCAGGTCGATGACGACCCGTCGCTGATCGCCACGGTCTTCGAGGAATTCGAAGCCTCGGCCGACCGCGACTTCGTCCGCGACGCGCCGGAACTGGCAGATGGGTTGCTCGCCGGGGCCTTGCTGGCTTGTGGTCCGGAGTCGAATCCGGTGCTCCGCTACTGGCTCGAACGTACGGTCGGTCCGACGTTTCAACCCAGGCCGTTCGGCGGGCTCGTTCTCGACCAGGACCTGGCCTCGGATGCCCTGGGAGCGATGGATGAATCGATCCGATTGATTCTCGACGCCTGCCCCGACTGGGTCGACGCTTCCGACCTGACCTATGAGATCGCCGAGGAGATCGCCCTTCGAGCGGGCGACCGGGCCCCCGACCCGAAGCTCGACGCCGGGGCTTATCGTTACCTGTTCGAGCACCGCCTGCTCGACCGGCTCGAGCATTACCGGCGGATGCTTCTCTGGATGGCGTCGTTCTGGCAAAGCTCGGGCGATGCCGCGCTGGCCCGATCGAGCCTTGCGCTCGCCTGGCAGCTCTCGGACCCTCAGCACGCCGTGCCGGGCCATCCGTTCACCGTCGCCCTGACGACCCGGAGCCTGATGGCCGCGCAAGAGGATATCCGGGCCGGTCAAGCAAGCTAATTCGCGCGAACCGCGAACCGGCTTGACCTGTCCAGACCCTCGCTCGAAAAAAGAACCCCCGGGGATGGCCCGGGGGTCAAGAGTCGATCGATCCGACCGCCTGAATTCAGGAACTGGCGGCGACGGGCTCGGAGGGATCGCCGGGGCCGGCCTTGCCGCCTCGGGTGGCGGGAACGGCCAGATAAGTCTGGTGCTCCCACTGACCGGCCCAAGCCAGACCGGCCCAGCGCTGAAGGGAGATCGCCTTGACGGTCGGCCGATCCTCGTCGCGGATCACCTCGCCCCAGGCGCCGGTGTAAGCGGCTCGAACCTGCGCCGACGTCCCGCCGTAGCAGAGAAGCCGCTCTCCGCTGGGTGCCAGGCAAGCAATCGCTCGCCAATCCTGTGCGCCTGTTGATTCACTTATGCTCATTGTAGCCAATTTCCCCGCCCGTCGTGCTCTCGATTTCGCCGGATAGAACAACGATGCATTGCCCTATCAAACAAGCCTGACCAAGAATCGCGACAGGTCTTTAATAAGTGGAGTGCGAGCGTCAAAGGTTCGGTGGAATCGAGCCGGCAATCGGTGGACGATGGTCCGACGACCCTCGGAGGTCGAGGGACCGGCCGATCGATGCGGCCTGGAGAGCTTGCGTCGACGACCACCCCCCGCCAACTCGGATCGCCAGGTCGGCCCTGCCCCAGAATGTTGGGGACGGCTCGACTGACTTGGGCGAAACGGGGAGGACGAAGGGAGGGAGCGGCTCAAGCTGTGGTCCGATCGGCCGACGAATCACCTGAGCGACGCGACCAAATCGTTGACCGAACAATTCCATTCTACTCCTGTGGCCCTCACAGGGCGAACAAATAATTCAAAAAACTCTCCAAATCTTGGTCATGATGAGACTTCGGCATGAATGGCCCGGACTTCGCAATGTCTGCGGGATCTCGGCTCGATTCATGAGCCATGGTCCATGATCGCTCGGGAACGAACTTGAACTTTTTTGCCCCTTGCAGGTGGCGCATCGGTCAAGGGCTTATGCACCGCGCGAGGCTCCGATCCGGAGCAAAACTTTCCCCCGGCGACCGACCGTCTCGGCGTCGCGAACGGCGTCCTTGATCGCTTCCAGCGGGTACTCTCGACCCAGGTCCGTGGCAAGGACGCCCGACCGGATCAAGGCGGCAAGCTCCCGGAAAAGCAGGAGCATCTTGATCTTGCTCCGATCCGCCGCCCAGTGGCCCAGATAAAATCCCTCGACGACCCGCTTGCCGGCAATCATCTTGCGAGGGTCGACCCGGATCGGCGCCTCTTCCAGGGTCCCATAGACCAGCATCCGCCCGCCGTTGGCCAGCGCGTTGAAGACCCCTGTTCCCGTCTCGCCGCCCACCGGGTCGATCGCATAGCTAACCCCATCGCCTCCCACAATCCGGCGGACCTGTTCGTCGATCGGGCCATCTTCCGAGCAGATCACCGCGTCCGCCCCGAGAGACTTCAGCTCGTCCATCGCCTCGCGACGGCGAACGATATTCAAGGTCTTGAATCCGTCGTGCTTTCCCAGCTTGATCATCATCCGGCCAAGAGTCGACCCGGCGGCCGACTGGAGCAGCCATTCTCCCTTCGGTACCTTCAGGACGTGCCGGGCCATGGCCAGGACCGTCGCCGGGTTCACGAAGAAAGACGCCACCTGCGCGTCGGGAAGGTCGGAGGAAACCGGAATCGCCCGGATCGCCTGGACGCTGACGTATTCTCCCCAGTTTCCGCCGTCCGAGTTCAAGACCGCCACGCGACGACCGACCAGGAACCGGCCGACCAGGCCCGGCCCCGCCTTGTCCACCACGCCCACGCCTTCATAACCCGGGGTGGCGGGCAGCTTCGGCAAGACACCGTAACGCCCCTGGACGGTGAGCAGGTCGGACGGGTTGATCGGGCTGGCGATCATCCGGACCCGGACCTGACCAGGACCAGGCTCCGGGATCGGAACTTCACTCAGGTGAAGAACTTCCGACGGCTGACCAAACTGTTCGAACTGGATGGCCTTCATGCGAATCGTGATTCCCTGGTGGATTCTTGGGTCGTTCCGGCTGATGATGATAACACGTTGGACCTGGTCTCCGCTTCCCTGTCAACCTGAGGACCGAAAGCGATGCCCGTTGACCCGCTCGTCTCGACCGACTGGCTTCAGGAGCACCTGGGCGACCCGAAGGTCCGGGTTGTCGATATCCGGGGCTCCGTGGCCACCCATCCCGTCGGACCCGGGGTCGAGGAGGCCACTTACCGGGGCGCTCCCGGAGAATATGCCGCCGGACACATCCCGGGCGCGGTCTTCGTCGACTGGACCCGGGACATCGTTGATCCGTCTGACCCCGTCCCGGCCCAGATCGCCCGACCCGACGATTTCGCCCGAGCCATGGGCGAACGCGGGATCGGCGACGAGACCCACGTCATCGCCGTCGACCACATGGGCGGTCAGTTCGCCACAAGACTCTGGTGGGCTCTGACTTACTATGGTCATGATGCCGTGAGCGTTCTCGATGGCGGCTGGAACCGGTGGGTGGAGGAGGACCGACCCATCGAGTCGGGACCGGTCACCCCGACTCCCCAGGTTTTCACGCCCCGAGCCCGGCCCGACCAGCGATCGACCGCCGAGACCCTCCTCGCTCGACTGGGAGAGCCCGGCCTGCAACTTCTCGATGCCCGAGACTCCGGCCAGTTCACCGGTGCCCGTCGTCGAGGGGCCCGAGGCGGCCACATCCCTGGGGCTCGCCATGTCCCTCGCGAGCTTTTCTTCGCCGAGGGAGGCGGGTTCAAGCCCCTCCTGGAGATTCGCCGGGTCGTCGAAGGGATCGGCCTGGACCCATCTCGGCTGACCGTCGCCTACTGCAACGGCGGAGTGGCCGCCACCGTCGTCCTGTTTCAGCTCGCCCGGCTCGGTTTTGCCGATCTGGCCAACTATGACGGCTCGTGGAACGAGTGGGGCGAGCGACCCGATCTGCCCGTGGAAGTCTGAACGACCCGCAAAAACTTGCGATCGTTCCGATTCGGTCAAACAAATCTTCCAATTTCGAAGATTGTGTGTTGGCGAACCGACCTGGATTCGTGTAGTTTAACAACAGTTGGATAGTGCGTCCTGGGCGAACGGCCTCGATCGTGAATCGCGGGGGAACTTGCTGATGCCGACCTGGACGCTTCGCCTGACCATGATCCTGGGGCTAATCGCCATTCAACCTGTGTCCGGCGCGGATCTGCTCCCGCCGGAGATCTGTCTGGAGGTGGTGGTCGACCATTATGTCGACGTCGGCCTGACCTCTGCGGGGGCCAAGGCCGCCGCCGAGGCCGACGACGCCACGCTCGTCCGACGGGTCACGCTCGACCTGATCGGCCGGATCCCGACGGCCGCCGAGGCGCGAGCGTTCATCGAGTCCTCCGATCCGGACAAGCGAACAAAGCTGGTTGATCGCCTGATCGAGTCGCCTGGTTTCGCCCGGCATCAGGCGGATTCACTCGACGCCATGATGATGGCTGGACTCCCCGGCAGCCTCCGCGACTACCTCTTGACGGCCACTCGTGAGAACCGCCCCTGGGATCGGATCTTTCGAGAGGTCATGGCCGCCAACGAAAAAGAACCCGCCGCCAAGGGGTCGAGCGAGTTCCTCAAAGGCCGGGCCAAGGACTCCGACCGTCTGACCACCGACGTCAGCTCGATCTTCTTCGGCGTCAACGTGAGCTGTGCCAAGTGTCACGACCACCCGCTCGTCGATGACTGGAAGCAAGACCACTACTACGGGATGAAGGCGTTCCTCGACCGGACCTTTCTGGCAGGAAACTTTGTAAGCGAACATGGTTACGGCCAGGTCAAGTTCAAGACCGTCGAGGGAGCCGAGAAAAAGGCCCGGTTCCTGTTCCTGACTGGCAAGGAAGTGGAAGTCCGCGGTCCCGAGGAGCTGACCGGCGAGGCCAAGAAGCTCGAAAAAGAACAGCTCGCCGAGGCCAAGAAGAAGAACGAGGCCCCGCCCGTCCCCGACATCAGCGCCCGGGGCAAGCTGGTCGAGGTCGCCCTGGGTCCCGATGGTCGCGAGTTTTTTTCCAGGGCCATCGTCAACCGGATCTGGCACCGTTTCTTCGGCCAGGGGCTGGTGATGCCGCTCGACCAGATGCACTCGGAAAACCCGCCGAGCCATCCCGAGCTCCTCACCTGGCTGGCCCGTGACACGGTCGAGAACGGTTATGATCTCCGTCGGATAATCCGGGGGCTGGTCCTGAGCCAGGCTTACGCCCGGGAGAGCCGGGCGGATTCCGACGATGCCGATCCTCGACTGTTCGGCGTGGCCTCGCCCCGAGCCCTGACTCCGGTTCAACTGGCCACCTCGATGTGGGTCGCCGCGACCGACCCGGCTAGCCTGGCCGATCCCAACGATCTGGCCAAAGTGGAACCATTCGCCGATCGCGGCCGAGGGCTCGCCCGGTCGATCGCCCGCCCGGGCGACGATTATCAGATCGGCGCTGCCGAGGCCCTTTTGATCAGCAACGGCAACAAGTTCGACGAGCTTCTCAGCGACGGCGGAGAACGCCTGGTCGGCCGGATCGCGAAAGTGGCCGACCGCCGCGAGAAGATCGACCTGGCCGTCCGCAACATCCTCTCGCGACCGGCCGACGAGGAAGAAATCGCCCTTCTCGAAGGCTTCCTCGACCGACGGGCCGACCGACCGGTGGAAGCGGCCCGGCATCTGGTCTGGGCCCTGCTGGCGGGCGGCGAGTTCCGGTTCAATCATTGATCACCAGAGCATGATGGGAGTTCCGACGATGGCCGGAAAGCGCGATTATTTCTGCGGCTCGCCCGACCACGCGGTCGACCGTCGCCGGTTCCTCGGGGCGATGGCCGCCGGCGCGGCGGCATTCGCGGCCGACATGGGCGGCCTGAATGTCCTGAGGGCTCCGGCCCTGGCGGGTGAACTCAAGAAGCGGTCGAAGCGGGTGATCCTGCTCTGGCTAGCGGGGGCTTCGAGCCAGCTCGAGACCTGGGACCCCAAGCCTGGCGTTCCGACCGGCGGGCCGTTCCGGGCCATCGACACCAACGTCCCGGGTGTCCGGATCTCCGAGCTGATGCCGAAGATGGCGAAACGGATGGACCGGACGGCCATCATCCGATCGCTCAACACCAAGGTCGGCGACCACGGCGGCGCGGCCCGGCTGATGATGCGAGGCCGGATGGACGACCCCAGCGTCCGCTATCCCGACATGGGCGCGGTGATCGCCAAGGAACTCGGCCGGGGGCAGAGCCCGGTTCCCGATTACGTCTCGTTCTATGCTCCGACCGAAGGGCGCGACTTCGCTCCGGGTGCGTCGGGCTTCCTCGGCTCCCGGTTCTCGCCGATCGAGCTGACCACGAACCTGATCCCCGAGAACATCCGCCGACCCGAGGCGATCACCGAACTCGACCACGTCGAGCGCGCCGAGCTTCGCGAGCTTCTCTCCCGCAAGTTCGCCCGGGGGCGGGCCTCGACGGCTCTCAGCTCGCACAACGAAGCTTATCAGCGGGTTCGAGGCTTGATGGCCAGCGACACCCTCTTCGACGTGACCCGCGAACCGCAGTCGGTACGCGACGCTTATGGCCCGACCCAGTTCGGCGAGCAGGCGCTCGTCGCCCGACGCCTGATCGAAGCCGGCGTGCCGTTCGTCCGGGTCGCCCGGGCCTGGTGGGACAGCCACGGGCAAAACTTCGAGACTCACCAGGAACTCGTCCCCGAGCTCGACCACGTCATGTCGACCTTGCTCGACGACCTGGAACAGCGCGGCTTGCTCGAAGACACGCTGGTCGTCACCCTGGCCGAGTTCGGTCGGACCCCGCAGATCAACGCCAGCCTCGGCCGGGACCACTTCGCCTCGGCCTGGAGCGCCACGCTCTCCGGCTGCGGCGTCAAGGGGGGCACCATCTTCGGCAAGACCGACGATAAAGGGATGAAGGTCGTCGATGGCGAGGTCGGAGCCTCCGAACTCTTCGCGACCATCTACCGGGCCGTCGGCATCAACCACGAGAAAAGCTACCTCCTCGGCTCCCGACCCATCCCCCTCACCGAGCCGGAAACCAAGCCGATCTCGGCTGTGCTGGCCTGATCGGGAGTGGTGATGACGGCTAGGGCGGGGCTTGCCCTGCCAATCACGCTGATCCGGCAGGGCAAGCCCTTCCCTACAAAAAAACTCCGCTGTTGACGTGCGACACCGCTCCGGGAGAGAACGCCGATGCCCGCGATTGCCGAGCCTCCGAAGCAGGTCAAGGAACTCTCCCGCAAGGAGATCGTCTTCGGTCTGGCGCGGGTGCCGGGCAGTCGCCGCCTGATCTTCGGCGGGTCGGACTTTCAGGTCTATGACGTCGACTTCGCGGCGGAAAAGCCCGAACCGAAAGCGCTGGGTGGGCATGAAAGCTACGTCACCGGCGTGGCCGTGGTCTCCGGCGGCAAGCGAGCGGTCTCGGGTGGATATGACGGCAAGCTGATCTGGTGGGACCTGGAAAGCGGCTCCAAGATCCGGACAGTCGACGCTCATTCGAAGTGGATCCGGCGAGTGGTCGCCACTCCTGACGGATCGACCATCGTCAGCGTGGCCGACGACATGGTGGCTCGGGTCTGGGACGCGGAGACCGGCGCGCTCAAGGTTGAACTCAAGGGGCATCAGGCGATCACGCCGCATCACTATACGTCAATGCTTCATGCCTGCGCCATCTCGCCCGATGGCAAGCTCGTGGCGACGGGCGACAAGGTCGGGCATCTCATCGTCTGGGATCTGGCAACGGGGCAGTCGGTCGCGACCATGGAAGCACCCGGTCTTTACACCTGGGACCCCGTCCAGCGCCGCCATTCGATCGGCGGGACCCGGGCCCTGGCGTTCTCGCCCGATGGTCATCTGCTAGCGGCGGGTGGGATTGGCCTGATCGGCAACATCGACCACCTCGAAGGCCCCCCTCGGGTCGAGGTCTTCGACTGGCGGAAGTCGGCCAAGACCCACGAGTTCATCGGCGAGGGGTCGAAGGGGATGGTCGAACGCCTGATCTTCCTCCCCGACGGCGACCGGATGCTCTCGATCGGCGGCGCCAACGACGGCTTCGTCTGGGTGCTCGACCTCAAGACCAAGACCGTCCAGTCGCAACAAAAGGCTCCGGGACACCTCTACGACGCGACTCTCGGCGACTCGCCCGACACTCTCTTTGTCGTCGGTTATAACCGGATCCTCGCCTACGAGATCAAGGCTTGATCTTGATCCGTTGGAAGATGAGTCGGGTGCGGTCGAGCGGAGCGAGGCCCACCAGTCCAGGCCGATCGAAGACGGTGGACCTCGCTCCGCTCGACCGCACCCTACGAATCAGGCGACCGAGATTCACAGGGCGAGTGTACCTGTCCGGCTCTCCTCCCTCATTGTTCGCGACCGGTCGACCTGCTATTGTTCGGTCGTGTGGTCCGAGCCTTTTGCAGGCCCGGAATCGAGTGGAATGGGAGGAAATCGGTCATGGTCGAGCCAGCGGAGTCGCGACCGGTCGCGACCCAGGGACGATGGTCCAGCATCGAGCTACCTCAGCCCCTGGCGCCCCGGCCCGGGATCGGCCACGTCCTGTTTGACTTCGACGGCACGATCTCGTTGATCCGTCAGGGATGGCCCGAGGTGATGGTGCCGATGTTCGTCGAGTCGATCCCTCGGATCGACGGCGAATCCGAGGCCGATGTTCAGAAAATGGTCCTCGACGACATCATGCGGCTCAACGGCAAGCAGACCATTTATCAGATGATCCAGCTCGCCACCCGGATCGAGGAACGCGGTGGAAAACCGCTCGACCCGCTTGAATACAAGCATGAATATCTTCGACGACTCGACCGTCATATCGGCGACCGGACCGAGGGGCTGGCCTCGGGCGAGATCCCGGCCGAGCGATTGCTGGTCCACGAGATTCGAGCCCTGCTCGAACATCTGCAAGGACTGGGGTTGAAACTTTATCTCGCCAGCGGAACCGATGAATTCGCCGTCAAGCGGGAAGCTGAACTTCTCGACGTCACCAAATACTTTGGATCTCGGATCCATGGCGCCCAGGACGACTACAAGAGCTTTTCCAAGAAGATGGTGATTGACCGGATCTTGACCGAGCACGGCATCACCGGAGATCGCCTGCTCTCGTTCGGTGATGGTTACGTCGAGATCGAGAACACGAAGCAGGTCGGTGGCCTGGCGGTGGCTGTGGCCAGTGACGAGGCCAACAACGGTTCGGGACAGGTGGATGCGTGGAAGCGACAGAGGCTCCTCGGTGTCGGTGCCGATGTCGTGATTCCCGACTATCGCGATGCCGTCTCCTTCGTCGATTATCTGCTCGGTCGATGAGCCTGGTTCCAAGGAAGTCCCCACGATGAACGTCCGACCCCTGGATCTCGGGCGATTGCGCGTTTTTCCCCTGGCCGAACGTCGGAGCCTGACCCGGGCCGACGAGATTCTGGTCGACCCCGAATCGGACCCACCGGCTTGCTCCGAACGAGTCACAGCGATCGTTGCCGACTGCGCGGCGAAGCTCCGAGCAGCCCGCGATCGGGGCGCGTCGGTGATCTTGATCTACGGAGCCCACCTGCTTCGAAACGGCGCCGCCCGGATTCTGGATCGGATGATGGCGCGGGGCTGGTTGACCCACCTGGCCACCAATGGCGCGGGGTCGATCCACGACTGGGAATACGCCTGGCTCGGCTCGTCGACCGAAGGGGTCGAGGCGAATGTGGCCGACGGGACCTTCGGCGCCTGGCGCGAGACCTCCGAGAACATCCATCTTGCTCTCATGACCGGAGCCCTCGACGGCCTCGGTTACGGCCGGTCGCTGGGTCGATTCATCCTCGAAGACGGAACGAGCTTGCCGACCGTCGCCGAGCTGACCGAGGCGATCGCCCGACAGCCCTCCAACCCGCTCACCGCCGCTCGGGCCGATCTGCTCGGGGCGATGATCCGGCAAGGGTGGGCGTCGGGTCGGGTCGCGGTCGATCATCGCTGGAAACAGGCCTCGATCTTCGCGCAGGCGTACCGGCATGGCGTGCCGCTCACGGTCCATCCGGGGATTGGTTACGATATCATCACCAATCACCCGGGGTTCAACGGCGCGGCGATCGGTCGGGCGGCGGGTCTCGATTTCGCCCTGTTTGCCGGCTCGGTCGAAGGTCTCGACGGTGGCGTGGTGCTCTCGATCGGCTCGGCGATCATGGGGCCGCAGGTGTTCGAGAAGGCCCTGAGCTGCGTCAATAATCTGCGGTTGCAAGACGGTCGAGCCATCGTTCGCGACCACTCGTTCTACGTGGTCGACCTTCAGGACGGCGGCGGCTGGGACTGGTCTCAAGGGGAGCCGCCCAAGACCAATCCCGCGTATTATCTCCGGTTTTGCAAGAGCTTTTCGAGGATGGGCGGCCCCTTGACTTATGCTCAATCGGACAACCTGACCTTTCTTCACCACCTCTACCGCGAACTGGATCGGGCATGAACGGCGACCGCTTTCGCTCCATCGCCGGGCGGTATCCGGAACTTCGAGTCGCCGTGGTGGGCGACTTCTTCCTGGATCGATATTTACTCATTGATCCCATCCGTTCCGAAACATCCATCGAGACCGGCCTGCCCGTTCACAACGTGGTCGAGGTCCGGGCGCAGCCGGGCGCGCACGGCGTCGACGGCGTCGCCGGCCGC
>Ga0080006_1137349_pt1 | contig 15981 bp, 10 predicted proteins | sample RS3BMetagenome_FD_69209 | JGI IMG/M metagenome (GOLD analysis project Ga0080006, IMG submission 69209) | Ferric oxide microbial mat and aquatic microbial communities from Rainbow Spring, Yellowstone National Park, USA - RS3B (SPADES... ... | reverse complement strand
TTTCTGAAACGCGTCATCCACCTTGACCTGAACCTTTTTTTACCTTGTAGTCCACATGTGATTTGAAGTTGAGTACGCCATTCCCTGTGATGTAATTAGTGAACCATTTAGCCTCAAGAAAAAAGCGGTTAAGGATGGTAAGCCTGGTTTTGGAGACCTTACTCTTGTTTATTTTCAGCTCAAACGTTCTAGCCTCCTGAGAGTTTCTCCTAATCAAGGTTTGCTTCCTCTTCTCCCTGATCTTGGCATTCTTCTCTAGGTTTGGAGGCACAGGTATCTCTTTTTGTGGCGTAAAAAAAGTTTCTATAAGGGGGCTATCCATCCTCTCCCTCACGAACGGGGGCCTTCGTCCGCTTAACCCCTACCAGTTAAAAACGCGAAACTGACATTGGCAAACTATGTAACTCATGATAACGTTAAGATAAAGGGATAGAAAATCAAGCCAAAGCACCCCGCTAAGCCCAACTTAGACAGAGCCCGGACCCAAAGGGTGCATTTACAATGATTTACAATATGCGCGGGATCGCTCGGGGCCGTGTCATATGGCTAACTCCAATCCCGCGGGCTTGGGTAAAACGCGCCAGCTCCAAAACAAAGTTAAACAAAGTTAAACAGCAATTCCTCCCGTGGCGTGTAGCTTCAATTAATAAAGTTAAACTTAGCTAATCGACGCCGGGTATATTGGCTGGATCTGCCGGCTCGAGGAGCATCCAAGTTAGGATTGCATTGGGGCTCGGCCGCCGCCAGGCCATGAAAGAAAAGGTTTAGACCTAACTAATCTCTCGCCGTATAACTGCGAAAGAAATGATACTTAGAGCTAAGAGGTAACAAACTTACTTGGCTATAGAAGAAAATAGGGAGCTCCGAAAAAGGCTTTTTAAGGGAGACATCCCCCGCGCGGCTGGATTTAGCCGCGGCACCCTAGGTATCCAACGCAAAAAAATCCCGATCTCGTAGTTTTGAATTAATCTCTTGAGCCGGACGGGACTTGTGGGGTATCGAACCCAAGGGAAAAGCACGGCGCGGCGACGACACTCACCAAGCAGTTAATCAGAGCGGGACGGAGAACGCATCTCAAATAAGCGCGATTCGCTCGAGGAAGATGGGATCAACGTCAGAATATGTGCGCCGCACTCAAGCAGAGACACAATCCTCATCTCGAGTGCAATCGTGGAAACTTCAACCGAAACCAAAAGCGAAAGTGCCCTAGGTATCTGGCAGCGAAAAACCCCATTTAGCGATGGGACGGACCAAGATTAACTCTGATGCCCAAGTTATCCTGGGACTGAAGAACACGGAGTAAACGAATTGGAATACCACTATTGGGAAGGACCCCGCGGAAAGGGTCGCAGAGTTGAAAAGCGCGTTACAATTGACCATCGCTCCAAAGACCTCGGTCAAGGCCACCTTTTTGATGCCTGTAAGTAACCAGTCCCACGCTTGAGTTTGGCCACGTACTTTTACGTCCTCTAGGGAAATAGGCTCGATCCGGATTCGCCCAGGGCCGCGCTACCTCTGGCCTTTTGAAGCGCGATCCAGAGGGCATGCCAGTGCCCACGGATTTCCCTGTGGGCACGCTAATAGCGCTTTGATCAAACGGGGTTAGAGGTCTTTCATCCCCTCTCTCTCGTTTGTTGAAAGACAGTATCTTTGAAGTCCTCCGGAGGACAGCCTGACTCCAACTCACGCATGAGGGTCCTCCGTCAACGCGGAAATGGCTACGACCTTACGCTCGAAAACCAGCGCGGTGGATACCCTTTGGGACAAGCCTTCGTCATTTTCCAGCGCGTTGCCGCCTGTGCATGCGCGCCTTTCTCATGCCCGGTGCTCGAGAAGAGCAGTGATCGAGTTTATAAACCCAGCGATCCGAGTGGGTATGAAAATACGCGATTTACAATACAAGGTAGTGAGGATCCCGCTTAAGGAGAGGTTCGTGATAGCCCTGGGATCAGAAGACTTCTCCGAATTGGTCGAGGTGAAGCTGCCGGCCGGTGATGTTGAGGGCTACGGAGAGGCATCCCCTTTTTCACACGTCTTGGGCGATAACGTCGAATCGGTTACCGCTGCCTTGGAAATGCTCAAGCCGGCTGTACTAGGGGCGGAAACCGAGGACATAAGGCTGATCCGTAAAAATATGGAGAAGATCGCGGTAAGGAACGAAAGCGCCAAGGCCGCCGTCGATGTGGCGCTTTGGGACCTATTGGGGAAGGAGGCAAATCTACCCGTGGTCAACCTGCTGGGATCTAAGCGGTTAAGCGGGGAAACGGACATAACCATAGGCATAATGAGCCAGGAAGAAGCGGTCAAGAGGGCAGAGACTCACGTGCATGAGGGGTTCAAGGCGCTTAAAATAAAAGTTGGCGAGGACCCCGATGTGGATGCCGCAAGGGTCAACGCCATTAGAGAGGCCGTGGGGAATAAAATACAATTGAGGGTCGACGCCAACCAGGGATATAACTTCTACCAAGCAAAAGATTTCCTAAACAGGGTGTCGGCTGCTGAAATCGAATTCATTGAACAACCCCTGCCGGAATGGGCGCTCGAAAAAACCGCCGAGCTGAGAAGACAAACTCAGATACCGATAATGCTGGATGAAAGCGTGAAGAGCTTCAAGGACATGGTGAGGGCTGTCAAGCTCAACGCTGCTGACATGGTCAACATAAAGTTGATGAAGAGCGGCGGCATAAGCGGGGCGGTCCCCATAGCCGAACTCGCCGAAGAGGAAGACATGAAAGTAATGGTGGGCTGCATGTCTGAAAGCGAGGTCGGCATTGCCGCTGCGATGCACTTCTCCCTCGGACTATCGGTGGACTACTTGGACCTGGACTCCCACCTCAATCACCGCGAAGCGCTCGCAACGGGTTTGCAGACGGAAGGTGGCGTAAACCGCATCAGCGGGGCACCCGGTCTGGGCATAGGGGCTGAGAAAATTTGGGGATAGAGTGCTTGGCCTATCCTTTGCCGGAACAGGTTAAGTTGGCGGTATACTCTGGCGACCTCGAAAAAGCTCATAGACTGATCTCAACCCTCATGCAGCGGAACGCTCCCTCCTACGTCAAAGAAAGGCTTTCTTACGAGGCAGAGCGCCTACGTCGGCTGCAAAAAGATTACCCATACTCTAGGAGCGAGGCCATATCAAAGCTGAAAGAGGAGCTGGAGGGTTTTGAAGAAAAGGAGCTGGATGCTTGGGAAGAAATGGGACTGGTAGACGAAAGGCAGATAAACGGAGAACAACGCTTTTTCGCGAGTTTCGTCGATAACTTGCTTTTCAGACGGGAGCTGGGTCTCAAGAAAAAACTGAAGGTAACAGACCATTCCAGAAATATCGTCAACGAGAGTGTGCTTCGGATTTTGAAGGGCGAAAAGAAAACGTACAGGGTGACGGCCAGCATCCACATCAGGGTTAAGAAGCCTGGAAGGTACAGGGTCTGGCTTCCCGTTCCCATTGAGAATGACCAGATTGAAAACGTGAAAATCTTGAGAACAGAACCCGGTGAGGGAATCCTATCATGGGGTCCTCAGCGCACCATCTACGTTGAGGGCAATAACCAAGACTTTGACGTAGAGTTCCAGTACGATGTATCTGAGTGGAGGCCAGGGGAGGCAGCCAGCACGCCACCACCGGCAGATTACCTCTCCGAAAAACTCCCTCACGTCAGGTTCACGCCTTTCCTAAGGCGCCTTACCGCGGAGGTCATAGAGGGTGCGCCGGACCAACGGGATAAGGCACTGAAGATCTATCGGTGGATAACCGAAAACGTGGACTACGCTTACGTGCCGGAATACTGCTTGATCGACAACATAAGCGAGTACGCCGCGATCAATGGTAGGGGTGATTGCGGAGTTCAAGCACTTTTGTTCATAACCATGTGCAGGATAGCCGGAATCCCTGCTAAGTGGCAGAGCGGCTGGTTCATTTCCCCAGTTAGGACGAGCCCCCATGATTGGGCGCAAGTTTACGTCGACGGGGGCTGGATACCAGTAGACCCCTCGTTCGGGGGATCTAGAAAAACCGACGATCGCCTAAGAGGCTTCTACTTCGGAGGCTTAGACGGTTTCAGGATGACAGCCAACGAGGACTTCCAAACCGAGCTCTTCCCGAGGAAAACTTACCCGCGCTCCGACCCAGTTGACAACCAAAGGGGTGAGGTCGAAAACGAAACCAGAAACCTATATTACGACGAGTTCGATTGGTCAATACAGGTGAAGGGATTCCAAGCCCTCCGAAGCGCTATTATTTGAATCGGTACCGACCTCCTCCGCGCCCTAAGGGGCGAAGTTTTCTGTCTCTTTAGAGCCCATTTTTGATGGCTAAGTCACCTCCATTAACTGCATCCCAGTCAGGTTCGCCAGCAGCTCAAGGTCTTTCACGTGATCTCCGTAGGCCATAACCCAGTGAAATCCCTGCCAACCTTCTAGGGCTGCCTTGGCGTTTCCGACCCTTGCTTCGATCTGGTCTCTGCAAACCCTCAGGAAGTCCGGGCCCCTGGCATCAGCCCTGATCGAGATCATCTTGCCCAAGTCGTACGAGAAGCCAGCCATCGTCACAACGCCCGGTTCGTAAAGGACCTTCGGCGCTACCGATGTGTTAGACTCGTGATGGGTAGTGGCCACGTATTTCAGAGGCGGCTGATCGTACCCCTTCATTTTCCTGGGCGAGGTGCAGTGAGCCAGCATCAACTTACCCTCACCGACGTTAACGGTCGGATCGTAGAAGCCGACCGGCTTGTTGGCGATCCACCTCATCAGGTAGTGTATGATCATGGCCGTGGGATCGGCCTCGCAAGTGGCAACCAAACCTTGGTCGTTCATGATACTATGGGACATGCAAGGGGTCGCCCTTACCTTGCCCAGCGCGTTGGCATTCAGGCAGTTGACGGTAATCCAGTCGCTGCCGGGGGTCTCGTTCAGGTAATCCCTCAGCGTCAAGTAATATATTCCAGCCCTGACTTTCCTGTCCTCATCTGGCTGGGGAAGCTCGTACTTCTTCCTGAAATCGTCATCGGCCTTCCCCGCATTGACGTATTCGTCGGCTACCTTCTTGGCATCCTCGACGTACTTGGGATCTTTCAGCCTCTTCTCGAAATCGTCGGCGAACTGACCGTAAGTGACATGCCTCACTTTAAACCCGAACCGAGACATTCCCTTCGCCAACGTAGTCCAGCCACCGAAGCCGTCGTTGGGTTCGCCCACCATAACGAGGGTTGCGCGCTTGAGCTTCTCGAGGGCGTAAACCACTCTCATGGTTGACTTAACCGTGTCCAAATCTCCTTCGGCTAAGACCACTCTCCTTGCCAAGTCCGGCGCCTCCTTGGCCAAATTATACAAAAGCGGAGGGGCGAACAGCGTGCCCGCGTAGATGTGCTGACCAAACTTGTCGTAAACGACCACGTAGTCCACAAAGGAAAGCAAAGCAGAAATCACCGAGACATCAGGCGATTGGTAAAGCCTGACTGGACCCATGGGAAGCAGTATAACCAAGTGCGCTTTCCTCAGCTCCTCTGAACTGGCCATCAATTCGTCCATCGTCGAGATTTCCAGGGGCTTGCCAAGAGATATAGAATAGCCCCTCTTGTTCAACTCGCCAACCGCTTCATCCAGCTCCGCTGAAACGCCCCGCAATTCATCTTCGTAATCGCTCAAACTCCTGACGAAACCCCAGTAACCCGTTTCGCTGGGTTTATCCCCCAAGAAACCCTGGGGTTTCAGAACGACGGGCAAAGCCGAGAACGTAAACGAGTCCGTCATGGGCAAACCGCCGCCTTAGCTTTTACGCGTTGCTCCTGAAAAACGCAGAACACTCCAACCGGATTGAGACACAGGGAAAGGGTAGATAGAAGGGCTTAACGATTTCCCCATCACAAATTGCCCACTGCCCTAGACGGGTCAGCGAAAAAATATGAATAAATAAATGCAGATCGCCGATTTAAAACGAGGCTTTGTGATCCCGAGTTAGCCCAGTGGGGAGGGTGTGACATTTTCGCCCGTGGTACTAGCGTTCAGCCCGATAGACTTCTTCATCGGGTCTGGGTAACCTTTCCTGAACCGGAGGTATTTCGGGGCCGCCGCGCGCCGGCCGGCTTAAATAGTAGTAAGCGGTGCTGGAGTAGTCATTGCTGAGCCCGTTGGCGTGCCCGTGCTCGATCATTACAAGGATGCTCCTCTTGAACCTTATGGGGTCTTCCACGTGGTAACGATAAAGCGTTTGCTTGCCTTTCCACGGCCAGCTTCTTGTCCCACTGTGCAGTATTATCCCGTTGTAAGGCGAGTTGTACTCCTCCGTTGGGCTGTAAGCACAATTGCACCAATCCTCGGTCCCCGTTCCGTGTATCGAGGGCCTCTCTTCACCGTCTATGAACACCAGATCATCGCCTTCACCGTACCAATCGTCCGGATTCCTGTGGAAACAATCCACGTCGAGGTGGGCCCCAACGTAAACGCCATCCCCCTTAGCGTCCAAGACGACGTAACTTTCTTTTTCGAAGTCAAACTTCCTATGAGATCTGGGGTCTTCATACATAGGCTTAAAGCTCAACCTTTCCCGATACGCCCAGCCGGCGGTATCGGCCTCCCTCCTCCACTGAGCGTGGAAATAAGCCATACCGTCTAAAGCATCTTCAGATTCGTACTTCTCATAGTCGATGTAGAAGTAGTTTGCGTAGCTCTCTTCCCCTTGGTTCTCAACCTCGAAACGCGCCCTCGACCTGAATGGCATGGGCCAATAGGAATTAAAACCTTTTCCGTCTTGAGGCGCCATTTGAAGCGGCGCGGACACAAAGTTCTTCCTAATCCCGTGTCCGAGGCCAAAGAAGTCTCCAATGGGAACTTCAACGCTCGGCTCGGTTGAGTTCTCCCAGTAAATCCTGAAGACTATCCTGCGCATATAATCTTCCTTTGGGACGCCCAGCGTCATCCAAATGTGACGGATTATGGCTGGCCCTTGAAGGTCGGCAAGCAAGATTTTTTCACCGGGTCCCACGTCGATGAAATCGTGGTTTCCCCCCTGCTTATCGTAGCTGGAGGCCCGCATACTCCTATAATCTCTCAACAGCGGTAACGAACTAAGCCCCATTTTTGGCTGGGTAATTCAGCATTTATAAGCTTACCCTGGAAAACGTCAGGAAGAGCCGAGTAGTCAAATCGCTAACAGTTCGCCCAACCGTAAACTATGAACTCATTTAAAACGGATAAAAAATGACCCAATTTGGGCTTTCCCTGCGTAAGCCCGCGACCTTTGATAGAGATGCTGGGAGGCCGATCCAGCATCCTGAGGTCTGCGGGGCTTAATCAGTAGCTTTGAGCTTGCCGCACTCATATCCCACCTTTTCCGACGTTCAAACTGTGGTGGTGCATCAGATTGAGGGATTTCATTTGGGGTGGCTGCTGAACCCGGTCCGCTTTATGGTCGTCATGGTCTCAACAAAAATCCGCCAACCGATCGGCCTTGAGGAGTGCAGCCGGCGAGCTCCGTTAAGAACTTCTAAAGGTCAAGCGGAAAGCCGCTAGGAAGAAGACAGCCGCTGCGGATGAAACCAGTCCAGCCAGCGTTAACGCGTACATGGACTTCACGAGGACCAAGGGAAACAAACCGGGTAAAAGACCGTAAAGAAGCTGAAATGGTAACCCGATCCACCCCAGTATCAGCAGCGGAAGAACGCAGCCGAACGCCGCACCCAGCGCCGCGAGCTGGAACGGATATGACCGCTTCAAACGGTTCACCCGGCGCGGGAGCAATGCCCTTTCAAGGCGGTGGAGACGCTTCATCAAAATATACCACGGGATGAAGACGACGAGGAACAGCCCGAGGTAAAAGGCGCCTATGAACGCGATTTCCTCACCCATCAGGTAAGGAAGGCCCCACAGCCCTATCAGCATCGCGTAGGAAAAGAAAGCCACGATCGTTCCCCAGATCAAAGTGGCAAGTAACCAGAGAGGCCTGACCAGCCTCAAGATCGCGGGTCCGGCGGGCTCCCTTTTCATAAGAATGAAGCGCCGTGAAAGTTAAGCGTAGCGAACAAAAGACAAACTAAGAAGACGACCGCGGAGTCGATGAAATGACGTAAAAAGATTCAAGCGAAATCGGTGGCCAACAAGCCCCATGAAAACTCAGGAAGCCCGAAAATAAGAGGTGATTGCGTTGCGACAGCGTTATATCCGAATCCGCGAGCCCAATCTCAGATTGGTAAACGTGGCCTACGCCAGAAGTGAAATAACGCCAGATCATCCGCTTGAACTTTCGGGCTTCGCCGCCAGACAAGGAAGAAGCGAGGGAGTCCATGACCCCTTATACTGCAGCGCCCTCCTCTTGTCTGGCCCAGCTCGTGGGGGTGAGGAGCGGCTTCTAATCGTATCCCTCGATCTCTTAGCGCTGCCCAGGGAACTCGCCTTTCACCTGAGAAGCGTCGCGGGGCAAAAGCTGGGATTGAAGGCCGACCAAGTCGCCGTGTGCACTACGCACACTCACTACGCGCCGGCCACGGTTTTCTTGAGGAAGGCGGGACAGGTAGACGAGGAATACGTGAGGTACGTGAAAGAACGGTTCAAAGAAACCGTTGAGGCCTTGAGCGAGCCTCGCGAGGCTGAGATAACCTTCTCATCTGCCGAAGCGCGGGGTCTCGTGGTGAACAGAGCTTACGGCGGATTTCAAGATGAAGGAATCTCAGCCGTCCACTTCAACCCCAAGGGAGGCGGTAAGAGGATATCCCTGGTGAATTTTTCATGCCACCCGGTGGTACTCGGCCCAAAGAGCAGGTTGATCTCGGCCGACTATCCGGCTTACGTTTACTCCTATTACAGGGAAAAAGGAGAAGAGGCTATCTTCCTCAACGGGGCATCGGGAGATATAAACCCATATACTTCGATTGGCCACCTTCACTTCGGCGGCTTTGAGGACGCCGAGAAGATCGGTAAGTCAATAGCCGATCTCACTTACGAAGACGGAGAAACGGTCGCGCCGCTGTTTTCGTGGGGTGATCGCCACGTGCTTCTGGAAAGGGAGTCGTTAAGCGTAGATGAGGATACCTTAAAGAAGTTGGCAAGCGAAAAGATGGCTAGAGGTGATCACCTGAACCCGGTCACCGGCATACCGGAAAGGATAGAGGGCGAGGTGCTTTTGGATTGGTTAGAAGACGTCAAAAGGGAGAAGCCCGAACCCGTAGAAGCCGAGGCACAAGCCTTCGCCATATCCCAAGACGTCGCCCTGGTGGGGTTCTCGGGGGAGCTTTTCAGCTCAATAGGAAGGCAGGTGAAGGCAGGCTCTCCGTTCCGTCAAACGATAGTCGTGGGGTACGCAAATGGTGTAGTTGGCTATATTCCCGACGAAAAATCCTTTCAACTTTCTACCTATGAGGCGGCTGAGGCCTACAAGTACTACGACGTCTTCCCCTTCAAAAAAGACGTGGGAAGGGCTGCGACGGAAGCCATGATAAGTGCCCTGCACTTGGCGAAGGGAACCTAAGACCTAGGATGACTTCAGAAATAGACCGTCGATCTAGCTTCACCCTAATCCAATTGGATGGCCAGCGCGTATGGCGCCTTAGGAACCTCGGGAAGTTTTGCGATTAGCCCCTCATCGCGTTGCTCGTAATCGATGGTGTTCTTATCCCCAATCAGGCTAACGGCCTTGGCACGAGGAGAGAGAGCAGAGCTGAAGGACCTTATGGCGAGCGTGCTTCCGTGGGGATCACCAAGCCCCATAGCGTAAACGAGGTTCCCCTTCCACGTGAACCTGAAGTCCTTCGCCGTATAAGCTACTTCTCCCTCCTTGAACTCGCCGGCTTCAGTCCTTGTAGGTCCTTCACAGCACCTTTCCCAAGGCCTAGTCGAGTATACCGCTTCCCCGTACTTCCTAAGCCAGGCGCCCACTTCTTTGAGTAGGTTCGCTTGACCCTCTGGTATTGTTCCGTCCGGTTTGGGACCGATGTTTAGGAGCAGGTTGCCGTTTTTGGCAACCACGTCCAAAAGGTCCGTAATCACTGAATAGGGGCTTCTGAGCTTGCAACCCTCCGTGTAGCCCCAAGTATCCCAACAGACGGAGGTATCGGTTTGCCAAGGCAAAGCCCTGGCTTTGCCGAGCTTTCCCCTTTCCATGTCCAATACTGCCGCCCCCTCGGGAAACGCGTTGTGCTTGTAAAAGAGAACCGGCTCCTCTCCGTCTCCCCACTTCGCCCCCTCGTTGTAGTAAAAAGAGGCGAAGCGCCTCAGGTACCTCTCGAAGGCCGAGTTCTCTATCCACCAGTCAAAATAGAAAAGGGAAGGGTGGTACTTGATGACCAGCTCTTCAGCCCTTTTCAACCAATCCTCGAGGAAAGCCTGATTGGGTTGGGTGTCACTAGGCATGGCGGGGCCGTAGAGGTCAGCGTATTTAGGGTCATTCACGTCTGAGTCGAAAGTCCTTCCTCCCTCGAAAAACCACCAGTGCTCTGCCCTGTGATACGATACGCCGAATTTCATGCCTCTGTTGCGGACAGCGCGCGAAAGCTCCGCGACGACGTCCTTCTTAGGACCCATTTTTGCCGCGTTCCAGCGGTTAAGTTCGCTGTCCCATAGGGAAAAGCCATCGTGGTGCTCTGCTACAAGAACCACGTACTTCGCACCCGCTTCCTCGAAAAGCGAAGCCCACTCCTCGGGTTCCCACCGTTCCGCGGTGAAACGCGGTATGAAGTCCTTATAGCCAAACTCCTTTTGAGGGCCGTAAGTTTTCAAGTGATGTTCATAAGCGGGGCTTCCCTTCAAGTACATGTTCCTGGGGTACCACTCGTTCTCGAAGGCGGGAACTGAGTAGACACCCCAGTGCAAGAATATCCCAAATTTGGCATCCCTGAACCAGTCGGGGACTACGTACTTGCTCAGCGACTCCCAAGTCGGTTCATAAAGCTCGCGCATGAGTTTGTGGCGCCACGGCGTAAAACCATTGCGCTCCATGGATTAAAGAGAACCAACGGTTTGTCAGACAGCACGCGATCTCCGCTTAGCGCTTTTTATGAGGTGAATAATGCTGCCCCAAGTAAGAGAACAACAAAGACCACAAAGCTCTCAGTATTGAACGTTTTTCGTCGCCAACCCAAATTTGGGAGGATAGCTGCTGGTCCGCGAGTTGCGCGCGGCCTCCCAATCTAGCTCGGACTCTATGACGATGGTAAGCTCTGCCCCGCGTCGCGAAGGCCCTCAAACCGATTAGCTAAACCTAGAACCACCCCCTGACCAAACGCCGTAGGAGCTTTGACCCAAGGCGAAAACGTGCGATGAGCATCTGCTGGGGATTTGCACGGCACTCTTAGGCGTACTACCTGCAACGACGTCGGCTCATACCCGCTCCCGAGATCGTTGCCCATCGGGCTCGGGGAGAATCCCTCCGCTTCCCGCTATTCCCTACTTGGGTTCACTCTCTCGAGGGCTGCCTGTGACCCGTACTGGGCCTCGTACATCCTCGCGTAGAGTCCACCCCTCTTCACTAACTCATCGTGAGTCCCGCTCTCCACAACGGTGCCGTGATCCATCACTATTATTTTGTCCGCGTGCCTTATGGTGGAAAGCCTATGGGCTATAATTATCGTGGTCCTGTTCTTCGCGATGTTGCTTATCGCCGTCTGTATCGTCCTCTCTTCTGAGGAGTCTAGCGACGAGGTAGCCTCGTCCATTATGAGGATGCGCGGGTCGGTGATTATGGCCCTTGCTATCGAGATCATCTGTCTCTCTCCTCCTGAAAGCATCGATCCCCTCTCGCCCACCCAAGAGTCGTACGCCAAGGGCATCCTCATCACGAAGTCGTGAGCCGAGGCCGCCTTTGCAGCTGCTATTACCTTCTCCGGTGAAACCGATTTCAAACCGTAGGATATGTTGTAGGCGATGCTCCCGTCGAATAGAAAAGGTTCCTGCAGCACTATACCGACCTGCTCTCTCCAAGAAGAGAGCCTTATTTCCCTCAAGTCAACGCCGTCCACTAGAATACTTCCACCTTGGGGATCGTAAAAACGCATCAAAAGCTTCACCAGCGTGGTCTTACCCGAACCGGATGGACCGGCCACGCCCAACATCGTACCTGAGGGGACCTTGAAGTTTAAGTCATAAACCACGGGCGTGAAGCGGTCATAGCCAAAACTGACGTTTACAAACTCTATTTCTCCCTTCACGTCGATTTCCCTCGTCCCGTCGCGGAGGCTTGGCCTCTCCTTTACTATCTCGAGGACTCTTTCAGCGGAGGTCTTGGTTTGTTGTAACGGGTCCGCTAGGGAAACGAGGCCAAAAAGCGGGCCGTAAAGCATACCCATGTACGTGAAAAGGGCTACGAGCGCACCCAAACTAAGGGTGCCCTTGAGTATGTCCATACCGCCGACGAACCAAACCGCTATACCGCTGAGAACGATGGAGAAGTCCATCAGCGGGAAATACTTCAAGTCCGTCACGGTGGTGGCCATGTTGGCGCTGAATACTCCCTTCAACTTTTCGGCGAATTTGCGGATTTCCTTTTCCTCTTGGGAAAAAGTCTTGATCACGGCCGTGCCCTCTATGGCGTCCGTTAGGTAGGTATCCACGTCTGCCCATTTCCACCATGCCCTGTGATACACCGATGTGGCCACCCTAGAGTAAAGCAGAAAAAGCAAAAAGAGGACCGGAAGCGGCGCGAGCACCAATAGCGCAAGCTGCCAATCGATGATGAACATGGCCGCCATTACTCCAACGGTCATGAGGGAGTTTACTACCAGCTGCTGAACACCCCACGTCAAGAACCACTCCGTCCTGCCGACGTCGTCCACCACCCTTGAGAGCAGACGACCCGAGCTCATCCTATCATAAAAGGCCATAGAAAGCTTTTGCAGGTGAGAATAAACGTCGTTCCTCATATCTCTCGTTATGACTTGGTCCAACCAGTTCAGGAAGTAACTGGAACCCGCGCCGAGCAACGTCCCCAGGGCATAGGCGCCCAGCACCGCTAAGGAGATCGTCGCGAGCAAACCCGCCTCACGCCTAAGCAACACCTTGTTTATCAGCACCTCGATCAGGTAGGGTGGCACGAGACTCGCCAGCGTCCCCAAGATTGAAAAAATGAGCACCAAAGCAAGCTGCAACCTATACTTAGCCACGTAGCGCAAAAGCCACGAAAAGGCACCCTGGTCATTGGTCGATTGTCCTTCGCTTACTTGGAGTAGCTCTGAGGATTGCTCTTCGGTCTTGATTTCTTGGGGGGACGAGGCGCGCTCACTTGTAAGCTTAGACAGCAAAGGGATTATCTTGGAAAACGCTTCCAACTTGCTCTTGGAAAAGAACAGTAACGGCTTTCTTGAACCACCGACGTTTGCCTCTAGTGAGGCTACGCCAAACCGCTCGACTATGCTTGGGTCCCTCAAGTCATTTAAATCATACCGCTGCACATCCTTGCCCACTACGCAAACGAACCCGTTCGTGACCAGGAGCCACCTGTCCGCGAAGTCCAGGTCCTCGTCAAGATCCGATTTCTCGGCGTAGAGCAACTCTTCTTTGGATATACCGCACCTGGAAAGTATCTTTTCGTCAATCCCCCTGGCCACCATACGCCATTTACATGCTGGCACGTTTAAGATTTCTATCGCTTCGCAAGTTAAAAAGTGAAAGCGGACAGCTTATGAACTAGAAAAAACGGGTACGTCTAATGAAGAACACCCAAGGCGCACCAGCAAAAACTCGAGGCGATGCTGTTACTTGGATAATATAGTCGCCTGGGTTCGTCCAAGAAGCTCTAACAGCAGCTCACGCCAAAAGGTTCAGCCAGTGCACGCTCTTTTACTTCTACCCGCCCGCGGCGCGCCTTGGCAGGACGATTGCGAGCGATATGAAAAGCGCGACGGCCACTAACCCTAAGGAACCGCAAATCCGGATTCGGGCACTTTCAGGGATACGTTTAGAGAGCCACGGGTAGCGTTTCTCGATCCGTGTTCTAATCCGTTTCGGTGGGAACAGATTAACTCTTCCTAGACATAAACTGGCTTCAGCTTGGGCCCCGGTTAAGAAAGGATCCTGAACCCCGCACAAGTGATGGCGAGAACCCTCACGAACCCCTTTCATACGGCATCACGCTGGATTGACCGCGACTACCCGAGTCATGGGCGAACGCGAGCCCGCTCAATCGCACGGATGTAGCCAATCGCTTCAGGTCGGCAAGGGCTATCTGGACGTTAGCAGCGCTGTGCATAAGACGGCCCAAACGACAAAACTCGTTACGCGATACTGCAAAACGGAAACATGGCTAAAAAGAAAACTACTGGGTCTAAGCCCCAAAATTCGCTGATAGGGCCCGGTGGGGCCCGGCCAAACCTGATTTCTTTGCGTTCCTCGGCGATTTGAAAAACCCAGGGGGCACCGTCGGATATGAGGGAAAACGCGTAAACGCAGACGCTGCATACTTTCATGGTAGATAGGGTTAAGATCCTTAACGCGCTGAAAAAAGTTGAGTCCTACGGCAAGCTGCACCCGGAAATGTGGAACATCTCCTGGGAGAACGGGTCATTGCTGAAGATGATGGTCTTGGCCCGTGGAGCAAAGAGCATTCTCGAAGTAGGCACTTCTGATGGTTTTTCCACGATCTGGCTCGCTTGGGCTGCCGCCATAACGGGGGGAAAAGTCCTATCGATCGAAAGGGATCCAGGTAGGGCTTCAATGGCCGCCGATAACTTATCCGATGCGGGACTGAACGAGTACGTCCATATTCTAATCGATGACGCAAAAGATGCCTTGGACAGCATCGAAGCGAGCGCGAGCTTCGACTTCGCCTTTCTCGACGCCGCAAAAAATGAATACATCGTGTATTTCCAAAAAGCGAGGCCCAGGTTGGTACGGGGAGCCATAGTCGTCGCCGACGACGCCATAACGGAAAGAAATTCCATGAAGGCCTATCTAGAAAAAGTGGAGCATGACCCAAGCCTAGAAAGCGCCCTCATCGACATCGACGACGGAGTCGAGATAACGTACTTGATGCGAAACTCGCTTTTGTGCGCCCACGCCAGGGAACTCAATACCGACCTTTCACGTTAGCGAAGTCGGCCTTAGGGCTTTTTCACGTCATCCCTGAGGGGAAGACGGCGTTAGCGTCGACGGAGTAGGGCTTAGGCCGACGTGGTATCGAACTACCTACATAACGTGCGTTGAGCTCGGTTACCTGAACCTGTTCGGCTTGACCCAGGCGGAGCCAGAGATCCAAATTGGGGCGGTCAATTCGCGAGCTCCGCCACCTCATTCGGTTACGAGTGATCACGCCCACTTGGTTCGCCGCAAAGCGGGGGGCAGGTTCACGCTCACTTCCTTCTTGATTTCCGCTGACTGATATATGGCGTCTATTATGTAATGCATCGCCACTATTCCCTTGGGATCTATTGGGCTTTGCTTGTTTCCCCTCACTGCTTCGACGAAATCCACGATTTTCTGTCTGAAAGCGTCGACGCGGGGCAGGTGCTGGGGGGTTATGTTGACCATGTAGCCGTTCACGTCCGTGTAGAAAACGGGAACGCCATCGCTGACGCTGATCCCTCCCTTTGTGCCCAGCACTAGCGGATTGCCGAGGGACTCGGCGTGCATGGCCCAAGCCTGCTTGTACACCATGACTAAGTCGTCCTCAAACCTTATGAAGGCGGCGGAGAAGTCCTCAACCTCGAACTTTGCCGGATCCCAGACCCAGGCTCCAGCGACCTTGCTCGCCGCTTCGTCATGACCCAAGTACCCCGCGGTTACGGCGTTGACGCTCACGGGAACCGGGTGGTTCAATATGTTGAGCGAGGAGTCCAAGGGGTAAACGCCTATATCTAGCGTCACACCTCCTCCGGCCAGCGTCCTGCTTATAAACGTCGGACTACCCGGCAAACCTCTCCTCCTTCCCGTTTCAACTCCCATACCGACGGCCTCCGCGTAGTAGGGCTTTCCGAGGAAGCCCGAATCCGCGAACTTCTTGGCCGCCACCAGGGCTGGCTCGTACCTGCTCTGGAAGCCAACCATGAGTATTTTGCCGCTTTGTTG
>Ga0080006_1148832_pt1 | contig 15997 bp, 16 predicted proteins | sample RS3BMetagenome_FD_69209 | JGI IMG/M metagenome (GOLD analysis project Ga0080006, IMG submission 69209) | Ferric oxide microbial mat and aquatic microbial communities from Rainbow Spring, Yellowstone National Park, USA - RS3B (SPADES... ... | reverse complement strand
TTCCGCCCATACTTCTCAAAGCTCGACTGCGACGCAAACGTCTGCTGCCTCATTCGCCATCCACCCCTAACCATCAGATTAAGCCATCAGGCAGCAGTCGCAGAACTTGTGCAGAGTTTCCTTAGAGCCTTCCCGCAAGCTCGGCGGGCACATTCTGCATCCCTTCGGCTTTCAATAAAGTGCGAAAGTTCTCGTCTGCGAACAGAAGTCTCGCCGCCGAGGTGAGCAGAATGAGACGTTCTCTTGTGCGATTGGCCTTCAAGACGAGAGCAGTCTGCTCGCGGACTTTTTGCTTATACTCCTGGACGAGAGCTTGTCCCGTTAGTTTGCGGCGGGCCGGTTGTGTCTGGCCTTGAAGCCGCTGCCTTTCTAACCTCTGGGTAATAACTCGGCGGGCAGCTGATATGCGGGCTCCGCGCAAATCACCTTTTTCGTAGGCCTCTGACAACGCCCTGGAAACGTCGTGGTTATTGCCGCTGGCGATCTCAACAGCAACACTCAGTGGTATAATACGGCCGGCTTCTACAGAAGAGACAAGGAAGTCTTCGCCCTTGTCGATAAGATGGCAGATTCCGTAGAGATATGCCCTGTCAAGGCCAAGCTTGAGTGCGATCTCTTCACGCTTATATCCCCGTTCACGTAGAACGCGGACCTCAAACAAGATTGCGTGAGTCAATGCAGGTCTGCGAGCAATGTTCTCTACAAGGCTCATTAACTGACGATCTTGCTCGGGTGCCTGGATGACGATCGCCGGAATAGTCGCTTCCCCTAGCTCAATAAACGCCTCCATGCGGCCCTGTCCGCAGACCAAATCGTAACGTCTCCCATCCGAGTCTAAGCCCGGCCTCATTGCTACCGTGATGGGTCGCTTCAGCCCGACGGTCGCTATGCTCTGAACTACTAATTGCCACATAATTCGATTGCGGGTTCGCGGGTTCGCAATCCGGATCTCTGCGATGGGGTTGGATACGACCTGTTGCTCGGTCACGCTATGTCCTCCAGGGAAACTCTCTTTGTGAGGTTGAAAAAGAAATCGAGGGTATCGAATCGGTAGAGATCGAGACAAACTCCGTTGTCAGGCGCAAGATTGAGGCGTTTCCACAGCAGATCAATGGCTGGAAGCAGATAGTAATCCTGAACTGATTGGTTACCAGGACTCAGGCGAGCCGCGATGGTGACGTCGGGGAGCAACCCCGCATCAAAGCGAAGCCGCCAACGCTGAGATTGCGCTTTTGTTCCTTGGCAACGAGAGAGTATGAGTGACGCCGTGAACTCACGATTAATCGTGAGAAGGTCAGAGCGCTCATCCATTTCAACGTCTGCGCCGGTGGCTCGCAGGCTTGTAACTATAGTGTCGATTAGAGTTTTGTACTCCCGCCGCAGCATTCGATTAGTTTCGATATAGCTGCAATCCCGACGATCAGTCCATCCGATGCGTTCATTCCACGGAAACGCTCAATCTTAAGCGAGTGAATCGTCGGTGCTGTAAGAACGGGTGCGGCACTTTTGTTCGTCTTGCCGGGTGTCTCAGCCATGGTCTATCCGTTCGCGATCTATTCCACAGCCTTCATCTCACCAATGGTCACCGTTGAGTTTCATAACTGGCCGGTAAAAAGGCAGAACACAAGGCTTACAAACAATCATTGGGAATGATGTGATGATATGCCAGTCCAATTACGACCTGATTGCCGATTGCAATATTTCCGACCATGTGCCCCACGGATGCCAATAAGGCTGATTATCCGCTTCACGTTCGACCCAGCATAATGCTTGTCAAACCAGGCGCTGGAACGATTCATCTGCTCAGCCTCGCGCTTGTTTATTTCGGCTCTGCTAATTCCCATCTCACTCTTGCACTCCCAGACAATGTACTGTTTGTCAGTGAGCGCCCACAGATTGTCTGGGCCTTCTTTCCATTCTTTGTCCGGACGCTCCCCTGCAAGCCCCAATGCCCGGCTGATGTCATCGAGCGCCTGCTCGAACTTGTCAGCCTTCGTGCCGAACACAAGCCGACTGATAATATCGGAAATGACTACTTCCAACTGGGCGTAATCATAAAATTTGCCAATCCAGGTCTTTATTCTCTCGATTCTTCCCTGGCTGACTATCGTCAACTTCGCGACGGTGACGCCCGACGCTGGCTTCAAGAGCAGGCGGTTCTTTTTGTGCGCTGCAATCTGCAACCGCTGTGACTCAGGTCTATTCGCACGATACTGATAACGCGCCATGTCCTGCAGATACCATGCAGTAGCCGAAAGCGCAGGCACCGATCGAAGAGAACGTATTGGGAGGCTAAATAGAATACCCCAGCTCAGTTAGGATCGTTTCCGCAGGACTTGGAGAACAGATTGGAGATGTCGCCGCATTGTGTGTCGCGCTGAACGGCCTGAGACGTTTTAAAGACTATTGATCACCATAAGAGTCTTCACGATGAGCGAAATAATCGCTCTTCTCCCTCTTGATTTCTTAGAACGTTGTCCAATCAGGTTGAAGTGCACAAGTGCGATACTCACGAACGAATTCAGCTTCTACAATCTGGGAGAAGGCGTCGTTCGATTTTAAATATCTATGATATCGAACGACGGGAAAGCCTGATTCCTCTACTCTTCGCATGCCAAGGTACGCCTCTGGCTCGCGCAGCGGACCCGCTTCCACGTCCACTACACGCCCACATATGCTCCTGGCTCAATCAGGTCGAACGCTGGTTCGAGTTGATTACACAACAGGCGATTCGCCGCGGAAACTTCCGCAGCCTCCGCGACCTCATCACCCGCATCCAGAACTTCGTCGACCAGTATAACCGCCGCTGCCGCCCCTTCACCTGGACCGCAACCGCCGATTCCATTTTCCAAAAACTTGCCAGACTATGCTCAACCATTTCCGGGACAGAACACTAGCTCTCTGTGTTCTCGTGGTGAGTCGCGGTTAGTGCCACTCTTCATTGATGCCATATGGCAATGGAGAAATCTGCAGCTGAACCTTAGCTTCTCGTCTATAGCAGCACGGTCATAACGGACAGAACCAGACTTCGGGATGAACTCAGCTATAAGGAAATAACTCTTCTTCAAGCATCGTGGAGAGACAATGGTAGATTGGCAGATGATACTCTTGGATCAGGTAGGTCTCCTTTGCGGGCGCGCAGATCGCCAGATCACAAAGAGGCTTTAATGCGCCACCGTTATCACCTGTGAGTGCAATTGTGAACATTCCTCGGGCATGCGCCGTCTGTGCAGCGGCACAAACGTTGCTGGCGTTTCCAGTGGTGCTGATCCCTATGAATACATCACCGGCGTTTCCCAATCCCCAGACCAACTGGGCAAACGTTAACTCTCGTGCAACATCGTTGGCAAAAGCACTACTGAAGGCGCTGAAGCCGGTGAGCGGAATGGCTGCGAGTGCATTCTGAAGATGCTCCGCTAAATGAAACGGCAGCTTAGCTTTGTTCTCCGTAGACAAAGCGCGTTTCTTGCGAAAACCCTTTAGAAGTTCTCCTGCCCAGTGGTCTGCATCTGCTGCGCTACCTCCATTACCGCATAGCAATACTTTGCGGTCGGCTTTGTAGGCATCGCGCATCACAGTGAATGCCCGGATGATATCGGTTCGACATTCAGCTAACACAGGTAAGCGATGCTCAAGATCATTCAGATGAATTGATTCCACAGTCACATCTCCGCTCATTCGATAAATGGAAGTCTGGCAATGCACCTTAGCTTATTGCTTGGACAAGGATATCCTCGGGTTATCCCGTGTCGCCATTTTGAGAACCGACGAAATTCAGTAAACTCAAGTTTCTACATCTTATTGACAAGTACTGAATTGGAAGCTACTCTTTGGAGAACGCTATCCAATTTCTGTAGCGATGTCAACTGAAATGTAGTTGGATGTTTTCGAGATAAATACGTGGCCAAGCAAACTTTTGCAGGAATTGACATTGGCGGAACAAAAACGGCGGTGGTGCTTTCTTCCGAACCGCCTCAAATACAGGTGCGACTCGCCTTTTTGACACGTCCAGAAAAGGGACCGGAACTGGCGATTCGGCTGATAGTGGAGAATCTGACCAAAGCACTATCTTCACTAGGGAGAAATCGCACTAATCTGGCAGCCATTGGCATAAGTTGTGGGAGTCCTCTCGATTCAGCACGTGGACACATTCAGTCTCCGCCGAACTTGCCGACGTGGAAAGATGTTCCCATTTGTCAGATCCTAGAAAGCCAGTTCGGAGTACCGTGTTATCTGGAGAACGATGCAAATGCCGGCGCACTTGCTGAACTGCATTTCGGAGCAGCGCGAGGAGCGAAGAATTTTGTATTTCTCACGATGGGTACAGGCCTCGGAGCCGGACTGATATTGAACGGTGAGCTGCATCATGGTGCATCCTATGCCGCCGGTGAAATTGGGCATGTGCGATTGACCCGATGTGGGCCAAGAGGTCACGGGAAGGCAGGGTCCGCGGAGGGTTGGGCAAGCGGAGGAGGAATGGCACAGGTTGCGGCGATGTACGTGAACTCGGCAGTAGCGCGAGGAGAAGATACAGCACTGATAAGGGCAGAAAACAGGGGAATATCTCAGATCACTGCTCGGGACGTAGCGGAAGCTGCACGGGCGGGCGATGCAGTGGCAATGGCAGTGGTGAAGAGAGTTGGGGAGAAGCTTGGTGAAGCTATGTCGATTCTCATCGATGTGATCAACCCAGAATGCATTGCTGTCGGCGGCCTCGCGCTTCGGTTCAAAGAGGATCTTCTCCAACCGGCACGAAAAGTGGTGTATCGAGAGGCACTTCGGAGCTCCGCAGACTCCTGCAGGATCGTTTCCGCAGGACTTGGAGAACAGATTGGAGATGTCGCCGCATTGTGTGTCGCGCTGAACGGCCTGAGACGTTTCAAAGACTATTGATCACCGTAAGAGTCTTCACAATGAGCGAAATAATCGCTCTTCTCCTCCTGATTTCTTAGAACGTTGTCCAATCAGGTTGAAGTGCACAAGTGAAACCGGGTGAGGCTAGCGCTGGGGCGATCAACGTCCTACCTAGCTAGGGAGCGATACTCGCGAATGAATTCAGCTTCTACAATCTGGGAGAAGGCGTCGTTCGATTTTAAATATCTATGATATCGAACGACGGGAAAGCCTGATTCCTCTACTCTTCCTTTATGGCGAGAATAGTCGCTAGTTGCGAGCCTTGATTCAGGATCACCGCATTGCGCATCTGTCTCAAACAAGAGGGTTTGCTTCAACACATCCACTGAATTGCTAGGAGCGGCCGTATGGAAACAGAACAGCAGAAGCTGAGAATCAAGTGGTATCGCTCGCCCGTGAGCCGAGAGCAGCTCCAGGTACTCAACGAACGCAGCGATTTCAAGGGGTGGATTCAAACTGGCGGGTTCCTGGGAGTGCTGGCTGTAACGGGTTCCCTAGCATACTTCAGCGCGGGCCGTTTGCCTTGGCCAATGGTGGTACTCCTGTTCTTCTTCCATGGGACATGCTGGATATTTCTCCTTCACGGCCTTCACGAGTTGGCTCATAACTCAGTCTTCAAGACTAAATCGCTCAACCGCTTTTTTCTTCCGATTTTCTCTTTCCTGATTTGGTTCAACCATCACCAGTTTTGGGCCAGCCACGCCGAACACCATAAGTACACGCTGCACCCGCCGGACGATCTGGAAGTAGTCTTGCCAAGACAATTGACCCTGAAAGGCTTTCTCCTGCGCGGCTTAGTGAATCCGCTGGGGCTTTGGCATTCTCTTTCCAGCACGGTCATGATGGCTTGCGGTAAGCTGCAGAGACCGTGGGACAATGCTCTATTTGCCAAAGCAGAGCCCAATGAGAGGCGGCGTTGGTCCAATTGGGCTCGGATACTGCTCGCCGGCCATGCGACGATCATAATCGTTTCGGTTATTATGCGATGGTGGTTGTTACCAGTTGTGACTACGCTCGCACCCTTCTATGGAGGTTGGTTATGCTATCTCGTCAACAATACCCAGCACACTGGTCTGCAGGATAACGTACCTGATTTCCGGTTCTGCTGCCGAACGATCACTCTGAACCCCTTCCTGGGATTTCTCTACTGGCATATGAACTATCACACAGAGCACCACATGTATGCTGCGGTGCCCTGCTACAACCTTCAGAAAGTGCATGTGTTGATTAAGTCCGACTTGCCGGTGTGCCCGCATGGATTATTCGAAGCATGGAAACAGATCATCGAGATTTTGAATCGGCAGAAGCAGGATCCAAAATTTCAGTACGTCCCCGAGCTATTGATGTCATCGCATCGCTGGCCTGAGAAATCAAACCGCTGACCTGACTGGTGTCCTTCGAAATAGATTTGAACAACTTGATATTAAGACTCTCCTCGCTGCGTTCTTCAAAGTAGACAGATTCCCAGAAATCCTCGAGCGATTGAGTGGAGGATCAAACATCGACAGCGAGGGTCCGGTCTGCAAGGCAAAAACTTGACCCCGATATTGGTGCGTCGGAGAGGCTTCAGTTCGGCTCGCGCAGGTTTGGGATGATGGCTGCGAGGTACACGGGAGATTCACATCTGATGCTGATCCAAGTCTCACCGCTCTGATATCTCCGTCTATCAGCTCCGCAGTGGCTCCTGCAAAAGATGCCAACAGAGCCCCACTAGCTCTAAGCAATCTCTTCGTACTAGTGTGCTGTCCCTCAAGTACCTTGCAATAGGCTTCAGACGTCGCTAGGCTTGAGTATGCCGCTGGGACGTCCCAAAGCCATCCTGAAACTGACGGCGGAGGAGCAGCAGGAGTTGGCCGGATTCGCGGCTTCCCGCATTGTTCCGCATGCCTTGGTATCGCGTGCTCGCCTGGTGCTGTGGTCCGCCCAAGGATGGTTCAACTCCGAGATCGCCGCGCAGCTGAACTGGTCCAAGCCCACGGTGGGCAAGTGGCGGCAGCGGTTCATCGAGCGCCGTATCCAGGGTCTCTATGACGAGCTTCGCCCGGGGGCCCGGGCTCATTAAGTGATGAGAAGGTGGCCTCGCTGCTGCGGCGCACGCTGAAGACCAGACCGCCTGCGGGAACGCACTGGAGCGTCCGTCAGGCCGCAGAGGCCAACCGGCTCTCGAAGTCCACCGTGCGCCGGGTCTTTCAGACCTTCTCCGTACACCGCAGCAAGACGTTCAAGCTCTCCACCGATCCCTTTTTCGTCGAAAAGGTGCGGGACATCGTCGGCCTGTATCTGAATCCGCCCGATCATGCCATCGTGCTGGGGTAGACGAGAAGTCGCAGATTCAGGCACTCAGCCGCACCCAGCCGGTACTGCCCATGGGCCTGGGCTATGTGGAAGGGGTCACGCACGACTACGTTCGCCATGGCACCACGACCCTGTTTGCTGCGTTGGATATCGCCACTGGAGCGATCTTCACCGAGTGCAAGCCGCGGCGTCGGCATCAGGAGTTCCTCGGCTTTCTCAAGCGCATCGACCAGGCTGTGCCCGCAGACCTCGATGTCCATCTGATCGTCGACAACTATGCCACCCACAAGCATGCCAAGGTACGCCTCTGGCTCGCGCAGCGGACCCGCTTCCACGTCCACTACACGCCCACATATGCTTCTTGGCTCAATCAGGTCGAACGCTGGTTCGGGTTGATTACACAACAGGCGATTCGCCGCGGAAACTTCCGCAGCGTCCGCGACCTCATCACCCGCATCCAGAACTTCGTCGACCACTATAACCGCCACTGCCGCCCCTCACCTGGACCGCAACCGCCGATTCCATTTTCCAAAAACTTGCCAGACTATGCTCAACTCTTTCCGGGACAGAACTCTAGGCGGTATCGACATATAGCTGAAGTCTGAGCCATGCGCAGGCGAGTGCAGTGCAGGAGCGGAATGCTTCGACGGTTCTGCAGTAGCGTGTGCTGAAGCGGCGGAAGTGTTTGAGCCGGTTGAAGCATCGTTCGATGCGGTTGCGCTGTTTGTAGAGTTCGCGATCGTAGCTGCGTGACTGCTTCCGGTGCCGTCTGGGCGGAATCACAGCCACCGCGCCGAGGCTCTCCACCTTGGCCACGATCTCGGACGAGTCGTAGCCCTTATCGGCGATCACGGCTTCGGCTTGGCGGCCTTCAGGCAACAGGATCGCCTGGGCATATTCAGCGGCTTGCCCAGGCGTGATGCGGAACGCGACCGGCAAGCCTGCTTCATCGGTGAGCAGGTGGATCTTGGTGCTCAGTCCTCCTCGGGAACGCCCCAGAGCCGGGTCTTCGTAGCCCCCTTTTTGCGGCCCGCCGCCGCTTGCTGGTGCGCCCGCACGATGGTCGAATCGATCATCAGGTACTGGTTCTTCTTGTCCGACACCAAGTCATCGAAGATGCGTTCCCAGACGCCCGCACGCGCCCAGCGCATGAACCGCGTATGCACACTCTTGTACTTGCCATAGCGCTCCGGCAAATCGTACCAGCGCGCTCCGGTCCGCAGCACCCACAACACAGCGTTGACGAACTGACGGTTGTCCACCGCCGTTCGCCCAACGTGCTCCAACCGGCCAGGAAGCCTACCCTTGATCCGATCCCACTGGACTTCGCTCAACTCATATCGACTCGCCACAACCCAAGTGCAACAAATCTGAGGCAAGCAGCAAAGACTATATGTCGATACCACCTAGCGTGTTTCATAAATGGGTAGGGTCTCAAGCTGGAGACTTCTGCATGAGGCGTGTGGTTTGCTGAACTTCTTGCATGAGCAAAAGACGGTTCGAGTCATTGAGTGATGTGCAGTGGGAGCTGATCGAACCTCTGCTGCCTGAGCCGAAGCGGCGCAAGGACAAGCGAGGCCGTCCCTGAGCGGCGAATCGGGCCTGCCTGGAGGGGATTCTTTGGGTGCTGCAGACCGGAGCGGCGTGGCGGTTCTTGCCCGATAAATATCCTTCGCCTGCGACCTGCTGGCGGCGGTTGAAGCAGTGGGAAGAACAGGATGTATGGCTCGATGCGTGGCGAACGCTGTTGGGCGCGCTCGACAGCGAAGGCCTGCTGAAGTGGGAAGAGACGTTTCTGGACGGCAGCTTCGCCCCGGCGAAAAAGGGACTCCGCAGTCGGTAAAACCAATCGCGGTAAGGGCACGAAGTGGATGGTATTGGCCGACGGCGGCGGTCTTCCGCTGGGAGTTCGGCTCGAAAGTGCCTCTCCGGGAGAAGTTACGCTTGCGGAAGCCACGCTCGCCGAGGTCAAAGTCCCTCGTGCGAAGGGCCGTCCGCGGCAGAAGCTGAAACGGGTGATTGCCGACCGCGCCTGCGACTCCGATCCGCTACGTGACTGATTGGCAAAGCGAGGCATCGACCTCATTGGCCCCTACCGCAAGAACAGCAAGCTCCAACACTATGAAGATAGGAGAAAACTCAGACGCTATAAGCGCCGATGGATCATCGAACGCACCAACACGTGCTCGGACAGTTCCGCAGACTCCTCGTGCGACATGAGAATCTACTCCCTTACTTACAGGGCCTTCTTCTATCTCGCTTGCCTTTGGATCACACTGCGAAGATGTTTATGAAACACACTCTACTCTATTTTAAGCCGATGCTCTATCTGCTCAAGGCTTGTGTTCTTGGTTTCCGGATAAATGAAGAGTACCAAAAAGAACTGTACTACCATCATCGTGCCAAAGAAAATGAATGGGTAGGCGCCTGAGCTCGTGGCTAGAACTGGGAAGATGCCCGAAATAATGGCATTCATAATCCAGTGTGAGGAACTGCCGAGACTCTGCCCTTTAGCACGAACTCGGGTGGGAAACACTTCTCCTATGTAAACCCACACCACGATCCCTTGCGAAAGAGCGAAACAACCGACATAGGCCATGAGGAGCCAAACCAAGGCGGACTGATGACTGCGAGTCCAGAATACATATGCCACGCCTGCCAAACAAATGGCAAGACCAGAAGAGCCAAAGAGCAACAGCGCCTTCCGGCCTATCTTGTCAATCAATGCCATCCCGACTAGCGTGAAGATCATGTTGGTTCCCCCAACAGCTACGGCTTGCAAGTTGCCAGAATTCCTGCTGAAGCCCGCCCGAGTGAAGATGTCGTTCAGGTAATAAATCACGGCACCGATTCCGGAGAGCTGATTGAACGCACCCGTTATAGTGGCGAGAAAAATAGGAAAGGAATATTTGCGCTGAAAGAGCGGTTCGGTGGAACGCTCGAAATGGATAGACTCAATAATCTCCTTCAGTTCAGCTTCGGAATTGTGGCTGCCTGTGAGCTCGAGAACTCGACGGGCTTCATCTATTCGATTCTTGCTCACCAGCCACCGCGGACTACGAGGGATACCGAACAGCATGGACAGAAAACCGATAGCGGGAATTGCGGAAATGCCGAGTTGCCAGCGCCATTCGCTCAGCCCTAAGTGAAAAGTACCTATGACATAATTCGAAAAGTATGCAAGCAAAACACCAATGACGATGTTGAGTTGGAATACTCCGACCAGGCGCCCACGCATTCGTGCCGGGGCAAGCTCCGCGATGTACATGGGTCCGAGGACTGAGGAGCCACCGATACCTAATCCGCCGATGAAGCGGAATAGGAGGAGTGCGAACCAATTCCAAGCGAAGGCGCATCCAACGGACGACACGAGATACAGAAAAGCCATCAGGCGCAGACTGTCGCGACGGCCCCAACGCTCACCCGGATACCCGGAAGACATGGCGCCGATTACAGCTCCGGCAAGTGCAGAGGCAACGGTGATGCCGAGTTGTTGCGATGTGAGAGTGAAGTTCGGAACGAGCGTCTCGGTTGTTCCAGAAATGACTGCGGTGTCAAATCCGAAGAGCAGCCCCCCGAGCGCGCCAACAAAAGTGCCTTTGATTAAGTACCTGTTTAGCTTCATTCGGAGAGTATTCCCTCGCTGGTATTGAAAGCTGGAATAACGTGCGGCTCAGCACTGACGCGGTATCCCCTGGCAGATTGCAGCGGCAATCTGCCAGTTGACGGTCCTCTCGCAGATCAAGAGGCGCGCTTGCACAGTCAGTTTGGATTGGCCGCCCCTTCCAATCGTACGGTTACGATTTGAAATGGTTTAACATCAAAGCGAAACCCTCCTGAAGAGGTCGTTAGGGGTCTCTGATTTCTTTCCAAAGAATCGGTTATCCAAGCCGCTTTCACATGGAGCAGCGGTGACTCGACATTTACCTCGTTGTCTTTACCAGCAATCTCCACAAAGCGTAAAATAGTGCCATCGCCATTCTCTGCATTTTTCCAGTTGACCAGTGCTACTCCCGGTTGTTCTACCTCGAGGAAGCTGCCCTGCTTGCCAGCTAAGGATCGTTGGGAATCGATAGCTTTATCCTGCGGCGTGATTCGATCAATTTCCAGGGGGGACATTTGCTCGCGGCCGAAACGACTCAGGTAGGTTGGCGAAAGATTGTCGCCGCTGGTGAACGCATAGCGAAAGGTGAAATCTCCTCCTTGTCCCGCGGGCCAGTTCGTAAAATAGTAGTTGTTCATAATTTCGGAAAACACTGTGCCTGTACGCTTGCCAAAGACCTCCGGCCAGATCCCGCGCTGAATATCTCCCAAGTTCACCAATGAAGCATCCACCGGAACCAGTGCGGCTGTTATGCCATTTTGGTCCGCTGCAACCCAATGTTGAACGGAAAACCATTCCTTCCCAGCACCGGGCAATTGATCGCGCTCGGGGTTCACAACTCCGTTCTGGATTTCATATCGAAACCGCGGATGATCCATGGCAAGCGGAAATGCAAAGTAGACGGCCTCTTTGGTATAGACCTCTGTCTTGTGCACATAATTCGTAAAGCCAATTTTCTTCTGGCCATCGTAGAGGATGATCTCCGTTTCAATTTTCGGTGTGTTCATCCCGGAACTCTCCAGGTGCGCAACCAAGCCAAAGGGTTCATGCGTTATAGATATGATTTTCCCGCTGCCCGCCGCATGGATGGTAAGATCAGGAACGGGCCAGCCGGAGCTGTATTCAATAAGTCGATTGGGAAGCTTGTCGCCGCCAGTAACATAGAGATATTGATCAAATCGATACGGGCTGGTGTCATTGACTAGCTCTTTGTTTAGTTGTTTATCGAAGATGCTCTTCACTGCGCCGCTTCCCGGATCCAACATTATGCGGTAAAACTGATTCTCCATCACTTGGCCCGAGATCACTTGTGGGGCCACTATCTCAGCTTTGACTTCCTTGAGCTGATAAGCTTTGTAACCTACCGAGGGGATGTCTTGCGCCAGAAAGCGCACGTGCTGATAATCTTCACCAGTGGAGAGAACCTCGTACGGTACTGCTTGTTGATTCACGAGATCCACGATTTCATGCTCTTTGTCCAAATCCATTTCCACCAGATTAGACCGCTGCCAGCTCAGCGGATTGAACACGAGTAGCGTGCCCTTAGGCTCGGATATTGAATTCGCTAGTCCCGCTAGCGCCCGGCGGAGTACATAATTAACATCCTTAGTCGCAGCAGTGGCATATTCATTTTTTACCGCCGATTGATCAAGAGTTTCTTGGCTTTTCGGATCAGATACACTCTGAGCGCTTGTCCAAGTGTGTTCGCTGTATAGGACTAGATTTTCCCAGAGGCGCTTTAGGGCTTCAGGATCTGGCCGAAGACCAGGGTCAGCCAGTCCGCTCACTGTCGAAAACTCCTCGGCTGAAAGCGCGCGCTGCTCAGCCTCTCGGGCAATGGCCGCGGATGCTGCGCTAGAAGCAATGCCGAATTCCCAATACGGGCCCCCATCGCCTCGAACCACAGGAATCGAGTCACCAAATTGCTTTGCAATCGTACTGATGGCATCGGAAAAACCTGAATACTGAAAGTGAGGGTAAGCATAAAGCTTATTCCAGTTGTCCGCGATGGCCGCTTGCTGAGGATATAAGTCGGTATTCTCTACCTGTGAACCATAAACTATCACCGAGTTGGCTTTATAACTATCATGAGAATAGGCTTGTAGGAAACGCGGCAAAGACTCCCTTCCGGTGGCAAGTCGTCCTTGATACCCGCCGAACAAGTAATTTAATTGCATATACATTATGGAATACCACATCAGGATTTTATTGCCATCCGGTCCTTCCCACCAAAAGGGAGACTTCTCATTTAGTCGGCTGTAGAGGAGGATGGGCCCGTTGTCATTATCGGAACCGGCGACAAAATACTTCAGACCTGCTGAGCTCAATACAGACGAATAGGACCAGGAATAGCTAGGTACATCTGTGATATCGGCGTAGTCAGCGTCTCCACCGTACTTCTGATGGAACTCGAATGCTGGATAGAGCGAGCGGATCAAAGTCTCCAGACTCGCAAAACCGGTAAGCAGGCTAGCCTCAACCGTTGGCACGAAGATTTTTTTGTCTTTCACCATCTGGAAAAGCTGCTTTTGCTGCTCCTCACTACGACCGGCCATGTATTGGCGCACGCTCCAATAGCCATCGGGGCTATAGCGAAATCCGGGATGCTCCCTAATGAGAGCCATGGCTTCATCCAGCTCACGCGATTGAATCTCAGCAACCTTTTCTTGATAGTCTGTATACCCTACGTCCACGTGCGTGTGAGGTACAAGTAACAAATTCCACTTTCGTGCGGGAGTGAGCGCTACCGGGAAGCGGCGTGAGTGGCCATCCACTGTTACCGTCACCGTGCCCGGGGTAGACGCTTTGAATTCAGGAACACAAAACTCCGCTCGCTGCTCGCCAAACTCTCCCTGAGAAAGCTCAGCGCTGAATCTTTGTCCGTTTACAATCAGACCGATTTGTCCATGGTCCACCGGAGCATTGTGCCGGACGAAAACGTCCACCAGTTCCCCCAAACCGCTGCCCTGCGTCACGTAGAAAATGGTAGGCTCGGTCTCCACATCGATTTCACCTGCCGCAACTTTGCGCAGATCATCATGAGAAAGCTCCAGTGCGTCATAAGTTATGATGGCATGCGCTTCACCACCTGCCTCGGATGACGCGTCCACGGCTGTCAATGTCAGGTTGTTAGAGCCTTTTTTGAAGAAGCTCGCAGGAAGATCGACGTGAATGGTTTCCGCAGAAGCAATGGGACTCTGGACCATCTCACGTGTCCCTCCAGTGTAGGCGCGCTTCGGGTGGAGGTAAAAAAGGCCCGAATGACCGTTTATATCGATTCGCATTTGTCCTACGGTCGCATACTCCGACAATAGCCCGAGCTTGAGGGTATAACCCCCTTGGGGAGCCTCGCCCAGTTCAAACTTGATGGTGTAAGGCCGAGAATGACCGCCAGGCTGAATTGCTGATCCCATCTGGCGGGCAGCCCAATCCTCGGCGGGCGTGCTCTTTCCGACTGTATAGGTCAAGTTCATCGGGTATGGGTCACCGAAAAAAGGAGGTCCTTGCTTTCCATTGTTGAATTCGCTAGGCGACTCGTTAAAAGTACCGATTTGCCAAATGGGCTTTGAAGTCGCTTGCGCATATGGGATGACAAAGATTATGGCGGCCAACAACTTGGCAGACGCACGCAGAAAGCGTCTTTCGGTGTGTTTGTTCACGCTTTTACCCTTCTTTCGTGGAATTTTACGTTACAAATTCGTCACTCTATCTTCGATGCCTTAGGATAACGTTATCCAAACAGGCCCGGAATGTGTATCAATGTGGTGGAAGCGCTTCTAGGGTTTCCGCTGCTTGATACGAGTGTCGTCCAACGGAGGTAAGCTATCACTCCCGGAAGAGCGATGTCAACAGCAGTTCGAGAACGATGGGCAATTGCCGATGAAAATGGCTAGAGAGGTTGAGAGGAGAACTGCGCGCGCAGAGCACTTTAGGAAAGAGGGCCCAGCGGATGTTAGCGTGAGAAACTTCCTACCCGTAGTACGATTCTAGCCCGAACTGCGACTACTGAGGGATGTATGAATTTAACAGGCTTTGAATGAAAGCAGCACTTGCTCAACAGGCATTCAAGTCAGGCCAGAGCCCGGCAGAATGGAACTACTCTGACTCTGCGCCTTGTCTGTTGGCATGGCATCGGACAATACTGGCTCTCGGAGTTGCAGGATTTGATCGCGATATTGACGCGGTGATATTCCTGTCGCTTTCTTGAATACAGTTGCGAAATACTGGCTCGTTCTGAATCCTAATTCCAAAGCAATATCAGTAATGGTCAAACGATTCTCGCGCAGCATCGCTTTTGCTCTTTGAATTCTACGTCTCGTCCTATATTCGATCGGCGTCCAGCCCACCTCGGTCAAAAATCGCTTGTGAAATAGACTGTCACACATCCTCGCGTTGGTGGTTATGCCTAAACTTGATAAAGGCTTATCGAGCCCCTGATCGATTAAGTCCATAGCTTCTCGAACCAATGTTGATCGCGTTGTCTCACTTCGTTCGAGTCGGCGTGCATAGACCATATGGTCGCGAATTAGGCGAATTAACAGGGCATGTAGGGCCGCCTGCGCGAAAGACGTGGAGTAGGGGTCGGGCGACCTATGCTCCTCAAGAATTTGTTGGAAACAATGTGCGACCTCGCGCGAAGCTGCAAAGCTGCGCAAATGCATAGCACTCAAATCCCTACCGAGTGACAGGGCGTCCTTGGTTGACATATTCGGAAGAGAGCCGTTATTACGAAACTGCACCTGCATCCAGTAATATTCTGAAGGAGTCATCATAGCATTTACTAGTCCATGGTGTTCACCAGGCCGAGTCACATACACGTCACCAGGTGTGAGTTCATACACTGAATTTCCGACCCACCAGTCCGAACTCCCTCTGATCATGTAGATCATCTCGAAAGCATCGTGGCTGTGAGGAGGAATATTAAGGCGTTGGGCTGTGGACAGCGATGCCCAACCGATAATCGGCACCTCTTCCAGGAGGCTCTTTGGTCCTGCAAGGCCAAGACCCGCGCGCTCGCCCCTTTCATCAGGCGCAACATAAACCTCGAGTTGTCTTTCTGGCGGATTTCCGAGCATAGCTCCTGCTATCGTCGAAAACTAGTCGATCGCCTGATACCGAGTTGACAGGCATACGATCTAAAGCTATGTTTAGGTTAACGATATCCAGAATTTCTGGAAGTTGTCA